>Ga0209066_10000010_pt1 | contig 309819 bp, 299 predicted proteins | sample All_14_2_FD_187198 | JGI IMG/M metagenome (GOLD analysis project Ga0209066, IMG submission 187198) | Freshwater microbial communities in response to fracking from Pennsylvania, USA - Allegheny Zone_MetaG_DW_15 (SPAdes) (version 2) ...
GGATGAAACTGAGGGGTTGGCTGGGGGCAAAGGCGGTGGTTCGGTTTGGATCGCCAGCGAGGGGAGGCGCACTCATGGCCATTGTTTGGTTGCTGTTCATTCCGGGGTTGCCCATAACGGTTCGGTTAGGGTCGATGGGGCCAGAGATGATTGTGCGGTTGGGGTCGTTTTGGTTCATGAGATTTTAAGGTTTAGGCTGACTCGACTCGAAAACTGGTTGATCCAATTTTTATGACGCTACCAATAGGGGCGTTTGCTTCGGGAATTCTTTGTCCGTTAAGATAAGTGCCGTTTGTGCTGCCAAGGTCTTTGATGTGAACTCCGTTTGGAGTAGGTGAAAGGACGGCGTGTCGGCGGGAAGCTTGGGCATCGTATCCGAGGTTGATTCCCGGGGTTTCGCGACCGGCTTCAGTTAGTGACGTAATCGGGATTCGTTGTCCCGTCATCGGGCCGTCGAGAGCGATCAGGGCATAGGTGGCTTGTTGTGTGGCGAAGGCTTGGGTTGGATTGGATGCCTGTGGATTCGCGGGGGTTCCTGCTTGAATTGGGTGAAGCGGTTGTTGCGGCTGGAATTGTTGCCCTTGCGGGGACATGGGAACGGCTTGGGCACGGCCCTCTTGGATTTTTCGCGCGGCAGAGGCTTTGACGAGAAATTGGAGCTGATGATTGCCAACTTGGAACATGTCACCGGGTTGAAGGGCTACGGGGGCGGCGAGTCGGACGCCTTGGTATCCAGTTCCGATCTGGGTTCCGGCGTCAGAGAGGATGTAGTTGACACCTTGTCGGGTGATGGTCGCGTGGAGGGCGGCGACATTATTATCGCCGAAGAGGGGGACGTTGGCGCGTTCATCACGACCCAGGTGGGTTTGGACGCCGTCGATGGGCCACTCTTTGCCTTCATTACGACCAACGATGAGGCGAACCCAGGCTTGGCGGGTGGCTTGCTCGAGCCAGGCGGTGAAAAGGCCGACGGTGAAACCCATAAGGGGCCACATGAGGGCGCGTCCGGCAAATCCACTTTCTCCGCCTTGACTAAGAACTTGACCAATCGCTACACCGAGGGGATCAAAGAAAAGCCCGGCGATACCACCACCGATAAGCCCTCCGAAAGCACCCGCCATGATGATTCGGGCACGGAATTGCGTTACTCCAATTCCTGCACCGAGGAAACTGCCCATAAATGCGAAGGTGATCGCGCGAGGGACAATAGGAAATGATTTGAGTGCCCAATTATCGCCAAAAATAACTGTGCTAGTGGTTCCGCCGATTTGATATCCAAGAAGCCCGCCGAGGGTTCCGAATACAAGGCCAAGAGCAAGTCCGAGGAAAACATTGCGCTTGCCACCTTTCATATAACCTTGATGGAATCCAGCGGCGAGTCCGATGAAAAGTACGGAGATGAATACCATTCGGAATTCGGCGCGTTGCCATTCGGAACTAGCGAATTCTTTGGGGAGCAGGGGTTCGGTGATTAGCCAACCGATCAATCCGGCAATGGCGCAGAGGAAGGCACGACCGAGCATTTTTCCCATAGTGTTTAGTTTCCGATATCCAGGTGAGATTGCGGTGGATTATTCTTCATATCGGTACGCAACCGCACCAAATTGAATTGTGTCTCCTGGGTTGAGGACGGTGGGAGAAGCGATCTTGGTTCCGTTAATGTATGTTCCATTAGTGCTTCCTGCATCGGAAACACTGATTTGGTCGCCCGATCGGCTGATGTTTGCGTGGTGTCGGCTGACGCTAGATTCTCCGGCAAGTGTGAGACTGGCAGCCTCGCGTCCGACGGTTTGGTTGCCTTCTGGAATGAGATGGATGTCACCCGCGGCGGTAACGAGTCGCGGGTTTTTTGTAAAAGTTTGCGGTGAGATTGCCTCACCCCCTGGCCCCCTCTCCATTGAAACGGAGAGGGGGGATCCACCGCCAAGGTCGATTTTTTGAAGGTCTTTTTTGACGGGTTCAGGCGGGAGGGCACCGGTCGGGTCGGGATTTTGGTTGGGGACGAGACCCGCTTGATTTGCCATATTTTCGACGAGTTTTTGATTATTTTTGTAGTAGTAATAGGCGCCGTATCCGAGTCCTCCGACTACTGCCAGTCCGACAATTAGTCGAAGGAACGACATGAACGGATTTTGTCCCACGTCTTTCGCTTTTTCTTCGGTCTTTTCGCCTGCACCGGTTGCGGGAGCTTCGGCATTTACCTCGCCAAACTCGGCATCGATTTCAATCTCGACAACAGTTGGACCAGCATCTTTGTCATCGGCGATTGTGCCGGTGATGGATTTCTTTTCACCTTCGGCTTCATAAGTGAATTCGTAGCTACGGGAGTTTTCAGGGATGAACTGAGTTGTGACTTTGTTTTTGTCGCTGGCAGTGATGAGAATCGTTCGGGGTTTGTCTCCTGTGAGCAAGGTGAGCGTTCCTGCGGGGAGGGAGCCGGAGATGGTTTTGAACTGAAATTCTACGTTTGCGATCAGATTGAATTCATCAGATTTGGGTGAGTATTTTTTTGTTTTTAGAATTGAAATGAGATCGGATGATGCGGCGCGGTTAATAGCGTTATCGATGACATGGACTTGGTGTCCGTTGGGATCGTCGGGGGCGGCAACTTCCATCGATTTTCCTTCGATAGGGATGGGCATCGTGGATTCGGTGCCTTTGGTCATAACAAAACTAAATCCGCCTTCGCCCGGCGGTGTGATCGTGAATGTTTTGAGGTCTTGGGCAACACAGAGGATGGCCAGGAGACTGAAAATGAATAGGAGTACCGCTTTTCTCACGATGCGGTGAGTTTAGCCCGAGTTCGCGGAAGATTTCTTATTAAATCGGTGGCGGTGTATCCCACGGAACCGATTTCGTGGGCACACAGGTCTGCGGCGAGCCCGTGCCAGAACATTCCGGCGATGGCAGATTCGCGAGGTGGATGGCCCTGGGCGAGGAGTGTGCCAATGATGCCGCTGAGGGCATCACCCATTCCTCCGGTTGCCATTCCGGGGTTGCCGGAGGAATTGACAGCTAGGGGGTGGCTTGGAGTGGCGACAATGCTGTGGGCGCCCTTTAGGAGGATAGTCTGGTTGAAATTTTCTACAGCTTGTTGCGCAAATTCGAATCGATTGAGCTGGATCTCATCGGTGGTCGTGCACATCAGTCGGGCTAATTCGCCGGGGTGAGGCGTGAGAACGCATGGCGAGGGTGGAAGCCGTACTCCTTTTGCCCCCGCATTAAGACCGTCAGCATCGATGACAGAAGGTATTTGGAGGTTAGAAAAGACCTCTTTAAGGAAACTAAGAGTTTCGGGATGTGTTGACAGACCAGGGCCAAAAATCGCGGCGTCGAAAATGGATTGGCTGGCGATGAGGTCATTTGCTGCACTGGATGCGATGACACCATCCGTGGCTAATAGGGGATGGAGAATGATTTCTGGGAGATGGTGACTAGCAACGCGGCAGACTTCGGGAGTGCTGGCGAGAGTGACGAGCCCAATTCCTGCGCAGAGGGCGGCGTGAGCGGCGAGAATTGCAGCACCGGGCATGTTGTCGGAGCCGGCGACGATGAGGAGGCGTCCGGAAGTGCCTTTGTGAGAGTTTTTGGCTCTCTGTGGAAGAATTGGAAACTCTGTTATGTACTCGAAGTCTGTCGGTTGGTTGAGGAGTTCGGGAGGGAAATTGATAGGAGCGACATTCCATTTTCCTGATGCTTCAAGACCAGCGTTTTGGAACAGAAAAGGTTTGGGATTGCCAATGGTGATCGTGTGATTGGCCCGGATGAATTGGGCGTGTGCGACACCTGAATCGCAGTCGATGCCGCTGGGAATGTCGATGCTGATGATTGGCGTTTGCGATTGATTTGCGGCGGTAATAACACCGGAAATCGGGTCGCGAGGTGCCCCTTCTGAACCCGTTCCGAGCAGAGCGTCGATGATAAGATCGTGGGTGTTAAGTCTTTGAAGAGCGAGTTGAAAGTTCGGGTTTTGAGGAAATAGTGGGTCTAACTTGAGGTAGCGGATCTTTTTAAGTTGATCTTTGGTGGAAGATTTGAGGTTTTCTTCGGAACTGGTAATGAGGATGGTAACTTTGTAGCCAAGTTTATGGAGCATACGAGCGACGACAAGTCCGTCTCCGCCATTGTTGCCGGGCCCACAGAGGATGGAGACGGTGGCCTGGTCGAGAAGTAACGATTGCGCGAGTTCGGTTACAGCTTGGCCCGCAGCTTCCATGAGTTCGGTGCTGGGGATTCCGAACTCTTGAGTGGCACGGAGGTCAATATCGCGTGATTGGTCGCGGGTGGTGATCCACACACGATTAGTTTGGCTTATCCGGTAGTGGGTCTACTCGTCGATCCGGCTGAAGTGGATGACTGTGCAACTGTGAGCGGGGGTGATGAACTCGCCATAAACGCGGCTGAGGAAGGAGATCATCTCATCTTGGCTCCGAAGTTCGTGATTTTCGCGTTCAATGTCCCGGGGGCTGAGTTCGCTGATTAATTTTGTCTCAACGCGATCGAGGATTGCACTGTATAGTTTCTGTCGGCGTCCAAATCGGGGGCCGATTGTGACCCAAACGACCATGCCATCTTGGTACTTGTCGGTTTTGTCACCGAGTCGGATAGAGACGGTTTTTCGACCGGTTCGAAGTTGCTCGTCGTAGAGTTCGGCGTAGAAGTTGAGTGCAAACATGTCAGCGAGATTCAAGTTTAGCAAAGTTTTGATGGTGGCGTGCCATTGTGAGGGGGGAAGCACATGGAAATATTGATCACCGTGCTTGTGACTCTGGCGGTTTTGCTGGGGTTAATTTATATTGGAGTCATTATTGGGGCGGTTCGGGCGAGTCTTTTTCCGATTCGCATTCATCAATTTTTGAGTCCGGGAATGATGGGATTTGGGCAAACTAATTTTGAGGTTAAGACGGATGATGATGTCGCGATCCGAGGATGGGCGACTAAAGGTTCGGGGGACTTGGTTGTTGTATGTGCGCATGGCTATTTGGTGAATCGAAGTCAGTGGGTACCGGTTTCTCAACAGTTAGTGCCAAAAGGGGCATCGATGGTTTTCTTTGATCACCGGGGGCATGGTCAGAGCGGGAAGGCGAAAGTGACTTTGGGGCGGGATGAGCGGCAAGATGTATTGGCAGTTCTGAAATGGGTCCGAGCAGAATTTCCGGGGAAGAAGATTGTGATGCTGGCGAGCTCAATGGGGGCAGTGGCAAGTTGCCTTGCGACACAGGAGCCGGGTGGTGAAGTTGATGCATTGGTTCTCGATGGCCCTTATCGGTCGATGCAGGAAGCCAGTGATGCGTGGTGGTTGTTTTTGGGTGGTGCGGGGGTGGCTAAATGGATGCGGCCGACTGCCTTGGTCGGGCCGTGGCTTTTGGGCTTTAAACCTGGACAAATTCGGGTGGATTTGGCTCTGGCGAAGTTGGGTTCACATGTGCCAGTTTTGTTCTTTTTCGGAGGGGCCGACCCGATTGTTCCCCTGAGTTCGGCGAAGTTGCTGGAGGAATCAGTGCCGGGGCCGGTGAAGGCGGTGACTTTTGAAGGAGCTACTCATGGAGCTGGGTGTATTCAGTATCCAGCGATATTTCGTGATGAGCTAGAAAAGTTTCTGGTTCTTCATGATTTATTGTGAGAATGTTATGATCTGCAACTGTTGTGAGTAAACTTGCGTCTTACAACTCGGAAAAGGTCTAAAGGGCGAACAATGATGTTTGCCGGTCAGCGCTGATCAAGACGGCCACGGATGGTTACGGTTAGATGACGAATTCAACACCTGAGCATTGGATGTTGCCCCAATTGCGGCGGCTGGCGCGAATTAAGCCGGCGTCGTTTGAAGTCTTAGTTGGGCACGTGAGAGAGTTTCATCCTGAAATTTACGAAGAGCTTTGCCTGATGGGCGTTGAGCACGGCGACTTGGAGCAAAGTGAATGTGCGGTTTGTTTGGCGACAGATGTATCTAAATTGGCGGTTCGGCTGGAGATTTATCGCGCGGACACAGGTAACGATGAAAATGCAATCCTGATTGAGATTGATGAAAATGGCGTAGCGTCCCTACTAGATAGCGGAATTTTTGTCTGGGAGATCGCGAGAGAACACCGAAAGCAAGGGTCTCTTGAGGCACTCAAAAACTCGTATGCATCGTTGACAGAGGCGGAATTGCGGGCGGCGCTGCGGTATTCAGAGCGTCATTCAGAAGAAATTGAACGGAAGATTCGGGCTTACGAAGAACGATTTGTAAAGACTGATTCCTAAGCCTCTTTCGGTGTCGGAAAAGAGGCTATTCTTTGGCAATGGTGCTTTTGACAACGGATTTGGGCGATCTTGGAATTCCTTTCAAAGGCAAGGTACGAGAAGCGTACGATTTAGGTGATAGACTTTTCATCATCACTACAGATCGCATCAGTGCGTTTGATGTTGTGATGGCAAATGGGATTCCGGACAAGGGTCGCGTCCTGAATCAGATGAGTGCATTTTGGTTCAATAAATTTGCGGATGTTGTTCCGCACCATATGATTTCAGTTGAGGATAAGGATGTTGCGGACATTGTTGGTGCTTACATCAGTGATCTGAAAGGTCGCTGCATGATTAGCCGAAAAGCCAAGCCACTGACGATTGAATGTGTGGCACGGGGTTATATTGCGGGGTCGCTTTTTAAAGAATATCGTAAAGATGGCGGGACAGTTCATGGCTTGGATTTACCAGACGGTTTGCATGATGGGTCACGGTTACCGGAGCCGATTTTCACTCCAGCCACCAAAGCCGAAGAAGGTCATGACGAGAACATTTCCTATAAGAAAGCGGTTGACATGGTTGGTGCAGAAGTGGCAACGCAGGCACGAGATTGGACTTTGAAGCTCTATAGCCTTGCGGCCGAACATGCGGAAAAATCGGGATTGATTTTAGCGGATACGAAGTTTGAATTTGGTTTGACGGATGATGGGTTGATTTGGATTGATGAAGCGTTGAGCCCGGATTCGAGCCGGTATTGGGAAGCTTCTCTTTATCAACCAGGCGGGGCGCAACCAAGCTTTGATAAGCAGTACGTTCGCGACTATCTGGAGACTTTGAACTGGAACAAACAGCCGCCCGGGCCCGAATTGCCAGATGATGTTGTGATGAAAACAAGGGCGAAATATGTTGAGGCTTTTGAGCGCATTACGGGACAGAAGTTTGCTGACTAATGTTTTGGGTTTATAACATTCTGCTCACCTTATTGAGCCCAATTTGGGTTCCATGGATGCTTTGGCGAGCAAATAGACGCGCAGAAAAGGTGGACTGGCAAGAGCGTCAGGGAAACCTGAAGTTGCCGTTGCGTGAAGGCTCAGATCGAATTTGGTTTCATGCCGTGAGCGTGGGTGAGGTGGTTGCTTCGCTCCCAATTTTGAGGGAGATTCGGCGGTTAGCTCCGGAGGCAGAGATCGTTTTGAGCGTGACGACTTCGAGTGGTCATGAAACGGCTCGAAACCAGGCGAGTGGGTTGTTTGATCATTTGGTTTATTTTCCGATTGATGTTGTGCGTTTTACGCTTGCGGCGATGTCGCGGGTGGAGCCAAAAGCAGTTGCGGTGATGGAGACAGAGCTCTGGATGAACTTTTTTTGGGCAGCCAAAACGGTTCAGGCCAGAACCTTGGTTCTGAATGGTCGCGTGAGTGACCGCTCGTTTCCGCGATCATCGAAGTTAGGGTTTTTCTATCGACCTTTGCTTGATCAAGTTGACGAGGTCTTGGTTCAGACGGAGACGGATCGCGAGCGGTTTTCGGCTTTAGGGGCGGGATCCGTCGAGGTTTTGGGGAACTGTAAATTTGATCAAGCTTTGGAGGGAATTGATGCTGATCCAGAAGTTTGGAAAAATGAACTTGGAATTCCTTTGGATGCAAAGGTCGTTGTGATTGGATCGACCCGCGGTGAGATGGAAGAGAAGTTTGTTGTTGATGCATTGACTGACGAGAGACTCACAGATGTTTGGGTTGTGCATGCTCCGCGGCATATGGAAACGGTGCCGGGTTTGGCGGCTCGGGTTACGGGCGCATTTGGATCGGTAGCCTTACGGTCGAAAGGGGAGAGTGGGCGGTATTTGATTTTGGATAGTTATGGAGAACTATCGCAGGTTTATTCAGTGGCAGATGTTGTTGTGATAGGGGGCGGATTTGATAAGTTGGGAGGTCAGAATTTGATTCAGCCACTCGCGCATGGGAAGCCGGTCATTCATGGGCCGCATATGATGAATTTTCGCGATGTGACAGACATGGCGGATCGCGTCGGTGCAACGATCACGGTTGAAACAGTGGAAGGTTTGCGCGGAGCCTTGATTGAGCTCTTGGAAGATGACGGGAAACGGGCCCGGATGGGGAAGGCGGCGGCAGACTTGGTCGCGGAGAATAGAGGAGCAAGTGTTCGTTATGCGGAGCGTGTGGTTGCGGCGATGCGGGCGGCTCCAGGGGTTCGGCGGGGACGTTGAGAGATGGCTAGAATAGCGTTCAAATTGTGCCCAATTGGTCTCAACTAGACGGTCGTTAGAACTCAGTGAACTTGGGGCGAGTAGAATAGGGGAGTGAAGCGTCGGTCTGGATTTACGTTGATTGAATTGTTGGTTGTGATTGCGATTATCGCCATTTTGGCGGCGATTTTGTTCCCGGTTTTTGCGCAGGCGAAAGGGGCGGCGAAAGCGACTCAGTGTTTGAGCAATCAGCGGAATTTGGGGATTGCGATGGTGCTTTACCAACAGGATTACGACGATACGTTTCCGCTTGATGCATATGCGACCGATACCGGTTTTCCGCTTTGGTTGGACATGGTTGATCCGTATGTAAAGAACAAACAGATTTGGCTGTGCCCAGGTAGCGCAGTCGCAGAAAAAGATACGACGGGAGCTCTGAGTTCGCACTTTGGTTATAACGCAACCTATTTGACCAACATCATGACGGACTTCAGTAACTTTGATGGACATACCGCGGTGTCCTCAACGGCCCTTGGTTCTCCGGCGGAAACAGTCGTTTTGACATCGGCTAAAGCGAGTGTCGTTGGAAGTTGGTGCGGGGATGATGGGAAGCATTTGTTACCGCCGAGTGCGAGCGACATTGATTGCTGGGGGCGACCCGATCCTACATTTGCAGGTGGCGCAACGATCTTTTGGGCGGACGGTCACTCAAAACGGTTGAAGATGGGGCAGTTTTATGACACCCAGAATCCTTCGGATAAGTTCTTTGATTTAGAGTAAGTGCAATAAAAAAATCCCCGCGAATAGAAGTTCGCGGGGATTTTTTTTGTTTGTCGATTAGTTTTCTTTGATCGTGATGTTCCGATAGCTGACTGGATCGCCGTGATCTTGGAAGACCAGATAGCCCTCGGTGAACTTTCCGAATTCCGGCATATCTTGGAACTTGCTTTGGGCGACGAGGTCGCGGAACGCTTGCGAGTTCATATCCACTTTGACCATGAGTTTGTGATTGAGCCAGTGTTCAATCACTCCATTCTTGGCAACGATTCGACTTGTGTTCCACTCGCCGACCGGGCGAGTGTAATCAAAGTCAGGTCGAACCAACGCATACATTGCACCAGCGGAAGTAAGCGGATTTCGTCCATCTACATGCTTGGTGTTGTCGAGTATCTGGTACTCGGGGGCGCATTGCCAAGGGTATTGACCAGGACGATCTTGAGCGAAATACATGACGCCGCTATTTCCAGCAGGGCCAACCTTCCAATCGAATGACAGGTCAAAGTTTTTGTATTTCTTGACGGTTCGGATATCACCGCCTTCAGAACCCGGGGTGAAGCTGAGGATTCCGTTTTTGAGAGTCCATGCGCTGGGGACAGTGTCGCGGTTCCAGCCCTGGAAGTTGCTCATCGAGTTGGTGAGCTTGTTGCCTTGGACAGGTTCGCTGGGTTGATCCACACGTCGAGTTGGCATCGGGCCATCTTTTGCGGGAATCTCGTTCATGGTGAGCCAGGCTTCGGTTGCCCACAGGAACTGATTGCTCTTGCTTTGCAGGCTTTGATGGCAGTGGACGAATGCAATGTGGCCCTTTTCTTTGAGACCATCAATATTGAGGAAGACCGTTTTGCGATCTTGACTCACCCAGACGGCTTTGACATCAAGCACTTCTTCGTCAACTTTTGGACCGCCGTATTCGACAGTTGGGACGTAGCGGTACTGGTTCACATTGTAGTAGGCCGGGGTGTTGCCAACATCCTTATGCAGGGGTTCGGTGAACTTGATTTCCAGTCCATTTCGGCGCGGGGACACGCTCAGCATTTCGAACACCGATCGGTTGTTGTAAGCAAGTCGTTGGGTACCGTAGCTTTGTTTTCCGGTTTGTCCCCAGTTGCCCGATGATCCGATTCCACCAACGATGAAACTTCCATCCGGAGCGACGACGACACGGTTGCTGCCGGCTTCTAACCCTTGAGTGAATCGGAATACACAACCTTGAAGGACACCATCGACTTCCTCTACATAGACTCGCTTGAGTCCGCCGTGGGTGACGTCTCCATGAACCATTTGACCCTTGTAAGGTCCGTGATTCAATGGAGCTATCTGGCTGGGTGAGTTACCAATTTCGTTTTGGGGAAGCCAAACAACCGGAGGATCTTCGGGAGTGTCGGCCTTAGCAATTGGTTCAACGGATCGGTTGCCGTAGAATGCGCCTTCCTTAACCAGCATGATTTTGCTTGAAGGGAGCCAGTCGCCTTGGTTGTCTGAAATGTAGAGGTGTCCGAATGATCCAAAACCGATTCCGTTCGGGGTTCGGAGTCCGGAAACAATGAACTTGTACTCGCCCGTTTTGGCATCGATTTCGACTGTTCGGCCCCGGTCAGGGTTCTGTGGTTGGGTCGATGAGCCGCCAGGGTTGATGGCTGTCGCAAGGTTGCCATAGAATTTGCCGTTTCGGTATTCGAGACCAAAAGCGAATTCATGGAAGTTAGAAGTGACGCCCCATCCGTTAGCAACGCATCGGTATTCGTCAGTGATGCCATCTTTGTCGTGGTCAATGAGTTCAGTGAGTTCTTGCTTTTGCAGGACGTAGGTGCGTCCATCAACAACTTTAATTCCGAGGGGTTCAGCAAGTCCGGCAGCGATTCGCTTGACAGACATTTGAGACTGGGCTTTATCCCAATTCTTGACTTGATAGACGGCGCCGTCGGCATCCCAGGTGCAGATGAGCATATCTCGGTTCGGGAGGAATGCGATTCCACCAACGCGGGGGTGGAACTCATTTGGTCGAGCTTGAGTGAGCGTGAAAGCAGGGTGGACATCTTCGAGTGGTCGGCGATCGCCAGGACGGAAGTTGTCGATTCCCATGACACCCTTTTTGCCAGGGGCGGTCACGCGAACTTCGCCAGCGGGCGTTGTGAAAGCAGAAGCCGGAACCGTTGTGAATTCGGTATCGCCCGGTTTTTTCCATTGCAGTTCGAGAGCTTCGTCGGCACCACTTTCGAACATTTCGATGCGAATTGAGTTTTCGCCGACGTTCAGCTCGGTTTTGCCTGCTTTGAATTGCTTTCCGTGAAGTCCATCGTGGTCGACGACGAGGTTGTCACCAATGAAGAGTCGGGAACCGTCATCTGATCCGATTTGGAATTCGTAGGTACCCGCTTGGGTGACGTTAATGAATCCTGTGACGTGAGCAAGGAAATTGTCTCCATCAGGGCCAAAATCACCGTTGCCGAGGTTGAGGCTGGGGATGATGACGCTGTAATTGGGAGTTTGCCCGGAAATTAGCTCAGGAATTGCTGACATTTCGATGCCAGTCCAGTACACGCGCAGGCTCAATCCAGGGACACGTTGGGAACTGACGTCTTGCTGGGTCGCGGGGGTTGGTTTTGGAGTTGGTTGAGTGGCGAGCTCTACTCCATCTTCGTCCGGAGGGGTTACTCCATTTGGAGTTCCGGATTTTGGATAAGTCACGATGAATTCGGACGATCCGTTGCCTATGTTGGCGTATCCAGCAATTTCGTTTGAATCTGGCAATTTGGCGCGACCACTGAATGTGACATTCTTAGCGACGCGATCAAGAAGAGTTCCAGGTGCGGTTTCTGCCCATAGAACTCGGAGTACCTGTTCGCCCTTGAGGCCCGAGACGTTGAATGATCGGCGGAGTCCAACGACATTCGCCATGCTGGAGAAGTACTCGGGATTCTCTTCAACTTTGACAACTTGACCGGTGTCGGTCTTGAGTTCGATAGAGATAAAGAGTTGATTGTTTTTGATGCGATAACCCATGTATCGCGGGGTGAGACCTGGGAAGTGGTCGCCATCTTGAATCTGCCAAGTGGCGCCTTTGTTGAGAATGTAGGGAGTGCCTAAACTAGTCGGTTGAGGTCCGTGAACGGTGGTGTACACCGCTCCATCAAACTTTACGCCGCCTGTCCAGGCTTTATAAAGTCCACAGGTTTGAGTATCGTAGGCGACCCAAAGATTTTCGTTGAGGGCCGCGGAGATCATCCGTGCGTTTTTATCAAGGACAGATCGGAAAACCCAGATATCTCGTGGGCGTTGGTAGGGTGTTGTTTGCGTAATCAGGCACGCAGCGACAAAGCTCGTCAGCATGCTTCCAGGTTACCTTTTGAATTACGTCTTTAACGGAACCCTCGGCATCAAATGGAAAATATCCAACAAAATGGTTAATGTTCCCCGAGCTTGAGTTTTTCGATCCTGAACGGATGGAATTGAGTATTGATCATACTAAGAGAAATGGGAATGAAGAGCATTGTGAAGCAGGTTTTGGCTTCGCGGGGGTATGAACTCCAGGGTATTGCCCCGGAGATTGGGGATACCTATGACCAAGATGGACTAAAGACAAATCATAACCACGACTTTGTTGATGATCCCAAATTTGTTGCGGCTTATGAACGGGGCAAAGTTGCGGCGGGAAAGGATTACCGGTTTCATTGGAGGGTTCACGTTGCGCTTTGGGCAGCGGAAATGGCGTCAAAAGTTCCGGGGGACTATGTGGAGTGCGGTGTCAACAAAGGCTTTATGAGTTCGGCAATGATGCAAATGCTGGATTGGAATTTGGTGGGACGAACATTCTGGCTCCTCGATACTTTTGATGGGATAGATGAGCGGTATTTGAGCGAAGCGGAGAAGGCAGCGGGCCGAATGAATATGAATGAGGGTGAGTTTTATGTCAAAGGGGTTGAATCGGTGCGAGAGAATTTTTCGGAATGGAAGAATGTGGAAATCGTAGTCGGAGCCGTTCCGGAGACACTTCCTTTGGTAAAAAGTGATCAGGTCGCTTTCTTGCATCTGGATATGAACTGCGCTCCGCCGGAGGTTGCAGCGCTTGAGCATTTTTGGCCGTTTCTCTCTCCCGGAGGTGTCGTGTTAATGGACGATTACACTTATTCAGGGTATGAGGTTCAGCATTCATCTTTGAAAGAAGCGGCGGCGGTCATCGGAACTCCTATTTTGGGTTTACCAACTGGTCAGGGGCTTATGATAAAAGCACCATGAATTTGGGGCAATTTAAAGGGAATCAATGTCGGTGATTAGGTTCATGAGGCTCTGGCGCGTAGAATAGTGATTGCATGGCATTAAATCAAATTACTTTGGCGGCACCGCGAGGATTTTGTGCGGGAGTGGCATATGCGATTGAGGTTGTGAATCTCGCGCTGAAGATTCATGGTGCTCCGCTTTATGTGCGCCATGCGATCGTGCATAACGAATATGTTGTCAAAGACTTCGAGCGGCAAGGCGTTATTTTTATTGAAGATGTTAATGAGATACCGGCGGGGGCAACGGTTGTCTTTAGTGCGCACGGAGTTTCGCCGCAGGTTAGGACCGATTCTGCCGCACGAGGTTTGAATGTGATTGATGCGACTTGCCCGCTGGTTACAAAGGTGCACAACGAAGCGAAGAGGTTTGCTTCGAAGGATTATTTGATGGTTTATGTTGGCCACCGGGGACATGTCGAAGCGGAGGGGACGATGGGTGAAGCCCCGGATCGTATGATATTGGTGGAAACACCATCGGAAGCTGAAGCATTGGTTTTGCCGGAGCATGAGCGTCTGGCTCTGGTGACTCAAACAACGCTCAGCGTCGATGAGGTTGAGGCGATCACTGAAGTTTTGGAACGGCGATTTCCGCATATGGAGAGGCCGACGAAGGAAGATATCTGTTATGCGACCACAAATCGCCAGGGGGCAGTGAAGGAGTTGGCGCGGCAGTGCGATTTTGTGATTGTGGTAGGAAGTAATCAGAGTTCGAACAGTAATCGCCTAGCGGAAGTTGCGCGGGATTATGGGGCAGATTCGGTGCTGTTAATGTCACCGGATGAGCTAGAACGTTCGGTGGTCGAACAGTATCATCACATAGGGATTACAAGTGGAGCTTCAACGCCCGATCAACTTGTTGAGGACGTTATCGGTCGGTTACTTGAGTGGTCGCCAGGGACGCCGGTTTCAATTTTGGAGACCGTTAAAGAAGATGTTGAATTTATGCCGTCGCGTAATTTGATTGCTCTTGCGATGGCAAAGGGGTAGTTTCGCTACGTTGGCGATTATTGCTGTACGATATTGTGATGAGGTTTCCATATGGACAAACTGGTTTGGTTGAGCACTATGAGCCCGTTCTAGGAACACTACTTGAGATACAGATTTTAGGGGGTAGCCGAAATGTCCCAGAATTGGCGCGCGACGTGATACTTGGAAAGATCAAAGAATTGGAAGATGTTTTTTCTATCTACAAGACTGGCAGTGAAATTTCTAAGTGGAACGAAATGGAAGTTGGGGATTTTGAAAGTGTTTCTACTACTCGTAACTTTTTTGAAGTAAAAAACCGGCCCATTCTGGGGAACAAGGAGTTTTCTATCGAATTTTGCACTGCACTGAGTTTAGCCCTCCAGTTTTTTAAAAAGTCTAGAGGGGCTTTTCATCCCTGCGCGGAAATCTTAAAAGAAAAATGGCAACGAGAAGAATTTGGAATGTACAAAGATGAATTGTTAGCTCAGCTTGCCGACCAGCCATACGATTTTTTTGATCTTGAGAGCCGGAAAAGTGGTGGAACTAAGATGGTTGATTTAACTCTCAATATGAATGCGGTTGCAAAGGGACTCATTATTGATTTTGCTGTGCTTAGTGCATTACGTTTCACCTCTAGCGGTATGCATGGCTTTAGAAAAAATGATAAGGGACAAATTGTGCCATCAAGGCATGTGCTCAAAGAGCGGATGGAATTGGTTCAGCCCGGTTGGGGGAGAATCAGGCCAGTGAAAGACATAGTTGTTAATATTGGAGGGGATCTGAGGCATTGGGGCAAGGTTGGAGTTCTTGTGGATGTACTTGATCCGAATAGTAATGCGGCGAATGCGGAGGTGATTTCGCGCGTGAAGGTTTGCAATGCGGGGTTTGCAACGAGTGGGCGCGCAATGCGTCCGATTCAGATTGGAGATCGTGAGATTTCTCATGTTTTTGATCCGAGAACGGGGCAGCCAGTGGATCATTGGTCGGGGGTAAGCGTCATATCATCGAGCGCAAGGCTGGCGGATATCTTGTCAACGACTCTTATGGTTCTTTCGTTTGACGAAGGATTGGAGTTGGTTTCGGATATGGATGGAACGGAATTCTTGGCAGTAGATCGCGATGGGGTGATTTTTACTAGTCCGGGTTGGCCCGAGTTGATGCGCTAAAGTAGAAAGAAATGAGCAGTGAAATTGACGTGAATCGGGGTCGGCGAATTTCGCGCCGGAGTTTATTGGGGCAGGCGGGGGTTTTGCTGATGACATTGGTTTCTGGTTCGTCATTTGCACTTAAATCCGCGGCGAAGAAATGGGACGGAACCAAAGAACTGGTTGTTACTTTCACAATTGCGACTATTACAGACCGACGGGTTCACCGACCGTATGTTGCGATTTGGATTGAAGACGAGCAAGGGAAAATGGTTCGAACTTTGGCGGCATATTTGATGCAGGGTCAGAAAGGCTCGCGCTGGTATCCGGACGTTAAGCGGTGGTATCGAGCCGCTAAGGAACTGTTTGAGAAATCGAACATTGATTTGATTTCAACCGTGAGTTCGGCAACAAAAGCTCCTGGCACCTACGTTCTGAAATGGGACGGAAAGAACGACAAAAAGGCGGTTGTTGACCAAGGTAAATATTACGTTTGTATTGAGGCCGCGAGGGAACGGGGTACTTATCAGTTGATTCGCCAGTTGGTGGCCGTCGGATCAAACAATTTTGCGCAGACTTTAACGGGGAACGTCGAGATTACGAGTGCAAAGGTTGAATACCGCAAAAAAGCCTGAAGAGGGGGTTAAGCGGGTTCGCCCGATTCGGCTACGATTCCATAGTTGGATGCGGTGGTTGCACACATATCTTTCGCTCGTGACACTTCTCCTGATCTTGTTCTTCTCGGTGACGGGTCTGACCCTTAACCATCCGGACTGGACATTTGGATATGAGGAATCTAAGCGGACACTTGACGGGAAGCTCGATTCGAAATGGTTGGCGGAAGCAGAACCAGATTGGCTTTTGATTTCCGATCATATTCGCAAAACCCATAGCGTTCATGGTGAAGTGAGCGATCGAACTGCGACGGAGACGGATGGTTCGTTTTCTTACCGCGGGCCGGGATATTCTGCAGATGTGTTCTTTGAGCGGGCGACCGGCGATTATGAAGTGAATGAGATTTCGTTTGGGCCGGTTTCAGTCTTGAACGATTTGCATAAGGGGCGGGATAGTGGGGTGATGTGGAAGTGGGTGATCGACATCTCAGCGGTGGTGCTCATTTTGATTTCGGTTACCGGAATCATTTTATTGTTCTATTTGAAGAAAATTAAATCGAAGGGGCTCTGGACAATTTTGATTGGGAGTGTGGCTTCGATTTGGTTGATGTGGTGGGTGGTTTCGAGATGACGGCTTTGCCGAAGACTTCTGCACCGGCGGGACGAGCACTGGCGAGTGTGGGAGTTGAAACTTTGGAAGATTTGGCTCGGTTCACACGGGCGGAGATCGCGGACTTGCACGGGATGGGGCCAAAAGCACTCGGAATGCTAGAAGCGGCCCTGCGGGAGGTTGGATTAGAGTTTAAGAAAGATTAATGGCAGGGGCAACAGGGATCGAACCCGCGACCTAAGGTTTTGGAGACCTTCGCTCTACCAACTGAGCTATACCCCTGCGAGGGATTTGAGTGAAATATACCCAATGGTTTTGGGCTGGTGGCGGGTCTGATTGCCGGTATGGGCAGGGATTTTGAGGGAGCTGATGTGGAGGATTGATACTGTTGATTCGGTGTATCGGGCCAAAAGGGTTTGAGTGAATCGTTTAACGTTGGTGGTTAGTCTGAACCAATACAGTGATTCCAACCCTTTTGAGTGCCGCCCTGATGCAGGGGCAAGAGTCGTTTTTGTTAAAGCCGATGGCGGGAGTTGAGCCGATTCGGCTTGCGATTACGCCGATTCGGGATGGAGTTGTTACGGATCAGGAGTGGGATTTGCTGACGGATACTCCGAATGGGCCGACTTTCTTTCAATGGGAACCCGGCAAGCTCTATTTTGGAGCTAAGCCGAAACCGGGGCAAGAAGTTGTGGTTTCAGTTGACTGCAATGGCGATGGTTGGTTGGTGGGCGATGATAATTTGGAGATTCGGATTCGAATGGATGGGGAACAGCCGAAAGCGGAAGTGCGGCAATTAGATGCGACAGATCGGTCGGGGCCGGTTTGGATGGTACCGCGATTATTCCCGAATGCGGTAATGGTGGCGGCAAAGAATTCGACCGCTTACTGGAATTTGGAAGCGGTCGTGAATGTAGAGGGGTTTAGCCGGGAGATTAAGGAAGATTCGAGAGTCGGGGTACGAGTTGATTTGATCGCGGACGGCACAGATGTTGGGCCAAGTTATATTCCGCGCAATATGAGCTTTATGCGGTTGAGGTTTGATCAGAGCCGTAATTTATTTAGTGGATTGGTTTGGCGACCGGGGATTCGGAATCGAAATGTGGCGCGGCTTGATCCATTTAAGTTCGGATTCAATTTTGAAGTTGAACCAGGCGCGCCAGGGTTACAGTCGGTAGATGTCGTTGGCGAAGGCTATGCGCGCGATGCTATCAACCAGGTGACGGTTCCGTTCCCGGCGACGGATGGTCGGGGTCGGGCAACCGTGAACTATTCAAGTGAGATTAAGAACGACGCGGTCGGTGGATATCGCGTTTTGCGGGCCACACTCCTAGCTGCGGACGGACGTATTGCTCAGATTCGGACGAGCTTCAGGATTGCCGAGTTAATTGACTTTGATTTTGGAATGCCGACAACGGTGAAGTATTCGGATGATGCCCAAGTCATAAAAGGATCGGTGACTCTGAAGAGTCAGGGCGAAGGCAGAATTAGTGGTCGCTTCAATATGAAGTTGCCGGAGACTTGGACGGGTCGCCGGGGCCAGCAAGAAGATTTTTTGATTTACTTTAGTCGGGAGAATGCGAAAGTTGTGGTCGAGTATTCGATTCCGGGCGGATCAACGGGAGTGTTCCCGGTTGTGTTAACGGCAAAAGTTGGCGACCATGAGGTCTCGAAAATTGTTTATGTGACGATTAGGTAGAGCAAATGAGCAGCGAGCCGACGAACCCGAAAGACTCCTTCGCTCAAGTGGCGGAGAAATACTTGACGAGCGCGGCTCATGCAAAGCCAGATGCCTTGAATGCCCTCGTCGCTAGGATTGAGCCGACGGGTGGATTGGTATTGGATGTGGGGACGGGGGCGGGTCATACAGCTTATGCATTTGCTCCGAAAGTTGATCGTCTCGTAGCAGTAGATATCACGCAGGAGATGCTTGATATTGTTGAACGCGAATCGAAGATAAAGGGTTTATCAAACGTTGTTACGGAACTGGCACCGGCGGAGAACCTACCAATTCAAGATGGATTGGCAGTCGGAGTAGTCACCCGTTTAGCCGCGCACCACTTTGATGATGTGGAGGCGTTTGTGTCGGAGTCTGCGAGGGTTTTAGGGCCAGGCGGCTGGCTATTGGTCGTTGATACTGTTGGGCCGGAGGATGACGAGATGCAAGACGAACTAGATCATATTGAGCGGCTGCGCGATCCGAGTCATGGGCACAATTTGGCGGTATCGCAGTGGGGAAGTTTAGTTGAGGAACACGGGTTTTCTACTGAGTGGGTTGATGTGACTAGAAAAACTTTGGATTTAGAGGATTGGCTAGAACGGATGGAGGTTCCGGAGAACAGGCGGCCGACTCTCAGGGAGCTAATTTTGGAGTCAGAGGGTCAGTTGCGAAAGTATCTGAGTCCGGTGGTTGGCCCGCGCCCGGCGTTTGACCTTTGGGAAATGACGCTCTTTGCTCGGAAACCTTGATTCTTAGTTAGCTTGTATTACGTCTTGAACGATTGTGGATATTCCGCGACTTCTCGCGCCCCTCGTGACTCCTTATACCGATGATTCTTCGATGATCAGCGAAGTTCGGCTTGCCCGATTAGTGCGGTGGTATCGAGAATCAGGCATTGAGGGCGTTGTCGTTGGAAGCCCAGCCGGAGAATTTGCGAGTTTGAGCTTAGCGGAGCGAAAGAAGCTATTGGATTGGGTGATCCGAGACGCTGGGGATTTGGCGATTTATGTGAATATCACAGCTCAGACAACCGCGATTGCGATTGATATTTGTCAGAATGCGGCAGAAAATGGAGCCGTTGGGGCGATTCTATGTCCTCCACCGGTTGGACAATTGACCCTGGATGAGGCTAAGAATTATTTGACGGTCGTACGCCGGCACGGGAATATGACGGTTGGTTTTGTTGATCCGACTGGGGCATTAACCGACGTTGCCCATGGTGTCGAATCGAATACGGCGAAGTTTCCAGGATCGTTGGCAGATCATGAACTTATGCACTTTGCCGTAACGGCACACGGAGGAAGTACTGAATGCTGGACACCTAGCGGAATGGTGCACCCGGTGGCGGTTTTCGGTAAAGAACGGGCTGAAAAGATTTTGAGTAAGTGGGCAGCATTCAAGCCCGTTTTGGAAGGGGTGATGCGCCACTCGGGTCTTGCAAGAATTGGGAAGTATGTTTCAGAGAAGAATGGGATTGAGGTTGGTCCGTTGAGAGGTCCATTTATGCCGCTGAATCAGGCGGGCCGAGAAGTAGTTGATCATATCTTTAATGCACTTTAGGATTTTTCCTGCACTACCGTACGAGCACATTGAAAAACTGCTTCAGTGAGGGGGTTCCAAAGGTAATAGATTTCGGGAAGTTGGCTCAGCATAAATGATTTGCGGTTGGCTGATTCTGGTGTAGGAATGAAATCGTTTAGTGATACGACAGAAGAAGTGAAAGCAATTGCCCACTTCACGACGTCGTTCTTCGTGATTTTGAAGTAGCCAATTGGGATCGGATTAGAGATGTCAGCGGCGACTTCTTCGACTGATTCGCGGATAGCCGCCTGAGTGGGAGTTTCACCGGGTTCGATACGACCGCTGGGAATACACCATCCACGATCTCTGATTCGCGCGAGGAGGACTTTGTCGTTTTGCCAAATAAAGACAAGGACAGCGAATGGTTCTTTGGGTGGTTTGAAAGGAGCCGGAAAGAACTCCATGGTTTGGTCGCCATTTTGGTCAACCGGAAAATTCATTAGGTTAATCTGATGCAGCGGCGGAACTAGCCGCCATTGGGAGACCGAACTTGATGATGACGACTTTACCTATGATCTCGTCGCTCTTGACAGGGCCCCAGATTCGACTGTCTTCACTAACGGGACGATTATCACCGAGGACGTAATATTCGTCATCGGGGACGACATATTCTCCATTGATGATGCTGTAATTGTCTGGGAGGTTGATAAAGTCGACAGTTTCTCCACCGACCCGATTGATTCTCTTGATATAGTATTCGCCCTTTTCATCGCGGGAGCGGATAACAACAATGTCTCCCCGCTTGAGATCGCCGACTAGCCAATATGCCTTGCTGGTGAGGACGTGGTCTTTTTCTTTGAAGGTTGGCTCCATGGAAGGGCCCTTCACTTCCACCGTAGTGAAGTTTTGACTTAAGAAAATGACAAACGCGAGCATGCAGAGGAGAAAGATAGTGAATCCAGTTACAACCACCTTCTTTTTTTTACTGCTTCGCTTTTCCCTCGTTGCCATGGTTTTTTTCAGACGTTGTCTTATAGGGTTATACTTCACATTGGTCACTTTTGTGACTTCCTTTAGAACGATATGGGTTGGTTGAATTCAATGCCGATGCTAGTGCCGGGAGTGGTACTCGTATTGCTGGTCGCTGTGATTGGGCTGTTTGTCCAGAATTTGGGGATCAAGAAGCGGTTTAAACGGCTTGAGGATTTGTGGGTTCAGTTATCAGCGGGGGTCGATGCTGGGAATCTTGAGGAGTTATTGCATCAGCAATTACGTCATTCCGCACAGCTTGAAACTGACATTTCGAGTGTTCAGGAACGTCTGAAAGTAGCTGAGGCAAAATTGGTGCAATCAAAACGGTATGTGGGTTTGGTTCGCTATGATGCTTTTGAGGATGTCGGGGGAGCACAAAGTTTTTCGATGGCGATTTGCGATGAGAATGGCGATGGGGCGATTGTGAGTAGCCAAGTTGGGCGAATGGATAATCGCGTTTTTGGAAAGTCATTGCGGTCGGGTCGATCGGAAGTTAACTTGACGGCCGAAGAAGAGCAGGCTCTGGAGGAGGCGGTAGCGGGTCGTAATCGACCTAAGATCGGTTTGTAATGTCGCAACGCGATCAGATGTTGATTGAGAGAGCGCAGGCCGGTGATCGGTCAGCTTTGAACGAATTGGTTTCGCTTTATGAAGAGCGAGCCTATAAGTACGCGTTTCGATTGACGCGAAATCAAGATTTGGCTTCGGATGTGGTGGCAGATGCATTTGTGCGGATCAATTCTGCGCTTAAGAATTTTCGCGGGCAGAGCGCATTTGGAACCTGGCTTTATCGGATTGTAACGAACTGTTACTTGGATCGGAAAAAGCGCGACAAAGAGGCTAGGAACGTGAGCCTTGATTCGACTTTGCAAGTTGGATCGGGTGAATTGGAACGGCAGTGGGAAGATGATTCGGATGGTCCAGTTGAAATCGCAGAACGCAATGAACGTGAGCAAGCAATGCAGGATGCTTTGGCGCAAATGCCGGAATATCAGCAGGCGATGCTTGTGATGTATCACGTTGAATCGCTCAGCTATGAAGATATTGCCGAGACACTTGATTTGCCGATTGGAACAGTGAAAAGTCGATTGAACCGAGCGAGGGTTGCGCTTCGGGACATTTTGTCCCAGCAGCCGGAACTTTTTTCGATAGGTTGAGGTCATACGAAGGAACAGCAATGGCCGAAGCCAAGGAGCTAACTAGATGAACGCATCAAAAGCAAGAGATTTTTTCAGCGCTTACTATGAAGGGGAACTCACGAATGGATTAAAAGAAGCATTCGAGCGTGCCCTTATTAATGATGTGTCGCTTAAGATGGAATACGACGAGTTCTGCTCGACGATGAAAATCCTGGCAGAGCCGTGCGATGAAATTGTTGTTCCGCACGATTTGCATGACAAAATCATGGCCCGGCTTGACCATCAAGCCTGGGAGACAAAGCAGAACCAAAAACCGAGTCTTTGGGGACGTTCACGACTTGCACTTTTCGGCGGAGTTGCGGCAGTGGCGCTTGTTGCAGGTGTGCTGAGCATAAACCAGGCAGGAAGTGACAAAAACTCCACTGCGGGTTTGTTTCCGCCAATGACATCTCAGAAGCCCGTTGAAGAAAAAGTCTCGGCTAGATTTGAGAATGGCTCTTTGATGGTGCAGATTTCAGCCTCTTCAGGAAGCAAATTTGTCATTCAGAAAATTTCGGACAGCTCGGTACTTGCGGATTTGGTGGTTCGTGATAAGGCAATTAGCCAAGAGATTATCAACGAGAATGGTGAAGCGCAAGCATTTTCAGTCTTGAATGAGAAAGGCGACGAAAAACTATTAATCGTGTTGCCTGGTACCAATCAAGGTGCAAACTTGAAAGGACAAGGCACGGTCATGGAACTGTCCATGGCAATGGCGGATGCTTTTAGAACGCCGATGATTATTCGCTCGCAGGATCGCGAAAAGAGTGTGCAGTGGGATTTCAAAGCTGATGCTGATGTTCCAGAGCAATCGGCGATGTTGAAAGACCAAGGGCTGAACTTGAGCGTTATGGAAGATCGGATTTTGCTTCTAAGCTCGTTTTAGAAGCGGTAAGTCCATAAAGCTGAATTTTGTTTTCGAGTCGTTGTTCCTCTTGGTAGGCGACTCGATAGGATTCGGCAAGCATGACTCCTGATGAATTGGCGTGAGTGCTCACATTATAGTGATGAGGATTGCTGGTCAACATGTATTTAAACTCCTCACTTGTTGGCATCACCGCGGCATCCTTTGTCGGATTAATTTTTCCAATCGCGGATAATCGAAGTGCCGTCTGTTTGACTCGTTCGGGATCGGGCTCAATATTTTTGATTGCATTATCGACAAGGTTAACTGCCTCGAGGCTGAGAAAGGGACGCATTTCGTCAAGATGGGTAATGACTTGTCTCTGGACGCCGGCACCGAAAGCCGTTGCATGGGGCCCGTTGTATTTAGCAATATCGCAAATTGTGAGGATTTGAGTTGCTCGCTCGGCTGCTTCATCGAATTGTTGGTTTTGGACAAGTTCTTGAAGGTCGCGGGTAAGGGAAACAATTATGTATTTGCGATTGTTTTCAATTTCATTCCGAAACCCTGTCGTTTCGACATCTTCTGGTGAAACAGGCTCAATGCTTTCGAGTCTGCCTGCTTCGAAATTTTCTATCCAACGACGGGCGGCTTCGTCAAGATATTTCTTTTCAAGTTGGTCTATTTGGATTCGCTTAAGTTCATGGTAGCGAATTGGACTCGCGTAAGCAAGAATTTTTTGCGACGCTTCTGGCCCAAGTTCGTTCTCTTGATAAGGTGAGTAGTAGTTCCTTCCTAGAATGGCAACTAAGGCCAACAGCCAAAAAGGCGCACATGCTGCTATGACATAGCCCAGCGTCCTTGCTTTCATTGGGGAATATTGTCGGTAGAACTGGTCCTATTACTGTAGGGTCTATAAAGTCCCTTTAGAGACCTATTTGTTTGGTGGGCAAAAAAACGCTATTACCATATAGGTGTGGACCGCAAGAACACAACTTTAAAAAAGATTCCCGCATGGGAGGAACATTTGATCGCACGAGCGCAAGCTGGTGAAACGGTAGCCTTTGAGTTGCTGGTGGAAATGCACCGACCGGCGATTTTGGCTCACGCAAGCCGGATTCTTCGCGATAGTGAAGACGCACAAGACGCCGTGCAAGACACGTTTTTGAAAGCATGCCGAGCAATTGGCAATTTCAAATCCGGTCGACCGATGTTGCCCTGGTTGATGCGAATTTGCAGCAACTGCAGTGTAGACATCATTCGATCGCGACGCAATCGAAGTGAGAACATCGAGACTTACGAACATGCCTTGTTCGATGAGCGAATCGACGTAGCTAACGACTTGGAAACGTCAGTTGCTTCAGATAGCTTGAAAGCGGCAATCGCACGATTGCCAAAGCGCTATCGAGAGATTATCCTGATGCGGCACTACCGCCATATGGATGTCAATGAGATTGCTGAGGTTCTTGGAAAGCCGGAAGGAACGATCAAAAGTTGGTTGTTCCGGGCACGAGCTCTGCTGAGAAAGGATTTGGACGGAGGACTAACGGTCGTTTCCGCCTAAATTCGGGCAGTTCATGATGGGATTTCGCCTCCAGAGTGATTCTGGGGGCGATTTCTTTGTAAAATCATCTTTGTGCTATCGTTCGCTTTGATGGGTGTCGTTTCGGGTTCGTCGGTTCCGGAAGTTGTACTTAAACCGGGGATGGTGATTCGTGAGAGTTGCCGGATTAAGGCAGGGGATTACTTGATTCCGGGCGGTGATGTAAGTAAACCGGCAATTACGATTTTGGGGAAAGGAATCACAGTTGATTTTCGTGATGCAACTTTGCGAGGGAGTAAGGCAGAAGTTGAGCCGGATCAACGGGCGGGATTTGGGATTGTGGTTAAGGGGCAAAATGTTCGGCTTTTTGGGGCAACGGTTCGGGGATATAAGGTTGGCCTTTATGCCGAAGGAGCGAATGGTTTAAGGATCGAAGAATCCGATTTTTCCTACAACTGGAAACAACGGCTAAAAAGTGGTCGGCTCAAGGAAGATGTGGGAGACTGGATGAGCTACCACAAGAACGAAAATGATGAGTGGTTTCAATACGGTGGTGGGATTTATCTTAAGGGTCTGAAGGGATTTGAAGTGCGGGGAACGGTTGTAACAGGCGGACAGAATGGCCTGATGATGACGAAGTGTGAGGATGGGTTGATTTGGAATAACGAATTTAGCTATTTGAGCTCGTTGGGGATTGGCATGTATCGGAGTTCGCGGAATCGGATTATGCACAACAGCATTGATTGGTGCGTTCGCGGGTACTCACATCGATTTTATAATCGAGGTCAGGATTCTGCGGGAATTCTGATGTATGAACAGAGTTCAGAGAATATCGTCGCTTATAACTCAGTGACCCATGGCGGAGACGGACTTTTCCTGTGGGCAGGTCAATCCACGATGGATGATGGGAAAGGCGGGTGCAACGACAATTTGTTTTATGGCAACGATTTCAGTCATGCCCCGACCAATGGAATTGAGACTACGTTTAGTCGCAACAAGTTCGTGAACAATCTGGTTTTAGAATGCTGGCATGGGGTTTGGGGCGGTTATAGCTACGATACGGAGTTCATTGGAAATGTTTTTGGGCTGAATGGTGAGGCAATTGCGATTGAACATGGTCAGAACAACAAGATATTGATCAATGGATTTTATCGCGATACGGTGGGAATCCGGCTTTGGGCAAATGAAAGTGAGGATCCGAATTGGGGTTACCCGAAGAATCGTGATACGAAAAGCCATGGGTATGTAATTGGGAATAACATTTTCGAGGGGATTGGGGATACAGCCTTTAGCATCAGTCGGACAGCCGATGTATCGATGACCGAGAACATTGTTCGGGGATTTGGCAAGCCATTTGAACTAGGGGTTGGGAACTCAGGTCTTCGTGATACCGGTTCAGATTATGCAATGAAGTCAGCGTTTGATTGGCCGGCGGATATTGTGAAAGATGGGGTTACCACGACCTCGGATTGGGTTGGCGAGCCAGAGCCCAAAGCCTATATGGGTCGAGGTGGTTTGGTGTATCGGCGGGGTGGAGAGGAGGAGATTTTCAAAAATACATTGAAATCACTTTCATGGAATCCTTTGATTTCTACCAATGACTTGGTTCGCGCGAGCCATGTTGAACCGTTGGATGGTGGTTCTATTCCGTTCTTGGGAATGAACGCAAGACGGGGTCGAACAGAGATTTTGGTTGATCAGTGGGGCCCAGTTGACTTTAAGTCACCAGTGCTTTGGTTGGAAGATTGGTACGACACTCCGGATGGACAGAAGTATTACGTTTTCCGAGTAGTTGGCCCGGCTAAGGGTGGCTGGAACTTAAAGTCGGCGGAAGGGTGTGTTTATACGAAGATGGAGCCCAGTTGGATGGGCAAAATTCCAAGTACCCCGCAGTTTGTTCAATCCGAAACAGCAAAACTGAGTGGTGATATGGACGACCGAATTCTGGTGAAAGCAGGTGGTCAATTTAAAATTCACCTGGACTATTCGGGCGCAGCAACGACAGATTATCGAGGAGTTGTTACTCCGGCAGGCAAGACGGTTGCATTTGGCTATGAGCATAACGAAGTTGCCGTGAAGTGGTCCGTTTCGTTTTTTAACTATGATTTTTCAAAAATTGATCCGCGAGAGAAGAAAGATGAGTTTTTGAAAATCTATGACACTACCCCCGCGGCAACAATGCGTTCAGATTCACTGGAAGGGTCTTGGTCGGGATCACCGATGGCGGGAGTGAACACAAATCATTTCGCTACCTTGGCAGAAGGTCGAATGACATTGGAACCAGGTGACTACACGCTGAGCGTAACGAGTGATGACGGAGTTCGGGTTTTTGTTGATGACAAGTTGGTTTTCGAAGACTGGACTTGGCACGCACCAAAATCGGATGATATAAAACTCAAGTTAGGTGGGCGACATTCGGTGCGGATTGAACACTTCGAATTGGATGGTTTTTCGGCTTTACAGGCGCGGTTGACAAAAAATTGATTCGATATAACGTGATCTTGAGGTTTTTTGGTCATTGTAGAAGGGATGAAATTGAATCGTCGTGAATTGATAGGAACGGGCATCGCAGGTTTGGCTTCGACGGCGGTGAGTCGCGTGGGACTGACGGGTCAAGAGCCCAAGCGTACATTGCGCATTGCGCATTTGACGGATATGCATGTTCAGCCGGAGCGCGGAGCTCAGGCCGGATTTGAGAAAGCACTGGAAGAGTGTCAAAAAGAATCGCCAGATGTGATTTTTATTGGGGGCGATATGATCATGGATTCGCTTGGCTCGGATTTGGATCGGGCGAATGCTCAGTGGAAACTCTTTAATGCAGGCATCAAAGCGAGTGCTGGCGTTCCGGTTAAATATGCGTTGGGGAATCACGACGTTTGGGGTTGGAACGAGATTGCGAAGTATAAGAACGAGACGCTCTTTGGTAAAAAACTGGCGCAGGATAAGGTTGAGTTGGCCCAGCCCTATTATTCCTATGAACAGGCAGGGTGGAAGTTTATCGTTTTAGATTCGTCACATCGGAACGGTGAAGGGAATGGCTACACAGCAAAGCTTGATGAAGACCAATTTGGTTGGCTCCAAGACGAACTGAAAAACACAAAAAGGGATCAGCCGGTTTTGGTACTGAGTCACATTCCTCTCTTCTGTGCCTGTGCATTTTTGGACGGGGACAATGAGAAGTCTGGGAACTGGCAAGTTCCTGGAGCCTGGATGCATACAGATTTCCGACGAATCAAGGATTTGTTCGTCAAGCACAAAAATGTGAAAGTAGCGTTGAGTGGTCACATTCACCTAGCGGATCGAGTTGATTATCTTGGAGTTTCTTACTTTTGCAATGGTGCGGTGAGTGGTGGATGGTGGGGCGGTAAGTATCAGGATTTTTCAAATAGTTATGCGATAGTTGAATTGTTTGAAGATGGATCGTTTACGAATAAGTATGTTGAGTTTGATTGGAAAGTGCTGAGTTAATATCGGCTGGTTCAATTAAAACGCCCCCGCTCAAATCAGAGGAGCGGGGGCGTTGTTGTTGGTAGATTTACTTGCCAGTGACGGGGCCCTGGCCCTGTGCATTTTGTGCTTCTTCGCCGCGAGCTTGTTTATTCAGCTCAGCGAATTTTTCAACCTGCTCGGGAGTCCACTTTGAGGCGGACTCTTGGGCAGCTGCTTGGCTTGCTGGCGGTTCGACCGGTGCTGGTTCTCCTGCGCCACATCCAGAAAGGATGAGAGCGCAGAAGGATGCGAGAATGATTCCCGTTACCGATTTCATACTATTAGTTGGACCACCAGGTTACGCCGCTTGCTTCAGGCAATGCAACGAAGTCTTTGCAGACGAAGCTTCCGAGGGGGAAACCGTCGCGTGGGAACGGATTGATAACTGCATCCGGATCGGCACAGTAACCTTTTGCTCGTTGCTCGAAGCTGACGGGCGATGCGATGTATTCACCAGCGAGAGGACCGGAACCGGTTCCACCTTTGAAACCAATTGCTTTTGCGTGGCTATCAGCGAATACCATTGCGATTTTTCCACCGAAGTAGATGTTACTACTCTTGGTGCCGCCTGGGTAATCATCGAAGTACCAGCCAATTGAGCCAATTGTTTGACGGGGCGTATCGTAGGAGTTACCAAATGCAAAGAGGTCGGACGGGTTAGCCATTTGTGTGATTGACTTACCGGGGTTGTATCGACGTCCAGCGGGTCCTGCGACACAGCCTTGAACTGGGCCACCGTTTGCACACTTTTCTTCGCCAACCATTCCTTCGGCACCTCGAATTTCGAAGCCCCAGTTGTAACCAAGGTCGTTTCGTTCCGTGCTAATCGTTCCATCTGGATTGACTCGGATTGAACCGGGTCGACCGTTTTGTCGGTGACCAGACCAGAGTTGAAGGTTCTTCGTGTACGGGTACATCGTGCAGATGGGGTCTCCACCGCAGTTCGGACCGTCGTATACGGACGGGAAGGTGTCATCGTAATCGGATGAGTAGATGTGGGATGCAGTCCCGATTTGCTTCGCGTTGCTGAGGGCTTGGGTCTTTTTGGCGGCGACCTTAGCTTGGGCAAAGACAGGGAAGAGGATGGCAGCAAGGATTGCAATGATTGCGATAACGACGAGAAGCTCGATGAGCGTAAAGGCTTTCTTCATGTGTTTCTCCAGGAGAACGAATACCATTATCTAGCGAAATGTTTTGATTGAGTTAAGAAATGAAACATTTAATAATGTTGAGCGTATAGGGTTAAGTATTTATGTTAAGATTGATGCAAAATTAACTGGGTGGGACTTTTAATAATTGGGAATCCGATTAATCCCCACTATTTATTCATTTATTAACAAAAGTGCACTTTAAAAATTGGTCAATCACGTCTGCACATAGGCGACGAGTGTAGTTGCTTGGTGAAAAGCTACCTATATGAGTACGGTTTATTGTTGATTGATCAGAGATTCGAGGAAGATGCAATCCTCTTCCCACTTTGACATTGCTAGCGTCAAGCTCTTCTGTGCTTCTTGATATTCGTGGCTGAGCTTAGTGACGTCAATGCCATCGGGCGGATCGGAAAGTGTTGATTCAATTTGGGAAATTTTGGATTCGTACTTTGAAACGAGGTTCTCGGATTCTTCAACGACTCCGCGCATGCGTGCGATTTCTTTGCTGATTTCTCGGGGTGTGAGGGTGGGAGCGGTTGGTTCGGTAGAGGCAACAGCTTTAACGGTGGTTGACGTGGTGGAAGGGCGATCTAAATTGCGGCGGTATTCCGAATAGCCGAACTGATAGATTCGGGGACCTGCACGTCGCACATCAAGCGTTCGATTCGTGACGTTCCGGAGGAGCCACCTGTCGTGAGAAATTAGAATGAGGGTGCCCGTGTATTCACCCAAGACTTCGGCCAGGGCAGCGCGGGAGTCCATATCCAGGTGATTCGTGGGTTCGTCAAGGACAAGAAGGTTGGGGTTGAGTTGTGTGAGGGATGCGAGTACGAGTTTGTTTTTTTCTCCACCACTGAGTGAACTAATGGGGCGGAAAACATCATCGCCACTAAAGAGGAATCTTCCGAGGAGGTTGCGAGCGGGGCCAGCGTCCATTCCCATCTCAAAAACCATATGGTCGAGCGGGGAGTCGCTTGGGTCAAGATCAGCGACATCTTGGCTGAAATAGCCGAGCTCAACGCGTGAGCCGATTTTGGTGAGCCCATCGACAGCTTTTAGTCGACCGAGGATTGTTTTGATGAGGGTTGATTTTCCAGCACCATTTTCGCCGATAATGCCCCAACGGTCGCCGTAGCGGACTTCCCAGTCCAGACCAGAGAAAAGTGTTTCATCGGGGAAGCCGACGGCAAGTTTTTCGGTACGGATGACGATATCGCCGGATCGGTTGGTTTTTCCAAATCCAGTCTTCATGCTGGCATCTTTGGTGGGGGCGTGGACTTGCTGCTCCTGAAGTTTCGTCATTTGCTTCAGGCGTCCCCGAGCCTGAGCTGTGCGCTGGCTGTTCATGAATCGCCGAACATACTCGTCCATCTTTGCGATTTGTGCCGCTTGTTTCCCGGCGATATCGGCTTGACGCGCGGCATCTTCTTCGCGAAGCTGCATATATTTGTTGTAATCGCCTTCATAGGTTGTGACAGTTCCGCCACGGAGCTCGAGAAATTTGTTCGCCGTGTTTTCCAGGAAGGTTCTGTCGTGACTGACGAGGAGAATAGCTCCGTGATAGTTGCGGATCCATGATTCGAGCCATTCTGTGGCTTGGAGATCGAGGTGGTTGGTGGGTTCGTCAAGGATGAGTAGGTCGGGTTCTTCGAGAAGGAGTCGGGCGAGCGCAAGCCGAGTTTTTTCGCCGCCGGAAAGGGAATCAACGATTTTTGAGTAGTCGTCTTCCTCAAATCCCATGCGTGTGAGAATGGTGTTGACGTCGCGTTCGGCGGAATAGCCTTCTTGGTCGTTAAAGTGTTCGTGAAGAAGCGCGAATTCGTCCAGGTCATCTTGAGTCGGATTGTTCTCAAGAATTTCTGTGAGTTCATCGAGCCGAGTTTTGATTTCCAGGAGGTGTTCGAGCCCGGACTGAACTTCTTGGAGGACGGTGCGACCTGAGGTGACCGGATTTTCTTGGCGAAGATAGCTGACTTTTGCACCACGTTGGAGGTTTGACGAACCGCCGTCGGGTTCAAGTTGTCCAGTGATGATTTTGAGGAGGGTGGTTTTTCCCGTTCCGTTACGTCCGACGAGAGCGGCTTTTTCGCGATTCTCGATGCGAAAAGTGACGCCATCGAGAATGATATCGACGCCGAAAAGTTTGCGCACATTGGTTACGGATAAGATCACGGGATTGCCGAGTTTACTTTTTCGGGATGCTGGGTTCAGGCATTACGGATGTTTGGTTTCGGCATATGCCGAAATGCCAGCTAATGTGCAGAGTTTTTGCCAATCAAAGAGCATTGTCCTGAACTCAATATATGAGGCAAACGAGTATGATGAGGCATGCTGAGTGCAACTCTCGCTTTGATTATGTTGAGCCCGATTCGGGTTCAAGCGGCAACCCCGCAAGACCCCCAAAAACCGGAATGGCCCGCGACTCCACGGACCCTGGTTAGCGAAGATTATAAGAACTGGGAACGGTTGGGAAGAACCGATCTAAGCGGCGATGGGAAGTGGATTTCCTCATCAGTATCTTTGGTTGATGGTGATCCCTCAGTTATTTTGAAATCAGCAGCAACGGGGACAGTTGAGAAATTCTTCACCGGGTTTGGATTTTCGTTCAGTGATGATTCGCAATGGTATGCGGTGACGACTCGGCCGACTCGGGAAGAATCGGATAAGTTGCGCGAGGCAAAAAAGCCAATTCCGACGACTTTGCAATATTGGCGCCTGGGAACGGATCAGCGAACGAAGGTTGAGAACATAGGGACATTTCAGTTTTTGAAGGGCAGCAAATTTCTGGTGATCACAAGGCGTCCGGCAGTTGTAACTCCGGGAGTCAGTGGCGATTTGGATCTGGTTGATCTTAAAACGGGTTCGATTGAGCGCTACTTGAATGTAGAAAGTTTTTCTTCGAACGACGCAGGCACGGCTCTGACTTTGACCGTGAAGTCTTCAACGGGGGATACCGGTTTGCGGGTACTGGATCTGGAATCTATGAAAACGAAGACCCTGTATTGGGGCAGTGGTGATTTGGCAGCGGTTCGATGGGCCCAGGAAGGAAATGCCCTTGCGCTACTGACTGGTGAAAGCAATGATAAGAAGGAAGGGAATAGTTATTCGGTTTCCTACTATGCCGATGCGCTCAGTGGCAGTTCGCCGGTTGTATTGAAGTCTGAAGGGGTAACAGGGATGCCAGCGGAGTGGCGAATAAGTGATCGAACGGGCCTGAGTTTTAGCCGCGATGGAAAGGCAATATTTGTTGGAACCCAAGAGTGGAAGGATAAGAAAAAGCCCGCTCCTCCGGAAAAAGAAAAACCAGGCGTTGAAGTTTGGAACACGGCAGACAAAACTCCGGTGCCTCAGCAGAAGCTACAAATGGGTCAGTTTCAGATGCAAGCGATCAACTACGCTTGGTTCCCGAGTGAAAGCCGGGTTGTAAAGCTAAACGAATCGCTTGATCAGATGGTTCGGGCGAGAAATTCGAATTATTCGCTGGTGATGGATTCGGAGAAGTATGCGTCGGCCAAAACTGATGGGGTTGATTATGCGGATTTGTGGGCGATCAACATGCAAACCGGTGAACGATGGGCGGTCTTTACGAATCAGGCTGAAGCATCGATTTCTATTGGGAACACGGGGCGTTATCTTGCACACTACCGAGCCAAACATTGGTGGTTGGTTGATTTGGAAAGTCGGCAATCAACCAAATTGATCGGCAAGGGAGTAGATTTCGAGAATTCGCTCGATGATCGACCGGCGAAGATTAAATCACCGGGTGGATTTGTGAATTGGCTACGGGATGATGAGGCGTTTGTTGTTCATGACGAATTTGATGCATGGCTGGCCAAACCGGGCGACGGCAATTTAAGTCGTCTCACCAATTTTAGAGGTCAGAACGTCTCAGCAAGATATCGCTCGATAGAAAATCTGGATGGTAAAGCTCCACGGTTGAGCGACCCGATGTACTTTAGTTTGGTAAACGAAGCAACGAAGGGCACGGGGCTTTATTTGAGTGACGGAACCGGTGTCGGCAAGACCCTCTTGATGTCTGACAAGCGGATTGCCGGCGTTCAGAAGGCGAAGAATTCTGATCAGGTGATTTATATGCGTCAAAGTTGGGAGGAGTCGCCGGTCGTTGTGATGACTGATCCGACCTTTTCGAAAGAGCAAGTACTTTTGACAACGAATGATCAGCAGCGGTACTTTAAATGGGGATCAGCATCGGTGATTCAATATAAGAGCCGTTGGGGTGCGCCCTTGCAGGGAGCATTGATTACACCGGCGGATTACGATCCCAGTAAAAAGTATCCAATGGTGCTCTATATTTACGAGCGCGAAAGTGGAATGGTGAATGGATATCAGCCTCCAGCGGATACGAATGCTTATAACCTCCAAGTCCTTTCACAGAGTGGTTACTTCGTACTGGTAGCGGATATTGCTTATCGAACAAATGATCCGGGCGTCTCAGCGGTTGACTGTTTGGAACCGGCAGTTGACGCGGCAATCAAGGCAAACAAGTCAATTGACTCATCGAAAGTGGGATTGATTGGTCATAGTTGGGGGGCGTATCAGACCGCCTTCGTAACGACGGTCAGCAAGAAGTTTGCGGTCGGCGCATGCGGTGCTCCCTTGACCGAGATGACATCGATGTACAACTCGTTCTATTGGAATGCTGGGATAACCAACCAGGTTATCTTTGAGCAGTCACAGGGTCGATTTGACGCTCCGTTCTGGGAGATTCCGGAGAAATACATTGAGAACTCTCCAGTTTGGCGAAGTCGAGAAAGAACCGCGCCGATCTTAGTCGCATTTGGCGATAAAGACGGGGCAGTGGACTGGTCACAGGGTCAGTTTCTGTATAACACGCTTCGGCGACTCGGCAAAAAGAGCGTGATGTTGCTTTATGCAGGTGAGAATCACGGCCTCGTTCAGCCGGGCAACCAGAAAGACTATGCAAAGCGCTTGCGGCACTATCTTGATGTTTATTTGAAAGGTGCAAAAGCTGAAGATTGGGTTGAGAAGGGTGTTTCTTATCCTGATCAACAGGGCGGTTAATTTTTTGAAGGGTTTGCGGCGAATCTTCGCCGCAAACCCTCAACCAGTACTGTTGATTAGATTCTTTCCATGAGAAAACTGCGGATATACCATCGTGTTCCATTTTTTATGAGATGAAGATTAAGCAAGTAGGGTGGAGATTGTGGCGTTCCATTTGGAAGAACCTGGTTGCATTCGATTTTTAGCTGGGCAGTTGCGGTGTTTCGTAGGATTACGACGTCCTTTTCACTGATAGTGATTTGGGTTTTTAGTTTGTCAATTCCAAAGACAGTGATAAAGTCATCGACATTTGTGGCAAGCATCATTGGTGAATCGCTGGTTGTTCCCAGAGGAATGCTGATTGGACTTTCATCCATGAAGAGCGTTTTAAAATAGTAGGGATCTCGGTTATCGGTGAACTGCAATTGGTCGATCAAGGCTTCAACGATCGCATTCGGCGAGGCGACTTTTGGCGCGTATTCGACGGATTTTATTGCGTTGGACGCTCGTGCTTTAAGTTCGGGGCTGGTGAACTCAGAACTGAGAATTCGTGGAAAGAGTGGTTCGTTGTTTTGGGGCAGGTTTGCGTAAAGGTTCGCATAGATGATCCGCTCGAAGGTGATTGAAGTTGTTGTGGGGTCGTTTTGTGCGAGGGATTCTTCAAGCAGAGAGATACCTTCTTTGAGATTTGCACGTGCGACGAGTTGGCCCAGATTACTGAGTGCCTTAGCAAATTCGTGGCTTTTGTGACCGACTTTTCGCGGAATATTGAGGTGAGTTTTTGCTTCTTGCAATTTGCCAGCTTCGATGAGCCGAATAGAGAGTTCGGCATTGGCCATTGGGTCGTTGGGATTTGCGGCGAGGGCTTCTTCAATCCGCTTGTTATCATCGGATTCAGTTAAGATCAGGTTGATTCGGTCAACCCACTCTGGCGCAGTTTTGTAACCTGAGAATGTGGTTTTGTGTTCACCTGAAGGTGTTAGAACAACAAAGCTCGGGTAAGAATCAATACCGTATTTAGATGCAGTCTGTGCGCCGTCCTTTTCGGCATCAAGTTTAACCGGTACATATTTTGATGTTTGATTGATGGCTTTGGAGTCGCTGAACGCTTCTCTTTCCATCACCTTGCACCATCCACACCAATCAGTTGTGAAATAGATGACGACGACTCGGTTGCTGGACTTAGCTTCAGCGAGGGCGCTTTCGAGGTTGGATTTCCAGGGGATGGAGGTTGTTTGCGATGAAACAAGGCCGGTTAGCAGCAAGAGTGATGCGCTGAACATAGTGAAGCACGGACGTGCTGTTCAGTGTCGGGTTTGTGACATTTGTGACAGTTCGGTTTTAAAATAGTGTGGTCAAAGCGGGTTACTTCTTCGACCACAGTTTGGCAATGGCGATTGCTCGCACTGCGCTGGCTTGATGAATCATTTGAGACGTTTCACCGGCGGGGGAACCCCATCTTTTTCCGAAAAGTCCATTTTTATCTTTTGAAGCGATGAGGGTATCGATCGACTTTTTATAATCGAACGCGTTAGGGTCGAGATTTTCGAATAGGAGATGAGCGAACTGAACCTCGTCATCGATAATGCCGTTTGGTTTTAACCACTTTTTTATGCTGGCTGATTGAAGTTCGGCAAAGTCCGTTTTATATTCGACGTTGCCAGTATGTATCGCAAGTTCCCGTGCGGATCGAAGCATGAGGGCGGAGTTGTAGCTCCAGGTTGTTTTGTCGATTTTGCCGTTGAGGTTGATGTTGTCCCAGTAAAGCTTTGACTCAGGATCTTGGAGCGTCTTCTTTGTCCAGGCATAGATTTCTTCGGCGGTTTGAAGGAGCTTGGGATCTTTCTTATGCTTGTAAAGGGCGAGACATGCCGCCGCAGTTGGACCGTTTGAACACGTGTTCTTGGATGATTTTTCGGTTTCTTTCCAATATATTCCGCCACCAAGCTTGTCGTCAAGTCCGCTCAAGCAGTGTTTGAGGGAATCCTCAGCGAGTTTGAGGTGGTGAGGGTCTTTGGTGAGTTCATAAGTCTCGACGAAAGCCATGACCATCCAGGCGTTGTCGTCGTAGTAGCGGTCGTTGGGATAGGGCGGGCCAGGATTGACATCGAACCCGGCGACGGGGCCAGTGGGATTCCAATAGGTTTCCGCCATCGCGACAGTCTTTTTGAGGGACGGGATTCGGGTTGGGTCAAGCTCAGCGAGGGCATTTTCGGCAGATAAGACCACGCCGAGTCCCCAGTTGTACATGATGGTGTTTTCGTTTGAACCTTGCCCGATTGACTCTTTGAAATATCCCCTTCGCGATGATGCAAATTGGTTGCAGATTGTGGCGTAAAGGTCGGCGGGTTCTGGGGGGGCGTAGGCGAGCATGTGCGTAATCAGGAGGCAGTTAAGCATATCGTTTATTTTTTTGAATTGAGTTCGGAGAGCATTTTTTGTTTCTCTTCATCCGGAATAGGGAGCCGGTTGATTCGTTCAACTTGCTCCTCGGGCGTAAGTTCTTCAAGCGGCTTTTGGGGAATGACGTCGGGATCTTTTACAACCCCGTGACCATCGGCTCCACCTTGACAACCAGAGAGGAGGATCGCCGCTAACGCGGCGACCACCCATGCACTTACTTTAGTTGTTAAACTCACGAATTACCCTCATGTTGGCTTCGATACCTTGTCTCCATGCGAGCCCGTTGCCCGGGCCGCCACGGTTGTATCCCCAGTTGCAGATGAAGTCTCCGTTCGGCCCGCCAAACGCTCCCCAGGCATCAGATGCGATGCTTTGATAAGCGTTGATGTTTTTGGCATGACCATCGAAGAATCCTAAGGTTAGACCTTTATTCTGATCGGTATTGATGGCCGAATGGGTTGAGGGATAGGTGTTTGACTCTGTACCAATGGACGACGATGATTTACCTAGTTCAGCAGATTCGGTATCGGGATAGATGCGCCGGGTGGGGACGAGCATGGCGGTCCCGGCATTGTTCTCGAGGGAAGTGAAGCTACCTTGAGCGTTGTATACGCTGCCGCTATAGACTTCGGGCCAGAACGTTTGTCCGCAATTTGATTCGTTGCGGAATGCATCTTTGTTGACGGCGAAAGATCTCGCGAAGCGAGTGGTTTCGTCGCCGGGGTATCCAGAGCCGTTGCCATCGGTGAGAGCGTTTGACCATGCAGCTTCGTTCAATGGGTTTTGAAAAACTCCGCCGTTGCCGGGAGTTGTGTTGAAGGTGCCACCGGTTGCATTGACACGTCCGCCATTTTTGACATACGGCTGGATTGAATCTTTCCAGTTGAGCATACGCGGCGTCCACCAATCGCCGCCATTTTCGACTTGTCGAGCCGGGGGAGCGTAATCGTCGTAGTCGCCGACGTAGATCAGCATGCCCGTTGTTAGGTTTTTGAGATTGCTGAGGTTTTGAGTGCGTTTTGCCGCAGTTTTTGCTTGCGCAAAGACCGGGAATAGGATGGCAGCAAGGATCGCTATGATGGCGATGACGACGAGTAGTTCTATGAGCGTGAACGCTCTCCGGTGAGTATTCATGTGATGATTTCCTGTTTTTGACTATCGTTGAGCCAGGCTTGAACTTCATCAAGTTCTGGCGCACTAAAGGGAGAAGATGTGATGAGGTCGGCGGCGATCGCAATGGACTGTGGAGCTACGAGGGGGTTCGCGACCTGGGCTTGAAGAAGCTTCGCCGCGGCAATGCCAATTGCCCGCTTTTTGCGAACGATCCGGTGGAGATCCCATGGCCGTTTGAGGGCTAACGGGGGCCATTCGTTGATCGTAACAATTTCGAATTCTTCGTGAACGCGGAGATTCAGTTCGTCAGCGACAAGCATTGACCGGAGTCCGAGGTCATCTTGCATGCAGATGAGTGCGGTGATGCCGGAGCTGGGTTGGATGAGGGCGAGAATCGCATCGTGAATTGCGGTTTGCAATAGTTCGCCGTTGGTTTCGAAGTCACGACCGATCCATCGGACAAGAGGGTTAGCATCAATGCCGAATTCGGCTTGCATTGCATCGATATAGGCGTTGTAGCGGCCCATTGCCGATGACACCGTGGTTTTGTGGAAGCCGACAAATCCGATTTTGCTGTGTCCTTTTGCTTTAAGAACTCGGATGGATTGGTGGATGGCTTCTCGGTCATCGGAGATGACGCTGGAACCGGCATAGCCTTCAGGGATTCTATCGACAACTACAAGCGGGCATCCGATGGTGTGCACACGTTCGAGGAGTTGCCCATCACGTTGATCGGCGATGGGGAAGCAGATGATGCCATCGGTTTCTTTGGACATCCGGGTGAGGAAATTTGCTTCGCGTTCGATGCTGTCTTTGGAGTCGCAAAGCACGAGGCCAGTTTGTTCGCCGAGGGTTTCGCGGATTGCCTCGATCATCTCAGAGGCGGGGAAGTCAAAGTTATGGGCGACTCGATCAAAGATGAGGGCGACCATGTGTTTTTGGCCGCGCTTTTTGTGGGTGACGATTGTTCCGGCGCGTTTTCGGCTGGCAACATGACCATCGGTTTCAAGCGATTTGAGGGCGCGGTGAATGGTTGATCGACTGACGCAGAACTGGGTGGCGAGGTCTTCTTCTCGCGGGAGTTTTTGTCCACATGCAAATTCGCCGGTCTCAATTTTCTTTCGAATAATGTCGGCGATTTGTTTCCAGTTAGCGTGTTGGCTCATACTTCTTTGTACTTGACGTTCTGAATAATACAAATCAGTGAGCCGGTTTGAACATTAAGTGGACATAAGTGAAAAGAATGAACATATATTTTCATGTCGGCCAAACAGAAAGACGGTTTTCACTTTTGGTTGACCAGTATATAGTTGCGAGTGAATACAATACAAATAAAGTTAGATTAAATGGTCATGTACCAGTATTATTGATCGTGCGGTTCGGCTTATAACTAATAGATGGGGTTTATTTTGACCCCGCATGCTGATGAGGCATTGTTATGAAGTTGAAATTGCGCGCACGAAAGTTGGGTATTGGTTCGATGTTGTTGGCGGTTGTAATAGTTGCGCCGACACAGTCAATTGCGGAGAATAGTTACAGATGGCGCTATTACCGTCCGGGGAATACAGGGATTCAAGGGGACATCAACGAAGCTCTTTATGTCAGCCCCAATGGGGATCCTTATATTGGGGGATATGATCCGGGTTTTGAGGAAGGAGGATTCGCGCTGTTTATGCAGGCGCAGAATCGGTGGCTCAATTATTCTAATGTTGATTTTCCGGTGTTTGGCCATCCGGATGAGCAAGGTTGTATTCGGTTTTCAGATATCGCCCCAGATCGGAGCGGTGATCTTTGGCTAGGATCATGGCGAGGGGTTGTTCGATTTTCAAATCGTTCTTCTCGCCAGAAGATGATCACACGGTTTGGAGCGGGTAACTCGTCAATTATTGACAACAACGTAACTGATATTGATATGGGCCCCGATGGAACAATGTGGTTTGCAAATGGGGGAACGAGCAGCTTCAATCCGAAAACCAATGCATGGACTCGCGCGGAAGCAAATGGACAGTTCATTGCCGTTCAAAGAAAAGTTGGAAGTGGCTATTGGGTTTATACATCCGGTAGGATGCCCGAGATTTCTACGACATCTGTTTTGGATAGCGCAACTGGGCAGTGGACAACTATTGTTCCGAGTGGAGCACCAGATGAAATTGTTGGGTTGCCTGGAAAAGATTCAGTTGATGAAGCCGGAAATTTGTGGGCACTGCGGAGCCGACAGCCAGGTGAGTATGTAAATTTGCATTACCGCAAGAGTGATGGCACTTGGGTAACACCGGAACCTCCCTATGAATCAGTGACTTTTGGAATTGAGGCGTTTAAAGCGTACGGGAATGGTCGCGCATTACTGGTTGATAATGGAGGGACGACTTGGCAGTTCGACGGGACGACTTGGCATGATAGGGGAGCGTGGCGAGTCGGGGACGGCACGATGGCAGTTGATATTGACTCGGTGGGGAATATCTGGGTTTCGGGGTCGGGCGGTGCGGCCAAGAGAAACGTGGCAACTGGCGAATGGCAACGCTACCGCATTACGAATACGGCGAACTTTGACACGTTCAATCGTGACATTACGATTAATGCAAGTACGGGGGACGTCTATGCGAGTGCAAACGCGGCGGCGGGAATCGGGGGGATGACCCGATTTGATGGAGTGAGGTGGACTGGCTGGAATCAGTTGACTTATGGACTCGGTTTTGCGTGGCCATTTCCAACGGACAATTGCGATGCGATGGCCTATCGACCTTCAACGGGAGGCATTGTTACCTCGCCGAGTTGGTTGCATGGTATTCATGAGTGGACGGGCGCCCAATTTGAGGAGATTCCGGGGCTACAGGGCACCAAGAAGATTCATGAGGATGCGGTTGGGCGCATCTGGGCTCTAGGAGAGTATTACAATCTGCAGTTCTTGAACGGATCGACGTGGATTCCGGTTGACATAATTGGCTGGGCAGACATGATGCATAACGATCCTGTTGATCCACAGCAGGTTTGGATTGCTACAGATCAAGAAATAGTGCGCACCGATGGAGCCAATCGTTTCTCGAGACGAATAGAGGACTTTGCAGAAGCGAGTCCATCGAGTGATGCGTTCATGGGAATTGCTCCCGATGAGCATGGTGTTTGGGTGGGGGCAGGCACGATTAACTTAGCGAACGGCTTGCTTTTTTATGTCAATCGAGAAACGGGAGATTATGTCAGTTGGGTGAAAGGCGTTAACTGGCCGTTCCCGGGAGATTATGTTCGTGTGCTTGGTCGGACACCAGACGGACTGATTTGGATGAACTATTCGAGTGACTATCCGTCGGAAGAAAATGGACTCCTAGCATTTGATGGCACCCATGTTGTTAAGTCGTTTCAGGCACCATTTGGCGGCGTTCCGCAATGGGGGGGATTGCCTCATGCAAGCATTGCCGACTTCGAGGTGAAATTGATTTCTGGATCGGAATATGAGATCTGGATGAGCTGCTTGAGCCGGGGCCTTGCGGTGTTGAAGGTTAAGCAGCTGCCTTCGCCATAGGTTTTCATTCTTGTAATTGAGAGGAGATTCTGGGCGTCGCTTGTCGGCGTCCAGTTTTGCTAAATGAATGAATCAGAGTGGGATTCGACAGTCGGGGGATGGCGTTGGTTGTCCCACCGGAGCAAAGCGAGGCCGAGGACAATGGCGATCCCGCTGGTGACGTAATCTGGGCCAGAAAGAATATCCGCACCGATGACGACATGGGAATTGGAACTTGAATAGCGGCGTGATCGATGGGAAAGGAACCGGACAGAAACATCGATGGTGGACCCGGCGGGATATCTGGAATAGGGGTTGCGGGTGAGCCTATAGAATTGGTTTCTGATTACGTCGGGGTAGATCGAAGAGTATGTGTAGGAGTTGCGGCCAACCTGGAACGTGTAGGAGAAATCGGCTGAGGAAGTTCCGGGGTTGACGGTAGCTTTGTACTTTGCGCCGACCATATTGATCGTGCTGGTGAAAAGAATGAATGCGCCTAGGAGAAAGAGGATTCCGCCGGTGATCGCGGCCGGAGATGGGTTATATTTTTTATTGGGCACGGGGAGATTTTAGCTTTAATGTGGGATTATTCTTTTAATCACGAAGCATGCAAACAGTTTGTTCAGGAGATGTGAGCTGGTGGGCGAGGAGAGACTCGAACTCTCACGCTTTATGGGCGCTGGAACCTAAACCCAGTGCGTCTACCAATTCCGCCACTCGCCCGGTTTAGAGATTGGATTTTACTCAGGTTGGGCTTGAGTACCCGAACCTTAAGGTCGGAAGGGCTTGGGTTCACTCAGTCGCCACCAGATGCTAATGCTAACTCGATATGAGAAATCCGCCTAAAATACGCTGCAAGTTCGTGATCCGCTTTTGAGTCATTTTGAGTTCATGGGATTGCGGAGGTAGAGAATTGAATTTCTTTCTTAACGCCGATAAGGCGGCCCGGTGATCGAAATACTCGTTGAGAGCGCGTTCGTCAGCGACAGGTAGCCACATCTGAGATATCTTTTCTGCAATTCGCTCAAGTAGCTCGTTGAGACCGACAAAAAGAATATAGAAGGAGATGACTTGTATGGCATTTAGCGGATCAGAACTAAGACTTACAAAGTAAAAAATGAGTAACACGGGAAGAAGAAGGAGAATCCAGCCTAGCCTGATAGAACGCAGCCTTCCAAGGTGAAATGAGCTCGTCAGTAAAAATTGCTGTTCTGATTCATTGAGCTCGCTAAGCGCGGATGTGGAAGCGACCACATAATTCTGGTGCTTTTTGATGTCAATGGTTTCAGATTTATAAACAACGGGATAGATTTTTGCGAGTGTTCTTTTCGCCACAAGTCGCCTAAGGACATCGCATTTTGCATCGTATTCCGATTGACTCAGTCCACTTCTAACCGCATACCATTTTGATATGACGTGGTAAGCAAGATTCCGTACGAGCGGCACGACAATACAGAGAAGGACACTTGTTAGAAATGGGATAAAGAACGCTTCCATTCTTAACGGACACTTTACCCCACCTATTTATACTGATCGGCGAGGCGGGAGAGGGCAGAATCCCATTCGGATTCGATTTGTTTAAGCCATTCGGTGGTGCCACGAAGGGGGGCGGGGTTCAGTTCGCGATAAATAGTCCGGCCCTCTTTGTGGCTACGGATGAGTCCGGCTTCTTCGAGCAAGTGAAGGTGGCGGGTAGCGCCCTGGCGAGTCATTTCGAGATTCGCGGTGAGGTCACCAGTGGTCAGCCGGCCCTGGGTGGCGAGGCGGGAAATCATCTCCCGCCGACTAGGGTCGGCGAGAGCGGTGAAGACCTGATCTTGAAGTACGGGGGCGATCATTTTTCGTAGGTTTTGGCGATCATTGGAAGCACGATATCCCAGCCGTTGTCGTTATCTTTTTGGGCAATGGATCTCCGTGGTTCGGGAATATTCGAGTAACCGGATTCGGTCACTGTGAGTTTAGTTCCTTCAGGGTGAGATTCCAAAAGGAATGTGTCGGTTGTCATTTCTGATTCGGGGAAATCGGAAAGTTTGTGCGCGCCACCGGGGTGACCTTGCCACTCGAGCTTTTTTGGCGGATCGATGGTGAGGATTCGGGCTTGAGCGACCTTTTCGCCGCAATCAAAAGTGAGAGTTTCACCGGGTTTGAAGGTTCCTTCCATGACAGGAAGGAACCAAGTGGCGAGTGCCTCGGGCGAGCCGAACGATTTGTCCCAAACGGTTTGCGGATCGGCGGGGAGGATGAGTTCGCGTTTGATTTGATACTGCATTTACGCCTCGTACATTTTGGGGAGCTTGGCAAGCTCTTCGGTCCAACCATTTGTATTTTCCTTGATCGCATTGGCGTGTCGTGATTCAGGAATATTCGCGAAGCCTGATTCGATCATTGTAACTTTGGTGCCTTCGGGGTGAGATTCGAGTATGAAGGTGACAGTGGTCAACTCTTCTTCGGGGAAGTCGCTGAGCACGTTCATGTCTCCTGGGTGCCACTGGTAGGCAAGCGTGTGCGGTGGATCGACCGTGACGATGCGGATTTCGCATCGGTGTTCACCCCAAGAGAAGACTCCAGTAGCGTTGGGAACAAATTCGACGTCGGCTTTTTCGGGGAACCATGAGGCAAGGGCGGATGGAGTTCCGAATGATTTGTCCCAGACGGTGTTTGGGTCGGCGGGGAGGACGAGTTCGCGGGTGATTGTGTTTTGCATTGTTGTCTGTATTCCGTGGCGAAGCTTTGCGCTTGGCTATATGCAACATATTAGTTGCATATAGCGATGAAAGTCAAGAGGTTTGAAAAATTAGATGAAAATGTTTCTAAATGTTACTATAAGGTAACATAATAATGTGCACGATGGGATATGGAAAGCCCTCGCTGACCCTCACCGGCGGACCATTTTGGATTTGCTGAATGTAGGTTCTAAGAGCACCGGTGAGATTTGCGAATTACTTTCGCATTTGGATCGGTGCACGGTGATGAAGCACTTGGAGGTGCTAGTGCGGGCTAATTTGGTTTTGGTGGAAAGAAGGGGGCGGACTCGTCTCAACTTCTTGAATCCGTTACCGCTGCACGAGATTGTGGAGCGGTGGGTTTCGGGCCACACTGCGCGATTGGCTCAGGGAGCTTTTCGGTTGAAAAGCGTGGTTGAAGGTGTAGACAATGGAAAAAATGATTCATGAGATTATCGTTGAGATTGATATCAATCGTTCAAAGGAAGTGGTTTGGGAGGCGATGCTAAACGAAGTCAGCGCGTGGTGGCCCAAAGATTTTCTTTGCTTACCGGGTGATTCTGAGATAAAGTTTGAGCCCTGGGCTGGGGGACGCTTGTTTGAAGAGAAGCCGGATGGTTCTTGTTTGCTTTGGGGCAATGTTTTGATGATTGTTCCGGGCGAGAGTATTGAGCTTTCAGGATTTGTGTCACCAACTTATGGGGGGCCAAGTTTGAATTTTATCAAGACTTCGATTGAAAGGGGCGAGAGTGGGAACACGTTGTTTCGGCTGTCCAATTCGGTTTTAGGAAGGTTCACAACTGAAGGCGCAGGCGAAATCGATGCGGGTTGGAAATATTTGTATGGCTCGTTGAAAACCTACTGTGAAGCGAAGTAGATAAATTGGTTTGAGAGTCACGGATTTCCGCCCGTGGCTCCTTCAAGTTAACTCTGGTTCGTTCTCGGGTGCTTTATGATTAGAATCGGTCGGTTTATGGTGGAGCCAACCTTTGGATTGCCAGAGCAGATTAAGTCCGGTTGCACAGATGGCAGAAAGCGCCATGGCGGCGAATACATCAGCGGGGTAGTGAACGCCAATGTAAATCCTGGCGAGCCCGACGAGACTAGCCCAGAGGAATGCAAGCCAGCCCAGCCAAGCGTAGTCGGTTTTATACACGATCCAGGCGAGCATGATCGCGATGGCAAAACTGGTGGTGGAGTGTCCGCTCGGGAAACTGGAGTTGCCGTATGGAATGACATCGAATGTTCGGCTTAGCCAACCATCGGGGCCACCGGGGAGCCCGCCGGGCCAACCGAGGGGTTGAGCCCATTCGAAATTGCTGGGTCGGGGACGTTGAAAGATTTCTTTAAGAACCAGCCGGATTCCACCAGCGACCAGATAACAAACGAGGATGGGAAGCGCGACTTTGCGAGTGCGCTTATTTATTAGAAATATGAGGATGAGGGGTATTTGGATGTTGCCGTCGCCGGAATAGCTAAGGAGCAGCATGATTCGGTCGAGGAAGTCGCGTTGAAGTCCGATGTGGATTGCCCGGAACAGTTCACGATCCAGGCTCCAGATTGCATAGAGGCTATGGATCGACATGGAGGGTTTTTTCGCGTTCGTAGACGGCGAGTCCGGCAGCGGATCCGCGAGGTTTTCGGACGTACTTTTTCAACGTGTAATCAACAGGGACGTAAGAACCGTGTTTCGCGACGCTGTTGCGAACGCTAATTTGGGCGGCAAAGATGAGGTCGGATTTTTGGACTTTATCGGGGTTGCCGCTTGTTTGAAGGATGACGTGGGCGGATGTTTGCCCCCGAACGTGGAACCAGAGATCGTTGCCCTTTGCTACGCGGGTAGTGAGATAATCGTTGCTAGTCGCGTTTGTGCCATAAAGAATTCGGTAACCGCCGGGACTGAGAAGTTCGCGGATTGAGTGCCCTTCAAACGGACGATCTTCCTTCGCTTTGGGGGCTCCGGTCTGGTGAAGGTAGTTTTTAGTTTTGGCGAGCTCCTTCAGCTCGTCAAGTTCTTGGGACGTGGTGGCTTGTTCGAGTTTAGAGAGTAGGGATTCGACTTGTAACAGGTCGAGGTTGAGGCGTTGTTGTTGGGTTTCGACTTCGGCCCTTCGCTCCTTTGCGTGTTTAGCTTTGTTAAACAGCCGGTTGGCGTTTTCGATCGGAGTTTGCTCAGGATCAAGCTTTATAGTTTTTGGGTTGCCTTCGTAGTCGTAAGCTTCAAGAGTTTTGTCGCCGAGCTTAATCGATCCTTGGTAGGCGAGGATGAGTTCGGCTTCGGACTGGATTTGGTGAGCTCGGTTGGCCGTGGCGATAGCTTCTTCAATGCCGAGGAGGGCGGCACGTCGTGCATCAATGACACGCTGGAGTTGGGTTTGAAGTTGCTGCCGTTGACCGTGGAGGGCATCGCGGGATTCTCGGAGAGCGTAGGCGTTTTCTAGAGCAATACTCAGGGATTGCCTCGGAACAGCAGTTGGGTCGAGGGTGGTGAAGTCGAGGGGGTATGCACCCGCTTGGTCGCTGAAGTGGGGGCTCCAAGATTTGGACTTGAGGGCAGATTGGAGGTCAGCTAAATGTCTAGCGGATTCGTTTGAATTCCCACCAATATGTTGAGGAGTCAGAAGCTTCGCAAGGAAAGGGGAATAGCCTTCGAACTGCTTGAGGTTGTCATCTGGTTTTGCTTCGAGGAGAGATGGTTTGGGATCAAATGGAGGTGGCTCGTAAAGTTTTCCGACTTGGATTGGGCGGCGAGAAAGTTTTGGTGATACGGTTTTTGCGGCGGCGAGAATGCGGCGGTTACTATCGACGAGGATAGCGTTGCTGTGTTTGCCCATCAATTCGACGACCAATTGGAAGTCACCATGGGCGGAAGTAAAGCCGAAGTCGATGATGCGGTCGAGCCCGCGTTGGCGCATGAATTCGAGCCTGCCACCGCCGATGTATTTGCGGAGGGTCATGCAGAAGGTTGGGGGATCGGTGGGAGCCTGCGGACGACGACTGAGAATATGGGCACGGAAAAGGTCAGGATGCCAGTTGATCAGGAATTGGTGTTCGTCGCCGGCAGAATAGAGCCCGAGCAGAATCGTTTGTTCATCGGGCTGGATAATACGTTGAACTTTTGCGCCGACGAGAAATGAGCTTTCGTCGAGCACAGCGGCAAGGGTTATTGAATCAAAAGGGGTTCGGAGCTTCACCGTTTTTTACGTGTTTCAACGATTATGACGACGAATAGGATGAAGTTGATTGCGGCCAGGACAAGGAGCCCGAGTCCCATACCTCCGGTGACGACGCCATAATTGACTAAGGCGAAGCAGATGAGACCCGCTATGAGGCATGCAAGAGAGGCGGCATATCGCCAAGCCATCGAGCCTCTAGCTTGACATATTCAGGGTAAGTTTGTGGTGGAATGAGCGCTGAAACCGTAGTCCGGCTGAACAAAGCCTATTGCTGGATTCGAGGATTTGGTTGGCTGTTTGTTATGGCTATTTGTTTTTGGGAGCGGGCAAATATTGGACTAATTTATGAGACAAGTGGCGAGATGCTTCGATCGCTAGATTTAGGTGAAGAGAAGTTGGCGTTTTTCCTTGGGGTTATTGCAATGTGCTGTCTCGTGTTTGCCGTTTTGAACTTTATCCTGGCGAATACTCCAATGACGAAGAAGTGGTGGGTGGCACACTTGATCAATCATATTGTTGGAATTGTGGAGTGCTGTTGTTTGCCGATGGCATTGCCGCTCTTGCTGTTTTGGATGCGAGCTGACGTTCGGGCAATGTATGGTGAATCATTGCCAGAGGACAGGCCGTATGTTTAGTTGACCTTATGAATGCGGGCTGGGCATTTGCCTTCAACAGACTTTATTGCTTTTTAGTAATGGTTTTATCGGGAATTGCGTCAGCCTTCTTTGGCTTCCTTTATTCGCAGGCCGATCCGCAGGTTGTAGCCGAGATAAATAAAGGCGTCGAAATGGTTCCTTTTATGGCAACGACGCCGTTTATGGTGTTAGCCGTGGTTTTTGGATCGTTGGCTGTTTTCAATTTGATCTTGCTGGTTTCACCCAAGACTCCGTTCTGGTGGTGGGTGAATTTCATCCATTTGTTGTTTGGCATCATTTCTGGCGGGTGCGCTCCATTTGCAATCGTCGCCATCGTTGGGTGGGTCGGTGAGCCGTTGAAGAACGAATTTTACGGTCGACCAAAATCGAAGAGTAAGAGACGCAGAAAGGGAAGGAAATAGTCTTTTGTAGGTCAATTAATGTAGGACTTCGGCATCGGGTAGGTAGCCTGCTTGATTAGTGATGACCATAACTGAGTCGATGATTTTGGACGCATTGCGGGTTGTTCAAGATCCGGATTTGCATACGGATATTGTTTCGCTCGGGTTTGTGAAAGATGTTGTGATTGATGGTGGGAAGGTGAGTTTGACCGTTCAATTGACCACCCCCGCTTGCCCAGTCAAAGATATTTTGGAAGCGGAAGCGAGGGCGGCAGTCGCGGGTATTCCAGGCGTGACTGAAGTTGACCTGACCATGACGGCGCAGGTTCGCGAAAGGCCGAATCCAGCGGATACGTTGCCAAATGTGCGGCAAATTATCGCGATTGCATCCGGGAAAGGCGGGGTAGGGAAAAGCACCGTCACAGTGAACTTAGCGGTTGCTTTGGCTGAACAAGGTGCCCGAGTTGGGCTGATGGATGCCGATGTTTATGGTCCAAGTATTCCGATGATGACGGGTACAAATGGTCAATATCCCTTGACGCAGGATTCGAAAATAATTCCAATTGAGCGATTTGGTATTAAGATGATGAGCCTGGGTTATCTGCTTCAAGATGGGCAAGCACCGATGTGGCGCGGGCCGATGGTTGCAGGGACGGTCAAACAATTGCTGAGTGATGTGAAGTGGGGTCACCTGGATTATTTGTTGGTCGACTTGCCGCCGGGGACAGGGGATGCGCCGATGACTTTGGCGCAGCAGGTTCCGTTAACAGGGGTTGTGATTGTGACAACTCCGCATAATGTTGCGGCGAACATTGCGGGGAGTTGCGCGGCACTCTTCCGGCGGTTAAACACTCCGGTTCTAGGAGTGGTGGAAAATATGGCGGCAATGGTTTTGCCGAATGGGGAATTGATGCGGGTTTTTGCGGGAAAGAGTGGCGACGAACTTGCGACTGAACTCGGCGTTCCTTATCTGGGATCAGTTCCCCTTGACCCGGAGGTGAGCTATTCGAGTGATGCGGGAGTTCCGATCATGAAAGCCCACCCAGAAGATGCGGCAGCGAACGCTTTCCGATTTATAGCGGGCGAAGTTGCCAGACAGGCGAGTGTGGTAGCGATATCGAGAGACCCCCACCTTGTTTCTTCAGAGGATTCTCAGGGTCTGCATTTTGAGCCGAGCCCGAGCTAGATTGACCGAGGTTGGGCCAGCCTCCACTCCAATTGACTTCTAAGTTCTTGCCGCGAGCGAGCCCAGACTTTCGTGAACGGACGGCAGGAAACTTTCGCTTGTCTTTCTGGATTTTTTGCTTAAGGCTATCAATTCGCTTGGCGGTGTCAGGGTGGGTGGATAGAATTTCTGGGGGCTTGCTTCCGCCAGCGTTGAGCAGGATTTGGAAGACATCAACCATCCCTTTTGGGTTGTATCCAGCTCCTGTCATCATGTCGTAGCCCACGTTATCAGATTCGGATTCGTGCTTACGCGAGTAAGTGAGTCCAACGAGAACGTCGTCAAGCATATCTGTGGCATTGAGGATGTCAGAGTTAGCCTGGAGCAAGGTCAGAATGACCATGATGCCAAGTTTGCGTTTCATGTTGTCGGCGTATTGGCTGGCCCAGTGTTGATTCCGGATATGGACGATTTCGTGGGATAGGATTCCGATGACTTCATCTTCAGTTTTCATCTGATCTAGCAGACCGGTGTAGAAGAATATCGGGCCACCGGGGAGGGCAAATGCGTTTAGTTCCTTTGAATCGATGACATCGAAGGTGTATTCGAATGGCTTTTCTTTGCGTTCCTTTTCGGGAATTTGAGCTACAGCGAGGGCACCAAGACGCCGGAGTTCGGCGACTCGGGGATCGGATGCGGGAAGAATTTTTTCTTCTTTTCGCACTTGGGCGGCGGCTTGTTTGCCGAGATCAATTTGCTGTTTGATGCTTGGCTTTAGGGGATCTGCGGCCGCAATCATTGGTATTGCGAGGCTTACAGCCAAGGTGAGAGTTGAAAACCAGCGAAACATGATATTAGATTAGACGAATCATCTCGCTGAGGGAATCGCGGGGGGCCAAAAAGATATGAATCCTTTATTCTCGTATTGTTACTGGGGGATTAGAGGGTTTGGTTGCGGAACGAGATTGTTGGCGGTTCAGGCATCGTTGAGTTGACGAAATCGGAGCCCAAGGATTTGAGAGATTATGAAGAGTAAGAGCAGCGGTTTCACGCTTGTTGAAATCATGATTGTTGTTTTGATCATCGGCATTTTGCTGGCGATCGCGGTGCCCAACTTTGTTAAGGCTCGCCAATCGAGCCGTGTTCAGACGGTTGTTGGCAACTTGAAGCAAATTGAAGCGGCTAAGGAGCAGTGGGCTATGGATACCGGTGCTTCGAGCAGTGCTTCTCCTACGAATGCTGATTTGACGCCTACGTTCTTGAAGAAGTGGCCGAGCGGTCCTGTTGGCGATGGTACGGACTATGTTGCTAACGATATGGCTACGTTGCCGACCTTCAAGGGTCAAGATTCTGACGACTTCCAAAACCCCGCTTCGAAAGCAGCGGCGATTGCGGCAGCCGGTCTGTAAAAGATTCACCGTACGTTTGACCAAGTGGACTCCCCGGACTTTGTTCGGGGAGTCCACTTTTTTGTGTGAGTGAGGATTGAGATTTTGAAAACCGAAACTATTACTAGGGTCTCTCCCTGCTGAGCAGGGAATAAGGGATTTGGTGAGTCCTCTCAAGGGCTACAACTCAAACGAGGAAAAGAGAGATTATGAAGAGTAAGAGCAGCGGTTTCACGCTTGTTGAAATCATGATTGTTGTTTTGATCATCGGCATTTTGCTGGCGATCGCGGTGCCCAACTTTGTTAAGGCTCGCCAATCGAGCCGTGTTCAGACGGTTGTTGGCAACTTGAAGCAAATTGAAGCGGCTAAGGAGCAGTGGGCTATGGATACCGGTGCTTCGAGCAGTGCTTCTCCTACGAATGCTGATTTGACGCCTACGTTCTTGAAGAAGTGGCCGAGCGGTCCTGTTGGCGATGGTACGGACTATGTTGCTAACGATATGGCTACGTTGCCGACCTTCAAGGGTCAAGATTCTGACGACTTCCAAAACCCCGCTTCGAAAGCAGCGGCGATTGCGGCAGCCGGTCTGTAATACAGACGTCGATCAAATCCTTTGGAATGGTGGTCTCGGGTTTTTTGCCTGAGATCACCAATCTCCCGGAAGGATATTTTTGAGTTTATTGATTTCACCTTGTTCGTCGCGGATAGTCCAGTAGCAATACTTGGGTTGTGATTGAGTCGGAGTGGAATCTTGCCATTAAGTGCCAGGAAGATGTGGAGAACAGATGAGTAATAAACGGAATACTCGAACTGGGCATACCCTTATCGAAGCGATGTTTGCATCGTTCCTTGCATTGTTGTGCGCACTTATTTTTTCGGCAACGATACCGGTTGCCAATATCACTCGCGGTAAAGCCGACAGTCTAAATTCAGCGACCAGCTTGGCTCAGAAAATGATCGAGACGGCGCGGGGCGAAGGTTATCCGAACGTGACCAATCAGCGGTTAGTTGATAACGGGTTGGCCGATGGCACGACTCTCGTGAACACGAACGCTTTAGGTATTGGGCCAGCAGGCGAGCAAGCACTTGAATTTACTAATGTTGATTCGGCGATTGTCGACAGCCCGGGAACGGTTTTGCCAGGTGGTCGAGGATTCATTTATTCCACTCAGACCGGATTGGATTTAAGACGAGTGACGGTAATTGTGATGTGGAGAGAAAAGAGCGGCACACGCAGCGTGCGGCTGACTTCACTGGTGGCGAATTTATGAGAACACGTAGGAACCGAAGATCAGGATTTACCCTCGCCGAGGTCGTTGTTACCTCGGTGGTTTCGGCGGTTGTTTTAACGTCCGTTGTAACCCTGTTTATAACTGTCATTGCCGCCTGGGCTCGAGGCGAGACCACGATGGGTACCGAAGGAGATACGCAAGAGGTTGTCAGTAAGGTCGCGGATGAACTTCGTGAAGCGATGTGGGTTAGTGTTGATGCTGACGGCTACGGATTGACTTATCGTAAGCCCCGCAAAACCGTTGCGGGGGATTTCGAGATTCCCGTGGTCTGGGACGGTTATGACCGACGGATCTATCTGACCGGTACCGATCTCAAGATTTTTGATGGTACGACGACACGGAATTTGAGTACCAATGTTCTGAAGAATGACCCGTTCCGATTGGGAACGCACATGAATCAGAAGAAGAAGTCGAACCAAACGGTAACGGCAGAAGGAGCCCCTACCTACAAAATTTTTGTGCCGAACAGCGCTAGCTTGGTTAGCGAGGTAACCGTGACGGTTGTGACGGGTGCGAAGGGTGGTCGTCCGGGCGAATGGGCTCGGGCAAAGAAGCGGGACCGAGTTGTGTTGCGGAACGTTCCAGAACTCATCAAATAGGGCAGGTAAGACAATGAAGCGAAAAAGAAAACAATCTAAACAACGCGGCGTAGCTCTTCTTGTTACGTTTGGCCTGATGATGCTGATCACGGTCGCGGCGACGAGCTACATTGATCGTGCCACGATGTCGATCCGTCTTGCACGGCACAACACCTATGATGTTCAGACCACAAATCTTTGTGATGCCGGTGTTCAGGCAGTAGTTTTAAGTTTGTGGCGACCCTTTAAGCAGTCGCAAGCTTTTATTGATATGGGGACGCAGCTAACGGGTGCTTCAGAAGCGACGCCCAAGATTTCTCAGACGGCAGAAATGACCGGGGTTGGTCGTTATGCTTCAGGAGTTATTGGATATTGGCAGCCGTCTGGCGACGCTTATGGCCGCATGGTCGTGATTCGCTCTATCGGCTGGATTGACCGCGACAACGACGGAGTTGCGGATACTGATGAGCCCCGCAAAACAGTGGATGTTGTCACGGAGTTTCGCCTTTCACGGAGCCGAGTTTTTGACTATACGTACTTCATCAATAACTTTGGATGGATGGAAGGATTTAACTCAACAAGCTTGATCGTAAACGGCGATATGCGCTCGAACGGTAACTTTTCGTTCTTGAGTGGCTCGGGAACGGTTAATGGCTCAGTCGTTGCATCGGCGAACGATAAGCTCATTCCGGGTGCCGCAGGATTGATTAATACAACTCCGCTCAAGCAAACCGACGCGAGCTATACATCGACTTTCAACAGTGGATCGACACCGCACAAAACGCGAATGCGACAACCTTATGACCCGGCAAAGCACGGGGCAATTGGTTCAGCGCAGTTTGAACAGTGGCGCGACTTTGTTTTCTACAGTGAAGCCCAGCTTGTCAACAGCCGAATTTTTGGTGCGGCACTCGAAGACAGTAACGGATCAAAATCTTGGGTAAATCCGAGCGGTACGGCGACTTCGACGATGCTTGATCCTCGTCCGACGGATGAAATCATCATGCCGGATCTTCGTGACTTTGGTAATGCAACCGACACGGCAGATGCAGGCGGGAAACGTTTTGCCCGGTCGAAAGCTTACGTTGATGAAAAAGCAACATTCCTTGATGGCACAGCGAACCCGAACCATAAAGATGCGCCGGGAGCCCAGGATGAATATATCGCAGGTGTGCCAAACGTGAACTACAAAGGCGCCTACCTCGATGTTTGGGACCAGACATTGAATTCGGGTGCTGGTGCTTATAAGCGCGTTTCATCGAATGGCGTTGTAAGTGGAAGTGTGTTACTTGTCGGAACAGATGCTCGTCCGATTCGGATTCATGGCCCGGTTGCTATCGACGGCGATGCGGCGATCGGCGGAACAATTCAGGGCCAAGGCACGATTTACACCAAGCGGAATATCCACATCTTGGCTTCCATCAAGTATAAAAATGCGCCTGATTTCTCGGGGTCAAACATGAATAACATGATCAATGCGGCTGAGAAGAAGGACTTCCTTGGTCTGGCGGCGAGTCAATCGGTGATCATGGGTGATACGACGGCATTTGGTCACTATCCACTTTATTACATGAGTCCGCCGTTTACTAAAGCGCGACTTGATGAAAATGGAAATACAATTCCGGCATTCAACGCTTACGATACGGATGCATGGGGTGTAAAGAAGTACCAATCACTCTTGGAAAACAATCCAGCCACCAAAGCGGCTTACAAATCGCTTGCGTCAGGTGGTGTTAATCAGATTGATGCGGTGCTTTATACAAACTTCGTCGGTGGTGGAAACGTGGGCACGTCGGGTGGTGGAATGACCTTGAACGGCACGATTATCAGTCGAGATGAAGCGATTGTTACTTGGAGTCTTCCTATCCGGATGAATTACGATATTCGAATTCGGGAACGCGAAGTGACCAAACAACCGCTAATTGATCTTGACCTACCACGTAGTCCGACAATTTTGAAGAGTACATGGCAAGACAAAGGATTTCGGGTGAAGTAGAAGATGAAGAATCAATCACGCATTGTTGGCTTGGTGGCGATTGCCACACTATCGGGCATCTGTTTCGCACCGATTGAAGATATGCCGGAAGGAGCAAAATTCCATCCGGAACTCTCGCAATCCCAGATGGAGCAATTGCAAGGCGGAAATGGTGTCGCTGATACGGGTGGTCCACTATCGAGTCCGGACGATCCAAATAGCCAGGGGCCGACCCAACCGACCGAGCAAGGTGATGCGGCAGCGATGATTTCGAATGCGGCATCTGGTGGCGCGGTTCAGGCGGAGCAGAGTTTGAAGGTTGCGGGCAAAGATCAGAAATCGCCAGCGCAAAAGTCGGGAATGAATTTGATGCTTGCGGGGATTCTGATTCTGGTTGGGCTGGCTTCCGCATTCGGAATTCGGTCTTACATGGATCGGACAATTCCCGACGGTTCGGCGAAGAAGAAGTAAGTTCCAATTTGGAATATCTCGTGGTCAGGACTTTTTTTAAGTCCTGACCATTTTTAGTTTATGGTCGGTTCGGCGCAATAGAAATTAATCGATCTCGTAGAATGGATTAGATGGCTCACTCGGAAATTTTGGCGAGATTTGGAGAGTTTGGGGGGCGGTATGTGCCGGAAACACTAGTTCCTGCCCTTGACCAGTTGACGGACGAGTTTTCGAGAGCATGGGGTGATGCGGATTTTCGGAGGGAGTTTGACGGCTATTTAAAGGATTATGTGGGGCGACCGACGCCCTTAACTGAAGCTCCAGGTTTGAGTGCAGCGACGGGTTATCAAGTTGCGATCAAGCGTGAAGATTTGAACCATACGGGTGCGCACAAGATCAACAACGCGCTCGGTCAATGTTTGTTGGCTAAGCGTATGGGTAAGACTCGAATAATTGCAGAAACTGGTGCAGGTCAACATGGCGTTGCGACGGCGACTATTTGTGCTTTTTTGAACCTAGAATGTGTGGTTTATATGGGAGAGGAAGATACGGAGCGGCAGCGGCTTAATGTGTTCCGTATGAAACTATTGGGAGCGGAAGTACGGCCCGTTTCGAGCGGTACGAAGACACTAAAAGATGCCTTAAACGAAGCAATGCGAGACTGGGTGACCAACGTTGCCGATACGCATTATGTGATTGGGACGGCGGCAGGGCCACATCCTTATCCTTACATGGTTCGAGAATTCCAGTCGATTATTGGAATTGAAGCTCGGCGACAATATTTGGAGCGTCACGAGTGTTTGCCCGAGGTTGCTATCGCTTGCGTTGGTGGAGGATCGAACGCGATCGGATTTTTCCACGCATTTATTCCGGATGAGGCAGTCAAGCTTTACGGGGTCGAAGCCGGGGGCGACGGAGTAGAAACTGGGCGTCATGCTGCGCCACTATCGGCAGGACGACCGGGGGTTTTGCATGGTTCGTTCAGTTATTTGATGCAGGATGAAGATGGTCAGATATTGCCGACGGCTTCGGTTTCAGCGGGATTGGATTATCCAGGCGTTGGAGCAGAGCACAGCTTTTTGAAGGATTCAGGTCGGGTTGATTATCTGCCCATTACGGATGCGGAAGCACTCGATGCTTTCCGGTGGCTCGCCGAGAGCGATGGATTGATTCCAGCTTTTGAATCGGCGCATGCATTTGCACTCCTTAAAAAAGGTCTCTGGGAGCCGGGCACAAGGGTTTTGGTGAACTTAAGTGGGCGGGGCGACAAAGACATGGAACGCGCTTCGGAATTGTTGAAGCTTTAGTCAATCTCGGCGGTGTTGCTTCGCATTTCGCTTGGAAGAAATCCGGTGTATTCGCGAAAAGCATTGCGCATTGCCTGCGGAGTACCGAATCCGGATTGAGCGGAGACCACGCTCATTGTGTCCGTGCCTTTTAGGAGTTTGGTGATCGCAACTTCAGTTCGGCAGCGATCTACAAACTCGGGAAAGCCCATGTTGGCGATAGAGCGAAACACTCGGGATAGGTGGAACGGAGAGTAGCCGGCGAGTTTTGCGGCTTCAGTCAGATTCCATTGGGTTTGTGGAGCTGATTTAATTGACTCAATCAGATCGCTAATGGGATCGGCACCATCCCGGAAGATTGGCGTGAGCGAATAGGTGTTGCCCGAATCATGCTTTTCGTGGATGAGCATGTTGAACCAGGCATAGGTGAAATTTGGCCATTCGGAAATTTGTTCGGCAACGGCGGAAACTCGATCGGTGAGCTCACGGACGACTCTGCTACAGTTTCCAACGAGGAAGGTTACGGATGAATCGAGGGAGTTATCGGGAATTGCCGAGTGCCCGACAGGCCATTCCGAGAGAATCCATTTGTGGGGGCCGCGACCAAGAAGGAGATCCCATTGTTCATTGGGATTGATGAAGGTTGCACTGCCGGCCGAGAGGAATATTGGGTTGCCATCAGAACTGATGAGAATTGCGCTGCCTTCCTTAGAATAGAGAAACTTGCGGTTCTCAAAATCGTTGAAAAATTTATAATATGTGGGGGTTGCAACTTCTCCTTTAAGAATATTTGTATTGGGCACACCAAAGGGATCTGACGCGGTTCTCCTCGGCTCCGCAATTGCGGAGAGTGCGAGAGGTTCACCGGCGCTGGTGCTGTTTGTCACTTTTAGTAGATTACGACCTTTTCTTTATCAATGTCTGCACTTTTTTGACTATTTCTATATAGATTGAGATTCATAGACCCCCTCCCTGGTTTTCGGATTCCTCAGAATTAAAGTATGGGTTCTGGATTGTCAGTTGGAGTGTTTGGTGCGACCGGTGCAGTTGGTAGCGAGATTGTTCGATTGCTTGAGTCATCGAAGTGGCAGATTGACAATTTGGGCCTCTTTGGTTCGGAGAGATCTGCAGGAAAATCTGTTTCATGGCGCGCCTCTAGTGTGTCGATACAACTTTTCGACCCTAATTCACATCATGTCCATGATTTAGTTCTTTTTGCAACGAATTCTCAAAATTCGTTAGAAATTGCGCCAACATTAGCAAGTCAGGGCACTTATGTTGTTGATAACTCCAGTGCTTTTCGAATGAATGACGCCGTGCCTTTGGTAATTCCGGAGATTAATTTTGATACAATATTGCCGGAAAGTCGAATCATCGCGAATCCAAATTGTTGCACGATAATTTTGTTGATGGCGGTTGCTCCGCTACGTGCATTCGGGAAAATCAAGCGAATTGTAGTCAGTACATATCAGAGTGCAAGTGGAGCCGGTCGGGAAGCTATGGAAGAGCTTGAAGTTTCGACACGCGCCTATCTGAATGGCGAAGACTTTACGCCTGAGATTTTGCCGTATCCATACGCGTTCAATTTGTTTAATCACAACACGGAGATTGGTGAAGATGGTTACAACGGGGAAGAGACCAAGATGATTTTGGAGACCCGTAAAATTCTGGATGATCCGGAGATTGCTGTCAATCCAACGTGTGTTCGTGTGCCGATTCTTCGGTCCCATAGTGAATCAATCACGGTTGAGTTTGATGGTGATGCCCCTTCTGTGGAAGATGTTCGAGAATGTCTCGCTGCGTTTCCGGGGGTAAAAATTATCGACGATCGAGCGGCAAATCGATTCCCCATGCCAATTGATTCCAATGGAAGTCATGACGTTTTCGTGGGTCGGATTCGGAAGGATGTTTCGAATCCTCAGGCGATTTCACTTTTTGTGTGTGGTGACCAACTTTTGAAGGGCGCGGCGCTCAACGCCGTTCAGATTGGCGAACGTCTTTTCGGACTCAACTAGGGGAATTACTCCCCGGTTCGAGATCGGAGCTCACTTGGCAAGAATCCGGTGAATTCTCGGATGGCCATTCGCATCGCTTGCGGGCTTCCAAATCCACACACTTCGAAGAGCAAATTCATCGGTGTCGTTCCGGCGAGTAGATCTTCGATGGCTTTTTCGGTTCGACTTGCTTCGACGAACTTAGGTAGTCCTAAGTTGACGGTCGATCGGAAGAGACGCGATAAGTGGAATGGGGAGTAACCGGCGAGTTCGGCGGCGGAATTGAGATTCCACTCTGCGGAAGGCTTTAACTTGATTGCGGCGAGAAGATCCTGAATGCTCTCGGCTTCCGCTTCGAGTGGCGGAATGAGGGAGTAACTTCTTGATTTTTCTTGCGATTCATGGATAAGCATATGAAGCCATGAGTGCACAAGATTCTCAGAAAGAGGGCCGTCTTTAACTTCGGTGATGACCTTCTCGGTGAATTTTCGGAAAATTTCGCTGGTGTCGTTGATCGTGAAGCTTTGACCACCCACGAGCTCGGGCATTGACATGACTGGCGAATCGGCTTCCCAGTGCGAGGAGAGCCAATTCTGGGTACCTCGTCCGAGTAGTAGGTCGTATTCGTAGCCAGCAGGGATAAAGAGCCCGGAACCAGCGGTCATAAATCTGGTTTGTCCGTCGTCTGCGATTAAGAGAGCGTGCCCTTCGATACAGTACAGGATTTTAGCGAGTCCAGTTTCGCGTGTGAATGGGTGGTACGCCGGTTCGGCGATCTGGCAAATTCTATTAATGAACCGCGGCTTTTTGGTTGGACGTGCTTCAATTTCATGCTTCATCAGAGCATCGAAATGTGCTTTCGGGTCACAAGTACCCGGAACTTTGAGGGCATTGGTTTGCTCACACCGTATTTTTCTGTCAGTCGTAGGTTGCATGATTCAATTGAGATTTGCTGCACTCATCGAAGTTGCGATACATTCTTAGTGCATCTCAAAATAGAATTGAGTGGAAGTTTGTGTCTCTTCGAGAAACCTGTGTAAATAGAGTTGCTTCTTTGATCTATTCACCCTTGAGGACAAGAAGAAAGTTTATTTAGTTGTTTGTGGCGACAACCATAAGGCGACGCCTTGATGGTATTGTTCCCGGGATATGAAAGGTCCTGGACATGATGGCTAGGGCCTTGCTGGGCTGCAGTAGTAGTTTTTGGTCAAAAGTACGACAAATAACATCACAATAACGTTATTGTTTTGGTTCAAATTGGGCCGGAATCCTCAAAAAATCGAAAGTTGCTTCGATAAGTGTTGATTTGGACAGGATTTACTGATTTAACGGGCCATCAATGTGTCTGTTCAGGAATTGTTAAGCAATAATGCTGAGATTCTTCTTGCTGAAGTTTGGGAAAATCTCAGCAGTATTCGGGTTCTTTAGATGGTTAGTTGTAATGTCTGCCAATACACTTCGATAATCGGTAGTGATGGCGAGGTCGCCTGGGCCCGAAAGCTTATCAGGGATGAGTCCGGGCCAATCTGCATAAACCTTCCCACCTTTAACTGTATCGCCAAGAACCATCATGCAACTGCCAGCTCCGTGATCGGTTCCGAGGCCGGAGTTCTCGCCAACTCGTCGACCAAACTCAGTCTGAACGCAGACAACAATGCGGCTCATTTCGTTGCCCATATCGGTTCGAAAAGCCGCAATGCTTCTTGCAACGTCGCTGACTAACTCGTAGAGCCAACCTTCGGTATTGCCTTGTGTGATGTGGCTGTCCCACCCATCGCTATCAAGGCAACAGACTTCGAGCCCGACATCGCTCTTTATGAGGAATGCCGTTTCGCGGAAGGCTCGTCCGAGGTTTGAGTCAGGATAATTTGCTCCTTTATCTGGCTTGTAACCGCGTGGGTCGTTCTTGCTGAGAATTTCGAGTACCTTGAGAGTGTCTCGGCCAGCTTGGGCAACAGCGCTATCACCTCGGCTATAAATTTTTGAGAGCTGATCGACAAATTCCTTATCGCTATTTTGCAGGTTATATTCGCTGAGGTTGTTGATGGCAAGGGCACCGTGCGCACCGCTGAATCGATCGGGCATTGTGCTGGAGAAAGCGACGGCGCGTAACGGAACCTGGCGTTCAGGTGTGGAGTTAAGGTGCCGAGCGAGCCAGCCGCCATTGACGCGTTCGCTTTGGTCTTTGAGCCCGAGTTCCATCGTGGACATCGCTTCAAAGTGGCTATGGGATTGGTCGCCCGAACCCACAGCGTGGATGTAAGCAAGCTTTCCATCTTTGTAGTCGGAGATTAAAGGCAGGAGAGCGGGGTTGATGCCAAAAAATCCATCGAGGTCGGTGAGACGATTGCGTTCTGGTTTTCCAGATTTAGGAGAGGCAATTCCGAGACTGGGTCGCAATTTATAGTAGTCGTCCTCGCCGTAGGGGGCAACAATGTTAAGGCCGTCTGCTCCACCACGCAGAAAAACGGAAATGAGAATGTTGCCATTTGATCGGTCGGTTCGGAAGCTGGCTTGGCTGAGGGCGGTTTTGGGAGATGCCCACCATACACCACCCGCGATGAGGGTTGCAGCGCTGGTTAGAAGTTGGCGGCGATTGATTTGGGGAGCGGGCCGATCAAGTCGGCCCTCGCCGTCGCAGAATGTCCAGTTGTTGGGGTTTTTCATGGCTGATTCACTGGTTGGATTTGTTGTTGAAGCGGAGAGTTAATGTGGGACAAGCGGACGTCGTATAGGGAAGCGTTTTCATCGCCACTGGAACTCCGGCGAGGCGAGCGCGAGGGCAATTTGACTTGAGAGCTTGGATTCAGACAATGCTGCTGCGAGCGAACGCAGATCGTTTGAAGTCGAGTCACGGCGAAAAGCAATTGCGACTCCATTGAGTGATTTGTCGTTACTAACGAGGCGGTTTGGATCGATTTTCGTACCGCCAAGCTGATTTCCGGTCAGTCGCGTAGCAAAGTTCCAACGGGCAAGCAATGAGCTCGTCCATGCTTCAGTTTCGAGCGGAAAACCGTCGGGCATCGGCCAGAGATAAAGTGGTTGCCCCATCCCAGCGAGCGACTCTTGAACGGCACCGGCGGCATCGGTCGCGGCATCGGTAGCTCGGAGCGAGCTCACAATGAAATCGAGAGGTCGTTTGAGAACAGGCTGAGATCCTTCGGGATAAGTGCGCAATAGCTCGCGCATGACCTCTTTAATATCTCCTTTTGTGTCGATAAAAATTTGAGCCAGTTTCGGTTGAATTGCATGCTCTTTGGAACCGAAGAAATATTCGCAAAGCTTGCCGGTAATGTGGTGGGCGGTGCTGGGATGGAGAGAAACGATCCGAACGACATCTTCGCCATCTTCAACACCCCGACCGGCGGGGATTTGGTGACCGAGAACAGTTTTTTCACCTCTGTCGTGGATTTCTTTGATGAATAGGAACGCACCTTTCTTTTTAAGGAATCCGCGTTCTTCGGACCACCCAGTAAAACATCGAGCAACCTCCATAACATCTTGTTGGGTATAGCCACCATTGACTCCAAGGGTATGAAGTTCCAGAAGCTCGCGACCGTAGTTCTCGTTTGGATGTGCAGCGGTGGAGTTTTGCTGGTCAAGGTAGAGAAGCATGGCGGTTGACTTTGCAGAAGCCATGATCATTTCGGAGAATTTACCGAGCGCATTTTCGCGGATGACATTTCGTTCATCCCAAGGTTTTCGATAGACAGATAAACCTTTTTTTGCAAAGATGTTGAAATGGTTTGTCCAGAAGTCGACCATTCGTTCTTGCAGTTGCCATGGGGAATAGGTGGCACGCAGAATTGAAGCCTGCTGCATCTGGGCAATGATTGCGTCCTCGTCCCAATCCCGGAGATCCCAGGGGCCGAGGTGGTTGATTTCCATACGCTCAAGTCGGGCAACAAGGTGGGCCGGGAGCTTATCGGTAGGATTGAGTTGACTTTCGATCCAGGCTTCGCGTCCAAGTTCATTGAACTCTTGAACGGAGTGGTTGTTTGGCCCGAAGCCGAAGCGATTGAGCATCGCCACGGCTTCATTATCTTTAGGATTTGGTGGAAGGATCGGCTCTCGGGTTGCGTTGTAAGTGTAGTTAGCAACGGAATTGCATCCTGTGAGGGCAGCGGCTCCGGCGGTTACTCCAGCTAGAGCGAGTGCTTCGCGACGGGAGAGTTTCATCTTTTGTTTGTTCCTTTAGGATTTGTTGGGTTCCCAGGGGGAAGTGGGAACGCGGCGGCTGAGGAACCCATGGGCAAATGAGCCAATGGAGGCGAACAGCATGAGCGGAGTGAGGAATAACCAGCCAAGGAGAGGGATATTGAGGGCCCCCACGACAAGCGCGGCAGCACGGGTCGTAGCCGCCAGGATTCCGAGAGATTGATTATCGGAAGCGCTACGGAGACGATCACTCGCAAGGCGAGTCAGTCCAGCTCCACCGAGGGCGGCACAACCTAGAAACGCCATGGCAAGGATGAGTGCGATGAATTTTGTGATCGGAGACTGTACGTTGGCGAGTAGGAAAATAATGCCGAATACAGGAATGAAGATTCCGGCACCCACGGCAATTGTCTTGCCAGTTGCGTGATCGAGTTGGTGAGCCATTTTGGCAGCTCGTGCGGGCAGAAGCAGCGTGAACAGAACCATGCTGCAGAACATTGTGAGGCTGAAGAGTGCGATTGCACCAAAAACCATCAGGACGTCGCCGATTGTTGTCATAGGTCGGAATTTCTCCTTGTGGGTGAGTTTAGGGATGGTTTGATCAATCACCAAATGGAAAGTTCAAAGCGGGCCCTATGCCCCCTAAGACGGTGGGGCTTTGGCTTTATTTTCTGGGCAGAAGTCCTGCCGTGATTTTTGGCACCCGTAAGGAACTTGGTTTGGGTTCACGGTGCTATTATTGTGGGGATGGTTGCCCTGGTTTTGACCGGTTTGTTTTGCGTGTTGGTAACGCTTGGTTTCCGGGGACTTCTCGCTCGATGGCTAGATGAGCTTGACGATCAAGAAGCTTACGGTGTTGCCGGGCTATTGGGCTTAGGTTTTGTCGGAACCTTGACGGTCGTGCTGGGTTTGATTCCAGGATTTTTACGCTTTGGAATGATTGGAGTTGGGGTCTTGACTGTTGTTCTGGCGGGGATGGCGGCTAAAAAACACTGGAATGGTGTTTTTGCCGCAAAGAAGCCAGAAGGACTGGCTTTGGGTGCCATAGCGGGCATTGCTCTGATGGCGCTTTGCCCACTTATTGCTTCACAGGTACCAAGTACATCGCTGGATTGGGATTCGCTGGCTTATCACCTTGCCGTGCCGAAACTCTGGCTTGAAGCGAATCAGGTGACTTGGGTTCAGACCATTCATCACTCCAATTTTCCATTCGCACTTGACGCCCTTTATCTCTACGGCTTGACCTTTGCAGGAGAATTTGGCGCAAAGGCATTTATGTTTTTCATTTTGCTTCTTGGGGCGAGGGCGTTATTTGGGCTCGCACGGCGATGGGGAGCGGGGGAGAATGCTATTTGGGCTCCGCTTGCATTTATGGCATCGCCGGTGGTGTTATGGGAGTCTGGGACAGCTTATATCGATGTTGGACACGGCTTGTTTGCAGGTTTAGGGGTGCTTTACGTAGCCGAAATGGTTTGGAAACTGAGCAAAGATGAATCGCTGGGTTCACTCCCTTTGATTTCGGCACTTTGTTGGGGGATGGCGATGGGAACCAAGCTCACGGGTTTGCAGACATTTTTTGTTGCCGGATTTTTGTTTTTGGTTTTTGGTGCCAAGCGCTTTGGATCAGTGGTCAAACCCGCGGGAATCGTCGCAGGAGTTGCGCTTCTCATTGCATTGCCTTGGTTTGGAAAGAGTGTGGCTTTCACGGGGAATCCCGTGTTTCCCTTTTTCTACGAGCAACTTGGAGGCAAAGGGTGGGATCAGTGGCGAGCAGATATCTATAAGAACGAGCAGCAGACTTTTGGGGTTGGGAGAGAGGTTGACGAAACCTCAGGGAAGAGCCGACGGGACATTACAAAAATCGGTGATGCAGTGCTGGGGTTAGGATATCAACCGGGTCGCTACGTCAATCCAGGGCAGACGGTGGGAGGAGGTTTCCCAACGGGCGCGATCGGCTTTGTGACGTTGCTCTGTTTTGTGTTTTGGGCCGTGAGCGGAAAGGCGGGGCCGAGAGAGCGTTTTGTACTGGCTTGGGTGGGAATGACGTTTTTGCTCTGGTTTTTCCTCAGTCAGCAAAGTCGGTATCTGACGTTCTTAGTCGTTCCGGCGGCAGTATTGGTTTCAACCGGAGTTGGCAAGCTGAAACTCGGGAAGGTTCTGGCGGGCGCGACAGTGGTGCAGGCATTAGCGACACTTTATATCTTGGTTAATTTCGGATTCCCGAACCAGGTGAAGGTGATTACAGGCGGCTTATCGCCAGATGCCTACCGCAAGGCGACCGTACCGTTTGCCGGAATGGCGGAGGTCATAAACAACAACAATGAAGTGACAGAAGTTGCTTTGTTCGATGAAGTATTCGGTTATTTGCTTGATAAGAAGTATTTTTGGGCGAACCCAGGACACAGCGACAGAATTGCGTTTGAACAGATGCAGTCGGGGGATGAGCTTGCCGATGAGCTTTTGAATCAAGGTGTGAGCCACGTTTATATGGCCCTGATGTTCGGTGATTCAGCGTCGAGAGATCGGTGGCTCAGTTCGGCAGGATTAGTACCGGGGGAAACAATGTCTGAAGAAGAACGGTTAGCGATGCTAGGGAATCGAGAAGTCGCTTGGAAGGTGCTTCTGGCAGATGCTATCAAATCGGGGCGCCTTACCGTAGCGAGTGAGCCGATTAGTCCGCGAGGGATTTTGTTCAAGGTTCAGTAGACAGGGTGAACCACACTTGAGCAGGTAAAGTTTTGCTGATGAAAATCGTGCATTCCACTGACAAAGCTCCTGCGGCGATTGGTCCTTATTCGCAGGCGGTTGAAGCAAATGGGTTTGTGTTTTGTTCGGGTTCGATCCCGTTGACGCCAGAAGGAGTTTTGATCGAAGGGGATGTCCGGGCGCAGACTCAGCAAGTGATGAGTAATATCGAAGGGCTATTGGGATCAATGGGATTAGGGTTTGGAGACGTTGTGAAAACGACTATATTTTTGAGTTCGATGGATCATTTTGGAGTTGTCAATGAGGTTTACGGGGCGTGTTTTGAAGCCGATCCTCCGGCTCGAAGCACCGTTGCCGTTGCTGGGCTGCCGAAGAATGTCGATGTGGAAATCGAAGTGATTTGTGTCCGCAGTTAAACGGGTTGTATCGGTTTCATTAGGAACATCAAAGCGTGACAAATCTCATGAAACGGAGATTTTAGGTCAGCGATTTTTGATTGAGCGTCGGGGGACAGATGGTGACCGGGCGAAGTTCAAATCGTTGATGGACGAGCTAGATGGAAAAGTCGCTGCTCTGGGGGTTGGGGGGGCGGATATCTGGATTGCGACGAGTAAAAAGCGTTACGCATTCAAAGAGATCGTTGGATTGGTGAGCGGTGTCAAATCGACACCAGTCGTTGATGGGAGTGGATTGAAACATACTCTGGAACGAGAGACAATCCACCGACTGCAACGGGATGGGACGGTCGATTTTAAGCAGGAACGGGCTTTGTTGGTTTCGGCCGTGGATCGATTTGGGATGGCGCAGGCGCTTGATGAATTGTGCCCGGATGTAATTTATGGGGACTTTCTTTTCGGACTGGGGTTACCGTTTCCAATCAGGAGTTATAAAACCGTTGAAGGATTTGCGAGTTTGATTGCGCCAATTATTACAAAATTGCCGATTCAATGGTTTTATCCAACCGGTGCGAAACAGGAGGAGCGAAAACCGAGTTTCCCAAAGATTTGGGCGGATCGGACATTCTTGTGTGGAGACTGGCACTACATTCGTCGATACGCGCCTAACGATTTGACAGGAAAAACGGTTTTGACGCAGACCGTGCGAAGTAACGACATTGATTGGTTGCGGTCGGCAGGGTTGAAGCGGCTCATAACAACAACTCCGGAAATGGGGGGAGAGACGTTTGCTACGAACGTGATGGAGGGAGTTATTGTGGCTTTGGTCGGGAAAAATCCAAGTGAAATGACCGCAGATGACTATTTGGGCGTATTGAAAGAGTTGGATTGGGCACCGAGCGTAACGGAGTTTGGTTAGGTGTTCGGTAGACTAGCAGATTAACCGGGGCTTAAACAGACGCAGATGAAATTCGCTTTTTTGATTCACCCGCTTGAAGCGCGGGATATGGTGAAAAAATACCCCCTGCTCAAGCCTTTACCGGATCGGGCGATTGAGAGTTTAGCACTGGCTATCAAGCCAAAAGTGGTGGCGCATGTTACGGGAATTGAGTCTCCAGATGGTCATAAAACGGAAGGCTATTTTGTTGGAGTTCCTTTGACTCCAAGGCAATTTATGGAGTTGCCCAAGGAAACGGTCTACCGTAAATTAGTTGGAGCGGTCGAAGCAGCCAGAGAAGCCGGCGCAGAAATTGTAGGATTAGGGGCGTTTACCAGCGTTTTTGATGACGGAGGCATTACATTGCAAAAACGGACAGGTATGGCGATCACAACGGGGAATAGCTATACAGTTGCAACGGCCATAGAGGGAACTCTTGATGCGTGTGATCGAGTGGGGATTGATCGCAAGCAAGCGGTTTTGGCGGTGGTGGGGGCGACAGGTTCGATTGGTCGAGCATGTGCGGAAGTCATGTCGCCGGAGTTTGGTCGCACAATTTTGATTGGTCGCGATTTGGCAAAGACTGAAGTTGTTGCGGAGTCAATTCCTGGCTCAGTTGCAACGATAAACATGAGTGACTTGGTTGAGGCGGATGTTGTTGTGACGGTAACGAGTTCAGACTCAGACTTGATCTTGCCAGAGCATATCAAACAAGGAGCGATTATTTGTGATGTAGCGCGGCCCCGTGATGTCAGCGTGAGGGTCGCAAAAGAGCGACCAGATGTTTTGGTGATTGAAGGGGGTGTGATTGATGTTCCGGGAAATGTCGAGTTCAACTTTCAGTTCGGCTTTCCGCCAAAGACGGCTTATGCGTGCATGAGCGAGACATTTATGTTGGCGATGGAAGATAGACGTGAGAGTTTTAGTTTGGGGAAAACGGTTACGGCTGAGCAGGTGAAAGAAACTTGGGAGATGGCAAATCGCCTAGGATTTAAGTTGGCGGGTTATCGGAGTTTTGAGCGGGCAGTTGGTGATGACGAGATTGAACGGGTGAAAATGGCGCGACAAACTGTCTCAGCCGCGGTCGGGGGATAACCGTGATAGATGTTCAACAAGTGTCTCATCGATTTGATGAGAAATGGGTTTTGAAAGACATTACTTTCTCTATTCAGCCGGGCGAGATCGCGGTAATTATGGGGAGTTCGGGCGGGGGGAAAACGACGCTTTTGAAGTGCATTTCGGGGTTGTTGACTCCATCTAAGGGCGAGATTTTGGTTGATGGAGTAAGTGTCGTTAAAGATGCTGAGTTGGCGAGGACGAAACTGGGGTTGGTGTTTCAATATGCGGCTCTGTTTGACAGTTTAAATGTTGAAGAAAACATTCTGTTTGGATTGAGGCGCAAAGGTGGAGTTTCGCGCAGCGATGAAAAACAGATTTTGAATCGTCTACTAGAGCAAGTGGGGCTCGAAGACATTGAAACAAAATTGCCGAGTGAATTGAGCGGAGGGATGCGGAAAAGAGTTGGGTTAGCTCGGGCATTGGCGATGGAGCCGCAGGTTTTGCTTTATGATGAGCCGACAAGTGGACTTGATCCGGTAACCGCGTATTCGATTGATCGCTTGATAGTCGATACGCGAGATAGGATTGGGTTGACCAGTTTAGTTGTAAGCCATGATGTGACCTCGATTTTTAGAGTTGCAGATCGAATCATCTTCTTGCATCAAGGAGAGATTCTCTTTAACGGCTCTCCGGTTGAATTTAGAGAGAAGCAGGACGGTCCGATTGGTGAGTTGATTGGGAAGGCTCGGTCGGAAACGTTAGCATAGGTCTAGTTGTGAGAATTTTGTGAGGTTCATGGATTCTTGAGCCCAATCGTGAACTAAATTGGCGGTTTTTCGTTGATCTAGGTAGCATATAAGCGAGTACGCGAATTGCGGAGAAATTGATAACAAATGAAACGAACATTGATGACAGTTATGGCAGTAGTGGTTGCCTTCGGAATGATGAGTACGAGCTTTGGTCAGGCTGCGGGTCCGCGAGGCGGACAAGGTCAGGCAGGAGCGCAACGGGGTGGCGGTCAAGGGATGCGCATGAATCCGGAAATGCAAAAGAAAGTTACGGCACTTCATGCAAAGGTTGTTAAAGAATTGAAGCTGAATGCAACGCAAACCAAGGCGGTTGCATCAGCGGTGAAAAAACGCGATGATGCTTCGAAGAAGATGCGCACTGAAATTGAAGCCGCACGTAAAGCGAACAAACAAATGGATCGTGATGCAATGGGGGCAAAGTTCAAGAAGATTCAAGATACATTCAAAGCTGATATGACAAAAGCAATGGGTGCTTCGAACTATGCAAAGTACGACAAGCGCATGAAAGAAGAAATGAAGAAACTCTTTGATGCTGCTCGGAAAAATGGTCAAGGTGCAACTGCTCCGAAAGCAGGCAGTGGTCGCGGCAAGCCTGGCGGAATTTGATCACAGATCGCTAAATTGAAGTGCGCGTCATTTGAATGACGCGCACTTTTTTATTATCCGACCTTGGATTTCTTGTCTGATTTTGCGAGTTCGTGTTTCCGGTCAGCAATGGCAAGCGCATAAAGCTTTTCGTACTTGTGAGCACTTCGCTCCCATCCAAAGTCTGTGGACATTCCGGAAAGCTGAATGTCTTTCCAAACGACTTGGTTCTGGAATGCAGAAACACAGAGGATGATCGCGTCAGCGAAGTCGGAGCCTGTTTTTTCGGTGAATACGAACCCGTTGTGTCCTTCAAAGACGGTGTCAGCAAGGCCCCCGGTATGGCGAACGACTGGGACAGTACCGTATCGCATTGCAAACATTTGTCCAAGTCCGCACGGCTCAAATGCACTGGGCATCAAAAACGCATCGCAGCCTGCATAAATTTGTTGGGCCAAGTCGGGATCGAACATCTGGAAGAACTTCATTCGACCCGGATATTCGGCTTCGAGACGGCGGAGTTCACCTGCAGACCATTCATCGCCTAAGCCTTGAACAATAAGGCTTGATCCGGAGGCGAAGAGTTCCTTTGAAGCTTCGAGGAGAAGGTCGAAGCCTTTTTGATTGCTGAGTCGAGTGACCATGCCGAATATTGGTCGATCTTTAGCGGGTTCAAGCCCGGCTCGGTGGATGAGTTGGTTTCGGCATTCGAATTTTCCGCTAGGATCAGCGGCAGAATAGGATGCAGCAATTGCGGGATCGTCGGCAGGATTCCATGCCTCGAGATCGATTCCGTTAAGGATTCCGTGCAGACGTCCATGTGAATGGAGGTATCGCATGTGTCCGTCGAGTCGGCAACCAAATTCGGGAGTCTGGATTTCGTGGGCGTAATTGGGGCTGACCGTGTTAACCTGATCAGCGAATGCGGCACCGGCTTTGAGGAAATTGACACTTCCGTACGCTTCGACATAGTTGGGGTTGTAAAGATCGTGGGGGAGACCAGCGGCATCGAGTGTGTCAAAGCCGAATTCACCTTGATAGGCAAGGTTGTGAATCGTGAAAAGACTCGGCACTTTATCCCAAGCTCCCGTCTTGAGCGTGCGAAGGATTGGAGGGAGGAATCCCGTGTGCCAGTCGTGGCAATGGACGATATCTGGAATCCAGCCGGTTTCTTGGCATGCTTCAAGCGCAGCTTGAGCAAGGTAGAGATAATCATCGCGATGGAATGAATAGATATCTTCGCTTGTTTGAGCGCGGTTGAAATCTACTTCGCCACTTGCCGACCAGATTGTTAGACCATCGTGTTTAGTTTCATAGAGAGTGCCAGATACGAAGCGGCTGTGATTAACTCGGACAAAGAACGGTTCAATTTTTGGGGTGGTTTGTGCGATGGGGTCATTAATAAGCAGACCGTATCCTGGCATGAAGACGATGACTTCGTGGCCGAGGGATTGAAGGGCTTTGGGGAGAGAACCAGCGACATCGGCAAGTCCACCCACTTTTGCGAACGGTGCGAGTTCGGCGGTGACGAAGAGGATTTTCATACGGACGATTTGATTATTGGTTCTTGTGGGCGAGATTCATTACGATTTCCCACTCTACGGGCGTGACGGGCATGACAGAAAGGCGTTGTCCTTTTCGAACAACGAACATATCTTCCAGTCCTGGCGTTGATTTGAGGTCGGCGAGGGTAATGATTTGATCAAATTTTTCTACAAATTCGACATCAGGGGCAAGCCATCTTGAACCATCGAGGGGCGCCTTGGGGTCGAAATATTTTGATTTGGGGTCGAATTGAGTGGGATCGGGGTAGCCGCCTCTAGTAATCCGCATAGTTCCTGCGATTCCGGCGGGGTTACAGACGCTGTGGTAGAAAAATGCCATGTCACCGGGTTTGAAATCGTCGCGGAAGAAGTTTCGAACGGTGTAGTTGCGGCAACCTTCCCAGATATCCGGGCCGCCCTTTTTGATGAGGTGGTCAATCCCGTAGGTTTCGGGTTCGGACTTCATCAGCCAATAACGCATCTGTCGGGTTTACCCGAGTTCATGCTGTATCATGTGGGAGGTGGAAGAACTTGAATTGGCGGACGTTGAGGTTGATGCTTATAAGGAAGGTCAGCAGCTATTTTTTGAAGGGCAATATGATCAAGCAAAGACTGTCTTTGTGAAGTTGGAAGAGGCCGATCAGCATCCGAACCACGGTTTGTGGTTGGCGCGGTGCCAATTTGCATTAGGTGAGTTTGAGGAATTACGAATTCCGGACTGGATTATTGAAGATGGTCGACTAGCCGATGGCTGGCTCTTGATGGGGATTTTTGCGGCGGGGATGAGCGGTGATCGGGCAGAAGTTGATCGTCTACTCAAGATATCTGAGAAAGTGAGTCAGTCAAAGCGAGTTACGGTATTTTTGGAGGCAACGGGGATTGAGCCTGAGACGAAAGGCAATGCACAGGCGGTCAATGTTGTTCGCCGGTATGTTCGAAAACGGCAGTTTGTTAAGTTGCTCCGAATCTAATTTTGAGGGTGTGGGAAAATTGTTTTACTATTTTGTGAAACAGTTGCGGGGTTTTGAAACTCGATTTGGTATTAGCCGTCTAAACCTGTACAATACATGGATCGAACAATGAAAAAGTTACTCCCTCTCTTGGTCGCTGGTCTGATGGTTATTTCGGTGCCATCTTTGGCTCAACAGGGTCTTGGAAAAGGCGGCGGCGGTGGTTCTGGCGGCGGTAGCGGCGGAGGATCTGGTGGAGGCTCCGGCGGAGGCTCAGGTGGTGGATCCGGTGGGGGTAAATCTGGCGGTGGCGGCGGCGGTGGTTCAGCTCCTCCTCCAGTTCGCACCGGTGGCGGCGGTTCGGGTGGATCAGGCGGAGGAAACTCTGGTGGTTCGGGGCCGGGCAAAGGTGGCGGTCAGTCTGCTCCTCCAGTACGTGGCGGCGGTTCGTCCGGCAATAGCTCAGGTGGATCGACTCGCGATCGCGGTACTCAAGGTAATCAGGGTAGCCAAAATCGTGGCGGTCAAGAAGCACCAATTCCTGGTCGTGGTCGAGGTGAAACGTCTCGAAGCGGTAGCGTGAATTACGGCGGATCGAATAACCAAATTGGTCGAACTCGCGGAGCGCAAGAATTGCCACCTCCTCCGTTCGTGAATTCTGAAAGTCGAAACATTCGCGAGGCACGCGGCGAAGATCGTGTTGGCCGCCCGATTGTTGGATATCGAAACGGTTACTACCACTACAATCAGAATTGGCAGGATAGCAACTACTGGTATCCGCACTATCAGTTCAACTACTCCAACAACTGCGTGCCATCACCATGGTATGGCTATGCGCACTTGCCGGGTTATATCTCGACAGTTCGAGTTGTTTTTGACAACTTCAGCTTCGAGTGGCGCTCGGGGAACAGTTATCGATGGCAGTATCAGGAGCAACATTCCGGTTGGAATTGGGGCAACAACACTCGCCGAAGTGATCTTGACCAGTCGATTGATGACATATACGATTCATTCCGAAATGGCCGCGTTCGGTACATGGAAGACATGATTCCGTCACGCGATCGGGTTTGGATTGAACTTGATCGGTATGCCGGCTACCACATCTCTGGAGACGACTTCTATGATCTGATGGAAGATTTGATCCAAGGTACACGGACGGTTGACTACCGGATTCGAGATGTGCGGCGCAACGGAAACCAAGTATCTGTGATTGCAGATCACGTTTATCAAGATAGTTGGGGCCGTTCGCAAACGAGTCGACACTACTATGGACTTGAGCAAGGTCGACGCGGTTATCAGATCGTGGCGTTCCGAGTGGACAACTAAGAGAGTCTGAAACGCTAAAAAATCCGGCTCACCTTTGTTTTGGTGAGCCGGATTTTTTATTTTAGCTGTTGGTAGCTGGAGGATCGTAAGGAGGAGGATCGATTACAGGAGAATCTCCAGACTGAGTGGGTTCGAATGCGGGGTCATCGGCTCGAGGTGTTTCGAGGACTGACTCTTGGCCCAACGATGTAGGATCGACAGGTAAATCGGTCGGTGGGAGTCCGGTTTGTGTCCCTGTGTATGTGGGCATGGTCATGCCGTATTCCCGCGGATAGGGGGTTTGACTCGCGTTTTCGAACTCGGAGACGACAGGCAGATTGGCAACGTCTCGGTAGATCAGCAAATAGGCAATGCTGATCCAAGGGTAGACGAACAGGACGGGCAAGCAGCAACAATAAGTTGCCGCCGTATTGAGAATCCCAGCGACTACGGAAAACAGCAGAAGATTTCCATAATTTGATTTACCAAGTTCGAACGAGCGCTTGACGGAATCAACTAAGTTTAGTTTTTCCAAAAATGCGGCTGGAACGGCGAGGGCAAAGAATGGATATGTGAAAAGGAGCACGAGTCCGCCGAGGACATAAGCTGTACTTGCTCCCATCATCGCTGGCATCATCTCTGTGAAATCAGGGCGGGATTGATTCATCAGGGTCGACATCTGACCTCCAAATGCAATTCCAGCGAACATCATAAACGGCATGGTTAGAATCCATCCGGATACATTTGCACCAGCGTAAGTAAAAAAGCGATTTAACTGTTGGAATCCTTCTGGGATATCTGGTAACTGGCGGCGCATGACTTTTTGCGCCATGATCATGATTCCAGACCGCATAAACCCGAGCACGGCGATCATTGATAGGTTAGCGAGAATAGCGAAAACCATACTAAAGGTCATAAATTGACCAGATAAACCCTCGGGACTGAACATGAATAAGAACTGCGGAATGTTCACAATTTGTGAGATTGTGTAGGCAGCGAGTCCGCCGATGAGCGTGAAAGCGACAAACGTACCGGGATTGATTTTGAGGAGTTCGAACGATTCACTTAGGACAGACCAATCAAACCGTCCTCGCGGCGAATTGGGCGAGTTGAACATATTAAATCTGGTTTGAAGTGGTGGTTGCATCGTGCGATTTGTTTGATATGGTAACGCCCCGGCAGTTTGAGTTGCCGGGGCGTTGACTGTGATTTATTCGTCGTCGAGGGCGAGTTGTTCTTCGCCGTCTTCATCTTCTTCCATCTGAGGATTCTCTCCTTCATCCGGATCGGCGATGAGACGAGCGATTGAGGCTATTTGATCTCCTTCTTTAAGGTTGATCAATTTGACGCCTTGGGCAACGCGTTTGACGTCGCGGATTCCTTTAACCTTGATGCGGATGCCTTGACCGCTGGTGGTGAGAACAACGAGTCTGTCTTCTTCATCCACGATTTCGGCAGAAACGATTTTCCCGGTCTTTTCCGTACAATTCATGGTGAGGATCCCGCTACCGCCTCGGGTTTGAATACGGTATTCATCGAGATCGGTGCGTTTTCCGTAGCCATTTTCACCAACAACGAGCAGTTTTGCACCTTCGCGAGCGATGTCGGCCCCGACGATGTAATCATCCTTGCCTTTGAGCCGGATTGCGCGAACGCCACCTGCAGCGCGAGACCGAGATGTCGCATCTTTTTCATTGAAGCGGATGGACATTCCGTTATGGGTCACGATCATGACGTCATTGTTTCCAGCGGAAGTCAGAACCCAACCGAGTTCGTCGCCTTCTTCGATATCAAATGCTCGGAGGCCGTTGGATCGAAGATTTTGGAACGAATCCATTGGAGTGCGTTTGACCTCACCAAATTTGGTGATCATCGTGAGGAAGCCCTCACCCTTAATGTCTTTAACACTGACGGTTGCGGTTACCTTTTCATCGCTTTCGATTGCGATGTAGTTGATAACCGGCATTCCACGGCTGTAACGGCTCGTTTCAGGAAGGTCATAAGTTCGGAGCTTATAGACCCGGCCACGGTTGGTAAAGAAGAGGATGAAGTGGTGCGTATTGACCTGGAAGAGGTGCGATGGTTCGTCATCTTGCTTCATGACCGACTTGAGGCCTTTGCCGCCTCGTTTTTGTTGTCGGTAAGCATCCATCGAGATTCGTTTGATGTATCCGTCGCGGCTGATACTGACGATCGCTTCTTCTTCTGGTATGAGATCCTCTTCGCTAAAATCTCCGGCTTCGCGTGCGATGATTTTTGTTCGTCGCTCGTCGCCATATTTGTCGCGCATAACGATGATTTCTTCGTGAAGGATTTCGCGTAGTCGTTCATCGTCAGTGAGGATGTTCATTAAGTCTTGAACTCGTTGAAGGGCCGCTTTGTAATCGGTTTCGAGCTGAGCTTGATCAAGCTGGGTGAGTCGTCGCAACTGCATCGCGAGGACAGCTAGGGCTTGAGCCGGGGACATCCCAAAGTTGCGGATGAGGGCAAGAAGCGCTGTGTTTTGATCTGAACTGGCCCGGATTGCACGAATGATTTCGTCCAGCTCGCGGCGGGCGATTTGGAATCCTTCGAGTTGGTGGACGCGTTCAAGAGCTCGGTAAAGTTCGTATCGGGTTCGTCGAATGATGACGTTACGTCGGTGATCAAGGTACTCGTCGAGGATCGTGAGGAGCGGGCTGACCCGGGGTGAACCATCGACCAAGCTCAGCATGGTGCAACCGAACGTTGATCGGAGTGTGGTGTGCTTCAGGAGATAGTTGAGGGCTTTATTGGGGTTGACGTCGCGCCGGAATTCGACCTCGATTCGCATTCCTCGTTTGTCGGAATAGTCTTGGACATCGGTGATGCCGTCAAACTTTTTAAGCTTTGCAAGCTTGGCGATGTTTTCAACGAGCGATTTTTTATTGACTTGATAGGGAAGCTCGGTGATAACGATTTTTGATTTACCCATATCGCTGGGTTCAATCATCGTTTTGGCTTGCATTACGACGCTTCCACGGCCGGATTCATAGGCATCACGGATACCTTTCTTGCCCATGATGAGTCCGTAGGTGGGGAAGTCGGGGCCAGGAATGAATTCCATCACTTCATCGAGAGTGCATTCTGGGTTTTCGAGCCGTTTCAGAATGCCGTTGCAGACTTCGGTGAGGTTGTGGGGCGGCATTGATGTTGCCATCCCGACTGCGATCCCTTGAGTTCCGTTGCATAGCAGGTTGGGGAACTTCCCTGTGAGGTACATCGGCTCGTTGAGCGAGTTGGAGTAGTTGCGCATCCAATCGACAGAATCTTTTTCAAGATCTTCCATGAGTTCCATGGCGATTGGGGCGATGCGGCATTCGGTGTATCGCATCGCTGCAGGAGGGTCACCGTCGATTGAGCCGTAGTTTCCTTGTCCAGTAATGAGGGGATAGCGCATGCTGAAGTGCTGCGCCATACGGACGAGGGTTGGGTAGATAACTTGCTCGCCGTGCGGGTGGTAGTCACCTGAAGTTGAACCGCAGACTTTGGCGCACTTTTGGAATGCGGAATCTGGGGTGAGGTTGAGCTGCCGCATTGCATAGAGGATGCGGCGCTGAACTGGCTTGAGGCCATCACGGACATCGGGCAGTGCGCGCGATATGATGACGCTCATTGCGTAGTTCACATAGCTTTTGGCTAGTTCCTCTTCTATGGGAACGCTTGAGATATTTTGATCCTGTTCAGGCACGGTTTAATTCCAGACGATGGTTGATTGATTAAAGCCGCAAAGTGTGGCTTTGAATAGGTTCATTTTACCTTGCAGAAGGAGTGGGCTTTGGGTTCGATTTCGCCACGAATTGGCACTATGCAAGGGGGTCGGGAGTGGCTTCGACTCTAATGCCAATGGTGGCGATGATTTTTGCGGCTTCGAGGCAATTTTCTTCGCTATCGCTGTGCACAACGGACTGACCCAGATTATCAATTTCCCAAGTCTCAATTTGCGCTTCTTCGGCATCGCATTTGGTTGCGAGCATGAGGATGGTAATGACCTCCATGTAGGTATTTACCGCGTTATCGTATACCGTGACGATCCAGCCTTTGTCTTTTTGCTCGAATGGGGTTTGGATTGTTTCGGGTTCGAGGAGAGGGGTCTGAGAATCCCAGATGGGAGATTCGACGACCGCGACGTGGGAAACGATGCCTGTGTGAGGATGGAGACTCTTAAGCTCGTTGCTACGATTGAGCCTCACCCCCTCAATCCCCCTCTCCATTAAAACGGAGAAGGGGAGGTTAATTACTCGTCTTCCCATTCAGGTTTCACCTCGGTTTTGATTCCCGCGTTGCCAATGATGTCGGCGGCTTCTTCACATTCTTTCTGGGAAGCAAAGTGCACGTTTGCTTGACCGAAATGGTGAGCTTCCCACATTTCGATTGCCGCTTCTTCAGCGTCGCATCCGGTAGCGCGAATGAGAGCCATCACAACGACATCCATCGGAGTGAAGTCGTTGTTGAAAATGATGGTTCGATAGCGGCGGGTTTGGGTTTTTGAATCCGAATCGCGCTGGATATGCGGGGAAATGCTCATTCGTCGTCGCTCTTAGAGTTTACGGGAATTTCGTCGTTCTGTTGTTTTTTGAGTGGGACGAAGGGGGCGATTGCGGCAAGAACTGCAAGAATTGCCGGGAGCCATGGCCAAGGAAGGAAACCAGGGGGGATGTATTTGAATTCGACTTTATTTTGACCGGCGGGTACAGATGCTTCAATCCACTTTCCTTGCTTGATTTCCGATGGCTTGCCGTTAATGGTCATTTGCCAGCCGGGCAGATTGGCGAATCGGGCGATGTGATCTCCTTCACCGTCAATTTGCAGGGCGAAGCCTTCAGTGTTCAGCTCGATTAGTTTGGAGTCTGTAGAAGGGAAAGTAAATACTCCGGGGCCAGCAACATCATAAATCCGGACGTCGCCAATTTCTCCTGTTTGCGTGAGTTGATCGACCGTGTATCGGGAGTAAACACGGGTAACTCCAGCATCCGAGAGTGCTTCAGCAGAGAGCCCTTGTTTGAGGAACATCATATTGCCGTTTGTGGGTGGGGCGGGGTCAGCACCGGCATTGATTTCCTTGAGGGTTTGGACAGTGGACATCGCCATGAGACTGTCGTAGCCTCCAATATCCTGGATTCGTGCGATTGTGGCGAAGTTGGGCGGCATGATTGTGCTTTGCGATGCACTAATGAAGTCCCAATTCTTGTTGACGAATGCCACCCTCTGACTTTCTGCACCTTCAAGCTGTATATTCGGTGGCGTACTGAAGGGCAAAATTTGGGTGGGCACGGAAATGAGATGGGCAATGAAAGCGCATGCCGTTCCGGCGACGATCCATCCTTTCTTTTTCCAGAAATACCATGCTCCAGCGGCCGCGAGGAGCGCGATGATCAGACTAGGCAGAGCCTCGGTGGTTCGTCGAGCGATGATTGGCCCCATGGTGAAACCCATCCAGCTCTTGAGCCCGGTGAGTTGGGAACTGGTGAGAATCGTGATTAACGCTATTCCAAGTAAGCCGAAATAGGGGAATGCTTTTGCCTTCGGGTCGGACTCTTCGGGAGAATGGGGGATAGCCAGTGCGGCCATGGCGCAAGCTGCGAACACGAATAAGATAGCGGCGCGTCCCGGTGAACCGGTCGATGAGAAGCCAGGAATGCCGAAATAGAGAAGTTTGGCAAGGGGTGAAGCCACAGCCAGCAGTAGTCCGACAATGCCGACGGCGATGAGTGGAGAGGCTTGCTTCCAGTTGGTTCGCTTTCCGAGGAGGCAGAGAGCGAGAACGATAGAAACGCCGAGCCAGATTGCGCTCTCTGCATAGTTTCCGCCGGGTTTGACAAAGGTGCTGAGAGTGCTGGGGATGTTTTCTTCTGAGCCGGCGTTATCGGGGTGAGCAGGGGTACCCATGAACGCGGGAGCAAGTGTTCCTAGGAACTCCCAAGGTTGGATTGCAGAAGCGGCGTAGGCGGCATAGCCTTCTTCGGAAGCGACGGATTGTCGATGGGAAGATTTGCTGAATTCCAATGACGGGTTGATTTGCGGAAGGGCAGCAAAACCAGCGAGTCCGAGGGCAATGACCGAAGCAATGACTGAAAAGGTCGGTTTGGGTTTTTCAAGTTGCGTGAAGAATGCTATTGCCGTGAATATTAGCCAGGCAAACAGTCCGTAAAAGATGAATTGCAGGTGTCCGGCGGTTAGGAGCATGGCGGCCGATCCGCAGGTGGCGAGTGCAGTTCGCCAAGATGGTTTTTGGATAAGGTTGAGTTGAGCTGCGAGCAACACTGGAATCCAACAACAAGCTGTCATTACGCTGGCAAGCGCAGACCATGCGATGGCAAATGGGCTGAGAGCGAGGCAAAAGCCGCCGAGGAGTGCACCATCAACCCCTGCCCCGAGGCGCCGCGAGAGGGCAAAGAGTCCGAGACCTGCGATTGCGAGGTGGATCCAAGCAAGCAAGACGATTGCGGGGCCGGTTGGGAATCCAAGCTTACCGAAGAGGATATGGAGCGGATAGTAGGGCGCAGATTGCCCGTTAGCGAGGAGAGGTGTTCCGCCGAGTTGGTATGGATTCCAAAAAGGAGATTTGCCGGTTCGGTGAGCTTCGAATACAAGATCACGCCAGCCGTAAAATTGGAGGGCACCGTCGGCCTGGAGGATGTCCCAACTTCGGTCGGTGTTTTGGGCAGTTTGACCGGGGATCATTCCGGACATTTGATCGAACGGCCCCATCGTTTTTCCACTAAGCAATGCGGGGGCAAAAATGATGCCCGGGGCAAGAGCGAGAAACAGGATCGCTGCCCATAGCGGAATTTTGAAATTGGCAAGAAATGATTGGGATTGCCCGGTCACGATAAAGGAGACGGATTAACCGCAGTAAGCGATTTGTTGTTTTGCTTTTTCGTGATCTGGTTGCTGGCGAAGGACCTCGTGGAAGTGAGCACATGCTTCTTCGTCCATGCCGAGCATCATTTGGGTCATGCCGAGATCGTAGCGGGCGTTGACGTGGCTTGGGTTGGCATTGACGACGGTCTGCAACGTGGCGATACTTCCGTCAAAATCGCCTTCAAACCCCTGGATAAGTCCCATTTGCCATTGGGCATCCGGATGGTTGGGGATTTGGGATAGGACTTGCTCAAACATCATCTTTGCGTAGCCGTATTTGCCATCGCATCGTGCTTGGAATCCTTGTTCGTAGAGTGCGTCAACGCTCATGGGACGATATTGTCTCGACAGACTATACCAAAAAAATCGACCTTCTTCTTAATGTTGAGGGTCGATTTTCTTGGAGAGTTTGCCTGATTAAGCGGTTCCAGGTTCTAATTTGCCGGGAGGAGTAATGTCAGAAGTCTTTTTTTCAGCTTCGGGAGTACCGTTTGAATCGTCACTTGCGATCTTGATAGCGGGGAGGGTTTCTCCGCGCAAGATTGTTAAGAACTCTTCGCGATCCAAAGTTTCTCGGTCGAGCAATGCGTTGGCAGTTGCATCAAGTTTTTCTCGATTTGTTTCAAGAAGCTCCCGGGCTTTCTGGCTACATTGGTCAACGATTCGACGAACTTCTTCATCAATTTGCTTGGCGACATCTTCGCTGTAGTCACGATCAGACTGCATTTCCCGTCCGAGAAATGGGTTGCTGACATTGCGACCGATTGCGAGGGTGCCGAGTTTTTCACTCATCCCGAATCGGGTGACCATTGAACGTGCGATGCTGCTAACTCTTTCGAGATCGCTAGTTGCACCCGTCCATCGTTCGCCGAAGACGATTTCTTCGGCAAGGAGACCGCCAAGGGCAACGCTGATCAGATCATAAAGCTCCTGACGGGAAGTGTGATATGAATCGGTTTCTGGCAGTGACCATGTTGATCCAAGAGAGTGACCGCGCGGAAGAATGGTGATCTTGTAAACAGGATCGCTGTGTTCAAGAAGTTCTCCAACGATGGCGTGTCCCGCTTCATGATAGGCCGTGATCTTCTTCTCTTCGAGACTCATGATGCGGCTTTTGCGGGCCGGACCACCAATGACGCGGTCGAGTGCCTCTTCCAAATCATCTTGATTGATCTTAGAATGGTTTCGGCGCGCCGCAAGAAGGGCGGACTCATTGAGAGTATTTGCGAGATCGGCACCGGTGAAACCTGGGCTTCGTCGGGCGAGATCGCGGAGATCAACATCGGAGGCAAGCGGTTTGCCTTTAGCATGAATTTGCAGGATAGACAGTCGACCTTCGAGATCGGGGGCATCGACCATGATTTTTCGGTCGAAGCGGCCCGGGCGAAGAAGTGCTTCGTCAAGGACATCGGCGCGGTTAGTCGCGGCAATGATGACGACGCCGGAGTTCGTTTCAAACCCGTCCATTTCGACAAGGAGTTGGTTGAGGGTTTGTTCGCGCTCGTCATTGCCTCCGCCAACACCAGTTCCGCGTTGGCGGCCCACGGCGTCGATTTCATCGACGAAGACGAGGCAGGGACGGTGCGCTTTTGCGGTTTCGAAAAGGTCGCGAACGCGCGAAGCACCCACACCGACGAACATTTCAACAAATTCGGAACCAGAGATATGGAAGAAGGGAACACCAGCTTCCCCAGCGATGGCACGGGCTAAGTGAGTTTTACCGACACCCGGAGGGCCAACAAGAAGGACACCCTTAGGAATCTTTGCGCCGAGGGCAACATATTTTTTCGTGTTTTTGAGGAAGTCGACGACTTCAAAAAGTTCTTCCTTGGCTTCATCAATCCCGGCGACGTCTTCAAATGTCACCTTTGGAGTGTTTTCACCGGCTCTTCGAGCACGGGAGCGACCAAAGCTCATCGCTTGATTGCCGCTTTGCTGAGCTTGGCGGGCCATCATGAACCAGAGGACACCAACAATAAGGAAAGTTGGCAGTAGGAGAGCCAACACAGGGCCGATCTGACCCGAGATCGGTGGATCCAAAACTTTGTATTGAACTTTATTAGCATCAAAAAACTGAATAAGTTCAGAGCCGGAGTTGGAATCGGTATCCGTAGCCCGGGTTTCAAATTTTTCTCCGCTCTTAAGTTTGCCTCGGAGCGTCTTTTGCTGCCACTCAATCTCGCCCTCGATTTGTCCCGTGACGATTTCATTTTTGAGCTGACTAAGAGCCAGTTCCTTAGGTCGCGTCATTCCGAATGCCGCTGAGTTATAGGTCGTGTTTAGTAACGCGATTACGAGGAAAAACGCAACCGCGACGAGAACGATGTATCTAGCTCCTTTCAATTTTGCACCTGGTGAGTGTTCACCCTCGTTAGAGATACGCCCGAGGATGGTTTGGCGTTCCTGACATTATGACCCCCGTAAGAGTCACAGGGATTCAAATTGAACCCGAAGGGCCTTATTTGTGTCTGGGGTTATGCGTACTCGTTCACTGAGACGGATGCCAGGAATCCAAATTGGACCTATCATGTCGCAGATTATCGGTAGTCGGCGACGGGCTGTGGAGGTTAGTTTTGCGTTTGCAAGGAGATCGGCAACTTTACGGGGTTTAGATTCACCAAATGGGACGATTTGATCGCCAGGTTGGGAGGCCCGAAAGTGAAGTCCGCCTTGGGTTTTTGATTGATCAAATACGACATCGAGGGAATTGGCGGTTCGTTCGTAATCTATTGGAGGAGCAGATTGGGCCGTGAACTTCCAGCCAAATATTTCACTTTCGGTTTCGCCAGGAATTGTGAGAGGAAATCGGAACGGCTCTTCTTGTGCGAGTGAGCGAATATGAACTTCGGACGATCCCACTTCAACTACAATGTGGGTGTTTTCAGTGGTGATCGAGCCAGTCTTACTTTGAAGAATGAGGCGAGTGAGTACTTTTGTTTGCGTGTAGTCAAGTTCACCTCCAATAAAACTGGTTGCGATTCGGAGTCCTCTTCTTAACGGGACTTCGCCGGAAGTGGCAAGGATAGATTTTGAGAAGCAGAGTTCGCATTCTTGAGTCAAGAAGTGGAGGTTGCCATTGAGAGGGATTTCTGCCTGTTGCAAAACGCTGGCGGCAATGTGGTTGAGGAATTGATCTTCGGATTCAACTGTTTCGGCAACACGTGTGAGGGCAGTTGAGAAGTTAGGATTAATGGCTTCGAATTCAGGGATGAGTCGATGGCGAAGTCGTACTCGGGTGAAGTTTTCGTCGAAGTTGCCGGGATCATCGTGGAACCACAGATTATTCTGTTCACAATATGCGCGGGTTTCAGATCGAGTGAACGGAAGGAGGGGGCGAACAATGCTATCGCGAGATGCATGAATGCCGATGAGCCCCGTTAGCCCTGTACCACGGATGATGTGCATGAGAATGGTCTCGATGTGGTCATCCTTGGTGTGTCCAGTGGCGATGAAGGGACAGTTGGTTTGATAAGCCGATTGTCGAAAGAAGTTGAGGCGGGCGTGTCGTCCAGCTTCTTCAACTCCGACTTTGAGCTTTGAACTGAGGCCAGGAATGTCGGCCCGTCCTGAAACGAAGGGAATGCCGAGAGAGTCGGCGAAATCAGTGCATTTTTGGAGTTCGGTATCGGCTTCCGGTCGCATTCCATGGTGCAGATGGGCAGCGACGCAGTCGATCTCAAGATGGTGAAGGAGATGGAGGAGGGCTGTGGAATCGGGGCCGCCAGAATAGCCAACGAGCACTGATGCACCGGGTGGGATCAGTTGAGAATTTTCGAGATGTGACTTAAGGCGTTCCAGCACAGAATCTGATGTTACTTTGGCGGGGGTCACAGAACCTGGGTAAGTAAACTTATCCCCATGCCGCGCATCCTCACTCCCCTCAAAGAACGGATTGTGCGGCTCCTTCATTTGCGGTCAAAACTAGGAACTGTCCGAGGGGATGAGCAAGCGAAAGTCGAGCTAAATCGCCAACGCCCGGAGGATTTGGCCGAAACGATTGCGCATATGGAGCCGGAAGATGCGGCGGCACTTTTGCAGGCAATGGATCCGGTGCAAGCTGGAAACATCATGGTCGAACTTCCGACCGATTCGGCTCGGGAGATTGTTAGTGAGTTACCAGACGAAGTATTAGCTTCATATCTTGATGTTTTGCCGATGGATGACGCCATTGAATTGCGTGAAGAACTTGGAGAGGAACGTTTTAATGCCCTGCTTGAAGTGATCCCGGATGAGGATGCAGCAGAAATTCGGCGTTTGCTGTCTTATCCAGAAGATTCTGTCGGACGTTTAATGACCGAGCACTTTTTCTGGGCCAAGCCGGAAATGTCAATCAAGGAGATATTGTCTGACCTTCGTCGAGCGGGCGATGAGAAGTATGAGCAAGTGAATGATATTTATGTGGTTGACGATGCAAAGCATTTGATTGGGGTTACAAGCTTGCGCAGGGTGTTGCGTGTACCGCAAGGAACTCTGGTCAGTGAGATCATGCAGCCCGATCCGGTTTCTGTGCATGCAGAGGTTGATGAGGAAACGGCGGCCCGGACGATGGCGCGTTATGGATTTTATGCACTGCCAGTTGTGAATGCAAAGGGCGTTTTGGTTGGGATTTTCACTGGAGATGACGCTCAAACGATTCTGCGTGAGGCGGAAACCGAAGACGTTTTGGCGGTTGGTGCGGTCAGCGGTGACGCAGAACCGTACTACTCATTGACCCCATTTTCACTCTATAAGCGGCGATTTCCATGGCTTGTGGCTTTGTTTGCGGCGGAAACATTGACGGGGATGGTTCTGCGACACTACGGTCAGAGCGAGGATTCGGCGGTGCAGGTGCCGATGATCATGTACTTCATGCCATTGATTCTAGGGGCGGGAGGGAACAGTGGCTCCCAGGTCACGACGACGATTACTCGGGCAATTGCTCTGGATGAAGTGAAAACAATCGACTGGAAAGGAGTTATGGCGAAGGAGTTTGTGGTTGCCTGTTTGATTGGATTGTCACTTGGACTACTAGGGTATCTGAGGGCCCTGCTTTGGAATTCGGGAATGGAATTGAGCTTGGTCGTCGGGCTTGCTTTGCCAGCGGTCGTGATCTGGGCTACGTTGATCGGGAGTGTTTTGCCAATTGGAGCCAAGCGATTGGGGATTGATCCGGCAGTGATGAGCGCACCCTTCATATCGACATTTGTAGATGCGACGGGGCTGATCATTTACTTTGAAATTGCCCGCCGAATTTTGATCTCGTAAACTTTTTTGTTTCTGAGGCGTCGAAATAGATGAGATTCCGGCACTATTTGTGTTAGGAAACGGTAAAAGAGAAGCATCAGACCAATGAGAAAGCTTTCATCACCCATGATTCGGCTGGCGGTTGCCGCGAGCCTTTTGTTTGTAGCGGCAACAAGTTTTGCCCAACCTCGCGACAAGGATGCGATTTCGCCAGACGAAAAAGCGGCGACTTTGGCAAAGGTCGAGACAATGCTAAATCAAATGGCATTTGTTCCGGGAACCGATTTTAAAACTTGGCCCGACATGGTTAAAAAACATGGCGAGCAAATTGAAAAAACAAAGACAGTTGGCGAGTTCACGGGGGTAGTGAATTCAGTAATGAATAGCTTTGGTTTCAGTCACATCGTTCTTTTCTCACCAGAAGCATTCACGGCTCGAAATACACAGAGCCGCGCGGGGATTGGGATTCGAATTGAAATCGAAACCGGTGGACTTCGAGTTGTTAACGTGTTCCCAGGAAGTCCGGCGGCGGAAGTCGGTTTGCAACCAGGCGATCTGATTTTTGAAGCCGATGGCAAAGCAGTTAAGAGCACCGCGGAGTTAGCGGGTGATGTTGGTCAGACTTCCAGCATCAAATTGCGACGCGGTACAGAAGTGAAGACACTTTCGGTTACTCGACGACAATACAGCACAGTTTTGCCGGAAACGGTTGAATGGAACGGCGATATTGCGGTGTTGAAGGTTCCTACTTTTGATGCGGGCTACAACATTGATAACGTAGATGCCTTGATGGTTCAGATTTCTGGACGAGCGAAAGGTGTCGTCTTGGATTTGCGAGGTAATGGCGGTGGTCGGGTTACGAACCTGCAACACTTGGCTTCGTATTTCTTGAATTCGGCGGAGCAGCCGCTTGGAACGTTTGTAGGCAAGGGTGAAGTGATGCGTTATACGCAAACCCATGGTCCTTCGGTCGACCCAATTGAAATCGCTTCAAAGACAGCCCTGAAAGTGAAAGCATCAAAGAATAAGAACGGTATTCGGTTGACCGTTCCGGTTTCTTGTTTGATCGATTCAGGTTCGGGCAGTGCAAGCGAAATGATGGCTTCAGCGTTGCGTGAGCAGCTCAGCTCAAAGTTGTATGGTCGTAAGACAGCAGGAGCCGTTTTGGCTTCGGTCATCATGCCGCTCCGCGATGACCTTGGATTTGCATTGCAGTTTCCCGTTACCGACTATGTCACGATCAAAGGAATGCGCATTGAAGGAAATCCAATTGTCCCGGACAAAGAATTCCCGATTGCCAAGTTTGGCGAGCAAGACAGCGCACTATCGACCGCGATCCAGGAACTGGGCGTGGTGAAGATGCTTGCTTTTGCGGGCTAACGCAAGAGTTCGGAGAGATTGCCTTTTGAGGCTGATGCGGGCGAAGATACCTTGGTATTCTCGCCCGTCATTCGTTTGTAAGTGCTCACCGAAGTAGGGAGCTTTTCGCCATTGCTTGTTTTCGGTGTGGATTCGACTTTAAGAACAAATCCATCTCGTTGGGCAAAGGTGATTTTGAGGTCAGCAAACGGAGAATCGGCGAACAGAATTTCGGTGGGTTCGGCACCACCCGATTTGCCTTTCGACGAAACCTCTACGAAACTGTTGAGCATCAGTCGATAAGGATTCCGCCCGAGGATCAGACTGCGGAGGCCAGTTTCAAGTCGCGAGCCGGTCGCGGCAACTGCCTTGATAACGTCTTCTTTTGTTGCTGGGCCGGAATAGAGTTTTCCCGTGGATTTGTTGAGAAGTGTGAGAGTCTTTCCGTCATATTTCCATTCAGCGAGGGCATCAGACTGGAAGGCAAATCCCTGACCGTAAAAGACTCGAGTGGTTTCTTTATCCGTTGTAACGATGTAGCCAAGCGAACTTGGTTGATCATATCTTTCGTAGAGCGAGTCAAGTCCGCTTTTGGCGGCACCGGAATTTGTCGAGGCACTTGCGAGGAGCGCATCGAATTGGGCAACGAGATAAGCACCTTTTTCCTGGCTAGGTGACTTGATTGCTTTTATCGGCCCGTAAGTGAAATTCCACTGAATAGAACTGCCGGGGTTGGCGAAACTCATTCGCGAAGGTCGCAAAGTGCTTTGGTTGAGTACGACGACGGAGGAAACTTTATTTTTTTTGAGGGATAGAGTGACGAGCCCATTTTTCTTTGTGAGTTGCCAGCCCTTCATATCAGGTTCAAGTCGGTCGCGCAGGGCGGCCATGCCTTCGGGAATGAGGAGACCAACAATGAAATCATCAACTGCCGGGGTAGCGGATTTGACAAGGGCCGGTAAGGTTTTTTCCTGTCCTTCGCTTTGAGTGTATTGTCCGGATTCTGGGCGGTAAGCGTTGGCGAGAGATACTCCAGAGTTGATTCGGTAGTAATAGATTTCGACGTACGGCTTGAGAACGTCGGGTTTAAATTCTAGTCGGGCTTCGTGGTTGCGATCGACATCGAGAATCTGCGTAGTTTTAAGAATTCCGGCACCGGTGTATGTTTCGACCGTTGCATTGATACGCTCTTGCTTGATTCGCATCTGAGCCTCGACCATTCCATCAAGGTGGAATGCAATGGGGTTAAGAGATGGGATTGCGATGAGTGTGGCGACAATCATGGAGATTAAGGTTGACCGAGTCCGGCGGGAGCGCGGTTTTTGCCGACCATTCCTGCCATAGCGATCAGAGTAATTAAGTATGGCAGAGCTTGCCAAAATTGGCCCGGAATATTCGAGTTTTGACCTTGAAGAATAAGCTGAAGTGAACCAAAGAAGCCAAATGCGACAGCGGCAATAAGTGTGGGCCAAGGTTTCCAGCCACCCAAGATGAGAGCAGCGAGAGCGATATATCCACGGCCGGATGTCATATCTTCGCTAAATTTTCCGGCATTTGTGGCGATGAGAGCCCCGGCGAGGCCAGTTAGTAATCCGGTGGCAAGAAGGGCTTGAAACCGAATGACGAGTGGCTTGAGACCCATTTGACGGCTTTTATCAGGATCATTACCAACGGCGAAGAGGCGCAGGCCCGATCGAGTTGATTTGAGGAGATACCAGATCGAAGCGGCGGCAACCCAAGCGGCAATGTAATAAATCGCGACTGGGAAAGTGGGCATCTCTTTCTCGGAGATATTGAGATAAGTTTTTGCGATGAGGCTAGTTCCACCGAGGGCGATGGCGTTGATTCCCATGCCGGAGATGATGTGGTCAATTTGATAGACCTGCGTAAGAATCCAGTGGATGATGGAAAAAATTGTTGCTGTTAGAATTCCAGCTAGGAGTCCGACTATTGGGCTACCCGATGCTTGACCGATAAATGCAGTTGCACAAGCGGCGGCAAGCATTTTTCCTTCGAGACCGATATTGATAATTCCGCTGCGTTCACTGAATAGTCCGGCAAGAGCCCCGAGAATTAGAGGGCTGCTGAATGCTAGGGTGCTCAGAAGAAGGGTGACAACAAAATTGTTGCCGGGTGCGGCAAGTAAGTTAAGAATCGGTTCCACGTTGAGCCTCCTTCCGGTATCGATATGCGGCAAAAACGATCACAAGAACGCCAAGCAGGATATAGCTTAATCCTTTCGGTACCCCTGTCCGACTAAGCACGCTTGTGCTTTCCGCAATTGTGCCAAAGAGAGTGCCGGATGCAAGAATGCCCAGGGGATTTCCTCCGGCAAGAAGTGCCACGCCAAGTGCATCAAATCCATATCCGGGGCTGAAATTTCCGTAGAAGCGGTGTTCGAATGCGAGAACTTGAAGTGCGCCCGCCAGGCCCGCAATTCCGCCGCTTGCCGACATCGTTCGTACAATAACTTTGTTGACATTGATTCCGGCGAACCGGGCGACATTAACGTTTTGTCCAGTTGCAGAAATTTCGTATCCGCCGACGGTGCGTTTGAGATACCACCATAAAGCGAGGACACAGATAATGGCAAATATGAGCGAGCTGTTGATTCGAAAGGTGTCTTGTTGAAACAGATTGGGGAGTTCCGCTGATGGAGCAATGGAAGCAGTTGAAGGTTGTTGACTTGTGGGATCTTTCAGAGGGCCGCTAACGAGATAGAACGTGAAGAAACCGGCGATATTGTTGAGCATGATCGTCGTGATGACCTCGTGACCTCCTCTATACGCCTTGATAAGTCCGACAGGGAGCGCCCACAGAGCACCGCCAAGGATTCCTGCGATGATGGAGAGAGGAATTGCAACCGGGCCGGGAACATTGAGGGCAACGACCACGGCGGCGCACGCACCGATTACAAACTGACCATCGGCTCCAATATTGAAAAGACCAACTTTCAGAGCCAGGAAAACGCTACAACCTAGGAGGATAAGTGGAGTTGATTCTTTGAGAATATTTCGCCAGCCGGAAGGCTTAGTAATGGCTTTTTCGATAACTTGGCTAAGTGCTTCGGCAGGAACGGCTTTGGCCGCAATGAGAGCCAAAATAATCAAGGCGAATCCGGCTAACGCAAGGATTACTTGCTTCCAACCAAGGAATTTCATTCAGCGGCACCTACCATCATGCGTCCGATAGCTTGTCGATCGGTGCGGAATTCGGGCGGAACTTCGCTAAGAACACCGTGGTTCATGACGAGGATCCGATCACAGTAGGTCATGAGTTCATCGAGATCAAAGCTAACTACGAGCACGGTAGCACCTTCTCGAGTGGCTCGAATCAAGCCTTGATAAACGAGATCTGCGACATAAAGGTCGATACCGCGAGTGGGTTGAAAAGCGAGAATGACTTTTGGATCCTGTTGCAATGCGCGTGCAACTACAATTTTTTGCTGATTTCCGCCGCTTAGGTCGCGGAACGGCTGATTAACGTGATCAAATTTTGTTGGGAACTGTTCGGTTACGGCTTTTGCGAGTTCGGGTTGTTTAGCCCGAATGTTGGGCATTCGTTGGAGACCTAAGATCGCATTCTCGGCGATTGTCCAGCTTTCGATGACGGCCTCTTCATGGCGGTCTTCGGCGATGAGGCGGATCCCGGCTTGGATTCTTTGTTGGGTTGAAAGCGCGGTGAAACTTTGATCTTCGAGGGAAATTTGCCCAGAAACTGATTTGAGTCCCATTAGAGCGTGGAAAAGTTCACGCTGACCATTGCCATCAACTCCGGCAATACCAACGAGTTCGCCGGCTTTTAATTCGAACGAGGCATTCTTGACGGCGTCTTGGCCCTTTTCGCCCTTGATCGTAACATCGTTTACTTGGAGGAGTGATTTGCCCGGGGTCGCTTGGGATGGCGTGTGCTCGGTCATTGAAAGGCCGATCATCTTTTCGGCGAGGTCTGACGGATTGGTCTGACTAACTGGGCACGAGTCGATGAGCTTTCCGCCGCGTAGCACCGTAACTTCATCGCAATGATCCATGACGTCCGGGAGTCGATGGGTGACAACAATGACCGTTGCCCCGGCGTCGGTCAGTTCGTGGAGTTTGGCGTAAAGAAGTTCAGCATCCTCCGGGGCGAGCATGGCGGTGGGCTCATCGAGGATGAGGATGGAAGCGTTGCGCCATAGGAGTTTGAGAATTTCAAGTTTTTGTGCTTGTCCGGGCGAAAGTTCGGCGGCGGTTTGGTGCCAATTGAAACTGAATCCCATTTGCGCCGCGAGTTGATTGGCTCGTTGTGTCGCGCTAAGATGGTTGATAATCTGTCCGGGTTCGGCCCCGAGCATGAGATTTTGAAGACAGGTGAGCTCGGGAATAATGGCGTAATGCTGGCTGACCATGCCGACTCCCGCCGCGATAGCTGCCTCGGGGTTCTTAAATTTGTATGATGTGCCGCTAAGTTCGTACTCTCCTCTGTTTGCAGAGTGGGCTCCATACAACACCTTCATCAGGGTCGTTTTTCCAGCTCCATTCTCACCCACAATGGCGTGGATATGGCCGGGTTGTACAGTGAGGTCGACGTTATCGAGCGCAATGACATTTCCAAATTTCTTCGTAATGCCGCGCATTGAGACTGCCGGAGGATTTATGTTTTCACCTCACCGAGGAGAACTTGGTAAAGGGCGGTGGTTGCGTCCTCTTCGCGTCCAGCGTGGGTGAGTTCGCCAAGAAGGTGATCAATTAAGTCAGTTCCGGGTATTGCTAGACCGAGCTCGGCGGCAGATTCCTTGCAATAAGCAAAGTCTTTTCGCTGATTTTTGACGCTAAATCCTGGGGTGTGGTCGTTGTTGAGGATTTTTGGACCGTAATTTTCGAATGCCCAACTTCCGGCAGCCCCAGTGCTTAGGAGGTCGCGGGTTTCAGCGAGATCAAGACCAGCTTTTTGAGCAAAGGCAAGCGATTCGCACAGACCAAGCAGGGCAGCCCCGACCGCAATTTGGTTGGCCATTTTCATCATTTGGCCTTGACCCGATGAGCCGACGTGGGCGATGCGTCGACCGTAAGATTCCAGTGTTGGTTTTGCTTCTTTGAAAGCCTGCGGAGAACCACCAAAGAAAATGGTGAGGGTTCCGTTTTGGGCACCCATTGATCCACCGGTTATTGGAGCGTCAACAAATTCAACTTGATGGGATTCGCAACTTTTTGCGATCTCTTGGGCACCTTTGGGAGCGATGGTGCTGTGATCGATGATTATTGATTCGGGTTGGCAATGGGGAAGGAGTCGGGAGACAATTTCGGCAACGTCTTCGGTACGACCGAGACAGAGGCATATAGTTTTGCAGTTTTTGGCGATTGTCTCGGGCGAATCGGCAAGCTTTGCACCTTTAGAAAGGGGTAGTTCATCCTTTCCGGGCGTGCGATTCCAAACCAGAGTTTCGTGACCGTTAGAGGCGAGATGTCCGGCCATTGGAGCACCCATTGTTCCAAGGCCAATGAAGCCGATAGTTTCCCCGCCGGAGTCGCTCATGAGGGACTGTTTTACCCGTTTATTTTGCCGTGGTTCAGTGGGTTTTCCAGGTTCAGATGAGCCCAGGAATTGAGAGAGTAGGGCGGTATTCTCTCACGATAGCAATGAACGAAAATGAAGGACAGGTTCCGCCAGAGAATGCGGGCCAAGAAGATGTTATTTTAGAAGTGACCGAGAACCCAGTCGAGATAGACGAACGCGATCAGATGATTGCGATTTTGAAGGACGAAGTCACGCGGACAAAAGATGAGATGTTGCGCCAATTGGCAGAAGCTCAGAATATCCAGCGGCGGCTTCGGCAGCAGATGGACCAGGATCGCAAATATGCGATTGAAGGTTTGGTGCGTGAGCTAGTTCCCGTTCTCGATAACTTTGATCGTTCCTTGGCAGCTGCGGAGCAGGGCGCTAGCCCGGAATCCGTTATTGATGGGATTCGGGCCATGCAAAAGAGTTTGCAACGAGCGCTGGAGCCAGTGGGATTGGTTCGAGTAGCGGCGATTGGTCAGGTTTTTGATCCGGAAATGCATGAAGCGTTGGCTACAGTTGAAACAACTGAAGTCGCACCCGACATGGTGACCGATGAAATTGAGCCGGGGTACATGATTGCGGATCGCGTGATTCGACCTGCTCGAGTTCGCGTGAGCAAGGCACCTGAGGCTTAACCAGAATGGGGAAGTATTTTGGTACCGATGGGATTCGTGGGATTGCAAATCTGAAATTAACGCCAGAAATGGCGTTCCAGATTGGGCAGGCGGCGGGTCTATGGCTCACACAGAACCCTGAATTGCCTCAGCGAGTGGTTGTTGGTCGAGATACACGACGCAGTGGCCCGATGCTGGGGGCTGCTTTGGCTTCGGGTTTTTGTAGTGCGGGAATTGAAGTCAATGCGATAGGATTCATGCCAACGGGAGGGGTGAGCTATCTTGCGAGAACCGGAGATTACGGGATGGGAGTCGTGATTTCGGCAAGTCATAATCCGGCACCCGACAATGGAATTAAGCTATTGGCGCATTCGGGCACCAAAGTCGCGGCAGAAGTTGAAGAGTTTATTGAGTCGCATATGGGTAGCGAGCTCGAGGAGCGACCTGTGGGAGGAAATGTCGGGCGGTTGATCCACGATCGTGGTGAGATTGAAGGATATTTGAAGTGGCTCGTCGGGCTCGTGCCGGAACGGCTTGACGGCATGAAGATCGCGATCGATGGTTCGCAAGGTGCGGCGTTTGAGCTAGGGGTTGAAGTGTTCCGTCGACTGGGGGCCGACGTTGAAGCGAGAGGCTGCGAGCCAGATGGAATGAATATTAATTCTGGTTGCGGTGCGACGCATCCACAATTTATTCAAGATTTTGCTCAGGAAATTGGGGCTGATTTGGGCGTTGCTTACGACGGGGATGCGGACAGGGCCGTGTTCAGCGATTCGCAAGGTCGCCTGATTAATGGGGATCGGACAATGGCGATGTGGTGTGCGCATTGGCAAGCTCATGGTCAATTGAATCCGGCTGCTGTGGTAGGAACGGTGATGTCGAACGGTGGTTTTGAGGCATATATGAAGTCTCAGAATGTTGAGTTGCACCGGGTTGATGTTGGGGATAAATATGTGGCGGCTAAATTGCGAGAACTGGGAGGCAAAGTCGGAGGAGAGCAAAGTGGGCATATTATCTTCAGCGACCATGTTCCGACCGGTGATGGGCTTGTTACTGCGTTGATGCTGGCCCAGGTTCTCAAGCGGGAAGGGAAATCGGCGGCGGAGCTTTACGAAAGTTTCGACAACTGGCCCCAGGTATTGGTGAATTTGGAAGTCGAACGGAAAGATGGTTGGGAGACCAATTCAGTAATTGCTGGCATTGTTGAGTCGGGTTCGGCTGAACTTGGTGAACGGGGTCGAGTGAACTTGCGGGCGAGTGGAACACAGCCGATTTTGAGGGTGATGGTGGAAGCGGACGATGAGGACTTGCGAGATGGAGTTGCGAACCGAATTGTGGACGTTGTATTGGACGAACTTGGCGGGGCAATTTATAGCCGAGTAGACTTGACTCATGCTCTGGGCGATTGATATTGGCAATACTCAAGTGAACGTTGGGGTTCACGATGGGTCACGCTGGGTCGTAAGCTGGCGTCATGAGACAGATGCGAGCCGGACAGAAGACGAAATCGCTGGCCTATTGATGCCACTTGCTCAGCTTGCTGGTTTGAACTTTGGGGATTGTGAAACTGCGATCATTGCGAGCGTTGTGCCCCCTGCGGATACCAATTGGGAGCGATTTTGTGACAAATATTTGGCATGTCCGGCAAAGTTTTTGCGAACCGGGGCACAGGTCGGAATTCTGGTGAGTTACGATCCCCCACATGCGGTGGGGGCCGACCGGATTGCCAATGCGATTGGAGCCTTAGCCCGATTTAAGCCGCCGATTGTGATCGTTGACTTTGGGACGGCAACTACTTTTGATTGTGTGGATTCGACGGGAACGTATGCGGGGGGCTCAATCATGCCGGGGATCATGGTGAGTTTGGAATCGTTGGTGGGAAGAACGGCAAAGCTTCCAGCCGTGGCAATTGTGGCCCCGGATCGGGCTGTGGGCCGCAATACGGTGGAATCACTGCAATCAGGTGTTGTTTTGGGATATGCCGAGGCGATCGATGGGTTAGCACGAAGAATTAAATTGGAGCTTGGGCCAGATACAAAGATCATCGCGACCGGCGGCCTGGGACGAGTTTTCACCGACCTCTGTGAGATGATCGAGGAGTATGATCCGGTTTTAACCCTGGAAGGGTTGCGGCTCGCAGCTGGCCGGATCGGCTAAACCGGATTCTCGAGAAGGTGCTTCATTTCGCGGTCGAAGCGTTCGGGATCCTTGACGACGCGTTGACCGAAGAAAGTAAGACCGAGATTGAACCGGATACCGCTGACTTGAGCTCGGCGTGCGTATTTATTGACTTTACCAGCGACGATCCAGTCGGGCATTTTATCGTCTTGTGGTTCGGGTACGCAGTACTTTGCTGCGAGCCTTGTCCACCGGTCGATTGGTTGGATATGGATTCGATCTACGGCTGCAACTTGGCGTTCGAGGTCATAGATAAGCACCATGTCCCTGAGGAATGTTGATGTGCTTTTTGGCCCAACTCCGCGAATATCGACAATCCGATTGAATTGGGGCTCGATATGTCCCGTTTGCTCAATACAATCCGCGACCCAGGCGCAGACTGATCCGCATTCGTCGATTTGAAAAATTTCCTGGGCGAGTTCGAGAAGACCTTGGACGATTCCACGGTTTTGATCTTCGTTTGGTTTGATCCCTCGCTTTTCGCATTGGGTAACAAATTCGTTCCACAGCATTACTCCGTCTGCCTGCTTCAGAAGTTCCTCGAATGGAGTGCGTTCGAGGATTTGATCCAGAGCTTTGAGGGTTGTTCGGGCGTATGAATCCCGATCTTTGCCGCGGCGAGCGTAAGCGTAGTTGCCTAGAAAAGCGCGGACAGCGAATTCGGGTTGGTCGAGGATGTCGATCCAGTCGTCAGTTGATTCGACGGTTTTGCCGGTAGCTCTTTCGAGTTGAGGTGTCAGAAAGGTTTCGACGTATCGGTCAGCAAAGTCAGTCGCCATCTTGCGATAGATGAAGAGGACTTTGGGATCGAGTGGTTCTTGTTCGTTGTGATGAGCCATTTTTTTATTGCTTGAGCGACCTGGCTGATCAAGATCGCTCAAGCTCTTATTTGGTTTTTTAGAATGGGCTTGTGGGGCCGAGGTTTGTGAGAATGGGGAGGCTTGGCGTTTGGGTTGATCCGCCCCGTGAGCTGTTGCTGCTTGTTCCACCACGCATGGCGTAGAACACGTTCCAGCAAAATTCCGTAATAGGAATTTGATTTGTATAAAACTCGCGAAGAGTTCGAGCAAAGGCATCTGAATAGAGGCCGACTTGACCAGTTTCTCGGAAGACGCTTGTGACGATGCTTCCAGGAATTGTGGCGTAAGTTTCGCTGAGGGTTCCTTGTTGAAGTCGTTCGCGACCGAAGTAGTCTGTTCCGGTGAAGGGCCGATTGCATTGGGCGAAGAAGAATACGTTCGCGCCTTTTGCGAGGAACGGTTGAATAACCGCGCGCTTCTCGATCATCTTGGATGAATCGGTAGAGAACTCAATGTCATTGCCCGCCAAGTAATCTTGTCCACCGAGGTGATTGGCTTGTCCGGTGAAGTAGATGACGATGGTTGCTTTTGCTGGAACTCGAGCAGCGAGCGCATTAACGGCATCGCGAATTTGAGTAGCGGTGACATCGGTAAGCACCGAAACGTTTTCCGCGGGGTATCCAGCGTAGGTTGTGAGTGCCGCATTGATTAAAGCGGCATCGTTGGCGGCAAATGCGATTTCCGTGCCTGGTTCTGGAGACTTTGTGTTTCCGATAATGAGGGCAAATTTCGTTTCAACGGTCGCGACTGGCTCTGACCCGAAAACATTTGAGAGATCGGTATGGGTGCCAGCTTTGACATTGATGATGCGACCACCATTTCGTCCAGTAGTGACTTTCGCTCCGGTATCAGTTGTTGTCGTTGTGCTACCGTTTCCAGAATTGGAGTTGCCTGAGTTTGCGCTCGGCGTGGCTTGATCGGCTCGGTCAACAAAGCTGGTATCAACTCGGAAGTTGGTTGCCATACTCTTGAGGCCCTCTGCACTTGTTTTATCGCCAAGTAGTGTGTAGGTTTTTTCGAGAACTTTGACTGAATCTGGGGAAACTTGACCGCCATCAATGAGACCTTTCAGCTCTGCGGCAGCAAGCATAAGGTATTGCTGTTTGGTATCGGCGTCGGCAGTGTCTTTGCCAATCCGGTAGGCAGCGTATGCGGCACCAAAATTTGGGGAATAGGGAACCCCATTTCGCCACATTCGTGGTTCGGAAACTGGGCCAGGAAGTCGGGTTGACTCTTGTGCATCAGGCGTACGATCTTTTGCCGCACTGAGGAAACTCTCGCGAGCCGTCGCCCAATCATTTTCACTTGCGGCTTTTAAAGCACGCTGATAGTCGGCCTGCCAATCTCCGAAGGCGGGAATGGTGAACGCCGCCAATGTAACGGCGATCAGAATTCTCAGTTTACGCTGCGTCTTCATGTTTCAATTAGTTAGCCGGTTTGTAAACAAATCCGAGGCCGATGTCGAACTTACCTGTTTCAATTGAACGGGCGAAGTTGAGGTCGAAGGAGTAGGGCTGACCGTTGGGTCGGTAGCCTAACCCGAAAGTGAGAGCATCGCGACTACTGAATCCGTTGCCACCAGCAGGGACACCTTGGAATCCGATGCGGACGGGAATGCGTGCATTGAAGCGATTGAAATTGTATTCAAGACCGAGGCCGTAACCAAGAGTGTTCTTGCGTGAGAACAGCGCATTTGCTTCGCCACCGTAGTAGTAATCTAGTTCAGCGGCCCAGATAAGAAAATCTCCGCCTGACCCAGCGCCTTTGACTTGACCTGCAGCACCGAGAGAGATTTTGCCCGGGATTTTATCGTAAATGGCGGACGTATCAGCGTTTCCGGAAAGATCAATTGGGGTTCGAATTGAAAGACCGTATTGGCTCGATCCGTCGGGCTGAAGGTTGCCTTGAATCCCGGCGACTAATCCAAATCCGATTCCATTGCTGGCAGCGGTTGTGTTTGTATTGCCGACGTTGGTATTGCCATTAAACAGCGCATACGATTGACTGAATTTGGTGTATTGATTGGCAATGACGATGCCAACACCGATGTTAGTTCCAGAACCAGATGGTTTACCAAATGAGACCGTGAAGAAATCTGTTTGAGCTCGGGATGTTTCAGTTAGCCCTTGAACCGTTAGACCACCATTGGCGAGGCCGCCGCCATTTGTGACGTTATCAACGTGACCACCGATCGAATAGCTGAATCCAAGGGTGCCGCCTTTATAAGGCATTGCATAACCAGCATGAGCAAGAGCGGTTCGTCCGCCGGCTTCAGTAAAACTGGTTGTTCGGTCATTGAAATCGCCTGTTGCGATTGTTGATGACTTGGGAAGATTTCGGAAAGAAATGCTTGCGGTTGGCTCTGTGATATAGGCAAGTCCAGCGGGGTTATCGAGAGTTGAATATGTTGTCGAATCCGTTACTCGTGTGGCTCCGCCGATCCCCATTGCTCGTCCGCCGGTATCAAGAGCAGATAGGAGGTCGGGAACTTGGGCCTGGGCGACTCCGGTTACAAGAACCATTAGGGAGGCGATTGACAGGGGCTTCCATGCGTTGATCATCTTTGTTATAGCCTGTTGCTTACTTTCCTTTTGTAGTGTGGGTTTGAAACTTTGTTTTTGTTAGTGTCGCTTGCGAAGTCCTATCAGGATTTTGTTCTTCTTAACGATGATGCCTTTGTCAACGACGGTTCCGCTTCCAACTGGCTCTTCGCTGTTATTATTACCAGTTTGGACTCTTGAGCGATTCCTTTCGATTCGCACAACTTGCTCGGTTGCGGGATTTCCTGCTTTGTCGGTGGCTGATACGACAAGATCAAAGATAGCAGGCAGGGAAGAAACGTCGCGGATTCGACCCGTCCACGTGAGCGTAGAACCGGCTGAATTGACGCTACGTCGGGCTACTCTAGTGACAAAATTTCCGTTCGTGTCGCGAATGATGACGTCAATGGTTCGTTCGTCAACCGCATTGTTAAATTGGTCGGCGACAGTAATAACTACTGGGACTCTCGCATCACCAAAGAAATTATCGTTTGATGTAGGGGCAAGGATTGTTGATGAGGGGGGCAAACGGTCAAGGGTGACGTTGATCGTTTGATTTACCGTGTTTCCAGCGAGATCTTCGGAGGAAATCACGATACTCTTGTTGCCGTCATCGACTTCGAGGTCAGAATTCCAATTGACGGCGAGAGTGTTGGTGGCCCCGGTGTTGTTTGGGATGTCAGCACCGGATACTTTGACCCGCCATTCTTTCATATTGTCTTCTTGGAAGATAGCAGAGATGAACACGCTGTCGCGGACAAAACGGTTTGTGGTCGGATTAAAAGCAATAAATTTTGGTGCTACAACATCGACAGTTACAGCGATTGGCGGAACATTGTTAAAAACGCCCCCAGATTCCGTAGCTGTCACGGTCAATGTATATGCACCACCAGGAAAGCCGCTAGTGAAATTAAGGTTTACATTTCCACTTGCTTGGCCATCACCATCTGGCGTTACTTTGGTCTCTACTGAAATTTGGACTGTTGGATCTGCAACTTGTACTGCCCGAACATTGACGGTCACTTCAGCATTGGCATTGGTAATGTTGAATGAGACTTGGTTGTTCAGTCCGAGATACTCACCACTACTTGGCGAGGTTACGTTAATTGTACCGGCCTGGGCAAACGCTGCCCCAAGAATTCCGATAAGAAATGCGATCCGTTTCATAGCTCCGCTCAATTGGTAACTATACCCGCCTTATTGCGCTCAATAATAGACTCAATGAACTCAGCGACTCCGGCATCATTATTTGAGGAAAAGACAGATTGGACAAAAGATTTGATCTCTGGAGTCGCATTTTGCACGGCAGCGCGGTAGCCGACCCATTCAAGCATTTCACGGTCGTTGTGCCAATCGCCAATGGCAGCACATTCTCCGGCGGCGATCCCTAGATGCTCGGCAAGTTTTTGAACTCCGACCCCCTTTGTGATTCCTTGGGGAAGGAATTCGAGATAATCCGGTTCACTTCGAACTATGGATGTTCCCTTGAGTCCTGCATGTGTGAGGAAGTAATCGGCGTGATTTGATATCTGCTCATGCGCTCCGATGAAAAGGAGTTTGGTTGCCGGACGGTTCTTGAGGTCAGAGAGTGTCGAAAATTCAGGAGTACATCCGGTGCGGGAAACATAAAGGTCTGCAAGTTCACCGGTTTTGGAAAATGTAATCGTTGATCCGAGATAGTGATTGACGTGAATGTCGTTCGCCTCTGCGAACGTGATTATTTCAATGATGGAATGAGGGTCGAGAACGGAATCGAAAACGACTGACCCTTTTGGGCAAGTGACGTGGGCTCCATTGCTAGAGACAATTGGGCCGGTCAGGGTGAGTTGACCAAGGAGTGGTTGCATTGTGCTGATTCCCCGGCCGCTTGCAAGGCAGAAAATGACACCGGATTCAACGAGTTTTGCGACCGCGCGAATGTTCTCTGGGTGCGGGAGCCTTTCGGAAGTGAGAAATGTGCCGTCCATGTCGCAGGCCACAAGGCGAATCGGAGTCATGGAGGGGATCTACCGAAATTGCGGTGAAGATCGCACTATCCACGTAAAGATGCGGACTGTTGCTCCCGATATTTTTTCTAGGAAGAGGCAATGGAACAAGAGATTTTCACAGGATCGAGCGAAATTCACAGCGATCAACAGACAGTGGTTTTTCGTTTAGCGGATGAATCGTACGGCATCGAAATTTTTCGGGTCAACGAGATTATTCGATTACGTGAGATAACTCCTGTTCCTCGAACAGAAGCGTTTGTAAAGGGCCTCGTGAATTTACGAGGAAAAACGATTCCCGTTATTGACTTGAGATCGCGCTTTTGTTTGCCGGATTGTGCCGAGACTGAATCATCGAGAATTATTGTTGTTGATAGTGAAGCGGGTCAAATCGGGGTTGTGGTTGATGCGGTGACCGAAGTGCTGACTTTGCATGGAGATCAGATTGAAAGTACACCCGCGCTCGTTTCGGACGCAAATAATCAGTTTGTGAAGGCAGTAGCCAAGACGAATGACAAGCTAATCACGCTTTTGGATTTGGATCACGCCTTAGCGGCGTGATGATTGGGAATAGGGGTTAGAGAAAGAACTGATGAGTGCTGAACTGGATATGTCGCAATATGTCGATTTGTTCCTCCAAGAAGGAGAGGAGCAGATCGAAATTCTTGAGCAGGAAATGCTTAAGCTGGAGAGTGATCCATCGAATGAGCGGATGCAGATCATTTTCCGTGCGGCTCATACTTTGAAGGGCAGTAGCCGTGCGATGGGTTTTAGCAACTTTGCTGAACTGACCCATGAGATGGAGAATTTGCTCGATCAGTTACGGAATCACACCTTTGAAGTCAATACTCATATTGCAAATAGTTTGCTCGCTTGTATTGATACTCTGGCGGGGATGATGGATACGATTCGGGCCGGTGAAGGGGATGCCGCAGATTGTGGCGACTTAGTTAAAACGCTGCAAGAGATTTTGGCAGGTAATGGGGTCGGAGGGGATACGACGGTTGTTGAGGTTGTTTCCAGTCCAGAAAATACTGGTTTACCGTTTGCGACTCAGATTCCCGATGATTTACATGAGGCGTTGACGGCAAGCAAAGAAGTAGGAGCGGTCTATCACGTTCAAATTCGTCTCGCTGAAGATTGTGTAATGAAGTTTGTTCGGGCATTTATGGCCGTGAACATCGCTCAGGAAAGTGGCGAAGTGCTCGCTTGTTTTCCAGATCAGGATGCCTTGGAAGAGGAGAAATTTGAACAGGATTTTGAACTTGTGTTCACAAGTGATGTTTCTGCGAATGATCTGAACGAAAAGTTTGCGGGAATCGGCGAAGTCGAAGCGTTTGCTTTTGGACAATGGGGCGAACTGATCGCCGAAGCGAGTGACCGTCCTCAACTGGAAGTCGTCGCAGGTATCGAAGCAGCACCTTTTATGTCCGAGGAAATAATTTCCCCAGCTCCTGAGAATAAAGTTGTCGCTCCACCAGCGGGTGCACCAGCCGGGACGACTCGCAAGGGTGATACAGGGCAAACCGTTCGAGTTGATGTTGCTCGGCTGGATAATTTGATGAATTTGGTGGGAGAGCTGGTAATCGACCGAACTCGGATTGCCCAAATTGGGGCAGAACTAGCGCTCCGATATAACGATAGCCAGGTTGATGACCTGGGCGAGACAGTGAGCCACATTGCTCGGATCACAAGTGACCTTCAAGACCAGATTATGAAGGCGCGTATGTTGCCTATTGAAACGGTATTCAATCGTTTCCCGAGGGTCGTTAGGGACCTGGCCCAAAAGCTTGGCAAGGATATTAAGCTCGACTTGATTGGCGGTGAAACTGAACTTGATCGAAGCGTGATCGAGGTTATTGGTGATCCGTTGCTTCACATCCTAAGAAATAGTATTGATCATGGAGTGGAAATGCCAGATGAGCGCGAAAAAGCGGGCAAATCCCGGCAAGGACTCGTGGTTGTGTCAGCTCGGCATCAGGAAAACCACATCGTAATTGAGATTACGGATGACGGCAAAGGAATTGATTTGAATCGGGTGAAAACCAAGGCGATCGAAGCTGGTTTGGTGACCGCGGAAGCGGCGGCAAAATTAAGTGACAAGGAAGCTTTGCAGTTCATTTTTCATAGCGGTCTGAGCACAGCGGCGGAAGTCAGCGAAGTTTCAGGTCGCGGGGTTGGAATGGATATTGTGAGAAGCAATATTCAAAAACTTGGGGGACTGATTGATCTTGATACGACGATAGGCGAAGGAAGCCGCTTTAGCTTGCGCTTGCCACTCACATTGGCGATTATCCGAGGACTTTTGGTTGATGTCGCGAACACAGTATTTGTTTTGCCATTGGGAAGCGTGATTGAAACGCTTTTGATCAAGGACAAAGATATTCAGCGGATCAATCAACGAGAAGTCGTAGTGATTCGTGGAGTGACAACGCCGCTGGTTCGAATGCGATCGGTGTTTGGAATGGGTGGCGAATCAAGCAGTGCTGAAGAATTTTACGTTGTGATTGTCGGCTTGGCAGAACAACGTATGGGATTAGTAGTTGACAGATTGGTGGGAGAACAAGAAGTCGTGATTAAGTCGCTGAGCCGCTTCTGCGGTGAGGTGCGAGGTGTGAGTGGTGCAACGATTCTGGGAGATGGCAATGTGGCTTTGATCGCAGATGTTAATGGAATCGTTGCAAACGACCGAGGATAAGAACAAGAAAGGAAAGAATTAATGGCGTTACGTGCAGATAACATGCTCCTTCGACGGTATGTCGAAAAGGCAATGGTGGACTTGCCAGCTCTCCCGACGGTGGTGTTGCAGGTAGTTCAGGCGACTGAAAAAGATACGGCAACAACAACTGAAATTGAAAGTATGTTGATGGCCGATGCGGCGATTACGACAAAACTTTTGAAGGTTGTTAATTCAGCCTATTTTGGTTTGCCGCGTCAGATTGTGAACGTCAATCAGACGATTGCAATTTTGGGGATGCATCAGGTTCGAAATTTGGTGATGAGCATTGGGGTTTTGAACGCATTGAGTTCACCGAGTCCTCGAATTATGGAAACGCAGAAAGCGTTTTGGCAACATAGTTTTGCTTCAGCAACATGTGCCGAAGCGATTGCGAAAGCCAAGGGATTACCCAAAAAGGACATTGAGATGATCTTTATTGGTGGTCTTTTGCACGACGTTGGGCGATTGTTCTTGTTTACGCTTTTTAACTTGCCTTATCAAGAGGTTCTCAAAGAGTCAATCAGCCGAAACGAACCGATCGAGTCGGTTGAAGCGCGAATTCTGGGTGTCACCCACGCGCAACTTGGCGGAATTTTGGGTGAGAAATGGAATTTCCCCCAACCTCTCATCGATATGATTCAGGGTCACGACGCTATCCCCGACGGTGCAACAGTATCCGAGGGAGTTTATTGCGCACACATTGCCGATGCAATTGCGAATTCGTTAGCCCCGGTTGACATTGTAGGGACTGCGAGCCCGGTTGATGTGAAAGCACGGCTATGGCTGGGCTTCACAGAAGACCAATACGCTGATTTGAAGAATCGAACGGCCGAGCAAGTTTCACTAGCGAAAGAAATGCTTGGCGTGATGTAAGTACGTGCGGCAAGCATATTTGACGGGACGAAGAACGAAGCGAGTGCCGATAACATAAATTGGCACTCTAGCAATAGGAGAAAAAATGAGCATTAGCGGACCACAATCAGGAATCCGGTTTTCCGGACTAGCTTCAGGGATCGATGTTGAAAGCATCGTCACCCAGCTCGTTAATCTCCAAAAGTTTCCAATCCAGAGGTTGCAGGCTCAGCAAGCTCAGCTTCAGGCAAAGCAGACTATTTTTGGTCAATTTCGCTCAAATCTGATTAGTTTGAGTTCGGCGGCTTCGGCACTTAATTTTTCGCAAGCATTCCAAATCAACGCGATCACTTCGGCGGATTCGGCGATTGCAAGTGGATCGGTAACAGATTCGGCGGTTCCCGGGACATATAACATTAATGTGACGGCAATGGCCTCGGCGCATAAGCTCACGAGCTCAGCGAAGTCTTCACCGACAGACGAACTTGGATATACCGGTTCATTCATGGTCAAGGGGAAAGCCGTGGAGGTTTTGGCAAATGACACCCTGACATCGCTTGCAGGAAAAATTAATGGGTTAGGTAATGGCGTTTCGGCAAACATCATTAATGGCGGCACAGGCTCTGCATTTTTGGTGCTTGGTGGCGTATCAACCGGTGCACAGAATGAAATCTTGATCTCGGATGTATCGGGGACGGCAGCTCAGAGCTTAGGCTTGGTCGGTACGGGTAGTTCGTTACGAAGTCTTTCGAGTGGCACGGCAAGTTCAGCAACATTTACAAATTCGACGGACACTCTGAAGACCTTGACCGGGGCGACTTCAAGTGGCGTATTGACGCTTGGAGCTGATGCGATTGCATTTGATACGAACAGCGATACTCTGCAAAGTCTGGTTGACAAAATAAACGCGACCGGTAATCATACGGCTTCAATTGTTACTGAAAAAGTAGATGGAGTCGATAAGAGTCGAATCGCGATTAACTCAGCGAGTTGGCCGGCTGGCTACTCTGATCCGAACAATCTACTTGGCGTTCTTGGAGTCACCAAAGATACGGTTGCAAATCAGGTGACGGCAGCGAGTGATGCACAAGTGCAGATTGACGGCGTTACCGTCAACTCGGCGACAAATACATTGAACAATGTCGTGGGTGGGATGACCTTGAATCTGAGCAAGGTCGGAACAACGACGCTAACTGTGAGCCGCGATAATTCCGCAATCAAGAAAAAAGTAACGGATTTTCAGAAGGCTTATAATGACGTTATTACTTATATTCGAGGCAATTCACAGTTTGATCAGGAGAGTTTCCAGACCGGTGCATTATTCGGAGACCAGACAACCGCCCAGGTTGAAAGTGCGCTCAATACAATGCTGTTTGGGAACGCCGGAACAGGAAGTATTAAGAATCTGGCAGAACTCGGCTTCAGTTTGGATGACCAAGGAAAGCTCGAACTAGATGAATCGAAGCTGGATTCCGCGATCTCGACCAAGCTTGACGATGTAAAAAAGCTGTTTATGGCAACGGGTTCGAGTTTGAACAGTGAACTTGCTTATGTGAGTTCCGGCAATAAAACCAAGGCAAGCTCAACATCGGGATACGACGTTAACATTACGCAGGTCGCAACGAAAGGTGCGGTTTCGGCGCTGAATGCACTCTCGGCTCCTCATTCTGGCGGAGAGACTTTGAGTTTTTCGGGAACGCTGTTTGGAAGTGCTACGCCTGAGCTCACGATCAGTGCTGGGACGGATCTCAACTCCCTTGTGAGTCAGATCAATAATGACAGCCGCTTTAAGGATTTGGTCGTGGCGACAAATGATGGCGGATCGCTCAAGATTGAAAGCAAGCGGTATGGGACGGCGGGCAACTTCACGGTCACAAGTAATTTGGCTGAAGGGCCGGACAATTCAGGAATCGGATTGGGTGGCGGAACCAATGTTGCGGGGGTTAATGTTGCGGGCACCATCAATGGGGAAGCGGCAACAGGTAACGGTCAATTTCTGCTTGGGAACAGCGGCAATTCGACAACCGATGGATTGCAAATTCAGTACAAAGGTACTTCGACAGGTGCGATTGGCGCGATAACGTTTAATCGCGGTGTTGCGGCGCTGATGAATTATCAAACGAGCGCATTTACAGATACTGTTAACGGTCTGCTCTCCACGGTAGATCAAACCCTGACGGCTCAAGTTCAAGATATTGAGGATCGCATTACGAGTTTGAATGAAGCACTGGTGTTACGCGAACAGTTGCTGAGATCTCGATTTACGGCGATGGAAAATGCCATTGCAACGGCGAACGCTCAGGGTGCCCAGATGTCGAGCATATTGAACTCTTCGAGCTAGACTCTCAGCAAGATTTCTTCTTGTCGGAAAAGTTGCATTGCAAACTTCAGGAAGATTGCCGCAAGGATTAGGTTGATTGTCCAAACCGGGCCGAGTTGGCTCATGGCTGCCGAACCGAGAATGAGATTCTTGATGACGACAGCCGCATTTAGGACAGGTGTCCAATAAACCCAAGTTGCAGATTCTAAACCAGTGAATCCAATAATTTGACTAAATACTGCTGGCATCAGGATTAAAAATGTCAAAAGTCCGAGGTGGGTTTGGGCTTCGCGAATGTTTCTTGCCCGGGCAGCAATTGTCACCATGAGCGTTGCGAAAAAAGCGACCAATGTGAGAATTGTGATAATCGTAAAAATAATGTGGAGAAACCCGATACTGACTCCTGTGGGGAACAGATTTTTTGTGAGTGGGTGCTTGACGGTTGCCGCAAGGAAAACTCCCGCAAGAGTTGTGAGGCTGCCAACGAAACAAACAACCATGACGGCGAGAATCTTGCCGAGAGCCACAGCGGCTCTTCGTACGGGGCTGACCAAAAGTGTTTCCATTGTGCCGCGCTCTTTCTCACCAGCGACAAGATCGGCGACGACGCTCATTCCACCTTGGAACGCCCATAGGACGATGAGATAGGGAAGGAGTGAAACAATGATTGATCCAGCGAGACCATCATCTTTATCGAGGTTTTCTCGTTTTAGTTTGTTGTGTTCAGTTTGGTCAGGGAGACTGTTTTGCTTAAGAGTTTCTTTAACGAGTTTGAGGTTTTCGGCTGTGAGCTGGTTTTGGAGAGCGGCTACAGCCATCGCAGAGATAGGTGCTGATTCGAGGTACCCGACTCGGTAAGTCGTGTCGCCATCTTGTTTGATTTCGATGATGAGTTGCGCCTGCTTATCGCGGACAAGTTGGGCACCTTCTTCCCAAGTCGCGACTGGAGTTAATGTTTCTTGGCTCGATTCGGGGATAAATTGTGTTATGTCGAACCCTGGCGGCGAGACAATGGCGATTTCGACTTGCGGTTTTTCGGCGATGCTCGTTTGGATAATGCCGAAAATGAATACAAATAGGGCGACCATAAAGATCGGCATGATAATGCTGGCTTGGAGGACTCTTTTGTCGCGGGCCATTTCCCGGAGTTCTTTTAGGAACACCTGCTTCGTCCCTGTTCCTGTCGTCATGCCGACACTTCCTGGGGTCTGATGAGACTCAGAAAAGCAAGTTCCGTTGTTGGTTGGCTCGTGAGATTTTTGATTTCGCTGAGGGTTCCAGTGCCCTTAACTTCACCCTGGTTGATAATCGTGGCCCGGTCGGCGAGTCGTTCTACTTCATTCATGTTGTGGGTGCTGAAAACGATAGTTTTTTGCTTTTCTCGGGCAGATTCCAAAAATTCGAGAACTGTTTGAGAAGCGAGAATATCAAGACCAGCGGTTGGTTCATCAAAAAGGAGGATGGGCGGCTCATGAACGATGGCGCGAGCGATAGAGATGCGCTGTTTTTGGCCCGTTGACATTCGGTCGCAAAGTTGATCGCAGAATTCTTCGGATTTAGTTTGGGCAACTGCACTTTGAACGCGATCCTTTAATTCAGAGCCGTTGAATCCATAAAGGCTCCCGAAATAACTCAAGAGTTCTCGCCCTGTGAGTCGCCCATAAAGAGCAGTTGACGTGCTCAGGAATCCAATGGATTGCCGAACTTTTGCGGCGTCGGAGTCAATGCTAAATCCTTGGAGGGTTGCCGTGCCCGTGGTTGGTCGGATGACCGTGGAGAGCATACGTAGTAAGGTTGTCTTTCCCGCGCCGTTTACGCCGAGGAGGGCATGGATTTCGCCAGGAATGGCAGTGAAGTTAATAGAGTTGACGGCAAGAATTTGTTTCTTGCCGTCGGTGAATTGTTTACTTATTGATTCAGTTATGACCACTTTCGATTTGTGACTCAGATTCCACGACGATCGGGTCTTTTTTGAGTTTGACCGCCTTTCCACGTCCCATTCTAATGTTGAGCAGTTCTACGACTGTGGCGAAGGCCATTGCGAAGTAGGTGTAGCCTTTGGGTATTTCAACGTGGAACGATTCTGCGACCAAGTTGACACCGATCAAGATGAGGAAAGAAAGCGCCAACATTTTGATCGTCGGATGCTTTTCAACAAAGTCGCCGATTGTGTTGGCAAAGACCATCATAAATCCGACGGCAATGATGACGGCGGAAATCATGACTGGAACATGCTCGGCCATTCCGACAGCAGTAATAACGCTATCTAGGCTGAATACGATATCCAGGATCATGATTTGGATAATGACGCTCTGGAATGTAACCGCCGCAACGCCGGACTTTTTGGCTTCTTCCGCACCTTCAAGTTTATGGTGAATTTCGTGGACAGATTTCCAAATCAGGAAGAGACCACCACCGAGAAGGATGATTGCTTTTCCCGTTGCCTCAAAACTGCCCACAGTGAAGAGTGGGTTGGTGAGTGACATGACCCAGCCGAGGCTCAAAAGGAGAAGAACTCGGGTGATAAGTGCGGCGGCAAGTCCGATTTGTCGGGCCTTCTTTCGCTGTTCTTCGGGTAGTTTTCCGCTCAAGATTGAGATGAAGATAATGTTGTCGATCCCGAGAACAATCTCGAGAACGGTCAGGGTTAAAAGCGCTACCCACGCATTTGGATCAGAGAGCCACTCCATAGTGCTATCGTTTTGACGTTGACCTGGGGGTGATTGGATGCAACTGTTTTTATGGGCCTACTTAAAACCGCAATAATATCGTTACCGTAAGTTGGAAATTTACGGCTTGGTTAGGGGAGAATAGAGGAGTAATGAAACGACGAGACTTCTTGCGTGGGGCAGCAACGGCGGGGATTGGTTTGGCGGGTGCAGCAGCTTTTGGGGAACTAGCGGGGCAATCGACTCCGAAACCACCGCAGCGAAAGGGCAAGAACGTTGCGGATTTGAAGCTGGCACCGATGGATCGGGTTCGGGTCGCGATTATTGGGGTTGGGGCACGAGGGAGCGGACACGTGTCGCAACTTTGCGCATTGGAAGGGGTTGAAGTTAAGGCGATTTGCGATCTTTATCAGGATTGGGCTGACCGATCGGCGGCGGTGGTTGTAAAAGCGGGGCAGCCTGCACCGACGCTCTATGTTGGTGATCCTTATGGTTATAAGAAAATGCTCGACCGCAAGGACATCGACGCGGTATTCATTTGCACGCCTTGGCAATGGCACACGCCGATGGCTTTGGAAGCGATGCGGAAGGGTAAGCACGCTTTTATTGAAGTCCCGGCGGCGCTCACAATTGAAGAGTGTTGGGCCCTCGTCGATACGGCCGAAGAAACTCAGCGGCACTGCATGATGATGGAAAACGTCAACTATGGTCGCGAGGAACTAATGGTTCTGAATATGGTTCGGAAAGGCGCATTGGGAGAGCTTTTGCATGGAGAAGCATCTTATATTCACGATTTGCGCGGGCAGATGCATGAAGAAGAACGAGGCACAGGGTCGTGGCGAACTTTGGAATACATGAGCCATGATGGAAACCTTTATCCAACGCACGGGCTCGGACCCGTGGCGCAGTACATGAATATCAACCGGGGAGACCGATTTGATTATATGAGTTCGATGAGCTGCAACAGCCGAGTGCGGTCAATCTACGCAAAGGAGCATTTTCCGGCTGGCCACAAGTGGCGCAAACGAGCTTTTGTCTGCGGTGATATCAATACTTCGATTATCCGATCAGTTAAGGGGAAGACGATTATGGTTCAGTGGGATGAACAGTTGCCCCGACCCTACACCCGCCACAACATGATTCAAGGAACGAAGGGGGTTTGGGCAGGATTCCCGGGCCGGCTCGTCATTGAAGACAAATTTAAGGATAAAGAAGGCAAGGTTCGAGGAACAGAAAGCTGGCTTCAAGGTGGGGATTTGAATGCCGTCTACGAAGAGTTTGATCACCCGCTATATAAGTCGGAAGGTGAGTTGGCGGTCAAAATGGGTGGCCACGGTGGCATGGACTTTTTGATGCTTTGGCGGATCATTTATTGCCTCCGAAATGGTGAGCCGATGGATCAGGATGTTTATGATGCGGCGGCCTGGAGCGCGGTTACTCCCTTGAGTATTGAATCGGTGGCGAATCGAGGAAAGAGTGTTAACTTCCCAGACTTCACTCGGGGTGGTTGGAAGACGACCGCACCACTCGCTATTTTTGATCCGAAGGCAAAGTAAGTGCGTGCGTTAGTTGTGGCGCATGACCGACGTGTATTGGAGCACGTCGGTCATGTTGTTTCTGACCAAGGATTTGAATGCACTCAATGTTTAGATGGTCAGTCGGCTTGGGACTTGATTGAGGCGGGGGAAATATTTGATTTGATGGTTGCTCAAATGATGCTGCCATGGAAAGATGGCTGGGAGTTATCTCAAATTCGGGAGTCGGGTGGGTTTTTAGCAAATGTTTTGCTGACTCAACAATGGCACATGATCACTGATTTTGAGCAGTTTGGTCAAGTGCGATTCTCAGCTTTGCCGGTGAATGAGTGGCACCTAATCATGCAAATAGCGAAGGCTATTCAGCTAACTGGCGAGTAAATTTCACTTCACAAACGGTCCATCCGAGGCGGTTTTCGATCTTGAAAGTGCCGCCAAGTGCTCCCGAAAGGGATCGGATAATTTGCAGTCCGAGTTGCCCACCTTTGATGGGGTCGAAGGAATCCGGTAGAGGATCGCCATCGTTGCTCACCCAAACACCGATTTCGTTTTCTAATTCTTCAATCGTAATATGGATTTCGCCTTCGGAGGCGTTTTCAAAACCGTGTTCGACAGCGTTTTGAATCATTTCATTGAGGACAAGGGCGATTTGGGTGGCTTGGTTGGTATTGAGGTGGACATCGTCGCCACGCACACTGAACTGAATGTGTTTGCCGGGCATGATGAAGGATTGTTGCTGGTGGTGACCCAACATTTCGGCAATGTGTTTCACGCTGACGTGGTCTAGGTCGTCGCGGCTGAGGAGTTCGTGAACGGCTGCGATCGCTTGAATCCGAGAAAGAGAATCTTCAAGGGCATCTTCCATGGATTTATAGTGCGATTGTCGGATTTGCAGTCGGAGAAGGGAAGCGATCTGTTGGAGATTATTCTTGACACGATGATGCATCTCTTGCATCAAAGTGTTGCGGACTTGGAGTCGGGTGTGTTCAATGCTCACAGCCGCTTGTTGGGCCAAGGTTTGAAGCACTGAGATTTCGTCTTCGCTGAACTGCCTGATTTCTCCGGTGTAACAGCTCATAACTCCAACTGGGCGATTTTGAACAATGAGCGGGATGCAGATCATACTCCGGAGCCCCTGCTCCTCAGCAAGGTCGTGTCCGATATAGTCAGCTTCGTTTTGTACGTCGTTAATGAAGACCGGCTTTTGAGATTGGATGGCCTTCCCGGCAATACTTTCGCCGAGCTTGATCGCCCGTTTACGTTGGTAGGCTTTGTTTGTGGCTTGGGTTGCCCGGAGGATGAGTTCGTCACGCTCCTGATCAAGAAGGCGGACGGTGACAACGCGGTAATTAAATCGTTTTGCGGTGAGGTGAACGAGCAGTTGCAGTACTTCTTCGAGATACGGGGTTCCAGTAAGAGATCGGGCAACTTCGCTGAGAGCATCGAGCCGGTTTATATTTGATCCCGTACTGAATCCAGATTGGAAGGCAAGGAACTGATTGAGCCTTAGGTTGAATTCCTGGTCAGGAAATTCCGTTTTAGATGGTAAAAGTTTGCGGACAAAAATGAGACCCTGGAATGTTTGAGTGAGTTCGAAAGGGAAAAGAAATGCTGAAGCATATTGCGGGTCGTCCCACTCGGCAACATCCCAATTATCCGGATGACTTGCAAGGTTGTCGGAAATCCCCAATGCCTTTTTCGCCTGGAAAACAGTTCCAACCAAGCCGACGCCCTTGGCAAGCCGAATTCTTTCGATGAGTTCGGGGTTGGTTGTGCTGGCAGAGAGAACCAGCGACCCTCCTGTGCTGGAAAGGAAAATATCGCAGGCATCGGCTTCAAGATATTCTTTGAAGTAATGAGCGAGGGCAATCAAACGCTCACGATCAGTGGACGCGATACTCCAGGAGTTAAGGAGGGTCTGGTCGTTCATTTTTGGGGGCCGATCACGGTTGTGCGCATTTGTTCGGGCTTGAACATTCTTCCGGCTAGTTCTTGGATTTCCTCTCGGCTGATCGCGTTGATTTTCGCAACGGTTTCTTCCATAGGGATTTGGCGACCGTGGACAATTTCATTTTTTGCCATTCGTTGCATTCGTGCAGAAGTGCTTTCCATTCCGAGTACGAGGTTGCCTGCGATTTGCTTTTTGACTTTGAGGACTTCGGCTTCGGTTGGGCCATCATCCATCATTTTGTCAAGTTCGGTTCGCACAACATCTTGAACCTGATCCCAAGTTTGGGAACCGGTTCCGCCGTAAATTGAGAATGCTCCACCGGCGGTGTAGCTGAGCATGTAGCTTCCGATGGAATAAACGAGGCCACGCTTTTCGCGGACTTCTTGGAAAAGGCGGCTGCTCATTCCGCCACCGAGAACGCCATCGAGAACGACAAGCGTATAGAAATCGGTGTCGTAGTAGTTAACTCCGGTTGTGCCAATGCAGAAGTGGACTTGTTCGACTTCCTTGCCCACATAGTTTTCTCCGGCAACCGGAATTGGTCGTTCGAGGATAGACCCTTTCTCTCCCGGCTGAAGACCGCCAAGATTAACTTTTGACCAGTTCACGAAATCTTCATGATCGACGTTTCCGGCCGCGGTGACCAAGATAGTGTCGGCGTTGTAGCGGCGATCCATGTAGTTAGTTAGGTCATCGCGTGTGAACCCGGACACGGATTCTTTGGTGCCGATAATCGGTTGGCCGAATTTGCTGGTGGGCCAGAGACCTTCGATATGGAGGTCGTGGACATGATCGCCAGGTTCGTCTTCAGATCGTTTAATTTCTTCGAGCACAACCCCTTTTTCTTTTTCAAGTTCATCGGTATCGAGCAAGGCATTTGCTACCATATCGGAGAGAACATCGAATCCAACCCCGGAATCTTCGGAAAGAACACGGCAGTAGTAGCACGTTCGTTCTTTATCGGTAAAGGCATTAAGCATTCCACCACGACCTTCGATAGCTTCGGCGATCTGATGACTGGTGCGTTTTGGCGTGCCCTTAAAGAGCATGTGCTCGATAAAATGGGTGATTCCGGCCTCTTGCTCGGTTTCATGGGTGGAGCCGGTAGTGCACCAAATGCCGATGCTTGCGCTTCCGACATAGGGTAGGTTTTCCGTGAGAATTCTGACTCCGTTGGGGAGCGTGGTTTGTTGGATTGTGTCCATGGATTTTTTATTAGCCTACGGTGCTGGTGATTGCACCAAGACCTTCGATGACGACTCTAATTTTATCGCCGGGTTCAATATTGCGTTCGAGATCAGTAGTTTCTAGATCGGGGACGGGAAGTGAGGGCCAGGCAATGACTTCGCCGGTTGTAACAGGTGATCGAAGGCTGGCGCGTTGGAGCAGATCGTAGAACTCGACATCAAATGAGAATGTGCGTTCGACGATGATAGGGATTTCGTTAATGTAAATGCTGTAGACAAATTGGAAGCCGGATTTGGTTTCTCGAATGAGATACGCGCTCATTTCGTCGGGCGTGATGAGGAATGGAGCAAGAAGAGCACCAATATCGTGGGCTTCCGTCCAGATTGCCGGATGGGAATCGGATTCCAGTAGAAGGGAGCGATCGGTGAAGCAGAGCATGAAGGTGTAGCCGAGCAGGTAGCTTTCGGCTTCCTTTGGCTCGATCATTTGGTCACCATCTTGCAAGACCCCCGCGACTCGAATTTCGAATCCGAGTTCCTCAACTTGAGGAGGCATGGAAAGGCTGTCGTTGGTGCCTTTGAGCTGCTGGGGATTCATGAAAAAGTAGCTCATGATCCACTCGCCCGAGCTTTTTTCGAACTGTTCGAATAGTCGGACGGCGGGAGGAAGGCCAATCGGGGAGAGAAATTGAACGTTGGCAGGCTCGTGAATACCGGCGGCAGATGTGCCATCGGTTTCGTAGATTTTGCCTTCGTGATAAACCCCAGTTCGGGGTTCATCGGGGCGATTGACAACAAGGAACCGACAGAGCTTCATTGGTTAGCTCAGGGTACCTGGCATAGCTTAGTCGATCTGGACCATGTCGAAGGCCGTGACAATGTCGCCTTCCTTGAATCCTTCCCAGTTGACAAAACGTAAACCACAGTCTTGACCAGCGGTCATTTCTCGGACGTCTTGCTTGACGTTGCGGAGTGATTCGATTGATCCGTTGTAGATCAGTTCGCCAGCGCGAGTTACGCGCACCTTATCATTGCGGATAACTTTGCCATCCGTAATATGGCTTCCCGCGACCTTGCCAGCTTTGGTGAGTTTGAAGACCGCTCGGACTTCGACGGTGCCGTGATACTCTTCTTCGAACTTGGGTTCCAGCATGCCCTTAACGGCCGCTTCGATATCCTCGATCAGTTCATAGATGATTGTATAAGTTCGGATTTCGACTTTTTGTTGCGCGGCTTCGGTTTTAGCTTTGGGTTCAGGCTTTACATTGAATCCGATGCAGATAGCGTTTGCTGTGCTAGCCAGGAGAATATCACTTTCGGTAATGCTTCCGACACCAGCGTGAAGAATTTTGACTTTGACTTCTTCGTTTTCAACCTTCTCGACCATGCCTTTAACTGCTTCGACCGAGCCTTGCACGTCGGCTTTAATGATGAGGTTGAGGTCTTTCAGGACGTCAGCATCAAGGTGCTTGCGAAGATCGCGGAGAGAAAGCTTCTTTTTGGGTCCTGAATTGAGTCTCAGTTTCTCAGCGTCGATTCGGTCTCCGGCAAGGTCACGGGCTTCACGTTCATCGTGAGCAAAAACAACTTTGTCACCGGCTCCAGGAACATCGTTCAGTCCAAGGATTTCGACAGGCTGGGATGGACCGGCGGTTTTGACTCGCTCACCGGCGTAGTCGGTCATTGCTTTAATCTTGCCGTAGGTGTTGCCAACGGTGATGATGTCGCTGATTTTAAGCGTTCCTTCTTCGACGAGAATAGTTGCAACCGGACCACGTCCTTTTTCGAGCTGGGCTTCGACAACAACGCCGCGGAATTCTGCTTTAGGGTCGGCTTTGAGATCCATAACTTCGGCTTGAAGTAGGATCATTTCGAGAAGTTGGGGGATGCCTTCGCCAGTGTGGGCGGAGACGGGGCAGCAGATGATGTCGCCGCCGTATGCTTCGGGAACGAGTTCATATTGGGGAAGTGCCATCAGCACTTTTTCAATATTGGCTCCAGCCTTATCAATTTTGTTAATCGCAACGATAATTGGGACGCCAGCATTCTTGGCGTGGCTGATCGCCTCTTGGGTTTGAGGCATGATTCCGTCATCGGCTGCAACGACGAGAATTGCGATGTCGGTAACTTGGGCTCCTCGGGCGCGCATTGCGGTGAATGCAGCGTGACCAGGAGTATCGAGAAACGTAATTGTTCCTTCGGGAAGATTGACTTGATAGGCACCGATATGCTGGGTGATTCCGCCGTGCTCTTTGCTGACGACGTTTGCTTTGCGTATGTAATCAAGAAGGCTCGTCTTGCCGTGGTCAACGTGTCCAAGAATTGTGACAACAGGCGGCCGGGTGATTGCACCACCGCTGGTTCCGGCCGGAAGTTTCGGTGCAGCTTTTTTGGCAGGTGCGGCATCGGCCCATTTGACGGTTTTGTCAAATTCAGCAACAACTTTGACGGTCAGTTCATCATCAAGGACGGTGGTGAGAGTGGCCATCGTCTTAAATTTCTTGATCAGAACGAGAATAACTTCTTTATCGGGGACACCAAGGGAAGTGGCAATATCTCGGGGGGTTCGCCCTTTGGGCATCGTGATGGAACTGCCATCATCGGGAGCATTTTCGCGACAGGTATCTTCGATGAGTTCCTGCGTGTCGGCGTCTGCCTCGTAAACATTATCAGTTACGGTGATGCCAAGATCCGCCGTGACGTCGAGCACCACTTGGGGCGGGACACCGATTTTTTTGGCGACATCGTTGACATTGAATTGCATTGAACTTGACTTTACCTCTGTTGGCATACTTGGTTTTGGATGGCTGTGGCTAGGGTCTCAGCCGAGACCGATTTTTTGAGAACACGAGAAGCGTCTCTGGGATTGGCTTTTGTCAAACAGTCGGGCTTTGTGCAGATGTAAAAACTGCGCCCGGATGGTTGACGTGAATTAATGTTCAAGACTCCGCTGGAGTTGAAAGTGAAGCGGAGTAATTCTGATTGGGGCATTCTAGCCCGGCAAGAGATACATGTTCTTACCGGGCCAGCGATTAGTTCGTGCCTCCTTCGGCTCGGGCAGTAGCTTTTTCTTGGTTGGCTTGTTCTTCGCTACGAATGTCGATTTTCCATTCGGTCAAGCGAGCGGCGAGGCGAACATTTTGCCCTCCACGTCCGATGGCCAAACTGAGCTGGTTATCGGGGACGACGACGTAAGCACTCTTTTCTTCTTCGTTGAGTCGAATTGAATTCACCTTAGCCGGGCTAAGGGCATTAATAATGAACGTTTTTGTATCTTCACTGAAGGGGACGACGTCGATTTTTTCGGGTCGAAGCTCATCCATCAAGACTTGGATTCGTGAACCGCGTTGACCAACGCAGGCACCAACGGCATCAATTCGCTCATCGTGGCTGATGACAGCGATTTTTGATCGTTGACCGGGTTCGCGGGCGATTGCACTGATTTCGACAACGCCTTCGGCGATTTCTGGCACTTCTTGTTCGAGAAGTTTGCGAAGAAGGTTGGGGTGGCTCCGGCTACCAATAACTTGGAATCCTCGGCGATCTTCTTCGATTTTTAGAACAAGCACGCGCATCCGTTCTTGCGGGCGGTAGTCGTCGGTTCCAACTTGCTCGCGCTTGGGCAGAACAACTTCAAGTCGGTTGACTTGGAGAAGGACATTGCCTTCCTCACGTCGCATCACAATGCCGCTCATAACTTCACCGACCATGTCGCTAAATTGATCATGGAGCTTGCGAAGTTCGGCTTCACGGAATTTTTGTTGAAGGACTTGCTTAAACGTTTGGGCGGCGATTCGTCCGAAGGTGTTTGGGTCAACTTCGAGGGGAAGGAAGTCGCCGATCTGGGCGTCTTCTTTATATTTCTTGGCAACGGCGATGCTCACTTGCATGCTGGGTTCTAAAACTTCGCCAACAACCTCTTTTTCGATGACGGCGCCGCTCGGTACGGAGTTATCGAGACGAAGAATAATTTCGCCTTGCACGCCTTTATATTTTTTGTACGCAACTGCGAGGGCGGTTTCCAGTTCGGTTACCAGCTCTTCCATAGGAAGCTCGCGTTCGTTAGCAATTTGTCTGAGCTGTTGTAAGATGTCCATTGCTGCCGTTCCTTTCTATTGACTCCAGATTTTTTGTCTCGATAACAAAAAAAGGCGACCCTTGCGGTCACCCGTTTCGACTATCGGATTCCTGCCTGTTTGTCAGGCTTTATTATAGCATGACCAGGCAGGAATCGTTAAGCCTTTAATCCTTAGCTTTAATGGTGCTTGGGATTTGAACCATATCACCCGGCATAATTTTGAGCTTTTTGAATAGTCCGGCTTTGACTTCGATGGCGTATTTCGATCGACCCAGTGAACTGTAGTCAGTTTCTTCATCGAGAGCTTTCATCGTGTAGGTGCTCAGAATTTTGCCACGCTCGTCAACGTAGGCAATGTCAAGCGGAACAAGCGTATTTCGCATCCAGAAACGTAACTCCTGGGCCGCGGTGAAGACAAAGATCATGCCCTGCTTCTCGGTGAAATCGGAATCTTTGAGAAACATCATTCCTTCCGCGCGCTTGAGGTTGGAATCCATCACCCAAACCGTGAGTTCATCTTTTTCCTTAAAACTGATTTTTGCCGTGTCAAGGTCTTTAAGCTGGAAATAGCGTTGCTCGACGTGCCGTTGACTTTGAGCCGGCGCGGTTTGCGCTTCGGGATGAGTAACAGCGAGGAAGATGATGAGGCTTGATAGCATGGGCATTGATCTACTTGTTTTGACGTTTGACGATGAGTGTTGGTTTTGCGGCTTTAGTTTGCCCGTTCATTGAGTGGGAGCAAAGCTGTTCCATTTCGATTCAAATTCTTTGATGTCACTTTCGTGAATCAGGGTTGTTCCGACGAGGTCGAGCCCTTTGATCAACTGATCCTTGGTCGCGGCATTAATTTCAAATGCAATTTCTTCGCCGTTTACGATGAGGACTTGACGAGGAAGATCGATTGTAATCTCTGAGCCTTGGGGGAGGGAACTGATCTTCACGTGTTGATTTGCCGGGAGTTCAACTAGAAGGAGACCGCAGTTGGCCGAATTTTGCCGGAAGATATCGCTGTATCCAGGCGATTCGTCGTCGATCCGGGCGATAACAGCAATAAATCCTGCTTGTTGAATGGCCCAAACGGCGTGTTCCCGGGATGAGCCACAGCCGAAGTTGGTGCCCACGACGAGGATGCTTGCTCCTTCTGCGGAAGGTTGATCAAGGCTGAAATTGGGTTCTTGTTTGCGTGCATCGGCAAACAGAAGCTCGCCATATCCGGTTTTGGTGACCATAGTGAGGAACCGCGCAGGGATGATGCGGTCGGTATCGACTTGATCTTGGAGGTAGAGGGCGATTTTTCCGTTCGCGACGGTAAATCCGGACATGGGTTAATTATATCGGATTTGAAATAAAAAACCCCTCCGTGCGCCAACACGGAGGGTAATCAGGTGTTCCCAATTGCTTATCGCTCTTCTTGGAGAAAATTCGAGTTTAGTTTCGGCCCGCGACCATGCGTTGACTTGCCGGAGCAACTTCAACATAGGCGGATGCAGGGGCGAGGATATAGACGTTTTCGGCAACTTCTTCCCAAGCGCCCTCAGCGTTGTAGTTAACGCCGCACATGAAATCCTTGATTTTCTCTCGGAGTTCTTCGGGGCACTTGCTCAAGTTCAGGAGTTGCTGTTCACCTCGCTTAAGGCCATCAGCGGCTGCTACCGCATCTTGAAAAGAAACAATTTGGCTACGAACGGTGACATGGTATCGGTGGGCCACTTGCAACTTGAGGCTGTTGTTTGTGCGAGTGGGTACGTGGTCGGTGTCAAATTCTTCGACATCCTCGCGGTTAAAAAAGTCGCGGATGCGATCGACTACGGTAATTCGTTCCATTGTTTCTTCCATGATTTGGTTGTCCCGTCCTTAGGTTGTTCAGCGGTTTCCAAAGATAGCCGATCCAACTCTAATGTGGGTTGCTCCTTCTTGGATCGCCACCTCAAAGTCACCGCTCATTCCCATGCTGAGATGAGTTCCGCCAATTTTGCGATTGAGCATCGCGAGTTCGCGGAAATAGTTTCGGCTCTCTTCAGGATCGGAGACTTCTGGCCCTATGGTCATTAGCCCTCGAAACCGAACTTGATTACACTTTAGAACATTTAAAAGTACCTTGTCAAGGTCTTGCATTAAAATTCCTGATTTTTGTTGTTCTGAAGCAATATTTACTTGAATAAAACCGTCAATGGTCCGGTCCTGCTTAGCAATTTCCTTGAGTTGTCGTTCACTTTCAATCGTATGGATTGTGTTCACGAGTTCGGCGACACGTTTGGCCTTATTAGATTGAAGTTTGCCAATAAAATGCCAATTGATATCTTTTGGTAATTGGTGGACCTTTGTCTCCAGTTCTTGCCACTTGCTTTCTCCAAAGTGTCGATGACCGAGGTCGTAAGCGCGATTAATGTGATCAACAGAAAAATTCTTTGACACTGCAACTAAAGTGACCTTGGCAGGATCGCGATTGACAGACTCACAGGCGCGGAAAATTCGTACTTGAATATCGGAGAGGGCTGCATTGATGGAAGAAGCGATTTGGTCGGGCATGGAATTTGTTCGTTAAGGATAGACTATGCGCAGATGCATCCCATTGGACGAGAGGAGTTTTTGCGCGTTTCAAGACCAGATCGGGTTTGGCCGATTGTTCGGGAGACCTTTGCCGATTTGGAAACTCCGCTCAGTGCGTATTGGAAATTAGCTTGTGATGAGGGAAACAGTTTCTTGCTGGAAAGCGTGACGGGTGGGGAGCAAGTTGCGCGTTACTCGATGATTGGGGTTCGACCTCGTTCAATATTGCGTGAGATGGTGGTTGAAGGTATTGATCCGGTAGCACGTGTTCGCGATTTATTGCCGAAGGTTGATGAGAATGCGAAAGGTGTGTTAGAAGGTCTGCCCGGATTTGTTGGTGGCGCGGTAGGAATGATCGGCTATGACTATGTTCGGTCGATTGAGCGCATACCGGCTGAGACTCCGGATGATCTAGGTTTGCCGGATGTCGCACTGATGATTTGCGATACGGTCGTGGTTTTTGATCATGCCCGTGCGAAGCTCTTGCTCATCTCCCTCGCTTCGGGAACGCCGGAGGGCTATGATGCAGCGATTGCCGAGATATCCAGACTAGAGAAACGACTTCGTGGCGGATTGCCGGAGCTACCTTCCGGTCAATACACAGTCGGGGATGTGACCACGAACGTCTCAGCCGAAGAGTATCAGGCAGGAGTTCGACGGGTTCGAGAATATGTCGAAGCTGGTGATTGTATTCAAGTCGTGCTTTCTCAAAGGTTTTCACAACCGATTGATGCTCATCCGGTGACGGTTTATCGCGCGCTGCGGGGATTAAATCCTTCACCATTCATGTATTTGCTCAAATTTGAAGGGTTTGACATTGTCGGTGCCTCGCCAGAGCTTCTCGTGAGTTTGCATTCGGGTGAAGCGATGGTGCGTCCAATCGCGGGAACGAGGCCCCGAGGACATTCCCAGGCGCACGATTCTGCTTTGGCTGCAGAACTATTGGCAGATGAAAAGGAACGGGCGGAACACGTGATGCTCGTGGATTTGGGCCGCAACGATTTGGGGAGAGTGAGTAAACCAGGTTCGATTCGGGTTGAAAATTTGATGCACATCGAGATGTATTCGCACGTCATGCATATTGTTAGCGATGTTTATGGTGAGCTTGCGGATGGAATGGATGCAGTTGATCTCCTCCGAGCCACTTTCCCGGCGGGGACATTGAGTGGAGCGCAGAAAGTGCGTGCGATGGAGATCATTGAGGAATTGGAGAACACAAAGCGGGGACTCTATGGGGGAGCAGTTGGTACATTTTCAGCCAACGGGGATATGAGCTTGGCGATCGCTATTCGCACAATACTTATGAAGGACGGCATGGCGCATGTTCAAGCAGGTGCAGGATTGGTCTATGATTCCGATCCGATCAAGGAATTCGAGGAGTGCGGTCATAAAGCTCGGGCTGCTCTAATGGCACTTGCAATGGCTCAGCGAGGACTTGATTCTTAGTCAGGAAGCTCTCGTCCGTATCCATCATGTTTGACTCCGCCGGCGAGAATATAGACGCCGTCAATCCATGACCACAGCCAACCGATACCCATACACGAGGTTATGAGTTGCAAAACGCCGGTTGCGGTATGGCCGAGATAGAGCCGTCCGAACCCGGGAAAAATGTTGAGAAGTGCCGCGGTGAGACGGTTTTTATCGCTTCTTGGTGCACTTATCGGTCCGAGCATCCACTGAGATCCGCCATAGGGGGTCATGGGTTGGTTTGGCGTCATTGGGCGAAGAGGAATCGCGGGCACAAAGTTAGGCTGTTGTTCGGCACCTGATGCTCGTGAACCTGAGGTTGGCAGAGGTGGAGGAGTTTGAACCTGGATAAAGTATTGAGTGAGTTCGTGAACATTGGCGGCCATTTCCCAGTCGGGCATTTTGGGGTTCCAGACATAAGTATCTCGCTCAATGACGCCATCAGACGCGAGTTCGGCCATGTTTTGAAGGCTCAGCGGGCCAAGTTGACCATAGTGGCCCACGTAATACCATTCTGATTTTTCGGTTTCACTCATACGTGCGGCACCCTAACTTACGTTGCTTAGGTGTATTGACTGTACCAGGCCAGGGAGGGTTGCGGTATATCTGCAGAATCTGACTTTAGGCTGTTTGGGGTTTGGTCTTGGTGAGATATGAGGCTGGCGGGTAGCCTCATTTGAGTTATGTCAGTCCGCGTTCGATTTGCGCCTTCGCCTACCGGGCTCCTCCATATTGGAGCCTTGAGAACCGTTGTTTTCAATGACTTTTTTGCGAAAGGAAATCAGGGCGTTTCGATGCTGCGGATTGAGGATACAGACCGGACTCGCTACAATCCGGATAGCGAGCAAGAGTTCATTGATTCACTGAAATGGGCGGGGATTGAATTTGATGAAGGGCCGCACTTGGGCGGGCCGCATTCACCCTATCGACAAAGCGAACGAAAAGAAGCCGGGATTTATGCCAAGTGGATACAGGTTTTGCTGGAAGAGGGGAAGGTTTATAAGGCGTTTGACACAAGTGAAGAGCTTGATCAAATGCGTGAGTTTCAACGCATTAACAAGATGCCGACGGGTTACTTCGGGGGAGATTGGCGCGACGCATCACCCGTGAAGGTCGCAGCGGCAGAGGCGGAAGGGAAGCCGTTTGTTATCAGGCTTAAGATTCCACATGGCGTCAAGATTAAAGGCGTGGATGCAATTCGAGGGAATTTAGAGTGGGAAGGCGAAACTGTTGATGATCCTGTTTTGATTAAAGCAGATGGGATGCCGACCTACCACTTTGCAGCGATGGTGGACGATCATCTGATGGGCACAACCCACGTTTTTCGAGGGGAAGAGTGGATCAGTAGCTATCCCAAACACATTGTGCTTTTTGAAGCGTTTGGTTGGGAGATGCCAGTTTTTGTGCATTGCCCCGTTATCGTAGGTGCCGACGGCAAGAAACTAAGCAAACGTCATGGCGCAACTCGCGTGTTGGATTACGCTTCACAAGGATTTTTGCCGCAGCCGGTGCGGAACTTCATTTGTTTGATTGGCTGGAGTCCGGGAGATGACCGGGAGATTATGTCGGATGAAGAACTGGAGCAAGCGTTTGACATTAAGGGGATTCAGTCTTCGCCGGGCCGATTTGATTTAGAGAAACTGAAATGGATGAACGGCATGGCGATTCGAGCGATGTCCGCTGATCAATTGTTTACGGTAGTCAGTGACTACCTGTCAAGCGATGTCACCTGGAGCTATTGGGAGAATATGGTTTGGGAGGACGGGATGCCAAAGCCGGAAGAGTATTTGCCGGGAATGCGGGTTTTGAAAGCGGCGGTGGATTCTGATCCGGATTATGTGAAAGCGGTTTTGCCGCTGGAACAGGAGCGGGTTTCAACGTTGGCAGACTTTGGGTCGGCGTGCGAGTTCTTTTTTGTGGACGAAGTTGTGTTTGATCAGAAGTCTGTGGACAAAGCGTTTAAACAAGATCATGTACGCGGATTGTTTGAACGATTGATTGAGAGATCAGCAGAACCTCGAAATGCAGAAGATTGGGAACATGCGGTGAAGGCATGGGCTGAAGAGAACGGCATGGAAAAGATGGGGCCCGTGGTTATGCCGATTCGAGTAGCAATGACCGGGAAACTTGCGGGCCCGGGGCTATTTGATCTGCTTGCGGTGCTGGGGTCGGATCGGGTGAAAGCGCGGCTTGAACGGGCTCTGGCGATGTTGGATTAGTTAGAAGGATTTTCTGTGAGCCGGAGATTTTCAACATCCACAAGATCTTGGGGACGTCCCGATGCGAGTTTGTTCTTGATCAAATCGTCTTTTGAGATTATTTTGAAAGTCAGGTCACTAAATGTACGCGTTTCGTGATTTATCCATGCCTCATCAAATGAAATGCCATCTATTCCCATTAGAATATCAATCCTTAGTGGAGGAAGTCCGATTTGAAAGAATCGATCCGGAGTGGTGAAATCTTGAGGTGTAACTCCTTCTAAGGGAGCACCAAACTTTGCAAGTGCTCGAAAGAGCTTTTCCGCATTCTCAGGATTGACTGCAACCCAAATATCAATGCCTTCGTGTATCGCGGTTCTGCATATTCAGAATAAGCTAAGCCACCAACAAGCAGATACTCAACGCCTTCTTGTTCCAAAAGAGACAACATTTCTCTGAATTCTGAGTTCATCGGATCTTCCTTTATATATTAGCCAATCGATAACCATCTCGGAAACAGCATTTAATCTGGCTTCCGAAGATTGTTCTTGCCAGAAATTGATGTCAAATTTTCGGTCAGATTCATGCCTGAGGATAAATCTGGCAGTTGTTTTGCTTGGATCCGGTTGCATTTGTGACTCAAGACATAGGACGAATCAATCGAATATACAGTTTCTATCTGCAGTTCAGAACTCAATTTCTCACGTTGAAGTGAGAAATTGAGTTCTGAATTCAGTTGCAGCTATTCTTAGTTCGGGCTCGGGGTGATGGTGAACCCTTGTTGCGCAAGCTCTTGGCCGATGTGGCGGAGCTTTTTCATCGCGCGGAGTTCGATTTGTCGAACTCGCTCGCGGGTTACGTTCAGCGCAGAACCGACTTCTTCCAGAGTGCGGGCACGTCCGTCGTCAAGGCCGAAGCGAAGACGAACAACATCTCGTTCGCGGCTAGTAAGCCTTCCTAGGATGCCATCAATTTCTTCACGTCGAATGAGGTTGGTTGTGACATCGGTAGGAGTCGGCATGCCTTGGCTCGGAATGAAATCGCCGATTGACGAGTTATCTTTTTCACCAACTGGTGTTTCGAGCGAAAGCGGTTCGACAGCGACGCGCATCATTTCTTGAACGCGATCAGCGGCCATGCCTACTTTTTCAGCGACCTCTTCAGGTGTTGGCTCGCGGTGCAACTCTTGTTGGAGTTGGTTAGCGGTTTTCATCACCTTGTTAATGAGCTCGGCAACATAGACCGGAATTCGAACTGTTCGACCTTGATTGATGATGGCCCGAGCGATGGCCCGGCGAATCCACCACGTAGCGTATGTAGAGAAGCGGAATCCTTTTCGCCAGTCAAATTTTTCAACGGCGCGAATAAGTCCGAGGTTGCCTTCCTGGATGAGGTCAGCCAGGGGGATACCGCGGGCATTGTATTTTTTGGCGATGGAAACAACAAGTCGAAGGTTTGACTCAATGAGTTGTTGCTTGGCTTGGGTGCCAATTTTCATGACATCCTTGCGTTCAAAATCGTCGAATTCGTGCTCTTTGGGCAGGTTGAAGAGTTCAGCAACGCGATCCCATTTGCCTTGCTCGGCGAGATCTTTAGCTTGGACTTTCTTAGCGAGGTCTTCTTCTTGGCCCGGGGTGAGAAGGTGAGCGCGACGGGTTTGTCGCATCCACATTTCGAGTTCTTCGCCTTCATCACGACGGGGGGCCTCCGCCGTCTCCTCTTCCTCTTCTTCCTCCTCCTCTTCTAGAAGGTCTTCATCCAGGGGTTCAGCGTCGTCGAGCATATGCTTGCTCGCATCGATATAGGCATGGCGGCTGTGCGTGCGCACAGTGATGGCTTTGCCTCGTTTGACCTGGGTTGGCATTTTATCTTCCACTAATTTCACGCTCAATCTGTTTTGTTCCTTTTTAATGACGCCCGCCAGCACCAGCAATGGTGCACGGTAGGTGCTGAATTCGCATTCGGAGTTGTTTGCTCTGGTTTACGCTGTCGATTTAATGTATCAGAGGACGCGCTTTGCGTCAAGCGTTGGTGAGCGGAATTTCCGATTTGAGTTGATGAAATAGACTCTCACAACTCGTGCCAATTGGTATGACGTTATTGTAATTGATTAGGTTGCAGGGGTCCCCCTGAACATAACGGCTAGGTTTGCATGTTTTTTATTGCGGTTTTTATGCTTTTTGCGAGTTTGGCACACGAGTCCGGCGTGTTTTGTGGCCCAAAGCTAATCCGGATCGTACTCATCGCTTGGGAATCAGACAGGCCAATTGCTTTGAGGGCAGGGCTCGGTTCGGTGGATCCAGAAGAGCATGCTGATCCACTGGATATGGCGAATCCGGCACTGTCAACTTCCTGCACGAGCGGTTGAGCCGTGATCCCGGGGATGGTGATGCTCAGAATGTGGGGCGATTGTGTAGCCGATTCGTTGAACCGGTAGTTGGAGAGTTCGTTTTTAATGATTTCCCGCAGATTTGTCGCCAACGAGTAGTTTTGTTCTTGGTTTTCAATTGCGATTTCAAGTGCCCTGGCGAGTCCGATGATTCCGGGGACATTGAGAGTTCCAGAGCGGCGGCCCTGTTCTTGTCCGCCGCCCACCTGGTGGGCATTTGATTCGTGGAGTTCGTTGGGGTCTTTTAGATAGAGCACACCAATTCCCATGGGGCCCTGGAGTTTATGAGCCGAGAAGGCGGCGGCTTCGGTTTGATTGAGATCAAAGGGGATTTTGCCAATTGCCTGAGTGGCATCGCAGTACCACGGGTTATCGGTTGTGAAAAGTGCGCCGGTTTCGTTAGAACAGGCGATGAGGATTTGATTTCTATGATTAGCGACTGTTGAGATGGGGAAATTGCGATGGTAAGCGGGTACTCGGATAGTGGAATGTTCGTGCGGAGAGACTTGGGAGTTGGGGGGGGTGAGTAAACGGAGGATTGTATTGCAGGATTCGGTTGCGCCGCTGGTGAAAATGATTTGACTGGGGTCTTCAAGTCTAAGGAGCTCTGCTATTTGATTGCGGGCGCCTTCTACAGCGTGGCGCGCTTCTTGGCCCCAGGAATGAAGAGAGTGAGGGTTTCCGGTTGGCGCGGCGAGCATAGCGGCGCGGACTTCCGGGTGGAGGTATGTAGTGGCGGCGTTGTCGAAATAGTCTGCGGGATTGTTTATTCTCTGATTATGACAAGGAACTACGCGGTCTGAGGGTTCTTGATTTGAGCACATCGAACTCGGTTCAGATTTACTGTGGTTTGTCAAGACCCATGATTCGGCGATCCATGATGTTGTAGCCAAGGATACCGATCACGAGCATAATGATGCCTTTGAGGAAAGGCACGCCGGGAAGCCAGTGGACATTCCAAGTTGCGGATCCTATGATCCAAGCGATCAGGAGCCCGGACAGAAGACTGAGGGTCACCCGAGTGAGGTGAAAAAGTCGGTCGTTAGACTCCGGCTGTGACAAGGCTTTGTTTCACCATTTCCGCGATTTGGGAGGTGGTGTCGGCGACCTTAGCACCGGCATCAAGAAGGGCATCAACCTTTGACTGCGGAGTACCGAGTTTGCCGCTGATAATAGCACCGGCATGGCCCATTCGTTTGCCCGGAGGTGCGGTGCGACCGGAGATGAAACTCACGACGGGTTTAGTCATGTGCGCTTTGATAAATGCGGCTCCAACTTCCTCGTCCGTTCCACCGATTTCGCCGATCATTACGACCGCTTTGGTTTCTGGATCTTCTTCAAACATTTGAAGGGCATCGACGAATCGTGTGCCAATAATGGGGTCGCCGCCGATTCCGACGCAAGTGGTTTGACCAAGGTCGTTCTGGGTCAGTTCCCATGCCACTTCGTAGGTAAGGGTTCCGGAGCGGCTGATCATTCCGATTGGGCCCTTCTTAAAAATGTGTCCGGGCATGATGCCCATCTTGCATTCATCGGGAGTGATGATTCCGGCGCAGTTACCGCCGAGAAGGATTGATTTGCCGTTGGCCTTAATCTTATTGACGGCGCGCATCATATCGTTTACGGGGACGCCTTCAGTGATTAGGGTGATGAACGGAATCCCAGCGTCTTCGGCTTCTAGAATCGAATCTGCAGCGAACGGAGCGGGGACGAAAACGAGAGCAGCATCGGCGCCGGTTGCGGCGACGGCTTCATGCATCGTATTAAAAATAGGTCGGTCGAGGTGGGTGGTGCCGCCTTTCCCGGGAGTAACGCCAGCCACGACATTGGTGCCGTACTTGATCATTTGGTCGGAGTGGAAACTTCCTTCTTTCCCCGTCATTCCCGCGACGACAACTTTTGTGTTTTTATTGACCAAGACCGACATAGCTTCTTCCGTTCTGAGTTGAGGATACCGAACCAGGGCAGTGGTCCGGGGCTTGGGGGCGTTATTGGACTTTCGCTGAGACGATAAGGTCGCCGCGTTCGCACTTTTCGACGACATCCCAGCCTTTTGTCACTTTGCCAAAGCAAACATATTTTCCATCAAGGCGCTTATTGTCGACTAGGTTAATGAAAAAGTGGCTGCTTCCGCTGTTATCGCCTGGTGATTCGAGGGCAATTCCGAGAGTTCCCTTGAGGTGACTGACCTTATTGGGTTCAAATGTGATCGTCGGGCCGGCGGTGGATTCGCCCAGACCTTTTGTTCCGCCGCTTTCTCCAGGGAGCGCACGGGCTTCATTTGGAAGAAATGCCTTGGAATCGGGGTCGCCGGTTTGCAAGACGAATCCGTTGACCTTGCGGTGCCAGAGCATGCCGTTGTAGATTCCATCGCTGACGTTTTTGGCGAAATGTGCGCTCGTTTTAGGAGCGTTTTTGGTATCGAGTTCGATAGCAAATGATCCGCGTTGGTAGACTTCGAAGACAACAGTGGTTGGTTCGGCTTGGGGAAGCATTGAAGTGAAAGCGAGAATTGCGGTCAGCATAAAGTGATTTTACTAGGATAGGAGGAGAAAATAGATAGGGTTGAATTGCCATGCCGGAAACTTGGCATGGCAAATAACAATTGATTTTTACGCCATTTGACCTTCGAGGACTTCAAGTTCTTCGTGGATTTTGTCGGCGAGTGCGTGGGGGTCTTGGTCAGCCTGGCGAGCTTTTTCCAGAACGTTGGCCAATACAAACCCGATGGCTACACCGACAGCGAGGAATGTTAAGTTTTTCACGATAAGGTCAGTTTACTTGCTTTGGTGAGTGAAATTCTGGGCTCAGAAAGGCTTGAGCGGTTCACCGCTGAGAAAGTACGAGTTGTCGTAGAAGGGGATATTGAGGAATCGGGCGAACTGGGCTCCGTTGTGAGCAAGTTTTCCGGCTCCAATATTCACGGGTTGACCGGGGCCAGGAATGGCATAGTCGGTGCCGATGATAAGCAGCGGTTCTTTACCGTTCTTCCAGTAGATGACGATACGATAAACAATTCGTTGACCGATCAAAGTCGGGGCCATGTAGTCTCGTTCGGCAAGCAGAACTACGGCATCAAGATCGGTGAGAGGGCCGCGGACAATGCGCTTGAACAGACCTTGACCTTCCCGGCGCGCATAGGTGCGGGCCTTGAGGTCGCAAGTCATTCTCTCACTGGATAGCTGTCCCCAAAGACCAGCGAAGAAAACAAGTGGCCCAAACCAGATGAGAATTTCTGGAGGAAAGAGGAGGATAGGAAGGCCGATGATCGCGCAAAGAAACATAAAGGCTCCGACAGCAAGGCAGGCGTAGGTCAGGATGTCGTACCAAAGGGGAGGGGCAAAAATGAGTCTTGTTTCACGCCAGAGTCGACCCGAGAGGGGTGTTTCGAGCCCACCTTTGCTTCGAGACGAGGTGATTTGTGGTCTTTCGGGTGTTGGCCGCTCGTACATTTGAACTATGCTCTAGTTTAGATCATGAGTAACTCGAAAGAAACGATTCCTCGGTGGGTTAAATTGTGGTTTTTTGGAGCGGCAATCTACAATTTGATTTGGGGAATTTGGGTTGTTTTGTTTCCAGGAATGCTTTTTGATCTGGTGGGGATGGAACGACTGAATTTTCTACCAGTGTGGCAAGGTGTCGGCATGATGGTGATGGTTTATGGACTGGGATACTACTATCTGGCGATTGATCCGGTTCGGTATGGGAATTTTATTTGGATCGGGTTGTTGGGGAAGACATTGGGGCCCCTTGGAGGACTGTTTGGCGTGCTAACAGGTCAACTGCCGATTCAATTTTGCTGGGTTTTTGTTTTTAACGACTTGATGTGGTGGCCCGCGTTCTGGAAGTTCGCAATGACGTATGGTCGACAACCACTAAAATAGTCTGCCTCTTGTATTTTGATGGTAGACAAGTGTATTGTTCATAAATGGTGCATTTAGAACAGTTGATCACAGCATGGGATGAGGCTCAGAATGAGTTTTCTTTGGCATTTAAGGGATTGGCGGATGAAAAGGCATGGGTGCGTCCTCACCCCGCGCTACTCAGTATCGGGGAGTTGGCTGGACACGTTGCGTTTTACGAAAACTGGACGGCAGTCGGTGCCTGGGGAGATATTGAAGGGCAAGATCTGCCTTTGGAGAGTTTTTTGGGAGATAGAGCTTTTAGCTATTACACTCCACAACTTGCAAACCAGGTGATTCTTGAGGTTGGTTCTGAAGCGATTGCCAATGAGGTGAAGCGTGTTCATGAGTTCGCAAGGGCCGCTGTTATTGAACTGAATCCACAAATTACAGATCCGTTGCCGAGCAATGACCGAGTGACTTGGCAGATGTTTATAAATTACAGAATTTTTCATGCAGCGTATCATGCTGGGCAAGCCTATTCCGTGCGACACCTATTGGGAGATACACCTGAAGATAATTAGCGATTGCTTCAGATATTACAGTCCGAAATCAGTAATGCACGCTGGCTTGCCACCACTTGACAGAGAATAGTAGACGCATGCATTATTTGGCTTATGACGCAATTGGAAGCATTGGTTCAGGCATGGGATGAATTTCATTGGGAATACTCACTTTCGCTTGAAAATTTGGCGGATGAAAATGTCTGGAAACGACCAGACCCTCGGCTATTGAGCATTGGCGAGCTGACAGGACATGTTTGCTATGCGAATGCCATACGGTTTTTGTCTCGATCTGAGTATGCGAATCTGGCGGAACTTCCGGTGGTCAGTTCGTTGATTGATCGACGGTTTCGATACTATTTGAATCAGGTTGAGGAACCCGTTGTTCTGGACATGGGCGCAGAGGAGTTGGCTAGCGAATTCACTCGGATTTACAAGGCTTGCAAGTCGACGATGATGGAATTCAATCCAGAATATGATGACTTTCTTCCGGGTCGAACTGCGGAAATGGAAGGGTTCACCCGTTGGGGGATGACATTGCAATACATGCTGTTCCACATCGCTTACCATGCCGGGCAGGCATATTCGGTGCGTTACCTTTTAGGGGATACACCAGAGGATAATTAGGGCATTGGATCATCGCCCTTTGAGATTCGGATCATCTGCCGCGTGAAGTAGAACAAGCTTTGCTTTTGATTAGACGTAGAATCTTTGGCGACGGTGAAGATTTTCTTGGTGAAATAAGCCAGGGATTCGTATTCCAGCATGTGTTGTTCAGCGGTGTACCCGCCGCTCCGTCCTGCAAATCCCGTAACTAGATCACGGCTATTTTCGTGGAAAACCTTTGTGGATTTATACTCTTCCCAAACGTCGTTTTGAGAGAGTTGAATTTGAGGAGCACGGTTAGAAAGGAAACTATCAAGCGCAATTGCCGCTTGTGTTCCCGCTTTGGCATTGTAATAGTGGCCGTGGGGTTTTTCGTATGTCATAAAGTCGCCGACTCGGCAAGCGGACTTGGCGAGGTTCGCAATCAGGAGTTGAAGCTCCTTTGCAACAAGTCCTTCGGGGTGGGTTTCCATTCGAGATTCACTTTGAGTGGTTAATGCGATCGTGAATCGCTTTTCCGCGTCGGCAAGGGATCCGAATGACCCGTCGCCTTCCTCTTTGACTTTGGCAATCCATTTGTCGTGGCCCATTGTAAGTATCTGGCCGTTAGTGACATCAAATTGACCTGGACGAACGAATAATGTCGTGGCGATGAGGGCAAGTGTCGCGGCCATAGTTATTGACCAAACGACTCAGTTGGCCAGGTGGTTTCAAGCATTTTTGTGAGTCGTCGTTCATGGGATGAACTGCAGGTTGGGGATCGGGGAATAGAAGTGGAAAAGCCAACGTAAATATGAGCATCGGCGGGGATACTGGGGGCGTCCGTACTTTGCCGCTTTGTCAGTGTTGCGCGCGGCCCATTGCGTTTTCATCATGAGTCATCGCCCGTTTGTGCATCTCCATAACCACACCGAGTATTCGTTGCTAGACGGCGCAACTCGGATCAAGGATATGGTCAAGCGGGCGAAAGAACATGACATGCCTGCGCTTGCTATAACCGATCACGGCGTGATGTTTGGTTGTATGGAGTTTTATTTTGAGTGCAAGAAGCAGGGTGTCAAGCCTCTGATCGGAATGGAAGCTTACGTTGCGCCGGGAGGACTACACGAGAAACGGCGCGGGGAGGAGAAAGATAGTTTCCACCTGTTATTGCTTGCCAAGAACGAAGAGGGTTACCGGAATCTGTGCAAAATGCATACGGTGGCAGCTCTGGAAGGATTTTATTATCGGCCCAGGATTGATCATGAGCTCTTGCAGAAACATGCCAAGGGGTTGATTTCTTCGACAACCTGTTTGGGCAGTGAAGTGAACCAAGCATTACTCAACAACGATTACAAAAAGGCGATGGAGACCGCCGGATTTTACCGAGATATGTTCGACCCTGATAGTTTCTTTGTTGAGCTTCAGGATCACGGTTTGCCCGAGCAAAAACTATGCAATGAAAGTCTGATCAAAATTGCCAAAGATTTGAAACTCCCAGTGGTGTGTACGAACGATGCACACTATCTTTGCCGCGAGGATGCTGACCCTCACGATGTTCTGCTTTGTATTGGAACCGGAAGCCTGCGGGATGACAACAAACGTTTTAAGTTCACCGGCGAAGAGTTTTATGTAAAAACACCAGACGAAATGGCTCGTCTTTTCCCCGAGCATCCAGAGGCATTAGAAAACAGTGTTCAGTTTGCGGATATGTGTGATCTAGAGCTTGGATCGAGTCGCGCTCTGATGCCGCAGCCGGATTTGGAAGGTGGCGATGATTCGTTTCAGTATTTGCGAGAGCAGGCAGAAAAAGGTTTGCGAGAACGGGTCAAAAATCCGGATGATTCGTACTATGAGCGGCTGAACTACGAGTTGGGTGTCATTCAACAGACCGGATATGAAGATTACTTTTTACTTGTCAAGGAATTCGCCCAGTTCACGCGGAGCCAGGACATCATGTTCGGAGTCCGGGGTTCTGCCGCAGGGTCGCTCGTGAGTTACACCGTCGGGATTACAGATGTTGATCCCGTGGAATACGACCTGACGTTTGAACGATTTTTGAATCCGGAACGCGTGAGCATGCCGGATGTTGACATGGACTTTGAAGATGCCCGACGCGATGAAGTTATTAAATGGGTTTCGGAGAAGTATGGTCAGGAGCGCGTTGCGCAAATTATTACGTTTGGAACGCTTGGCCCAAAAGCCGCGATTCGAGATGCGGCGCGGGTGATGGGTTTTATGCCGATTGAAGCGGATCGGGTTGCAAAAACCATTCCGACTGGTCCAGGCTGGAGCATTGACCGCGCAATGAAGGAGGTCGCCGAGTTTAAGGCGATTTATAACAACGAGCCGAAAGTGAAAGGCTTGGTGGATACCGCCCACCGGATCGAAGGGCTCGCTCGCCACGCGGGGGTTCATGCCGCAGGGGTTGTTATCTCGAAAGAACCGCTGAGCGATTATGTGCCGCTCTATCGAGGATCCGATGGTCAGGCCGTGACGGCTTATGAAATGGGGATTCTTGAGAAAATTGGGCTGCTCAAGATGGACTTTTTGGGGCTAAGCAACCTCACTGTCTTGGCACGAGCTATTGATCATATCCGGTCAACTCACGGTCATTTGAGTGCGGCGGAGCTGGAACGCGATCATCCAGTGCTCGGCAAAGGTGGACACTTGGCAATTCCGTTTGATGATCAAAAAACGTTCGACATGCTCAGTCGAGGGGATACGATTGGGGTATTTCAGCTTGAATCCGGTGGGATGCGTCGAAACATTGTTGAACTGAAACCTCAGAACGTTCGGGAACTCGCGGCTATGGTCGCGCTCTATCGGCCCGGTCCGATGGATCACATTCCGAGATTTGTTTCGAACAAGTTTGGTCGATCAAAAATTGAGCTTGCGACTCCTGAGATGGAGCCGATTCTGCGAGAGACGTTTGGAATAATTGTCTACCAGGATCAGGTTCTTAAGCTGGTGCAGGCTCTAGCTGGATTCACGCTGGGCCGCGCGGACATTCTGCGCCGCGCAATGGGGAAAAAGGATCTTGAGATCATGACCTCGATGAAGCAAGAGTTCTTGCAGGGGGCTGGCGAACGTGGGATTTCCGAAAATGCCGCCGCCCAAGTGTGGGAATTATTGCTTCCATTTGCGGGCTATGCCTTCAACAAAGCCCATGCGGTCTGCTATGCGATCTTGGCGTACCAGACGGCTTATCTCAAAGCGAATTATCCGGTCGAATATTTGGCCGGATTGCTGGCGGTCTTCCGGGAAAAGGAAGACAAAGTCACAACCTATATCGAAGATTGTCGACGGGCGAAGATTCCGATTTTGCCGCCGGACATCAATCTGTCACAGCTTGACTTTACGATTGAAAAGCAACTGATTGGAAAAGGGAAGAAGCAACGCGAAGTAGATGCAATTCGCTTTGGACTCGGGGCCATTAAGGGAGTCGGGGAAGGATTAGTTCGTAAAATTGTTGAGGAGCGTGAACAGGCTCCATTCGAACATTTGTTCGATTTTTGCGACCGCCTCAGAATGGCAGGGCTGAATAAAGGTTCACTGGAGGCGCTGATTCGCGCCGGAGCATTGGACTCTATTGATAAGAATCGATTCAAATTGACAAATGCAGCGGAAGGGGCATTAGTCTTTGCGGACAACGCGAATCGTCACCGCATTGTTGGTCAGGATTCCCTTTTCGGAGAAAGCACCGAGCTAGCGCTTGAACTACCTGTTCTGCCCGAAGTGCCTGCCCCAGACCGGTCAGATATTCTCAAGATGGAGAAAGAGACGATGGGAATCTATATTTCTGATCACCCTCTTCGAGGCTATGAATTTAGTTTAAAAAGTGCGGGCACGCACAGTATTTCGCAAGTTCTTGAAATGGAGAATCCGCAACGAGTTTCCGTTGCCGGGGTTTTGAGTCAAGTCCAGATTCGGCCAAGTCAGCGCACAGGAAGTTTGGTGGCCAGGATAACGCTCGAAGACTTTTCGGGACAGATTGGTGGCTTTGCTTTTGGCGACACTGTTTCAAAACTCAGTGGGGTTTTGGAGAAAGATAAAGTAGTTGTGGTTTCGGGTCGAGTGAAGTTTGATGAACGCAGTCAGGCGGCGGAGCGGACACCTGAGATTCAGATTTTTGAAGTGCATGAACTTCCCGCGCCGGTCATTGTGGATATGGATGACTCGGTTGAAGGGCGAATCATGATTTCAATCAAGTCGGCAAAGGTCAGCCAGCTAGAAAGGCTCCGTAGTTTGGTAGAGCAGAATCCGGGCGACTATGAAGTCTTGATTCAGTTTGTGAATGCGGCTGATTCAATGCCAATTGTATTGCTGAATCGAGTCACGCCAACCGAGGAGTTGCTGAGGGGTATCCGCCGCAATTTGGATGATGCCCAGATTGAGATTGTTTCGGCGGGTGGGGATGGCAGTTCGCCTATGGCAGAAGACCCGACTCCGGGACAAAATCACGCTTTGGTGCGTTAAGATGATTCAAATCGTCTGGAAATCATCATGATTCACCGCGCTCTCTTAATTGGAATGGCCCTTGTTGGCCCAGCTCTTGGAATTGCTCAAACATTTGAAGAGCAAGTGTCCGAATTTGGACTTTTGCAGAGCAAGGAAGTTCAGACCGAACTTGGTATTGATGAAGCGTTGCGGAACAAGATGAACAAGTTCGCGGACGATTTTAATGCTAAAGCAAACAAACTTCAAGAGGAGTATCGTAAGTCTGCAGAAGGAAAGACCACTCCTCCGCCTGCTCCGGTGGCAAAACTTCAGCAACTTGAACTAACGCTGCGAAAAAACGTTTACGGTTTGTTAAACACGGCGCAAAAGAAGCGATTGAGCGAGTTGACTCTGCAGACCGCGGGTTATCCGGCATTAATGAATCCGGTCGTGGCAAAGAAAGTCGGATTGAGCGATGCCCAGGTTAAAAAACTTCGCGATGCTTATGAGCAGACGGGTCGCAAAGTAAACAAATTGCAGGAAGATGCGCTCAAACCGATTCAAGACAAGTACGGCAAAGAAAAACCCGCGAACCAAGAGGAGCAACAGGCACTTCAAGAAAAAATTAACGCGGAAGCAAAGGGTGTGATGGATAAACTTGCGCCGCAGTTGCAGGTTTTGCGTGATGAATGGTTGCTCGTCTTGAAAAAGACGGTGAAAGCAATTCAACTCAACAAGTTTGAGACTTTGCAAGGCAAGCCGTTCAAGCCTAAGTAGATTGGGAGTTTTGTGAATCGGCTGTTTGCTTGAATAGCCAGAACGAATAACCGACCGGCAATATAAGCGAAGAGATCACGATTCCTAAAGCGACAAGGATCGGGCCACCAGCGAGGATGATCAGTGCACCGATAACCGCCGAAACGACCGAGAGTCGCGCAGCGAATCGGTGAGTTCGTTCCCAGTTTTCCGGTGACTCTAGAGTCCAGGGCGTTCGAATGCCAACGTAATAGTTTGGTGTCACTTTACCGAGCAGGTTTCCGAGGAACCCGAAGAATGCACACATGAGAAGGCCAAACGCAACCGGCGGCAAATGCGCGGTTTGCGCGGCCCCAAGGGTGATGATGTGGATACCAAGCAAAAACGCCATGATTCCGTAGATCAAAAGGTCGTATGTTTTCCGGAATGGTTCAATAGATTTCGTTTTTGGGCTGAGAGCCGGGAGTACGGCAAATAGGGCTCCGGTAGCCGCCATGATCCAGATCATGAGCCACGCTCCCGAACCTTTTGCATCATAGCGATCAGCCTCTCCAACTGCATTGAAGTGAACGGGGATTTGATCGGGAAGTGTTGGATAAACGTAAGCTGTGTAGAGTGCGGCGAGCCCCGTGATAACGAGGCATCCGATAAAATTGCGAATATTCGGGTTCATGACTTTTCTTCCTGCGGTTTGAGTTGTTCTTGAGGGATGAAATCGAGAATGGCCGCGGCGGCATCTTGCATAACCGTTGTGTTCAGGCTGTAAATGAGCTGAGTTCCATCTCGGCGTACACGCACAAGTTCGGCTCTTTTGAGGATGCTAAGGTGATGACTCAAAGTGGGAGCGGTGAGGTCGAAGTTGTGACCAATATCACCAGCATTGAGCTCGCCATGGCCCAAAAGACGAAGAATTTTTCGTCGGTTTGGGTCAGAGAGTGCCTTAAGTACCTCAGTCATCTCATAATTAGACGATTTTCGAAGTACTTTGGTTGCAGGGTGACCCGTCTGGAACTTTAAGATGATTTTGAACATGCTTGTCGCATCTGCAATTCTTGGGCAATCGGCGGAACGGATGTTTGACCCTGCAGAGAACTATGGGAAGTCGGCGGATCAGGCGGTGGCGATGGGAGAAGAGAAGTGGTACGACTTCATTATTGAAAAAGCTGGAGCCGAACACACACTTTCAATGAGTCATGCAAATTATTCGTTTGGATGCGCGTTGCATGATGTAAACAATATACGGCTAAAGAAAGTAGAAGCGCAAAGGCAGTCTCTGATTCGTGCGATTCGACCTAAGATGCACGAATTTGCCGATGAATCGATCACTGTGGGCATGATTGTAAGTGGCGGTGGGACGATGTGGACAGTAATTGGGTCGGGCAATATAACGGATGTAGAGCAGTGTGTAGGCGATTTGATTCAGCCTAAAAAGGGCATGAAATCTGCGACACAAGCGCAAGTGTGGACAAAAATCGCCGAAGCCGAAAAGAGAATGGTATCGGCTAAATCAGAAATTGATGCAACAAATGAACACTTGCCATACAGCTATGCGGGAGCACAGGCGGCAATGAAAAAAATGAAGTTTGAGTGGGCAGATTCACTATCGACAATCTCGAAGTTCAAATCGGTTGCGGATCGCGGCCGAATCATGGCGGTGTTTTATAATGCCGCTGAGACGGCTCGATGGGCAGGTGAGTAGGGCCGGGTCAAAGAAGCGCAGTCGCGGTAACGTGTAAGGGTGCGTATTGCGGATCAGTTTGCGGTTTTGAAGGAGCGGAACGAGGCGGCACTTGTGCTTTTTGTAACGGGTGGTGATCCTTCGCTGGAAGCATTGCCGGAAATCTGCGAAGCACTTCAGGATGCAGGTGCCGATCTGATTGAGGTGGGGGTTCCTTTTACAGACCCGATTGCCGATGGCCCAGTTATCCAGGCAAGTAGTCAGCGTGCACTCGACCGAGGAGTGCGACCCGGTATGGTTCTGGACACCTTAACTTCAATTGAATTCAGAGTGCCGGTGATTTTGATGGGCTACTACAATACGGCGTTAAGGGTCGGTTTGCCAGAATACGCCGAGCGACTAAAAGGTGCCGGAGCGAGTGGAACAATTATGTGCGACTTGATTCCGGAAGAGGCGGATCAATGGATTGCGGCTTCTGAGGGAGCCGGGCTCGATACAGTATTTTTAGCGGCCCCGACATCGACTCCGCAGCGGCGAAAAGCGGTTTGTGATGTAAGCACGGGGTTCGTTTATGCAGTTTCGCGGATGGGCGTGACGGGAGCGGGGACAACGATGGGAGATTCAACGGAGGGGCTGGTCGGAGATCTTCGAGAATTTGCGACGTGTCCAGTTTGTGTAGGCTTTGGAGTTTCAACACCCGACGACGTGAAACGGGTTAGTGCAATTGCCGATGGGGCAATCGTGGGATCGTGGCTTGTTAACCGGCTCGCGAGCGATTGGGGCAATAATGAGGCTCGAAAGGAGCTTTTAGCGGATGTTCGCCGTTTGAAAGAAGCAACGAGGCGATAAATGGATAAGCCAACCAAAGCTGTTCATGGTGGAGCATTTTTTGGTGCGATCGGGGAGAGTTTACGTTCCCTAGATCGAGCGGATCAGATTATTTCTGCGGACGTTCTGGATGCTTGGTATGACCCGTCACCACGGGTTTTGAGCGCTATCAGCCGTCACTTGCCGTTTCTGATTAAAACGAGTCCGCCGACACATGGAGATGGACTCCGCGAGGTCATTGCCGATACGCGAGGGTTGCGACCAGAGAATATTTTGCTGGGTTCGGGGACTTCGAGTTTGATGTTTTTGGCAATGCCAAAATTGATCGGGCCTGAAGATCGAGTCTTGGTTCTGGATCCGAGTTACGGTGAATACGTTCATATTGTTGATAATGTGATTGGAGCAGAACTTATACGGTTTGAACTCCCGCTTCCGGATTTTGAGCTTGATGAAAGCGCGTTGATTGAATCGGCGAAAGAAGTACAGTTTGTGGTTTTAGTCAATCCGAACAGCCCGACAGGACAAGCCATTCCATTGGGTTCGATTCAGAGAGTTGTTGCCGCCTGCCCTCAGACAACGTTTTGGATTGATGAAACTTATATAGACTTCTATTCGAACGAACTCGGCGAATCAGCGAGCTGCGAACTCCTTGTTGGGCAATTTTCCAACTTGATTGTCAGCAAGTCGATGTCGAAGTATTACGGATTGAGCGGACTTCGAGTTGGATATTTGGTGGCAAATGCCAAGTTGGTTTCAGAGTGGGAGCGATTCTCTCCACCATGGTCAGTGGGCTTAATTGGTCAACTAGCGGCGATCGAGGCTCTCAGTAATCCTGATTATTACGTCGATCAATCGAGACTGACTCGAGAGTTTCGAGATGAAATGAAGGCTGGGCTGACTGAATTTGGCTGGCACGTCGTTCCCTCAGTCACAAACTATTTGATGGCCCAAGTGCCGGACGGAGGCGTCCAAGTTCTTTGCGATCAGCTAGCTGACCAAGGAGTTTTTGTGCGCAACTGCGATTCTTTATCGCCCCGATTTCAAGATGGCTGGCTCAGGATTGCAGTAAAGGACAGGGAAACTAACCACCGGATGCTGGCGGCAATTCGGCAGGCTCTTTGATCGCGATTTCGATTTCTTTGCGGAAGGTATCGATACTGGCGGGGTCATAGCCGGACATGATTTTTCTAACAATCCCTTTTTTGTCAATCAGGACAGTGTATGGCAGAGCATTGACCCCGTAGTCAACTTGAGAACTTAAGTTCGAGAAAACAATCGGCCAGTTTATTTTTTGGTCGGTTGCGAATGACTTCATTCGGTTGAGCTCATCGTTTTCTTCGAGGGAAAAGTCGTTTTCGATGTATCCGTAGAATTGAGTGACACTTAACAACTCGACACCCTGAGATTTATAGTCGTCATGAATTTTTCGCAATGCCGGAAAATTAAAGTGAGAATAGAGTGACCAATTCGCGAGAAAATTAATAACCACGACTTTGCCACGATGGGAGGCAAGATTTGAATATTGTCCGATGGATTTATCACTGACAATTTCTGGTGCAAGTGATCCAGGTAGGTTGAGACGGTTCCGTGTGCGAATGATTGAGTTTTTCTCGTCTTCACTTAAGCGAGGGTCTGCCAATCCTTCGGACAGTGAAGCATTTCCAGCAATCTGATTTGAATCAAGAAACTCTATCTCCGCTTTTGCCGAATAAAAATTCGCAATTGCGATGGCTTGACTCCGCGTTTCTTCAACCGTATTTGGACTGATGATTTTTTGCAGTTGTCGATTGAGAAAGGCAATTGCATCTTCCGGTGACATTGGATCGGGTCGATGAACTGCATATTCACCCGATGCGCGAACAAAGTTGGGGGCATCCATCGGATGTACAGCCGGGATCTCATCGAGTTTCGAAATGGCTTGACCGTAATTTTTTGAGAGGAGATAAGATTCAAGAAGGATTGTGATGGCTGCAGATCGAGAGGATTGGGGCGGATCAGTTGTGAGATATTTATCGAATGTGGCGGGTATGAAGGCATATCTCTCGGCGATGAGAAGCAGATTCATCCAAGCAAGGCAGTCCTCAGCTCCGACAGTCTGAAGATTAAAGGCGATAAGTGCTTCTTCGGCGAGAAGTTTGGAATCTTGCGCGATTTTTGTGCGGAATGCTTCCGTCGTATTCTTGGGGTCTTTCGCGAGTTCAGCGGTACGAAACTGTTGAATTTTGGATAGGGCTTCGCTGGGGTTGGGAGTGGTTTGATTGACAAAAATGGCCGCTGCGAAGAGGTTTGCGAGCATGAAAGTCTATGATACTTGAGTGTGGGTGGCAGGTCAAAAAAAACCGCCCGGATTCTTGACCCGGGCGGTTTGAATGTTCTCGTTCGATTACTTCGATTCTTTCAAATGCTCTTCAACTTCCTTGCGGAACTTGGCATAAGATTCGGGGCTGTAACCGACATGAACCGATCGGATGATGCCTTCACGGTCGATCAAGATTGATGTGGGGATGCCACTGACACCGTAGCTTGAGAAGGAATCATTAGCATCGTAAACGATTGGCCAATTGATGTTGAACTCTTTGTTAAAGTCAGCCATGCGGGCGAACTCATCATCTTTGCTCAGGTTCTTTTCAGCGTTGTAATAGCCGTAATACTTCGTGACGCCGACGATTTCAAGTCCTTTTGGCTTTAGATCGTCGTACATTTTCCGCATATCGGGGAATGCAGCTTTGCAAGGCGGGCACCAGTGAGCGTAAAAGTCAATGACAACGACTTTGCCCTTCAGTCCTTCTAGACCAGGGTAATCGCCATATCCGCGTTCGCTATTGATTGCGGGGGCTGGTGCACCCATCAATCCCATGCGAGTCTTTGTCATTTTGAGCGATCGCTTATTGGCATCGGGAATTCGTGTGTCCGCTAGTCCGGCATCAAGAACCTTCATTGCTTCGGCGGTTTGGCCGTTGTCACTAAACATTTCGGACTTTCCGTTGTAGTAGGAAGAGAGAACTCCAGGCAGTGCTTTTTGGTCGGCTTCGGTGAGGGTGGCGGGAATCTTGGCGATAATGCCATCAAGGAATCGGGCGGCAGTTTCCGCTCCTTGCTTTTTAGCTACTTCGGGAGCGAAGACGTTGCTGTAGGAAAGAATTGTCCCGACTTGCGCAACGGTTTGCGGTTTCATCATGCTGGCCGTCATGGCACCATCCTCGTATTTACCGAGACTATAGAAACCGCGCATACAAAGGTTGTCGGCGGCGAACATGTCAGCTTCCGACGGCATGGACTTCATGAACTCATCGCAAAGCGGCTTGAGGTCTTCGTATCGTTCGGCCATCATGAAGAGTTGCATCCATGCGTACCCTTCGGCAGCTTTGATGGAATTTGGTTTGACACCTTCGATTGCGGCGATGGCTTTGTCTTTAACGGCTTTGTTGAGCTCAGCGGCATTAATCGCCTTACCGGATGCACGGGCATCGGCCAACTGAGTCGAACGGAAATCATTGATCTCCTTTAAAGCAACATTAGGATCACCTGCGCCAGGGAATAGGAGCAGGGTTGCGAGAGCGATGTGGCCTAGCATGCTTCCATAATACAAGATCGCCTGCACAATTTAGTGCAGGCGATCTTGTATTTATTCGGTTTTGAGCGAAATTAGCGAGCGTAGAACTCGACGACTTGCTGCTCTTGGAAGAATTCAGGGAAATCTTCTCGTTCAGGCAAGGCGATGATCTTTCCGGACATTCCAGCTACATCGGGTTCGATGTAGACAGGAACAGGTGATCCTTCGTAGTGGTTGCGCTTCGCAATTTCTTTGCTTTCCGGTCGATCTCTCATTGCGATGACATCGCCGACGCGGCAAGTGTAACTGGGAATATCAACGAGCTTGCCGTTGACCGTTACGTGACCATGGTTAACGATTTGACGCGCTTGGAAAATTGTTCGAGCATAACCGAGTCGATAAACTTGGGTTTGCAATCGCAATTCAAGCAGTCTCAAAAAGTTGAGGCCGTTGTTGCCGTGCATTTTGCGCGCTTTTTCGAATGTGTTGCGGAACTGCTTTTCGAGCATTCCGTAATAGCGTCGAATAACTTGTTTGGCAAGCAACTGTTCGCCGTATTCGGACATTCGTCCGTCGCGCATGTTGGGCCCGTGTTGACCGGGCGGGTAGGGTCGTTTGGTGCTCGGGCATTTTGCCTGGCCCCATATGTTAAAGCCGACTTTGCGGCAGATGTCTTTTTTTCTTCCTCGGTATGTCGCCATGCTTCTTTAAGCCTTTTCCTGTTGGTTTCACTCCAGACTGAGCCGGGGTGGGCGTGAAGAGCTATGATGACCGATTTTGAGGCGGTGGTATCGGGACTTGCTGGTACAAATCCTTAAAATAGTATGTTTTATTGAGCAATAAGCCGCAAGAATTAGGATTTTGAAAGTTGATTATATCACCAACTATATGTGTATCGAAGGGAAAGAGACAATGTTGAGGGTGCTAGTAGAAGAAAATCTAACGGTCGTTCGATCGGCAGATAATTCCGCATACGTTGGAACGATATGCGAAGTGAAAAGCCCGTATATTCGACTTTGTTTTCAGCACAGTACCGACCTGAAGATAGGGGATCAGGTTAAATGCGCGATCTCACGGGATGGAAGTCACACAACGGTAGTTGCTCAGGTGACAGAGCTGAACGGAAAGGAATGTGAACTTTGGATGTTAGTGCAAAATTTAGTACCAGGAGTAGACAGGGCACCGCGGGCCGTGGCCCCGGGAACAACTGTCACCATGATCATCGGTGATGAGAAGATTATTGGTTCGATCTGCGACGTTTCTGAATCCGGGTTGAGGATTCGGTCGCTTGGTCGATTTGAGGTGGGTCAAGACATGCATTTATGGATGGAAACCCAAATGGGCGAGATTACTTTTAGCGGGCGAGTTGCGCGTGTGGTTCACGGCGTCGATAACGATTCTTCAGACATCGGAGTGCAGATTCTAGAGATCGGCCGGCTAGAAAGGGCGCGATATGACCATTTTGTTGATGGCCTCTTACGTCGAGCGAGACGAGCCGCCTAAACTAAACGATTTTCATCTCGTCTGACTGCCGAGGGGGTTGACTTTATTGTTGGCCCCTTCACTTTATTTATTGTCTTGTTATTGCAATCATAACGAGAACCATTACGACCAGAAATCCTAATCTAATAAAGCGAAGTTGATTAAAGGTTTTGTTGCGCTCTTTGCCTTTTGTCAACATGAAGGCCATCATTGCGCCGGGGAAGTAAATCATTGACCCGACGAAAACTGGCCACGGGAAATCTCCGCTCGGGACAATCGCAGGTACGACACTGAGGAAAGCTACGGCAAGACCAAGCAAACAGAGGCCAAGACCGATTTGCGGGAGTTTTTCCTTGACCATAGGTTTATTTTGCTTCACGGGTAGCCTTGAGGTCGGGCATTATGAACCTTCAGTGCGTTTGGGATGAGTGTGAAGCTCAGGGGATCGAGATCAATGACCTGCGTCAACAACAGTTGGTTGCATTTTTGGAAGGTCTCTATGTTGTTAACGCGCACACGAATCTAACGCGCGTTTTGCCAGAAGATGCGCCCGTCCGACATATTGTTGACTCTTTGCTCATTGTGCCTCTCATTCCTCAGGGAGTCCGAGTCCTCGACATCGGTTGCGGCCCGGGTTTCCCCGCTTGGGTAATTGCTTGGGCGCGGCCCGATTTGACCGTCGTAGCCATGGATGCAACGGTCAAGATGCAGAAGTTTTTAGGCGACCATTTGATGCCGAACCTTTTACAAATGGTGCACCGGGCAGAAGACGTTATTGAGCCTGAACACTTTGATTTTGTGACGGGCCGTGCGCTTGCTCCTTTTGGAATTCAAGCAGAGATTTCAGTGGCATGGGTCAGGGTTGGTGGATTGTTTGTGCCTTTCCGAACAGCTACAGAGCGTGAAGCGATCGAGCGAGCAAACATTGGGATGCTAGGACTGAAATTAATCGATATGGTCGAGGTGGATTTGCCAGGTGATGCCGGGGTGAGGCTATTTCCAGTTTTTGAAAAGCTCAAATCAACGCCAAAAGAGTATCCACGATCGTGGGGCAAAATTAAGGCGAAACCTTTAGCGAAGGGTTGAGATCACGAAACAGGACGCGGGCGGGTTCGCTATCGGCATTGATCAGCAATGCTTTAAGTGCTTCTTCATTGGCGGCTTTTTTGTTGTTTTGGATTTCGTAAACTCGACCGAGAATGACATGAGGCATCGGGTCAGTATCGAGAGTGGCGATGGCATTTTTCGCCGCGATCTCGGCACTACTGAAATCGTTCTCTTGATAATGAATCTTTGCAAGTTCGGTATAAGTGTCGCTACGAATGAGCTTGGCGGTTTCATCCTCCTGAACTAGGCTGGTAGCTACCCCATCGAGAAATGCGGCTTTTGCTTCTGTGGTTTTTTCAAGTGACAGATAGATTTTTCCTTTAAGATTGTAGAAATCAAGAGTGACGGGATCGTATTGGAGAATTTGATCGATGAGTGGGAGAGCGGCGGCTAAGTCTCGTTTGTCTGTTTCGGAAAGTTCAACTCCCGTTATGAATTTTTGGACTGGATTTGTGGTGAGCTTCGTGACTTCAGCTACCCGTTCGTTGGCTTGCTTTTGGTTGTAAATAAACGCAGGATCGGTTCCCGAGCAACCGATCAACAAACCTGTGATAAGAATCAGGCTAATTCGCAACGATATTGACGAGCTTTCCGGGAACAACGATAACCTTCCTTATAGTGAGTCCTTGAGTGAAGCTGGCGATTTTATCGCTGGCTTGGGCGGCCGATTGCAACTCTTCGTTGCTTGCCGATGCAGGCATCACGAGAGTATCGCGCAGTTTGCCATTGACCTGAACTGCAATCGTGATTTCATCTTCTGCGGCGAGCTCGGCGTCGGCATCGGGCCAGTCGAGATTGTAAGTGAACCCGTGTTCGCTCAGACCTGACCAGAGTTCATCAGCAGAATGGGGGGCAGCCGGAGCCATCACGGTGATGAAATATTCAATCGCTTCGCTAATCGCCAATTTTTCTGATTCGCTAGGATTTTTAAGGTTGCGCGTCAGGTCGGTCAGCGTATTCAAAGTAGTCATCATGGCTGCGATGTAGGTGTTGAACGCAAACTTTTCGATGTCTCCAGTGGCTTTGGCTACGAGTTGGTGGGTGGCGCGGCGGATGTCTTTGTACTTGCTGTCTGGCTCGGTGAATTTGATCGTGAGTCGCCAGTCTGGATTCCAGTGGGGTTTGAGATCTGCGACAAGACGGAAAACGCGATTGAGGAATCGGGTTGCGCCCTGCATCCCCTCGTTCGACCATTGCACGTTCTGTTCGAACGGCGCGACGAAAAGTTCATAGATACGAAGAGCATCGGCTCCGTACTGTTCAACAGCTTCTTCCGGAGTGACAACGTTGCCTTTTGACTTGGACATACGAACCCATCGCCACATGAGCTCCTCTTCGGGGATCGATTTTGCTTCCTCGAAGCTGACAAGAATTCCATCCTCGCCGACTCCCAGGGTTTCTCCTTCCTTAGGCTGGCGATAAGGAGTGTAACCAAGAACCTGGCCCTGATTCATGAGGCGCTGGAACGGTTCCTTGACGCTGACAAGGCCGGCATCGTAAAGCACTTTTGTCCAGAATCGAGCATAGAGGAGGTGCATGACGGCGTGTTCGGCTCCGCCGACATAACAATCAACCGGCATCCAGTATTTAATGCGGTCGAGGTTCCAAGCTTCGTCTTCGTTATGAGGGTCGCAGAACCTAAGGAAGTACCACGAGGAACAGGCAAAACCGCCGAGGGTATCGGTTTCTCGGCGTCCCAATGATCCATCGCGGGTGGTAGTGTTGACAAACTCTGGAATGCGGCTGAGCGGGCTGGAACCGTCGTCGGCCGGTTCGTAACTGTCCACGACGGGAAGTTCAACGGGAAGGAGATCGTCAATAACTGTCTCTGCGTTACCATCTTTGTCATAGACAACGGGGATGGGACAACCCCAATATCGCTGACGTGAGATCAGCCAATCACGAAGTTTATAATTGACCTTTCGTTCGCCGATTCCAAGGGCTTCAATCCACTCTCCCATGGCCTTGCTCCCGGCACTGTAGCTCATGCCGGAATATTCACCGCTATTGACAAGAATGCCTTCTTTGGTCTCAAAAACTTTGGTGTACCGCTTCGGGTTTGAGAGGTAATCGGCTTCGGTAGTTTCGTTTTGCGTAAGAAAATTTTGGTCAGGCTTGAAGACCGGAATCACGTCCAGATCGAACTTAACAGCAAAATCAAAATCGCGCTGATCGTGGGCGGGGACAGCCATAATTGCGCCGGTGCCGTAACCCATCATCACGTAGTCGGCAATGAAAATGGGAACACGCTTACCAGTAGCAGGGTTAATCGCGAATGCTCCTGTATCCACGCCAGTTTTCTCGCGGTTATCAGCTTGGCGATCCATGTCGCTCAGGGTTTTTGATTTCGCTTGATAGGCTTCGATTTCCGCAAGTTTGTCGTCCGATGACCGTTTCTTGATTTCTCGAACTAGGGGATGTTCGGGCGCAAGTACACAGAATGTCATCCCGAAAATTGTGTCGATCCGAGTAGTGAAAACTCGGAAAGTGTGGGGTTTTTCAACGACTTCGAGATTTGCCGGGTCATTTTCAACGGGTGTGTCGTTGAAAGCGACTTTCATCTGGAATTCAACGCCTTCGGATCGTCCAATCCAGTTGCGCTGCTGGTTCTTGATCCCTTCGGGCCAGTCAAGATCGTCAAGGTCATCAATCAGTCGCTGGGCGTAATCGGTGATTTTGAAAAACCATTGGGGAATGGCTCGTTTTTCAACGGGCGTTCCGCAACGTTCGCAGAGTCCACCGACAACTTCTTCGTTCGCAAGGGCGGTTTTATCTTTCGGGCACCAATTGACTTCGGCGTTCGATCGGTAGGCAAGGCCCTTGTCGTAAAGAAGTTTAAAAATCCATTGCGTCCATTTATAGTAACTCGGATCGCTCGATTTAAATTCGCGGCTCCAATCGTATCCGTTCCCAATGAGCTCAAGCTGTTCTTTGTACCGAGCGGCGTATTGATCAATCATCGGCGCGGGATGGGATTTGCGCTTGATTGCCTCGTTTTCGGCAGGGAGACCGAAGGCGTCGAAGCCCATCGGATGAAGCACATTGTAGCCCTGCATATACTTTGCACGGCAGATAACATCGGTTGGAATGTAGTTGCGACAGTGCCCAACACTGAGTCCAGCACCGCTAGGATATGGGAAAAACTCTAGACCATAGAATTTTTTGCGGTTCTCGTCTTCACGGGTGACGAATAGGTCGTTATCGCGCCATTTTTGTTGCCATTGGGATTCAAATTCTTTGGGCTCGTAACGATCTCGCATCGGTTTATTTTAGCTAAACCAATGCGATTGAGTCGGGCAGTTGGGCATTTGATTAAGGGGCAGGTGGTGGGGTGCCGCCTCGGCGGCGTTGACCACGTTGATTTTGCCCTTGTTCGTTTGCCCGCGTTGCCATCGAAAGAGCTTGCTCTTCCACTCTGCTTAGGATATTTTGGGGCAATTTATCGTACTGCACGTACTGCTTGGGTGCTTCCGTTCCAGAAACTGTTCGAGTAAACGACGTTCCGTCGGCAAACTGGATTTGGAATGTGATGGAGAGCGTTCGGGTGACACCATAGTTGTTATTTGAAGTGGCGAGAATGCCATTATTTGGCCGGATGTTGGTTGACATCTGGCTGGCGCGGAGTGTAGTGAGATCGCGCTCGTTCATAACCGATTGCATACTGTTGTCAACTGCCCTCACGACGTAAGCATCTTGATTTCGGACACGTATGTTGATTTGACCTCCAAGGGGAAGGCCGTTGCTGTACATCTCGGTTCGTTCAAGATTGCCGCCAAATTGCATTTCTGCTTGGCCACGTTGTTGTCCTCCAGCTTGGGCGAACTGAACAGAAATCATGGGCGCGCTACTCATCGCCATGATGTCTTGGGATGCTTCGGTTCGACGCGGTGCCGGGGATGGTTCTACAGGAGAATTAAAGACCGTGAATGTGATAAAGTTTCGCTGCAAATCTTTAATGGATTTGACTTCATTTTGCATCGACATTTTTTCTCGCAAAGCATTGTAAATGGCAAGACCTTCGATTTGTGAGCCGGTCATCCGGGTGAGTTCGCGAGAAATAGATGAACCGATCGCTTTTCGAGCAAGGTTGAATTCGAAAGAAGAAGTGCTAAACCAAGTTGTGACGGTTTTTGCATAGTCAGCCTGATCATTAAGTGAGAGGATTCCATCGGATGCCAGTTTGTTCATCACGAGCTTCAGAGCAGCACGATCTCTTCGGGTATCCCAATTGTGCAGTTTGAGTGCCGGAGAAATGATCACCCAACCTTGCTCATCTTTGGTGACATTGACACCCGTTCCGTTTAGTCCAGCCGGGCCCTGGAAGGTCAGGCTCGTAGCAATTCGGTCGGCGTATTCATCGGGAAGACAAGCAACAAAATTCTGGGTGCTGGGAGCGGATGTAAGAAGGGCGGGGCCAATCGCCATGCTAAGAGGCTCGTTATTCACGGGATCAAGGGCATATTTGAGAAAAGTGGATTTGTCCGCGCTATTTTCAGATGAGCCCGATATGAGTTTGAGATTTGCGAATTCGCTTGACTCTTCACTGAGTTTCCAGTCGGAGAGAGTTGTACCGGTACCAGAGGCCGGGTCAGGCATTGCGTAGGATCCGGCAAAGGTAAATCGCGTTGCTCCGGATTGGTCAAGAGCTTGCAGATTGAGCGTCCAGGTGTCAAGGCTATTCCGCCGCACGACAAGAATAATTTTCGAATGAGGCACTTTCGCTGCATCAAGAATTGATTTCATTCGATCGTTCGGTTGTCGGTCATAGAGAGCTTGAACAGCGGCGATTCGGGCCTGATTTTGTTCAGCCACGATGGCAGTTGCCAGATCGCGAATAGAATTGGACATTGCCGATTGATTACGATTATTGCGATCGGAAAAAACGACTCGCCCACCAATCGTGACATTGCCAAGATATTCGGGTGGAATGGCCATCATGATCTCATCAACTGGTGACCCGGCATTGGCTGGTGGATTTTTTTGCCAGGCTCTGATAGAATTGATCGTGTAGTCGCGGAAGGCAATTTGCGCTTTTTGGTCGAGTTCAAAATTGCGCGAGAGGCGGTAACCACCTTCTTCTTGTGTCCACGCGAGACCAGTTGCATCAGCTATTTTTTGAAGCAACTCTTTGGGGTCAGCGTTTTTGGCTCGGATAACTACCACCTCATTATTGAGATCACCGTTGAGCCGAAGTGTGAGGCCAGTTTCTTTGCTTAGTTTGGGAAAAAGTGTGGCAAGGGTTTCGCCATTTGATTCGAAGTCAAGTCCGAACGACGCGGCGAATGTAGCGGTTAAGCCTGTGACCCAAAGCAACCGGCGGTAATTCATAATAGGGCAACGACGTTCGGGACTGCTCATGGTTCAGTTTTTTGGCTCGGAAGGATAGTCGGTAAGATGGTGGTGTGGAGTGGATTTCAGAGAATAAAGAAAGATTAGATAAGTTTTTGTGTCGTCAGTTTCCAGATGTGAGCCGGGCAAAGGTCGCTCAACACATTCAATCAGGGGCAGTGCGGGTTGATGGCTCAATTGCATCGAAAGCCGGATTCCAGATTAAAGAAGGGAATGTTATTCAGTGTGAAGCGATTGCAGAAACTGAGCGGCATCCGCTTGAACCAATCGCGATGGACTTGGATGTTCGCTACGAAGATTCAGATTTACTTGTCGTCAACAAACCTCGGGGATTAGCCGTCCATCCTGCCAACTCGATGACCGGGGCAACGCTTGTGCACGGATTGCTGGCACGAGAACACGGTTTAAGCGAAATGGCGGGCAGTTTCCGTCCAGGCATTGTTCATCGACTTGATAAAGAGACAACGGGTTTGTTGATCGTCGCAAAAAATGATCGGAGCCATGCCGCGCTAAGTGAATTGATTCATAACCGTCTCGTTCAAAGGCGCTACGTGGCAGTGATTCATGGGGAATTGCCGAATAAGCGATTTACGGTCGATGCTCCGCTGGGGCGTGATCCTCGCGATCCTCTCAAAAGAGCAGTTGTGGCCCTTGGAAAACCAGCGCGGACACACGTTAAAGAATTGAAACGATTACCGGAGGGCTTGTTGGTCGGGTGCCGATTAGAAAGTGGACGAACACACCAGATACGGGTTCATTTGGCGCATTTTGGGTGGCCAGTGATTGGGGATGATCTTTACGCGCCACCAAAGTTAAGACCGGGGCCGATGCAACTCCATGCCGCTAGTTTGCAATTTACGCATCCACTAAAGGATCAGTTGATCTCTATTTGTGCAGAACCACCAGAAGACTTTTTTGGGAGGGAATTTGTGACTGCGGAGGTTGTCAACGGGTGGGAGTAGGGGATTCGGGGGTACTGGCCCGGATTCAACAGATGGGGATGGGGTCGGTGCCGCTCCACGATTTGTTGGCAATTGTGCTGAGCCGTGAAGAAACGGATGTGGCGCACAATGAGGATGGAGCCGCAGACTTGGTTCGGCGGTATCCCGGACGTCGAATCGTCGACTTGAGCCAGAACGAACTTCATGCGATATCCGGATATGAGCAGTTCGAATCGCTAAGAGTACTGGCTGCAATAGAAATTGGGCGACGTGCGGGTCAAAGTCACTTCCAATTGGTCGATCAAATAAACTCGGTTGAGGATTCTTTTAAGTTGTTTGCTTGGCTCGCCGGGGAGAAGCAGGAACACTTTTGTGCAGCGTACTTAAATTCAAAAGGCGGAGTCATCAGCACCAAGGTGATCCATATCGGGACACTAAATATGTCGGTTGTTGGAGCGCGCGAGGTCTTTCGGGAAGCCGTCAGAGAAAATGCGGCGTCGGTGATCGTGGCGCACAATCATCCAAGTGGTGATCCTTCACCTTCGCCGGAAGATATCGCCGTGACCCACAGACTTCATGAAGCAGGAACGATGCTCGATATCAAAGTTCTTGACCATATAGTCGTAGGATCGAATCGGAGCGTGAGCTTGATGCGCGAGGGATTGATTTAGGGCGGGAGTATCCCGCCCTTCTCGACCAGACTATTCTTGTGGAACGGGTTGGTGGACAGCGAATGTTGCACCGTGGTTATCGGCGACAATGGCTATTTGACCAACTCCGGGGACTTCCATCGTGCCATTCACAATGGAGCCACCGTTTGCCGTTACTTTTTCGACTGTGGCGGCAATGTCGGCGGTATAGAAATAAATCAGCCAGTTCGGCGGGATCGATTCCATTTCGGGCGTCGATGTGTTCATGATTCCCGCAAACATTCTGTCGCCCAAATAGAACATGGGATACATGAAATCGCCCATGTCATAGTCTTGCGCTGTCCAGGGAAATATGGATGAATAGAACGCCTTGGCTTCTTCGGGATTAGGTGAATATAGTTCGTACCACGTTACGGGGCTGGGACCAGAACCTGGATTTTCTCCGGGCTGATGAATGCTGAAGTTTGCGCCATGAGGGTCGGTACACATTGAGAAAGTGCCTGTTCCCGGAACGTCGAAAGGCTCGTAACAAACTTTGCCTCCATTGTCGCCCACGGCTTTACAAGTCGCTGCAATATCGCTGGTATGAAAGTAGGTCATCCAATGGGGCGGAATCCCATCCCATTCAGGCGATGTCATCTTCATGATTCCTGCAAACGGAGTCGGGTTTCCACTTTCGTGAAACATTGTGTACATGCCCATCTCCCCCATATTAGCTTCCGACTGATCCCACCCGAAAACGCCACTATAGAAGCTGAAAGTTGCTTCTGGGTCGGGGGAATTGACTTCGATCCAATTGACTACGCTGTTGTTCATTGTTTTTCTTCTTGTGCTAATCCCGCCGAATGAGGCACTTCTGAGCGAGGCGACTTGACTAGTCTACAGAAGCGTCGGTTTTAAGAGTTCCGGGCCGACATAAAATTTTCAATTTTTTGTTTTCGGGGGATTGAAGGCACCGCTCCTGCCTTGGTAACGCTGAGACTCGCGGCGGCTACGGAATAGGGGATGGCTTGTTCAAATGTATCGCCGAGACTGAGCCGGGCGATCAGAGCACCATTGAATACATCCCCAGCGGCCGTCGTATCTACGGCATCTACCTTTGGGGCGGGGAATCTTTGGCATGCCTTGGGGCCCTGATAAAACACTCCGTTTTCGCCAAGAGTAAGGATGACGTGTGTTACTCCCCGTTCAATGAGTTGATTGCAGCACATCTGGCAGGCTTTATCAGAAGTCGGCAATATTCCCGTCAATGCTTTCGCTTCGGTTTCGTTGGGGGTGATGGCAAAGCAGTTTTTCAGGATTTCTTCGGGGAACGGTCGGAACGGCGCGGGATTGAGGATGAATTTTCCTCTTTGAGATGCAGCGATGATGACGTCATTGGGGACTTCGAACTGGCATAAGACGTAATCATCTTCTGTAATTGGGGACCGGGTGATAAGTGATGCGGGCAAGAGCATGTTTGATCCCGGAAAGATCGCTATTGTGTTCATTCCGTTGGGTGCAATTGTTACCGACGCTTGTCCAGTTGCCACTGCCTCCGTGAAAATTACACCTGTATCGCTAAGATTTTCTGTTTCTAAAAGTTCAACAAATTTGTCCCCAATATTGTCGTTTAGACCAAGGCACAGAAGGATTGATGTCTCTGCATTGGATCGAGAGCATGCGATTGCCTGATTGACCCCTTTTCCGCCTAGAAACTGCTCAACTTTGCTGGCAATGACATTTTCGCCGGGTTGGGGAAGGCGGCCCACTGAATAAACCGTATCGAGAACCGCACTCCCAATAACCCAGCAACGACTTGACATGGGCAGAACTTTACTTGAATTGCTTTGTTTATTTACACGGGGGTTTGCGGTCATACTGGGCGCTATGTCAGAAAAGGGCAAGGGCATGGCTCTTCACAACAAAATTTTGATTGGATTGGGGTTGGGGGCGGTGCTGGGCGTAATCGCGAATATTGTTGCCGAGGGAAATCCGGCATTTAAAACGTTCCTCGGAACACTGAATGACAAAGTCATGACGATCGCAGGCGATTCGTTCTTGGCGATGATTTTTATGATTGTTGTGCCGCTTTTGCTCTCCGCATTAGTTTTGGGGATTAGCGATATTGGCGACGTAGCCAAAGTTGGCCGAATTGGAATTCGGTCGCTCGTCATGACAGTTCTGTTTAGCGGAATCGCAGTGGTGATCGCAATGGTTCTGGTCAATGTAGTGAAACCGGGGAACGTCATTACGGAGGAAAAACGTGAAGCCCTTTACAGCGAATACGCATTGAAGGGACTCCAGAAGGAAGGCTTTTCTGAAGATGAAGCCAAGCAAGTCATCGCCGAACGAGCAGCGAGTCCGGATGGGAAGAGTGCGTTGGAGGAGAAAAATGTCGCGCCGAAAGGCGGAACAGAGGCGGATCCACCGGTCGCCGGGATAGTGCCAAAGAATCCACTTTTGGAAGCGACCCGAGCGCTAAGCGGCGGCATATTGCCCTTTATGTTCTTTGCGTTGGTGTTTGGTTTGGCAATGGCGAAATCTGATCCGGAGAAAATCGCTTCGATCAAACAATTCTTTGAAGGGTTATTTGAGATCAGTCAAAAAGTGATCGAGATGGTCATGACGCTGGCTCCATACGGTGTTTTTGCATTGATTTTCAAGACGGCTTCGGCTCTCGGTTTTTCAATCTTTGTTACGCTGGGGGCGTATGCCTTGACGGTTTTGGTCGGGCTTGCAATCCACATGTTCGTGGTTTATTCGATTTTGATTCGAGTGATTGCCAAACGCAATCCGTGGGATTTTTTCCGGCGCATTAAAAACGTTATGATGACCGCGTTTGCGACAAGCTCAAGCAATGCAACCTTGGCCGTGGCGTTGAAGTCCGCAGAAGACGACCTTGGTTTGCCAAAGAATATTTCCAGCTTTGTTTTGACGGTCGGCGCAACCGCCAATCAGAACGGAACGGCGCTCTTCGAAGGAATCACGATTATCTTCTTCTGTCAACTGTTCGGAATTCCCCTCGACTTTAGCAAACAGTTGATGATCATGGGGCTTTCCATCGTTGCGGGAATCGGTACGGCAGGAGTTCCGGGCGGTGCCTGGCCGGTGATCGGAACGATTGTAAAGGGCCTTGGCGTTCCAGCGGGGGCTATTGGCATGGCCCTTGGCGTTGATCGAATCTTGGACATGAGTCGTACCGTCCTGAATGTGACCGGTGACATGGCAATTGCATGCTGTGTTGCGGAATGGGAAGGTCAGCCAGTTGAAGTTCCGGAAGAAGTTCTTGGCTAGTCCCAGCACAGGTTCACTTGAACAGTAACTCGGACTTCACTTGTACGTCTTGGTTATTGTATGATGGTACTGAGGAGTTCATTGAGATTTGATCAGACGCCGATGAGCGACCGATCCAAAGTATTGCCGGCGGGGCTTGACCCTGAATCGGATGAAGCTTTGGTATGGAAAGCTCGTGAAGGCGACTTTTCAGCATTTGAAAAACTCTTCGAAAGACATCGTGATTTGGTTTATCGTTATGCTTACCAAATGGCTCCTCGACGCGATGATGCAGAGGATATTGTTCAAGAAGCGTTTATAAAAGCTTATCAAAATTTGAAGCGCTACCGAGACGAAGCGAAGTTCACAACTTGGCTGTTAAGGATCACCGCAAATCTGGGAACAGACCGGGCCCGCATGTATAACCGCCGCAAAAGCTTGGAAGAGCGAGAAGCGGCCGGTTCACTGACCTGGATGACAGTGGGAAATTATAGCGAAGACCCGATAGATAATATTGAGCAGGAAGAAAGACGAGCATTGCTCAGAGATGCGATTGCGGCACTGCCTGACCATCACAAAAATGCGATTGTCTTCCGTGACATTCAAGAGATGGAGTACGACGATATTGCAGAGTTTTTTGGATGCTCGGTGGGTGGAGCGAAGCTCCGCGTGCTCCGAGCAAGACGAGCTTTACGTGATCGGTTAGCCCCGATGCTGGGTGGGGAATAAGTGGAAAACAAAATGAACAACGAACAAATGGACGCGCTATTCCGAAAGGTATTTGGCGATGTTGAAAACGGAGACGAGCAGTTGCTCGGCTCGGTTAATGGGGGTGCGATTAATCGCGAAGAAACAATATTAACGAACCTGAAGTTGGAACTTAAGAACCTTGGGGAGGTTCCGGAGTGCCAGTTGAGTTCGGATCGATTGCGCGATGCGATTTTATCGAAGGGGACGATGCGAGAACCGGTTTCACCTTTTGCTAATTGGTGGAAATTTGCGGTTCCAGTGGCAGCTTGTGCCGCTTTGGCCGTTTTTGTATTGCAGATGCCTCGGTCGCAAGTCATTGACGAACCAGATACTCAAGGTTCGATAGCGACCAAATTAGAACAGCCGTCGGCGACGCTTGAGAATAAGATTGAACCTAATGATGTTGTGGTTCCGCCAGTGACGGAGCAATCGGCGAAAGTAGAAATTGTTTTGCCGATTGATCAGCCCACAATTGTGAAGAAAACATCTCCGAGTACGGTTAAGAATTCACGTCGGCCTGTTACCAAACCACGACCGCAATACGCTTCACGAACAACCGTTTCTGATCAAGCGGGAGTGGGCGCACCGAGTCCTGCGGCGATGGCGGACATGGTTGCGGCAGATTTAAAACCGAAATCGTCACCGTCAGTGGCTGGCATCGCAGCCGGTGCTTTGGAAGGTTTTGAGAATCGGGATTCTGGTTCGACCAGTCGTGGCAGCGCGGCGAAGCCAGATGAATCTAGCCCGAAAGTCGTTATTGTAACGGCCGGAACAAATCCCGATACCCGGGCAAGCAATGCAACGGAGGTTGACAAAAAGAATGTCGTCTTTGGTGGCTAGTCTGGTTTTGATGAGTCAGGTTCTGGCTCAAGAACCGTTGCAGACTCAGCCATTGCTCCAACCAGTTGGGGCTTATCAAAGTGCGGCTTGGGCATCGGTCGTGGATTCACTTGCCGTTTTGCCCGATATCGCGGGGAACCCTTTTGGCGTCGCAGTATTGATTGATGACCGGGGATATTTCGTTGCGCACACTTCAAGTCTTGTTTATGAACCTCTCACCGCAAAGATGAGCGGTGGTGTGGAAGTGAAATTAGGTCGGATTGGTTACGATAAGGAAACTCAGTTGGTACTTCTTGGAGCGCACAATTGGGTTCCAGAAAAGCGTCAACCGGCGCGACTTGCTCCGACAGTGAAAATTGGCGAACTGATGGTGGCGACGGTTCGGGGCCCGGTTCGAGGAATGCTCACGAGTGATTCTCGTCCGGGACTGTTTTTGCCGAGTCAACGCTATGTTCCTTTGGCGGAAATCCAGTTTGAAACCAAAGATGTTCCGGTGGGTGGAGCAATCGTTTTTGATAACTCTGGAGGATTGGTGGGAATCCTGGGTGCAGTGTTACAACCGGAAATGCCTTTGACAAGTGAGCAACGATTCGAGAATGCACAGCAACAGGCTAAAAATGCTTTCGGCCCCGCTGGACTGACAGTAGCTTATGCGCTTGGGCCAACAATCTTAAATCGAGTCGTCGAAGGATTCAAACGAGACGACCATAAAGTCGATCACCCGAGCGTCGGGTTCTTCTTCAAAGCTGGGTCAGGGCCTGGTCAAGTGGTTGTTGATGAAATCACTCCGGGAAGTCCGTGCGATTTGGCGGGTGTTAAAACGGGCGATCTGATCATGATGGCAAACGGAACCCCGATTGCGAACGTGGTCGATTTAGCGGCACTGCTTTTTGCACTTGAGCCAGGATCAGAGCTCACAATGCGCCTTTATCGAAAAGGTGATCAGATTGATGTGAAGATGAAGGTTGGCGTTAAAACGCTCTGGAATTAATTCACGCGAAAATCTCGCACAACCATCTTGAGGCGAGTATTGCCATTAAACGAGTCTTCTTCAAGGTTGCAAACAACATCCATTTTTGACTGAAGTTTGACTTCGGCGAATTGTTCGCCGAGTCCGAATGCCATAGCAAACCGCTGTTCGGCACCCTCTTGAAGCGTAACTCGGCAGTGGATCGGGTTTCGAGTTGGGGTGCAGGTTGCGAGTTTGACGCCCCGCATGACAAAAGTTGGTTCGGGATTTGCTTCACCAAACGGTTCGAGTGCGGCGATGGCTTTTGCCAGGGCCAGTGATGTGTGATCCAGGTCGACTTCCTGATCAATTCGGATTCTTGGTAGATAATCTTCGGGCGAAAGGTGAGCACTTGCAAAACTATTAATAGAATCCGCGAATTGGCTTAGGGCGCCTACCTGTAAGGAAACTCCGGCCGCCGCAGCGTGTCCACCTCCTTTAATCAGGAATTCCCGACTAGCTTGAATGGCATCGTAAAGATTGAACGCGGGGATTGATCGGGCTGATCCCGTGGCGATATCGCCATGTATTCCGAGAACGAATGAAGGTCGTCGGAATCGCTCAACCACTTTGCCGGCGACAATGCCCACCAATCCTTTTTGCCAGCCTTCGCCCGCGACAACAATTGCCGAGTTCTTATCGAGTCCATCGGCAATAATTTTTGCGCACGCTTCCTGAACAAGCTCCTCTTGAAGATCACGACGTTCCTGGTTTTTTTTGTCGAGGAACGTGGCAAGTTCTGTGGCTTCGGCTTGGTCGTTGGTCGTTAAGAGACGAAAAGCGACGTCGGCATCATCGATTCGCCCGACTGCGTTGATACGCGGACCAAGTTGGAATCCGATGTGGCGCGTCGTGAGCTTTGCCGATGGATCATCGAGATTGCTCACCCGTAGAAGGGCTCGGAGCCCTTTTTTTTGTGAACTTTGGAGAGCAGACAGTCCGAATTTTGCGACGACTCGATTGTTATCTCGCAACGGCATGACGTCGGCGACAGTGCCCATCACGGCGAGATCAAGGAAATGCCTAAAGAAAACGGGCTTTTCGATGCCAAGTTCTTCACACAATCCGAGACAGAGAAGGAAAGCGATCCCTGCACCGGCCATTTCAGTGGCGGGGCCAATGTAATCACGGCGTTTGGGATTTACGACGGCCTCTGCCTTAGGAAGCGTTTCCGGGCTTTCATGGTGGTCTGTGACAACGACCTTCATCCCGAGCTCATACGCGGCTTCGAGTTGGTCGTGGGCACTTGATCCGCAATCGCAGGTGAGGATGAGGTTTGCGCCGCTTGCATGCGCCCTTTTGATGGTATCAGGATGGATACCGTAGCCTTCACGTTCGCGATGAGGGACGTGGCCCTCGACATTGAATCCCGTTCGATCAAGGAACCGATAGAGGATTGCCGCACTGGTCACGCCATCCACATCGTAATCGCCATGGATGTATATTTTGTGGCCGAGCTCCCGGGCGTTCATTAATGCTTTGCGAGCGGCCTGAAAATCCGGGAGAAGTTCGGGATCCGAGAGATGGTCGAGTCTGGGGTTGAGGAATCTATCCGCGTCCTCGGGAGTCATGAATCCGCGTTGAACAAGGAGTCGGGCGACAATTGGTTCGAGGCCGAGTTCCGCTTCAAGGGCGGTGGCGGCATCCTGGTCGGTTTGCAGTACTTCCCAAATTGTGCCGAACTCGGTTGCGGATGTCATCTTTAGGTTATGGCGGTTTTCAAAAGACAAGCGGCAGCCTTTTCCACTTATGCATTCACATCGGTGAAAACGGTGCGAAGTTCTTCAGCGCGGGCACTTGGCACCATGGCAACAACCATGTCATCGGTGCGGAATTCGGTATCTCCATTAACTTGCATCCCGTTTCCATCCCGGAACAAATAGACGATAAAGGAGCCTTGCGGAAGTGTGATGTCGCGTACCGCTTTACCAACCAGGCGCGAACGGTCGGATAGAACGCTTTCGACGATTTCGACATGGCCTTTGTGGAGATGACCTACAGGGATGAGTTCGTCGCTGGCAATTTGTTGATCAATGAGACTGAAAATGATTCCAGTAGCGGAAACGGTGTCATCGATGCCGATTTCTCGGAATACGGCCTCGTGGGCGGGGTCATTAACACGTGCGACAACTCGATTGACGCTCCATACTTCTTTTGCGAGCTGGCAACAGATCAGGTTATCTTCATCTTCGCCAGTGACCGAAACAACGATGTCGGCACGCTTGAATCCCGCTTCCTTTTGGGTGAGGATGTCGCATCCATCGCCATGCATGATGTGTTTTTCGCCGAGAAGATTGCCGAGTTTTTGAGCTTGGCGGCTATCCTTTTCCAGCATCAAAACCTCGTGACCGCGGGCAATAAGCCGCTTGGTGAGTTGGACACCAACGTTCCCACCGCCGACAACGATGATGTACATGCTCATCGTTCGACCTCCGCAACATCGACATTGTATGCGTCTATGGGTTTAAATTCTGCGCCTAGGAACCAATCGCGGCACATTCCGGCAAGTAGTGCGGCCGCGTTGATTGTGAAAAGTCCAAGCTTGCGATAAGCTTCGGCTCGGAGTGGGTCAGCGACTTTGACTGCAACTCGCTCAACGCCAAAGTTTCGCTTGACGATCTGAGCGGCCATGATATTGGTGTTATCGCCCCGAGTCATGGCAAAGAAGGCGTCGGATTCGTTCACTTCAGCTTTGGCTAGAGTATCGAGATCAAGCCCATTGCCAAGGACAATTCGGCAAGGAAATGTTTTGCCGAGTCTCCTCAACGACTCAGGATTTCGATCGATCACCGTCACACTGTGATCCATTGATGCTAGCTGAAGAGCAAGCGATGCTCCAGAACGTCCACAACCCAGAATTACAACCTTCATTGCAAAGAGAAAGAATACCAGCGGTTCGGTGGGGTCTTGGCGACTGATTTGTGATGGTTTGATTTATCTATGTTATGGCCTAAATGTTAATTCGTTCCTGCAGGTTGCGACGAAGTTCTTCGAGATCAATATCTTGCCCAGATGGATCTTCGACATAGAATCCAGCGCTTGCCGAACCGGCCCATTGACCGAGTCGGGCCGAGAGGATGCTGAGGCCTTGCTCATTAATCGCTTTGGAGAGACGGTAGGCGAGCCCGCGACCGCGGGGGGCGCGAATCTCGAGGATGACGGGTTTGCGATCCAACACTTCCATCGTAAAAAATTGTTGGCGGCGGTCGGGATCTTTTCCGCGCCTTCGAAGGAGTTCGTCACGGTTCATTTCTCCCAGAAGCACGCTTTTGAGATGGTTTTCAAGTTGAGCGCGGTGATGATGGGGTAAGGGCGCGCCGCCTTTACTAATCAAGAATGTATCAATAACGACGGCGGGCGTTGATTCTGATGTGGAGCATCGTATGTTCTGCAGAGATAGGTTGTGGGCGTAAAGTACTCCTAGGATATCCGGCAGGACTCCGGCGCGGTCGTGGACTGCAATGGTGATTTCCGTGAGATTAAGGTCGCGGCGATCTAGAAATTCGACGATGACTGTATCTCTTTCGATGGAATTGAACAAGTCGTTGTGGTGGAAAATAGTTTCTTGGGGAGTGCTAAGAAGATAGTGCGTGGGCATTGCGCTCAGAAATTCTTCAATATCTTTGGATTGATTGACGCCTGATGCTTTCGCAGTGGAAAGAACCCGGTCGAGGGCAACTTGCTCCGATTGTTCTTCGGCAAATTGATTTTCAAGAACGTTGGCGGTGCGTTCAAAAAGCGCCAGTAGGTAAGTTTCCTGCACTGGCGTCCAAAGTTCGGGACTGACGCTTTTGACATCGCAGTAGGTGAGCAAAGTGAGTGCCTTAAGGCGTTCGAGGTCGTTGACACGCGCGGCAAACTCGGCGATAGTTTCGGGGTGATCAATATCGCGCACTCGAATGAATTGACTCATCGTGAGATGTTCGCGAACGAGCCATTCGACATTGGTGGCAAGCGAGTGGTCGAAGGAGAATCTCTTTGCGATAGATTGCGCGATTTGGGCACCGGTCTCGCTATGGGGAGCGGACTCATCGGCTTTGCCAAGATCGTGAAAGAGAATCGCAATTGCGGCAGTTATTGGGTCTGTAAGCGACTGCTTGATGCCAAATAGGGGACTGGTTTGCGGGATTTCTTCGAACTCTTTGAGAGCCCGCAGTGTGTGCTCATAAACTGTGTAGCGATGGGCCGCGTCGTGCGGCATAAGGTACTTGCAGTTAGCAAGCTCAGGAAGTATGTTGGAGAATATTCCCGTGCTTTCAAGGGCACGAAGCGTATCGACTCCGCTGGTCAGGGCATCAAGGATTTCCGGGCCCGCTCTTTCCGCCAAGGGAGGCAGAGTTGCGGGAAGTTGGAGGCCTATTCGCTTGGCATCAGCAAGCATCACAGCGGCTGTGCCAGTGGGGGCACCAGGCTTTATTGTGATCTCGCCATTGAAGGCGATTGCATATTCACCAAGGATGTAGGTGGATTCGGTAAGCCGTCTCATGCCTCGTAAAAAATCTTCGTGATTGCACGACATATTTTCACTGACTTGAGAGCCAAGCTCAAAATAGGAAAGATTGAGCTTTTTAGCAAGTTCTTCCCGCCGGGAAAAGTTGAGTTCGTCCTGGATTTTTCCCGTAGCAAGGTGAAGGATATTGCGGATTTTAAGTAAGTAGTCCACTGCTTCTGATGGATCAATTAAATCTGCCCCAATTGCTTTGCCAATCCAGTTTGAACAGTGGAAATCCCGGAGGCCACCAGCACCAAGTTTGAGGTTTGGCTGGGTGACGAGAGGAGTTTCGTGAGTTTTTGCCCACTCATTGTTTCTCTCTTGAATCTTGGCGTGGAGAAATTCCGAAGTGGGGAATGACTTCCAGAGCTCGTGTTCAAGTTTTTGATATGGAGTGATTGATCCGGCAATGTGCCGGGCGTCGAGCAAGTTCGTGAGCCCGATGCTATCGAGTCCGGGAAGGTCGGAGATTGGACGATAAACGTAACTGAGCCGAACTCCGAGAACCTTTCCAAATGTATCGTGGGCGGTTTTAAACAACCAACGGATCGCCTTATCAAGCTCGGCAGTTTCGGCGGATGGAATAAATGCGACGTCAATATCGGAATAGGGTGCGGTTTCGTTGCGACCATATCCCCCGGTTGCGATGATCGTCAGGGGAGGAAAATCACCAAACTGTGTTTGAGATTCTTGCCAAAGAACTTGCCAAACTTCGTCATAGATCGCGCTGAGACGGTGACACCATGTTTTGCCCTCTGGATTTGAATCCAGTTGATCAAAAAGGAGATTCTTCTTCGCAGCGGCTTGTTCTACTGCCTCCTGAATTCCGGTGTTCATCGGTTCAAATAGTATGCCGTTTCGTTGAGAGCGATTTTGCGTAAGTCCTGATTTACTTTGCTGTCCCAATAGATTGCCGCAGGTGTTACGATGATGCTGCAGAACAGGCAAGCCAAGCTGGCTTGAGCGAGTCCGTGGCGAGCAACTGTGATGCAAAACCGACCAGCCGGGCGCCGCAGTTTATAGGCAGTGATTTGATTGCACAGGATAAATGTACCAACAACAAGCAGAGTTGCCTCAGTGAAGAACTGAAGTGGATTGTTCCACCACCCTTGTGGGAGATAGGCGGCAAGGCTCTGGAAGGGAGTAGACAAGACAACAGCTCCGGCGGCGAAAAGTGCGCAGAGCAAAACGCAAAAAAATGAGCCGAGAATGAGGCTCAGACGCGGGATTTTGAGCGAGGGGGAGATGAGGCTGATGGGGGGATGGATGGCAAACAATGCAGTTACGAGAAGTATCCAAAGACTTGTGATGATTTGTTTCGTTAATAAATAGAATCCTAATGACGCAATGAGGGATATGGTTGCAGGGATAGCGGGTGAAACTGGATCGCCCAAGCGGTGCAATGGAACGCAGTAGGCCAGCAGGACAAGAAGACCTGATGCAGTGGCGGCAAAGAGCAATGCGCCGGGCAATGAACCAAGTAGGATTGATTTTCCGGCAAGACGTTGTAGATTTTTGTCGTTGCCCTCTGTGTAAACAAGAGCCTGGAAGGCTTCGTTCTCCCTAAGGCCCCGATCGACTTGGTCGGCGACTAACGATAAGTTTTCTTTATTGAGTTCAGTTGGAAATTCCGCTCGGATGTAAGTTTTCTCCCGCTTTGTTCCAGGAACGGTGAATGGACCGGTAGCAGCGGTTTCGGCAAGGAGATACCCATAAAACGATCCAGCTTCCGCGCGAGCTTGATCCCGAATCAGGATTGCGTTGATAAAAGTATCGCTCCGGGTGGTGAGGGAAGGATTCTGATTCATTAATTTAATGCCCAGGGAGTGAATCACTTTTGGGACAGCGGTTGATCGCAAGTAAGAGGCAGTGGCGGCATGCCAACTCATTTCTGCTCCAGATTCCTCTGTCATGTTTTGCAAAAATGTTCTGATTTGCTGGGATTGAAAATCGTTCCAATCGGGGCGTTTACTTGCTCGTCGCCATGCCGTTTCGGCGGCATCGTTGTTCCCAAGCGCATACTGGAAAACGGATTCGCTTTGCCTCCAGAATGCGTTTTGTGGATCCTTCTCAGCGGCATTGCGGCACAGTTCGGCGAGGAGCAGTGCATCCTGGGATGAAAGTTGCTGACCATCCGCAATTTTTTCCGCCGCAAGTTGGACATAGAGTGAGAGATCGTCGTCATCTTTTGGTGATGGGAGACTAGGCAGAGTTTTTGCTAGGTCAGGAGATGATGTTACGACTTGGGATGGAGAGAATTGCCAAAAGGAATACTGCAACCACGGACGAGACAATGGGTGAAGAAACAGGGCAATGATTGCGCCCATGATTGCACCGAGAAAGGCCCGATGGGCAGTTGTCATCTGTTCGATGGTTCAGCTAAGGATGGGAATTCAACCGAAGTATTCGATTCAAGTCGAGCTTCTGCTTCGGGGCGTCCAAATGTTTCTGTTTGGATGGGTGCACCAAGAACTTGAAGAACAACGAAGAGTCCAATTGCCGCTGCGATTCCGGCAAGAGCCGCCGGAGTCCAATACTGAATCGACTGTCGAATTTTTTGAGCTTGCCAACGAGCGGTGAGGCTCGGTGTGAAATTGGGGCTTGCTTGGATTGGTTCTTGACCCATCAAAGCCAAGAGAGCGGTTTTCTGGTCGGCCCACTCGTCCATCCACTCTGGGTTAAGTTCGAGGTGCTGTTCAAAAAGCTCAAGATCGGCTTCGGATGCATCGTGATCGAATACGGCATCGGCAAGCTTTAGAAATTCGTCTTTTGTCAAGCGACACCGCCTTCGGTGGCCTCGAGATAAATGAGGCGAAATTTTTCACGAGCGGCGTGGAGCCTGGAACGCACGGTTCCTACAGGAATGTCGAGCATATCGGCGACTTCGTCGTAGCTCATTTGCTCCATTTCTCTAAGGATAAGAGTTTCTCTTTGCTCTAGCGGTAAATGTTCAAGCAGTTCGTGAACAAGGATTTTTGTTTCCACTCGTCGATCCGTACCGCCTTCACCCTGTTCGATTGCTTCGGACATAGGCTTGCGTGAGCGAATTTTATCCATGCAAAGACGAACACAAATTTTGTAGAGGTAACCGGAAAATGCGCGATCATCGCGAAGTTTTTTGATCTCTCGAAAAGCCTTGAGAAATGCCTCTTGGGCAACGTCTTCAGCTTCGTGTCTATCGCGGAGAAGATTTGCGGCGACTCGAATAAGGCGATCGCGGTGTCGTGCCACGATGAGATTCATTGCGATTTCATCGCCATGGCGCAGTCTTGCAACTAGTGCCAGTTCATCAGCTCGCAATTCAGCTTTTTGAGTCAGTGCCCATTCTTCAGCCATACAATCTTCCTCAGACGAAGGTTACTTCTTAGACACTCATTGTGCACCAAAACGTTCAATTCTTGTGCAGTTTTTCCATGAACGGTAGAATTGCGGTGAATTCAATGATGTTCTTTCCGCCGGCGATTGAGGTGCCCGATCAGACTCCATTACTTGTGCAGGAGGCGCCAAGTGCCCGGCAACGTGTTCCCGTCGACGAGGAACTTACAGTAGAAGCTGATCATTGGTACAAAGATTTAGCCGATGGAAAGACTGTTTTTGAGGGAAATGTTCGAGCAACATATGGTCTGTCTGTCTTAACAACTGGGCGGCTCGTTGTTGATGATGTTCTGGGAGTGATGGTTGCGGAGGGAGAATCTCGAATTGATGATCCGGAAGCTACGGTTTCAGCCAAGCACATTGTTGTTAATTGGAAGCTCAAGGAGAGTTCGGCAGAAGCTGTTCGGATTGAAGCGGGCTATGTTTTGGTTCAGGGAGACCGACTGGAAATCGAAAATGAGCCAGAGCCGAAGTGGACAATTACCGGTGCTACCCTCGAGCTCACCGATTTGAGTGCGGGCGGCAATCGATTCATCGCGAGGGAAGTGACGATATTTCCGGGTCAAAGAGCCGTCGCAAAACACGTAACGTATCAACTATTTGGCCAAAAGTTAGGGCCAATTCCATCGCAAACGTTCAACCTGGATCGAAGGGTGACAGGGTTAAAATTGCCTTCGCTTAAATATCGAGGAGGAACAGGGTTTGGCGTCGGGTGGCAAAGCAGCCTGCTTTTAGATGATCAGACCATTGCATCGGGAAATTGGGAAGCCTTTCCGGGTGAGCGAGCAGGTTACCGGCTTGAACTAACACGATCATTTATAGGGGAAGGAAAGCAACTCACAAAGATCAGTCCCAGAAGTGATTTAGGTGAGCGTTTCGTTAATGGGTGGTTCAACAACGTGACGCTCAGTGATCCAGAGGAGGAACTCCGCCGTCTTCGGGATCCGAAATCGAGTTTTACAGTTGGAACTTATTGGAATACGTCAACGGATGCTCGTCCAGTTGATGCAACGGACGTGTCAAAAGCATTTGAACTGGTTTATGAAATGGGTGGTCCACTAGGAACTGGTGGTTGGGTTTCAACTGCAAGAGTTCAACAGGCAAGGGAGAGTCCCGCATCACAGTGGGTGAACCGAGTTGTTTGGGATACAACGTTTCTTGCACCACAACTTGATTTTGGAGGGGTGAAATCACATGTTCGGCTCGATTTGATCGGTACGTCGAGTGTGGGGGGATCATTTGGAATTCTGCGGTCGGAACTCGGAGCATACGGAGAATTAATTCCTGGCTTGAGATTAGGCGGAGCTTACGTTTGGGCAAGTGAAAGTGGTTCGCCTGATTTTGGATATGATCCGCTTTCGTTTGGGAGTGGGTTGAACTTGAGAATGGATTATGAACGTGGCCCCTACACATTGAGATATTTGATGAAATATGACTTTAGCGGCAAGCGGTGGTATGACCGCGAATGGGAATTTGCCCTTGTCGCCGGTTCATTGGAGCCGTTTGTATCGCGACGTGAATATCCTGGTGAGTTCAGATTCGGGGTGCGGTTGCGGGTTGATCAGCTTGCGGATCGGCTGTTAGATCGTGATTTAAAAAGAAACCGCCCGGTCAAATGACCAGGCGGGTAGCGATGGTTAGCTTTATGCGTTTGCTTAATTAAGCAGCAGCTCGATACTGGTACTCGGCAGCTTCGTACGTAAGAATACGGTCGAGGCGAACCTCGCCAGAGTCGGTGATCATGCAAGGCCCATAAAGAGGGATGAAAGCTACGTCGTAGATTTCGGTTACCTCAGTGAACTCTTGTCCTGTTCTGTCAGTGTAGGTCAGTGCTACTGTATTTCCAATGAGGGTTTTAGCTTCAGAAATCAACATGGTGTTTGCCCGGTGTGATTAGATTTGGAGGGAGTCAATCCTTCCTCAACACGGGTTATTTTCCGCACCCAGTCAGTGGTTACCCTGGTAACAAAGGCAGGACGCTCCAGTTCTGGCAGGAGTACTGGCTAGTGTGATTTCTGGCTGATATATCTGACGGCGGGGGCAGTAGACTAGACGCACGTGGCTTCAACAGTACGAAAATTTGAGGGTGTTCTCTGCCGAAATTATGCTTTAGCCTCCCGGCTTGAGTGGATTTTGACTAATGGACTGGGAGGATTTGCGATGGGTACGGTGGTGGGTAATAATACACGCCGCTACCATGGGCATCTGGTTGCTGCGACCCAAGCACCCGAAATTCGCACCGTACTCCTAGCAGGAATCGAAGCGTATGTATCAATCGGAGCAAATTCTGACGGCTTAAGTAGCAATCAATATGTGGGAACAGTCCACCCGGAAGGGTATCGCAACTTGGAATCGTTTACAATTGGCGACTGTGCCGAGTGGGTTTGGAATATACGGGGAAGTTTGGTGTCGAAAAGACTTTCGATGCATGAATCTGAGAACGCAGTCACGATTACATATTCGAACCTCAGTGATGTTGGTTTGACATTAAGTTTGAGACCCCTCGTTTCGCATAAGTTTTATCACGATAACTTTCGGGTGACCGATTTTTATCCTGAGCTTTTGCTTTTTCCAGATGACCGCACGGTCATAGCTCATCAAGGAATTAGACTCGCGATAGAGCACCCCGGAGCGAACCGGACGCCGACGACCGGGTGGTACTACCGATTTGAGCACCCGCGCGAAACTGAGCGAGGACTTGACCCTATTGATGATCTGTTCTGCCCTTGCGAGTTGCAATACATTTTGGGCCCGGGAGAATCCGTCTCGCTGGTCGCTGCGACCGAGGATGGCATCGTGGCCCTGCCTCGGACAGAAATCTCTGAAGTGGATGAGAACGATGTTGATGCCATGCTTGTTTCCGCCGCTCGTCATTTCTTGGTAAAGACTCCAGAACGCACAAGCATTATTGCCGGCTATCCATGGTTTACAGACTGGGGGCGAGATACTATGGTTTCTTTGCCGGGTATTTGCTTGGAAACGGGACATGTTGCTGATTCCCGGGACATTCTTTCGGCTTATGCGAGCCAAATGCGTCAAGGTTTGATTCCCAATAGATTTGTGGATAAAGGTGAAACGCCTGACTATAACACGGTTGATGCTTCGCTCTGGTTTGGCAACGCGGTTTATCTCACTTTGGAACGAGAGTGGGACGAAGCGTTTGCCCGCAAAGCGTTGGGCTGGCTGGCAGAAATTATTGAGTGGCACCGCAAGGGTACACGGTTTGGGATCAAGGTTGACCCCGAAGATGGATTGGTGATGCAAGGTGAGCCGGGAGTCCAGCTCACTTGGATGGATGCCAAAGTTGGGGATTGGGTGGTCACACCAAGGCACGGAAAACCAGTTGAGATCAATGGATTGTGGGTCAATCTTCTACGGGTTGCCGAGCACCTGGCAAAGAAACTGGGTTCATCGGCGCAGGCATATGCAGAGCTTGCTGATCTTGCAGAGGTCAGCATGCGCAAGAAGTTTTGGCATCCCCGTATGGGGCACTTTTTGGATACCGTGGAGCCGGACGACGCATCACTCCGGCCGAACCAGTTGATCGCGATGTCGTTGGCATTTGCACCACTGGTTGGGGATGAAGCGATCGTCGCCCTGGGCAAAGTCGAGAGAGAGCTTTTGACTCCGATGGGTTTGCGCACTCTGGGGCCCAAAGAATCGAACTACGTTGGCCGTTTTGAAGGGCCGCTGGATAAGCGCGATGCTTCATATCATCAAGGCACGGTCTGGCCCTGGTTGTTGGGGCCCTATGTCAGTGCGGTCATGCGGGTGACGGGAGACAAAAAGCGAGCGCAAGCGGCACTAACTCACATCGTGACGAGCCTGCAGAGTTACGGCATTGATGGTATCGCAGAAGTTTATGATGGCGATGCACCGCAATACCCCGGGGGATGCCCTTGGCAGGCCTGGAGCATTGGGGAAGTTCTGCGGGCTTGGCGAGAATGCAATGCATGAGTCAGAGTCAACAAAAGTTTTCAGAGAATTTGTAGAGCTACTAGAAGCTAATTCCGCAACCTTTCATGTTGACCACGTTCAATCAGCGAGTGAACTACGTTTATGGGTTGGTTCCAAAATTAAGGAGGTGATTGTTGCCTGGGGATATTCGGTGAATGATGTGTCACCGTTCACCTGGGAATACCTATACGACGTCGTCAACGATGACCGATGCCTCACTGCAGATATTTCTGAATTACAAAAACATCGCAAAGGATCCGCCTACATTGCGCTGGACTTTTCAGATGAGGCGATAATCATTTTAGAAGACTCAAGTGAGCTGCCGATCAATCTACGCTTGTTTGATTTAGTGATGGTTGCAGAAAATAGAGAGTGGATATACATTTACGGTCACGAACCATACGCCGAACACACCGTGTTCTACCCAACCTCAGGACGATTAATCGCATTCGAAAATTCCAAGCAAACGCTAAATGAAAAAACTGTTTAAAACAAAACCCCCTACCTCTTTATGTAAGTTGGTAGGGGGTTAATTTTATTCCTAACCCATCGCCATCGGCATCACGACGCAGAAAGTATCTTCTGAATCGGTGGGCCGGAGGATTGCAGGACGGCTGGACTCGGTCATTTCGGCTCGAACCCCTTCGCCTTCCAGGGCGTTGAGGGCGTCGATCACATAGCGGCCATTGAATGCAATATCCACATCGCCGTTTTTGCTGACCATTGCGACTTCTTCTTTCGCTTCGCCTTTATCTTCGCTTCGAGCAGAGATCACGATCTTTTCACCTTGTCCAGAGAACCGGATGCGGTTTGCACTATCGCGGGCAAGGATCATAGCGCGCTTGATATTGATGCTCAGCTCGTCGCGATCCATCGTCCAGACACGGGTGTATTCGCTCGGAACTACTCGCTCCCAGTTGGGATATTGTCCCACAAGGAGCTGTGAAACCATTTTTGCATTGCCGATATCTACGATTAGGCGATTTTCTTCAAGGCCGATTGTGATTTCGTCGTCCATTCCAAGGCTCAGACTACGAATGATTCGCAAGGCTTTTTCCGGCACGATGGCGGTGACCTGGCTGCCAATGCCTTCTTGCATGATCTTGTGAACGGCCATGCGGTGGGTGTCGGTGGCAACGAGCGTCAGAGCTTCACCATCGTAGGTAAAGAGCACACCAGTCAATACAGGACGACTTGTGTCATCGCTGACCGCATACATAACACTTGTAAGCCCTTTGACGAGTTGACCAAATTTGAGTGTAAGAGTTCCAGACGCGCTGATTTCGGGGACGGGAGGGAACTCATCAGCAGGGAACGCCATGAGTTTCCACTCAGATGCGCCGATTCGCAGGAACACTTGAGTTCCCTCGAGGCTGATTGCAACTTCACCATCGGGCAGTTGAGCGGCGATGTCGGTCAGTAGCTTTTGTTGGACGCAGACTGATCCTTCATCTTCAACTTGGGCGGCACAGGTTGCTTGAGCCCACATTTCTCCATCACAACCGGTGAGGGTCACGCCGCTTTCCCCGGCGGTGATTTTGATTGAAGCAAGCACGGGAAGGGCTGTCCGGACGGACGATGCCCCTGCCGCGATGGTGAGCGCGTCGCTCAATTCTTTCTTATTGACGGTAACTTTCATTGGCCACTTCGTGATAGCTTAATTTTCATTTCTGCAGAATCACCGATTACATGGGCAGATGGTACTGACCGGGGTTCCTGTCTTCTTCAGCAAAGGAGATATCAGCCCCTGCCGTTTGCATGCGAAAGATGATTCGCAAGTAATCTGATTCATTGAACTCAGGCCCTTCGTCGCTCTGCAAGAGATCGACTGTTTGCTTGAGGGTTGCCATATCCGTGGCAAGAGATTCGTCCTGACCCGCGGCTGACTTCAGCTCGTAGGCGAGTTCTTCTGACAATTCATTGCCAGCGTAGAGATCCACTAGTTTTCGATAAAGATCGCTCATTTCAATTTCTCCATCGAGCCACCCAGTTTTTCGCGCAAGGCTCTTCGACCGCGATACAGTCGCGATTTCAGTGCCGGGACGCTAATCCCTAGAGTGTCCGCCGCTTCCTTGGCAGATATGTCCTCAAGGTCGCAAAGGATAAGAGGTTCGCGGTAGTCCATTGGCAGCTCATTTAGTGCGTTTTGCACCGTGACCCGCAAGGCAGCGCGTTCTTCTGTTCCACTATACGATCTTTCTCCCGAAATCTCTAACAGTTTCGGTTGGCGCATTTTGTCGATGCACAGGTTTCTTGCGATTCGGAAGAGCCATGTTTTAAAGGCTCCATCGGCGCGCAAGTCGTTTGCCCGCTTCAGAACCCTCAAAAAGGTTTCCGCCGTCGCATCTTCTGCATCAGCCCGATTGCCAAGCATTCGGAATGTGTAGCGAAAGATTTTTTCGCCATACAGTTGATACAGCCCGTTCATCGCAGAGGAATCGCCCTTTGCAAGGGCGTTCAGCCAACGTTTTTCAGCTAGTGAATCTTCGCGAGGATTGCTCGACATAAAGGACGGGGGAAACTCCTATTTCGCCTCAAAAATTATAGCTCAGCCCCACGGTGCGGGGCTGAGCTTATACACACGTTTTACAAAATGATTAAAGTTTGCTGGGGAGTTCGATAAATCTAATCGTGATATCGTTCGCCGGGGTGGGATCATTTTCGATTCCACTGATGAGAACGAGGTAAACGCCACCAGCTTTTAAGTTCTTTGTGACGGTTGTGTAGATGCCCTGAGTACCGGAGCGGCGAGCCTCAAATGTAAGGTTGCCCGAATCGGTATTGAGCACTGAATTGGAACCGGGATCAATTGCCGGCGTGGTGAAAAGCGCGTTGTCTCCGGGAGTTTTGAAAGTGACTTGGGGCGTATCACTGCCTGCTTCAAGTTCAAAACCGTGGAAAACAATCAACTTCGCTTTATTGCCATTAGGCCGAGTGAGGTCAACGGCGAAATTGCTGAAACGCAATCGCTTTAGTTGCTCTGTGCCAAAGTTTCGGATTCCGTGAGCGATGATGATGTTGTCAACATCTTGGCCAAAAATGATTGCTTCGCGATCAATTTCGGTGCCACCAGCATTGAGGTGAAGGGAGACATCCCATCCATCAACCTCGGGTCCACGATAATCAATGTCGGCAAAAGCACCATTGGAAACTGCGTAGGACAGATTCGTGGCTTGTACGTCATCGTCGAGACGAAAGTCAACAGCACCAGCATCGGCTGAAGCATTAATAAAAAGAACATGTGGCTTTGTGTTTGAAGACGCACCACCACCACCGCACCCTCCAACGAGAAGGAGCGAGGCAAAGATTGCAAGGAGAGATAGCCTCTTGACCATCGTGTTTAAGATACCTGATTCGAGTCGGGGCTTGTCTGGCTTGGGTTTGAATCTAAGCCCTTCGAGCGGAGTTCCGCTTTGTAATGCGGATAAATGAATGTGTAGCAGGCGGGGCAGCCCATGAGCCCAGTTTCAAGAGCATTTATGAGAGTTGTGTTGCATGCGGGGCATGAATCTGTAGGAAGATCGTCGTAGCATGTTTCCAAGAGTTTTTGTAACCCCCAGTGTTCGATGGTTCGATCCAACTCATCCCCTTCCAGAACAGCGCGCGAGCCAAACTGATCAACCAACGTGTAGCGAAGCTCGCTGCGGTTCTGCATTCCCATCTTTTAGACGGCAACCGGCTGTATAGGTGTTCCAGTCTTGGTTTCTTCGCGGAAGAGCGAAATAATGTGTTTGGTTTGTTCACCTGGCTTACCATCGCCGATCGGCCGGTCGTCGAGAGTAATCATGGGAATGACTTCAGCCGCAGTTCCGGTAAGAAATGCCTCATCTGCGCTCAGAATGTCATAACGAGTCATGACAACTTCTTGAACTTCAATTCCGGCTTTACGAGCAAGTGCAATGACGGTATCACGGGTAATTCCTTGAAGCAAACCTTGGCTCGGATGCGGAGTTTTGATCACCCCATCCTTAAAAATGAACAAGTTATCACCCGTACACTCTGCGACATAACCTTCGTGGTTCAGCATTAAGCCCTCACCCGCCCCAGCCCGGTTAGCTTCTTCTTTGGCAAGGATGTGATAGGCGTATCGACCAATGCACTTGAGGCGCTGGTCGAGGGTGCTGGGTGGTGCCACACGATAGCTGGTGGTGATCACGTCAAGGCCCGTGTCGTACATTTCTGGCGTGTAAAGAGCCAGCGTGGATACCATGATCATGATGTTGGGCGGCGTCTTTACCGCTTTCGGATCAAGCCCAAGAGCGGTCCCGCGAGTCACGTTGAGTCGGATGTAACCGTCTTCGATTTCTGACATGGCACAGACTTCCAGGATTTTGTTTCGCAAAGTAGGCTGATCCAGTTCCATTTTGTAGCCAAGGAACTTGCATCCAAAGTAGAGGCGCGCGAGGTGCTCGTCGAGTTTGAAAACTTTGCCGCCGTAGATGCGAATCCCTTCGAACAATCCATCGCCGTAAAGGTGGGCGTGATCGGCAGCGGGAACCGAGGCTGTTTCGAGGGGACTGACTTCGCCGTTGTACCAAACGAGCTTTTGCATGAGAGGGATTTTACCGGGGGTCGCCCATGACCCTTGTCCAAGGTTCGCGGCTTTTGGGTCTGTTCGACGTCATAATAGTAAGGGAATTTTCCTTAATTAATCAGAGGATTGAAAACATTGAAAGCAGGAGCAAAGATTTTTTTATGGTTAACGGGAAGTGTTGTCGCCATTGGGGGCGGTGCACTCGGGGTGCTTTACGCCACTTTTGATGCTGAAATCGTTCCAAATTCTTATTTTTTGGGAGGTGAAGAACTCAAAGGGAATAGGGCAGAAGTCAAACTTGCGATTGCCAATTGGTATGGCAATTATGGAAACAAAAAAGTTGAATTAACGGGCAAAGGGTATGGGAAACATAGGTTTTCGACAACTTTGAATGAAATGGGTTGTACGATTGACCCAGAAAAAGAGGCCAATGGTTTGGCTTATCAAGACTTTTTTACGCATTTGATCGGGGGATACAAGGATTTTAAAGGAGTACGCCGAGATATCGACCCGACTATCAAATGTGAACTAACAAAGATCGACGATCTGAAAGCATTTGTTACCAAATACAAACCAGAAATTGGTGCAGCAAGAGCAAAATTCTCCGGCGGCAAAGTTCAGCTGACCTATGAGCAAGTTTCGAATGAGCTTGACGAGGCGAAGGTTGAGTCGGCGTTGATTGCTGCGGCAAAGGCAGAACAAGTAGGAGAGTTGCCGTTCACTCACGCACCAAAGAAAGTTCCAGACGAAGAGTTAGAAAAGATTACGACTGTAATGTCGGAATTCAAGACGACATTTAGCGCAGGAAATATCTCTCGTTCGGCGAATATTCGCCTAGCGGCATCACGGATTGATGGTTTGGTTTTGATGCCAGGTGAATCATTTAGTTTTAATGATTATCTGGGCCAGCGAACCCAAGCGAAGGGTTTCAAGGTTGCTGGCGTCTATGTCAGCGGTCGGCATGATGTTGACGTTGGGGGTGGCATATGCCAAGTAAGTACGACTCTTTACAACGCAGCGGTTCGGGGTGACGTCAAAATTGCTACCCGATTCCCGCACAGTTTGCCCGTTCCATATGTTCCGCTTGGTCAGGACGCGGCCGTGAGTTTTCCGAATCCGGACTTGAAGATAACAAATGAGCACGATTTTCCGATCGCACTTTCTTCGACCCCAGAAAAGTCGCAACTGACGTTCCGAATTTTGGGTGCAGAGAAGCCCGAATTCACATACAAGCTCGAATCACAACTGCTGTCCTCGTGGTCGCGAGGCGAAAAGATTGTTCACGATCCTTCGCTTGCTTATGGCGTCCGAAAAGTTATGGACTCAGGCGGATCGGGCCGGAAGGTTCGAACTTGGAAGCTCATTTACAAAGATGGCAAGTTGGTCAAGAAGGTCAACATGGGCGACAGTACATATTCCGGGGGACCAAGAATCATTGCCATGAATAAGTCGGCAAAGCCAAAAGCAGTTGTTAAAGTTGATAAACCCGTTGAAAGTGTGCCGGTTAGTTCTGGAGATTAATTGAACCGGGATTTATCGACTTTGATGAGTCGGTATTGAGTTCCTTCAAATACAACCTCACCGATTCCGGTGAGGTTGTTGCTCTTTAGATCCGGGAATGTGGCGGCGATTGGTTCGACGATGTAATCCGCCTGAGACTCTTTGAGGAACTCGTCGAGGCGGACGGAATCATTCACCTGGAAAATACCGTCGGCAACATACCGTCGCTTGTCATATTCCGGGGTTTCGCTCCAGTGTCCAGCATAGGTATAAACTCCGGCATATCCAGAAAGAGTTGGGTTGAGATCAGGGAGGTAAGGAGTCGCAAATTTAAATGAAGGGTCTGTCGTGCCGGCGGCGATTCCAGGCCGGGCAACAACCACTTTTCGTCCGGGCACGGCTTCGAGTTTGGCGATAATCTGGCTGACATCGGAAGACAAGTAAATAGGTTGCATCGTCGTGACGGAAACGTTATTGCGAATGAACAGAAACTCGCGCTGGAACCAGTAAAGGCTTGTTGCACAGCACAGCAGAAACACTACGCCAGTGACAAGATTACGTCGAACGCGAAACGATTCGGAAGTTGTGTCAGCTTTGGGGACTGCATGATTTGCGAGCCAGTCAAATCCATACGCGGCGAGAAAACCCCATGGAATCACCAATCCCATTGCGAGTTTGCGCTGGAAAAGTTGTGGGAAGTACGGTAGAACGAGTCCAACCGCCGCCCAGGCAGCAAGGAGTTGCCATGCTTTTTCTTTGGGTCCAAAGTAGACGGTTGCACTTACGGCGGCAAATGCGATGAGCCAGGGAAGAGGTTGAAGGAAGTAAGTCTTTTCGACGTCATAGCCGGTGCCAAATACGAAAAGAAAAAGAGCCACAACGGCTAATCCAATCGGGCCATACCACTTCTTGCTTGAATCAGATTCACCTCGGAATGAAATCACTCCGAGGACAAAAAGCGGGAGGATTCCGAACAACATCTGCCGGAAAGTGCCGGAATAGGTAAGGGTAGCCGCACGGGCCTGGAAAACCGGATCGTTCTGCAACACATTGACAAACCAAAGTGCAGCCGGGATGGCGCCAAGTCCAATAACGAGTGCCCGAGTCGCCCACTGCCAATCAATTGACTTTTGGGCAACGAGCACACCGGCAAATGCGACCAATGAAATAGCAATGATGAGAACATCGTAACTGTGGATGTTCATGAGGAGGAGCATCGAGGCCGCACCGAGTGGCACTGGTTTCCAGCCGGATTGTGCGTCCCAGATTTGCGTAATCACAGTGATGATGAGGCAGAGACTCACCATGAAAAGCCCGTTGACAAGGCTCGAAGCGAATACGAATGCTTCCGGTTGCCAAACATCAATCGGCAATCGCTGATCGAGGATTCCACCAAGAGCTTTGGGTGGGTCGGCAATACGACCAAAGGCTTGCCAGAACATAAATCCAAGCCCGCCACCGAGTGTCGCGAGGATCATTCCGGCCTTTGCAACGAAGATCGGTAGCTCGATTTTTCGAACAAATCGACCTAATAGAACAACAAAAAGAAAGGTGAAAGCGAGCCTGGCTAGGTTGCTGATCAGGGGAATAGCAATCCATGTCCCCATACTTTTGAATGGGATGGCGAGAATACCGAGGAGCCAGAAATAGAGATGAGCGGTCAGTCCGGGTTGATTTTCTACGGCAAATCGATTGTCAAAAAGAAACGAACCGTTCATCGCTTGGTGAATCCAAGCGGCATAGACCATTTGGTCGTCCGTGCTGAACTGACTGCCGATGTAGAACGAACCTGCAGGGGCTGATTGCGATGCAAGTATCCAGGGAATCGCCGCGATCACCGTTAAAACTATTGCAAGCCGCAACGTAAAGCGGCGAAGGTTGAGACTGTAATCGAGCGTTTCGGGTTCAGACATCGGTTATCGCCCTTTTAACGAATTGTGTTGAGATCGACTTCTGAAGGTTCCCGGCCAAGACTCTCATAAATTGCGATGATTTGACCTTCCCATTCTTTTGCCGGTTCATTTTGAGGATTGATTGCAAGTGCTTGCCGGAAAAGGGCAAGAGCGAGTGGATATTTATCCTTTGCACCAAGAACCGGTGAATTGACCACAACTTCACCATATTGAAAGCTGGCTTTTTCTAAGTCGCCTTTATTCTTGCGGGCATCGAGAAAAGCTTGTTTTACTGCGGCAAGTTCTGACTCCGCAACCTCGATGACACTTGTGTCTGCCGGCGTGCTCGACTCGGCGACGGCAGAATTCGGTGGTGCAAAAAGTATCGCGGCGACAAGAACGGAAATCATAGATTTATTTTAACCTGTTTGAATGGGTGCTCTGCTTGCTTTGACTTCCTGTTCCATATTTCTCAAGTGAGACTCTAATGACTGGGCCAGGCTAGTTGCTTGCTTCGCCGGAACGGATTGACCTTGGAGACGAATGATCGTTGCCATGATGGCCTGTGCATCAGGATGCATGCGTGAGATGACCTCATGTTCACTCAGCCCAACGGAGAGACGTAAGGATTTACGGACTCGGTCGAGCGCAGATGCTCGCAAAATGAGAAGTGCATGGTCGCGACGGTGCGCTCGTTGTAGCGTAAGGCTCATGGCTTCCATGAGCTCCTTTGCCCCTCGAGCTTTTGTGATTTCCCGGCTAGCAACGCCAAATCGACGGTTGAAAGTGAAGACGATAACGGCCCCGAGAAAGAGTGCTTGCCAAAATGCGGCGGACGCCCATTTACCAATCTCGTCCAGGGCCGTTCGACTTTCTTGATTTCCAACACTCGCTTCAGAGATAACCAGCTTGCCTCCTTGCGGTAAGAATTTACGCGCAAGCCAGACCCCGAGCTTGGCGTTTTCGGCGCGGGCGATGAACCTATTTCTGAGAAAAGTTGCGTCAGAAACGGTGAGATAAATTCCCCCATTCATTTCATCGAGATAAACCAGATAATCCGAACCAGCTTGAATCAAGGGGAGTTCAGATGCTTGATTGTCTGCTTTCAATGTGTACGGTTCGCCACCCAACTCAACAGAAAATTTCTCAGAGTTGTCCGGCGTGGTGTATTCAAGAACAACTCCGTTCGGTTGAAAGTTTTCTCGGCTGGTGGGCATTGCAAGATTCATAACACGCCCACCTTGCTTAAGGTGGTTGCTGACACTGGTTTGAAATTGGGAGGGAGGTTCCTTACTAAATTCCTCACCTTCTTTGCTTTCGAATTCTTCTTTTGATTTTTCGCTCTGAAACCGATCGTAAAATTTGACATTATCTGCGACTATGAGAAGGACATCATTCTTCGAAAGTTTGATAACCGGTGAGCGATCGATGACGACGGGAATGTTATTCTTGCGTAGCAATTCAGCGTAAGCCGCAAGTCCAAGACCGCGAGTGTTAACGGAACTGGGGGTCGTGCTTCCAGTGCCACTCCCAAATACAAAAATAAGCGCCGAAAGAATCAGCAAAAGAGAAAGGACAAGGGCAACGCGGTTGAACTGCTTCATTGCTTTGCCTGCCGGAGTCCATCAAGAAGGAGTTGGTATTCCGACTTGAACCAGTTAACATCGTTTTGGTCTTGAGGAATCAATCCGTACCAAGCGTGATCGAATTTTTGCGTTGCAGGGTGGAGATCGAATGTTCCAGGTTTTGAGGGTAGGTCACGGAATCGGAGAAGGTGTTCCCAATTTGTTTCGTGCCGTTCAAAGCGAAGAATCCGTTGCTCGTCCATACGGATAAGGCAAGCAAGATAAAGACATCGGATAGCTTCGCGGAACAGTCCTTCGGAAGCGAGTCGGTCGGCTTCGCGAATCCATTGATCGGCGGATCGTTTGGCTTCCTCATTCGAGATGAGTCCATCTTCTTCGTCAACGCTCGGTTTCCGCTTGAGCCGGATCTGTGCGAGCATAAATATGAGGAACCCCGCCAGGACAGCAATGAGGACCGCGATCATGCCCTGAATAAGTCCGGGTGCCGCACCAAATCCCCCTGTTGGCTCCTTTTTCTCTTTATTGAAGCGATCGCTAAACCATTCAGCAACCTTTTCGAAGAGGTTTTCTAAGGCTTTGGCAAGCCACGATTCACCCTGCGAAGTGTCAAGTGATTCTCGGTAAAGAGGGTTTGATAAAATTTCTTTCGCTTGTTCGGCAGGCTGACCCGCCGGGAGTCCCGGAGTGCTGAACGGGGTATCAGTGTTGAGTATTTCGCGCTGGAGCTTCTGGAGTTCAGGTGATGCGGTGGCTTCCTCGCTTTGCGAATAAACGACAGATACAAGCATGAGGAGCAGAGCGAATATCGTCAGTTTTCTCATTCGCGCACCTCAAGAACATCCTTTGCGAGCATCCGAATGTCGAAACCCTCAAGTTTAATGCGCCGGTCGTAATAGTTGACCGTGCAAAGGGCCGCCCAAAATGGAGTAAGAACCCAGATGAGCGCATAGAGGGGAAGCATTTGGAAAGCGGATTTAATTAGATCGCCAAAAATAACTGATCCGAGCCAATTGTCAACTGCGCCAATTCCGAGAATGAGATCGACAGCAATTTTAAACATGATATAGAGTCCGCCACCGACAAAGAGAAATACAACAAGTCCGTGGAACATCGATTCGCCAACGCCAGAAATATTGCCCTTCATTCCGGCGAGCATTCTTCCTCTTTGCCGAATGGTCTTGGAATCACCTTTTTCTAAGACAGCGACGACGGGAATAAGGCAGTTTCGAAAGAACAAAATAGGTGTTACAACAAAACTGGCCATGGCAATGACAAACCCGAAAATGCCCAGTAGGCCGGGGATTACGGAGTCTGGAACGACGTTTTGAATAACCGCTCCAAAAATGAAGCAGAGAGAAGCGGCAAGGACTGGAAGGAAAGACTCAAGTGCTGCGACCGAGAGCAGACTTGTAAATTTCCACGGATGGGGGATTTGTAGTGTGGATACCGAGGGTTCGCCGGGGAGCCTATCGCCCGTGATGTAATCGTTGGTTTCTGAAACGGCCGTTGCAAAACACTGTCCAATTCCAAACATGAAAAGTGGGATGGCAAAAAAGATGGTGATTAAGGCAGATATCCCTACCCGAGAAAGGTCATCGCTCAGCTTGTCGCCTCCCACGATAACAAAAAAGCCGGGGAGAAGATAGGCACCACTGAAAATGAGACTGAGGAAACAGAAAAGTGACGGCAAAAGGGTTTTGCCTAGAATATTTCGGGCGGAGAGCTGATAGATTCGGGCCGCACGCTCAAGCTTTTCACTTGATGACATGGGCCGAAGAAACTGCCGACGATCCAGGGAATTGACTCGTTGTAGGTGCAATTCTATGGGGTCTTTCAGCTCCATGCGTTCAATCCGTTACTCGCCCTAATATCGTACCTTCTGACCCAGTCGCGGATACGTCTCCCGGATTGGTTCGTCTCTACGGGTGTAGGCAGTATTGCCACGGAGATTTTGAGAACAATGAGTTTGACGGCAACAGTTTTGGCGAGTTTGGTAGTTGGGCAATCGAATTCCATTAATTCCTACTGGCAATCGGGATTGAAAGATGCATCATTCACGGCGAAAGTGGGGAAAGCGTCGCAAAAGGAATTGCAAAAGATCAACAAGGATTTCGCTCAGTCATATCGATTTGATAAAACCGATGTGAAACTGAAGGAGCCATTTATGCTTCGACTGGAGGCAACGGTCGAAGATCAGCAAATTTGGTACATATTGAATGGCCCGACCCGCTTGTTGAGCATCCCAAAGAGCAAGATTCGTCAGCGCGAGAATTTGGCGAAATCGCCCGGCAAACGCCAGACCGTTTTCGATTTCGGTCTGATTACCCCCGCCCTTTTTGACGACATGATGGTCGCAACATTTGTTCGTATGGATCGTGCAACAAATGAAGCGGTTTTCGATGTGAAATACAACGCAAAGATGGGCGACGATTCGCGAAGCCGAATTTGGGTTGACCCCGATCAAAAGTTTGTGACGAAGCGCGAATGGTATAGCCAAAACGGGAATAAGCCGTTGCTTGCCGTTTTCCGATACAAATCGCCAAAGAAATTTGGGACGGTTTGGATTCCGACCGTTCTTGAGGTCTATAACTCACAAAACGTACTTGCCGGCACAACATATTACAACGACATTGAAGTGAACACAGGTTTGAACTCAAGCCTGTTTAACGTCAACTAACGCCTGGAAAGTGCGTGGGTCTCAAATCGCCTCGGCTTGAATTAGCTGGGGCGAAACAATTTTGTGAGGACGTCGGAAATAGAATCAGCAGTGTAATCGAGCAAGCTCATGTTGCGGGCGTAGTTCATGCGAGTCGGGCCGATGATCGAGATGACTCCCGCTTCTTGCTCACCAACTTTGAACGTTTGTCGGATAAATGTCAGTGGATAGTGGGGTTCAACTTGATTTTCTCGGCCAATTGTAATTGTATTGGGGTTACTCGTTGTCGCGGCAACTTCTTGACGAACGGCGTCTTCATCTGAAAGGCTCTCGACAATTTGTTGCAGGGCACTTGGTTCACGCTGAAATTCAGGTTGGCTGAGAACATATTCCTCACCTTCAACGATGAGATAGCCACGCGTCAGGTCGCGAGCAGTTGATTTAAGCGCCTGATGAGCGGACTGCAAAATCGTGTTTGCGGTTGGCGGAGAAAGAGTAGGAGCCTTTGATTTTGCGATTTCGGCAAGCGTCAAACTAGCTACTGTGCGGTCTAGTGTCTCATTGACCAATCCTATTTGATCTAACGTCAATCCAGGCGGACAGTCGATTACGCGATTTTCAGTGTGTCCGTTTTCGAGAACAAGAATGAATAGAGCGCGGTCGGGCCCGAGGGCGGTAATGACCGCATTGCGAATTCGAACTTGAGCATCGCGCACGGTGATCGCCGCCGTCATCAATTTGGTCATGCGACTCAGGGCTTTAGTCGTTTCCCGGACAAGGTCACGGAGTGTATCTTCGTCGCGCGCGGCTTGCTTGAGGGTTTTTTTATCGGTTGAACCCGGTGTTTCTTGAAGAAGAAGGTGGTCGACAAAGTATCGGTAGCCTTGATCACTGGGGATTCGTCCAGCGGAGGTGTGAGGTTGATCCAGAAAACCGAGGTCGGTCATTTCTGCGAGTTCGTTGCGAATGGTGGCACTACGAACGCCCAGGTCGTACTTAGTGGCAATGAGTTCGCTAGAAACGGGCTCAGCTCCGGCCACATATTCGAGGATGATGGCCCGGATGATTTTGCGTTTTCGGTCGCTGAGATCGTGCATGTTTGAACTTTGCCTATTTAACCCGACGAGTTGCAGAATGATTTTGCGGCAATTAAGGGGCCAATGCGCGATTCGCCGCTCGCAGAGTCGTAGAATGAGAGGATGGATCGCAAGCCGGGAGATCGGATTTTTGGTATCGAGACCGAATTTGGCTGTTTAGTTGATGATCCCAATATCAAACCTGAACGCATTGTAGAAGATATCAAAAATTACATTTTTCTCGAACTCAATTTGGGGGCAATTGACCTTCATGCGCGCGATGAAGTTTTTGAGCCAATGGCGAGCGGCGGATTCATGATAAATGGGTCTCGGCTCTATATTGATGCGGTTGGTTCGCACTTGGAATATGCAACGGCAGAATGTCGGAACCTAGAAGATGTCGTCCTCAACGATCGTGCGGGGCAGCGGATCATCGTCCGAGCACTCAAGGAATTGGGTCTTGAAGATACAGTTAGAATTTACAATAACTCGATTGATCATTTTGGGGGTCATACATTCGGTTGTCACGAGAACTATTTAGTGCGGATGTCGGAAGGATTTTATTCTGAAGATGTAAATGCTCTCTACTCGTTCTTGGTGACGCGGCAATTGTTCGCCGGGGTAGGTCGAGTTGGTGGACACGTATTAATTGAAGGAGGCGAGCCAACTTATAAAGATATGAGCCAGAACCCAATCGACTACATTTGGGTTTCTCAGGTTTATCATGTATTTCCGGATGACGAAATAGACTTTCAATTGTCACAAAGGGCCGATCACATTTTGCGGACGGTGGCGAGTCGGGTTAGATTTAATCGCGCATTGATTAACCCGAAATGGGAGCACTTTTACGCCCATGAAGGCATGAATCGAATGCATTTGCTCTTTGGGGAAGCAAATCAGAGTGCCTATGCTTACAAGCTGAAAGTTGGAACGACAAATTTGGTATTGCAATTGCTGGAAGACGGCGAACTCATCGGAGAACCAGAACTAGCTCAACCATTGATCGCGCTTCGAGACATTTCACGCGATGATCAGTATCAGTGGCGGGTATTGATGGAAAACGGAACGGAGACCAGTGCGCTTGACATTCAGTATCGTCTCCGTGACTTAGCGAGCCGATACGCGGGTGCTTCGCCCGATGTGGATTGGGTTCTGCAAGAATGGGCTTATGTTTTGGATCGACTGAAAGAGGATCCGATGAGCTTGGGTGATCGACTCGATTGGGTTGCGAAGAAGCAGATGATTAATGCCTTCGTTGCAGATGGGGGAGCGGAGTGGGGAGCCGATGTTCTGCATAGTCTTGACTTGGAATATCACAATATCCATCCCGAGCAGTCACTTTTTTATGCTTTGCCTGAAGGAACTCCAGCCCGACAAGTTAATGAACTCAATATTATTGAAGCTATGACCGATGCGCCGAAAAACACACGCGCCTATGGGCGCAGCCACCTTGTTGACCGTGCCGTGAAACGTGGGTGGGGAATGCCCTATATGTTCGATTGGAGCAGTGCGGTTTTGGGTCGGCGCGATCTTTATGAAATGCCCGATCCGTTTAACAGTTATTCAGAATTTGTTGGGGTGGATGCAACCGAATAAGAGGAACTGGCCGCCGGGGGTTCAACCTTTGCGCCCGCTCATGTTGGAGCACTTGAATCGGCTGGAACTGTGGTCAATTGCCGCCTTTTTATGTGGGCTTGCTTTGCCACTCGTTTTGCAGAATCGAACTGCATTGATGTTTGGATTGACAAGTGCGGGGTGGGCGGGGGTTAACATCTCGATTGCGCTCATCGGAAAAAAGGCGCCTCCGCCAAGATCAATCTACGCATTCTTTCGGCTGCTTTCAGCCAACCAGATCTCAAATGCCTTTTACATCGTGTTTGGAGTATTTTTTGGATTAACTTCTGAGACAGTAGATTGGCGAGCGGCAGGGTGGGCCGTATGCATACAAGGAATCGCCCTCTTGGTTCTTGATGCAATCCTTTTGCGACAAGTGCGCGAACTGCTACAGGAACCTTGAGGGCGTTTGGATTTTGTTACTTTGTAGCTTGAGCTTTATATTCTGCTTCGGTTGAAGGCACTTTGAGTTCGCCAGCCGCGATTTTTTGCTTCAATGCTTCGATTTCCGCGAGGACATCGGGTCCGATGAGATCCCGAGTGTGTTCGAGCTTACTGATTCCAACGCCGTTTTGGGCGATGTCGTACTTGATTTCTCCAGCGGAGAACTTGCCATCGACACAATCTTTGATCGTAGCGAACACGGCTTCGTCAACGTTTTTGATCATTGAAGTCAAAACGTTGCCCGGTGCTTCGCCATCTTGGTCACTATCAACCCCGATCGCGAAAAGTTTGCGATCTTTGGCTGCTCGAATGACCCCGAGGCCAGCTCGACCAGCAGCGTGGTACACAATGTCTGCTCCTGAATCGTAGAGGACGTTTGCGGCAATCTTTGCATCATCAACGTTGTCCCAGCTTCCAGTGTATTTCGCAGGAAGTACGGTCGCCGATGGATTGGCAGCATTCACACCAGCCGCATAGCCATATTGGAATTTTTTGATAAGGTCAAGTTCTTGACCACCAATGAATCCGACTTTTCCGGTTTTGGTCATCTTGCCGGCAATATAGCCAACAAGGTAAGAACCTTCTTCTTCGTTAAAGTGAAGCATTCGGACATTTGGTGCTTCGACGAATCCGTCAACGATTGCAAATTTTGTGTCGGGGTAATCAGCGGCGACCTTTTCGAGCGCTTTGCCTTGATTCAAACCAACGGCAATCACAAGATCATTACCATCGTCGGCCATTGCGGCAAGATTCGTTTCGTAATCTTTTTCTTCTTTCGATTCCACTTTGCTAACAGTGATACCAAGATCCTTTTCCGCTTTTTGAATGCCTCGCCAGGCGGAGTCGTTGAACGATTTGTCTCCCAGTCCACCGCTATCGAACACGATGCCGATTTTTAGGGAACCGGTAGGTTTTTCGCCCGTTGTTCCGGTTGTTGCGGGTTTGTCTGGATTTTCGGGAGTCGCAGCCGGTGGATTACATCCAGCCAGCAGGCCTACTGATGTTAAGGCGAGAACCGATGAAAGGGCCCAAGTCGCCCAGGGTCGAGCAGTGGTGAGTGTTCGCATAGGTAGAATCATAACATTATAGACCTGACCCGGAGTTGGTTAGGTAAGGGATGAGACCGTTTGATCACTTGCAACCTCACTAAACCAGAAAGTACGTTCGACACAATTCGGAAGACATATAAAGATTTGAAGCCAACTGATGCGGCTTTGCTCGCAACGGCATTGGTCGAATCTGGCCGGATGGCGGATGCTGTTTATGACGGAAAATCCTACACTTGGACGGGCGATCAATATGACGCCATGGCAAGCGCAGTCGCCAAAGAAGTTACTCAGGTTCAAGATACGGTTGAAGACACCAAAAAAGCCAAGTTGAAAGCGGCGGAAGAAGAAGCCGTTATCCTCACTGTTCACCTTTTGCCTTCAATGGCGGCAGCGGAACGAATTCTAGGGAACCGAAACGATCTTAAGGCTTTGATGGGAGATATTATTCAAGAGGGCGTCGAATTTTTGTTCTCGACAACCGACATTGGATGGCAATGGACGCTGGAACGAGTTAACTGGGCAACCAAATCGGGTGGCGAAATGAAACGCCATATCAAGTTCCGAGCAGACTTTTTGGAACCGCATGTGGGCATGGAACTTGGCCCTGGCGGGAAAAAGCGCAAACGATAACTATAAATTAGTTTTGAGTTCAGCGACCACGGAGGTACCCTATCTCCGTGGTCTCTTTGCTTATAGCAGCGTGTTTAGGGGTGAACCAAGTCGTAGAACCGACCCAGGAAGCGAACTGGAAGGTTACTCCGGAACGATCTTTTGAGGTGAATGGGGCACCTTATTTGCCCGTCGGGGTGAAAGTTGAGCCAACTGTTGAAGCAATTGATGCGGCCGCGAAGGCGGGAATCAAAGACGTTTTCGTTGAGCTTCCTTTGGAACTTGCGAGTTGGCGGAGAATTATTCCCGAGCTCGAATCGCGTAGTCTTCGTTATTTGATTGGAGTGTCCTCCTTGGCCCCTTCAGCAACTGTCATCGCCGTGGAGCCAAAGAGTTACCGGGTATCTGGCCTGTCGGGCAAGATCGACATTAATGTTGAAATTCCGGGTGGTACTCGGGCTTACGGGTTGCTGGCAAGTGAGCGCAACGGCGGAATCATTTGGCAAGGAACAAAGCCGATTGAGAACGGCAAACTTCACTTTCAATACGATCTGAGATCGGATTTCGGTCATGTTCTCGTTCTATATCCCGAGGTGCGTGATCAGCGCATGGTTGATTATTGGGAAGGATTTGATCAATATCGTGACAACCTCTTAGTCATTTTAAAGAATGCCCAGTTAGGCGCAGGCTATCAAGGGTTGGTGAATCCAGCCGGGAAGATGCTGACAAGTTTCCAGGTGGACGATACATTAGTTCCCACAAGCGAACTGTTCCGGTTGGAACTGGAAACTTATTTGCGGCAACGATATGGCACGGCGGAAATGGTGGGTTCCTCATGGCATATGGGTGTCAATCAGAATCAAACGTTATCAGACTTTGCCGCATGCGTTCCGCTCTGGCAAGGCGGTCGAGGGATCGAGTATGTGTGGAACTCCAAAATGGATCGGCTTGCCCCGTCACAGCGACGCGAAGAAATCTGGACAGATATTCGCACAGTTGTGCGGAGCAGCGCCGCCCGGCGATTAAACAGATTGGTTGACTCCATCAAGGAGGCAACCAACAAACCAGTCATGCAAGAGTGGAACGGATGGGGTGGCCTCTATGAAGATGGAAATGGCTCGCTCGACGGAATCACGTTCAGCCTCGCTCCAAAATCTACAATCGAGCTGATGGATGAAGCCTCAAAGCCGATGAGCAGTGCTCTCCGGCGAGCGATTCCGATGGCGGCAATTGCAACTTCGATCAAATTGCCTACAGGAGAAGATCGATTTGACGCCGGGCGAGCAATCCGACAAAGTGAAATGCTCGGGACAAGAGGTTGGTTCTTTGAAGTGAGTTCGGCGGAAGAGCTTGCAGATGTCGCGGCGGCAGGTGAAATTTACCGGGATCAACTGAGCATTGCTAATTCCGCGGTTTTGCCAGTATTTTTTCCAGAAGCGGCAACGAATCCGGCAGTAACCGGGCGTTTGCCCGGCGGTCATGTCTGGTTGCCAACTCCGGGATCAGGTGAGCGGCTGGACATTGGGCCAACACTTGAAGGATATCGCTATGTTAATGCCGGCAAAACGACGTACGTTTTCTGGTCGATTGCAGAAAAACAACGATTAAAAATGCGTTTATCAAGTGAAATCCTGCCTGTCATGAAGGCACTTGATGGTTCAGACATGGAGATCAAGCAGAAAAAGAACGAGATCGAAATGACTGTGCCAACAACTCCAGTGATTGTTGAAGGTTCAGTAGATATCCCGGTGCCGATTCAGAGTTTTGAAGTGACAAAGATTGCTTGCAGCTACCTCATAGACACTTTTGGGAACCTTGTCGATATTTCTGGAACGGAATACGTTACGTTGCAGAAATCAAATAGTTCGTTCGATCGATATCCTCTCGGGTCGTTCTTGGCCATTCGTGAGCAGTTGAAGCAACTAGCCATCAAGTCGGCTCCGTACAACTGGATAGAGGCCGAGACACCGCAAGAAACGAATTTTAGCGATGTTGGCGAGGTATCTGGAGCATCATCCGGCAAGGTGCTGGTTCTTAATCCTAAAGTGAAGAGCCTCACCCCATACGTTGCGCAATACACAGTTCGAAACAAAATTGGCAGCAACCACTCTGTTTGGATTGCGGCCCGCATGGACGACGTAGCACGTGAGTCGTTGCGGATCTCCGTTGGTGGTGTCGAAATGAAAGTCGAGCCCAATCCCGTGAGTTTCTACGGTGCCGGGTTTGCCTGGTATCGATGTGGCAGTCTGGATTTGCCTGATGGACAAACTCAACTATGGGTGAGAGCGCAAGCCGATCGTCCGATCAACTGTGAAATCGATACCTTAATGGTTGCACCCGGTCAGTTCCGACCAAACGGGCCGAATCCGCCTATGGATTGGGTTTGGGCCGCGCTTGACCAGGCGCGCCCGCCTCAAGAAAAGGATTGATACGGCTGAGGAGTCGCACATTCCATTCATCATCCTGGTCTTTATAAAGACCAGGATCGAGGTCGATTCGACCGTAAATGCAAGTGGTTTCGTCCATACGGACTGCCCAGCCAGCGTCTCCAAAGCTGTAATGCCACCATTCGTCTCGGCAATTACTAAATCCCGCTTTGAGCATCGCCATGACGAGAATGCTGCGATTCCGATCGGCCGTTTCGGTTAATCCATAAACATACGTCGGCGCACCTGCAAGACGTTCAAACGGAGATGTGACATCAACTTCGTTGCCGTCGGCATCGAGGAGCCAAACGTCAACGGCGGCACCGGTCGTGTGTCCTGGAGGTGCCTTTTGATCGACCGGGGCGACGAATCGACAGACAATACGCCGCTTTGCCGCGAAGTTGAGGTCGGGTCGAACCTTCTCAAGGGATCCGTAAAACCAATTCCAAATTTTGACTTGGCGTTCGAAAGGACGCCATGCATCAACAACGCCAATCTTGTATCCCGGAGGCAAATTCTGGGCGGCGATCTCCAGCTTTTGTGCAACCTGCAAGCGCAAAAATGGGATAACACTCGGGCGTTTGATGATGACCGATGGGGCGTAATCAGCGAGAGAAACGAGCGGTTCGCCGTTTTCCAACTCGATTATTCTGTTGAGGGCCCGAATAGGCTCCGGCCTTCCTTTGCTACGATCCCAGCTCATCCTGCTGTTGTAATCATGACCCAAACAGGAGTAAGAGGGCGATCGCGCCCGCTGTCACTCGTTCTTTTGGGCCAAATGCAAGGGTGGTGGAAGGACGAGGGCCAGGGATTTCAATCGTTTGGCCCGCTTGGAGTTCAATGTCGCCCCGGTAGCCAAGCACGATATCTTCAAAATTGATCTCGCGTGGCTTCTCATTACCGGTTGAGAAAATCTTAATTTTGTCCTGCCGTGCCCCTTCCATGAATCCGCCCGCAAGCTTGACGACCTCAGAAAGTTTGGTTCCTTCGTTGATTTCGATCCGGCCCGGTCTTCGAACTGAGCCTTCTACAATAACGAACGTTTTGGGAACGGAGCGTTGGTCAATCGTGATAACATCGCCAGCTTGAAGGACAAAGTCGTTATCGGCAGGTAAGCGAAGGGTGCGTTTTGCACCGGCTCGTTCCAAAGTGATCGCATTGAGGTCAGCACCTTCGGTAAAACCACCACATTTAATGATCAGTTCGCGGACAGTCATATTCGCTGCGAGGTCATAGTTTCCGGGCAGAGTAACTTTTCCGACAAGAGTGACTTGGGCTGTGGGGCCAGGTGTCACCGGTATGTTAGGGTCTGTCGGTTTTATTGGCGTTACGGGCGTCGTGCCTGTCTTGGCGAAAAATGTGATGACATCGCCTGGAGCGAGAGTCGGATCCTCATTTTTTGTGAAGTCGGCAAGTTTAACCGCCCCACTTTCGGACTTAATTTGGATGTTCGAAAGGTCGGCTTCAGGCTTAAGCTCAGCGAGCTTGATAACATCCGAAAGCTTCATATCGGCTTTCCAGGGTGTCTCCGCCTCGTAAGCGACAGTTCCACCAAACTTAACCGTCTTTACTTCAGGATTGATGAGTTTAAGGCTGATCGTGGCTTTCTTGAGGATTTTTTCATCCAGCAGTTGCTTTGCGATTTTGTCAGCAGCTTGGGTTTCTGTGAGTCCGCTGATCTTTACGGCACCCAGAAAGTCGACGAGAATGAGGCCGTCGCTTGTGACTTTGTAATCGTGGTTGATGGATGATTCTTCGGCGCAGATAAGCTGAATCGTGTCTCCGGGTTTGATCGTGACTGGCTGCCCAAAGGCTGTTCCAACGACGACAAGCATCATCATGAGGAGAGAGAAAATCCGCGAGAGAACCATGATTCTAACCTTCGGACGATTGACCCTAGTAGAAGTTGTCACTGAATTCAAATGAACCTGGGTCTTGAGCGGTCACGCAAGTGGGGCTTAGCCGTAATTTGCATGTGGGCGCAATAATGAGGCTGTGAAGAGTGCTTTTCTCGATCGGTTGGCTCAAGGTGTCGTTATATTTGATGGCGCCACAGGAACGGAGTATCAGAAAGCAAACTTGGGACCCGAAGCTTTTACTCTCACAACCGAAACCCATTTGCCGGAAGCTGTTCGAAATGCCGCCGCTCGGCTGAAAGGAGAGTTTTTGGAGGGCTGCAATGAAGTGCTTAACTTTATGCGACCAGATATTGTTGAAGATGTCCACTGCCAATATTTCGCGGCAGGGAGCGATATTGTTGAAACGAACAGTTTCGGATCCACATCAATCGTTTTGGCGGAGTATGGAATCTCTGAGTTGGTCTATGAAACCAGCTTGGCGGCGGCCCAGATCGCACGGCGAGCCGCGGAGCGGTGTGCAACCCCAAATGATCCGAAGTTTGTTGCCGGAGGAATTGGTCCCGGAACAAAGCTGATAAGTCTTGGTCAGGCAACGTGGGATGAATTGCTCGCAACGTATACCGAATCTGCGAAAGGATTAATCGACGGCGGGGTGGACGTGATTCTGCTAGAGACTTTGCAAGACCTGCTGATGGTGAAAGCGGGGATCGTCGCGGCAAAAGATGCGATGAACCAAGCCGGGCGAGTTGTGCCAATCATCGTTCAAGTGACAATGGAACAGACCGGAACGATGCTCGTAGGTTCAGATATCGCGGCGGCACTCAATATGATTGAATGCTTCCCGGAAGTTGTTGCAGTGGGGATGAACTGTGCAACCGGGCCCGCAGAGATGGCACCCTTCGTTAAGTTCTTGGGTGAGAACTCAACTCGTCCAATATCAATTCAACCGAATGCAGGCCTCCCGATGATGGAGAAAGGGCAAGCGGTTTACAAATTGACTCCTTCAGAGTTGGCCGATGCACACGAGAAGTTTGTAACGGAAAATGGCGTTGCTTTGGCGGGAGGATGCTGCGGAACGACTCCGGAGCACATCCGCCAGGTTGCTGAGCGTGTCAAAGGACGACCGCACACGGCCGGACATTGGGTTGCATCTCAAAAGGTTTTCCCGGGTTTTGATTTCGCCTACCGCACTCCAGGACAATATGAGGCGATCAAATTGCAAGGGGTATCCAGCCTCTATGAATTTGTTCCATTTAAGCAAGACAACAGCTTTTTGATCGTCGGCGAAAGGACAAATGCCAATGGAAGCAAAGCTTTCCGCCATATGTTAGCCGCAGAGAACTGGGACGGTTTAACGGAACTTGCACGCGAACTTGAGGGAGAAGGGTCGCACTTGATCGATGTCTGCACCGCGTATGTCGGACGAAACGAAGAGCGCGATATGAAAATCTTGCTCAAAGCTTACAACCAGCACATCACAGCCCCTATCATGATCGACTCGACAGAATCGAATGTCATTGAAGTTGCCTTGCAGACTCTGGCCGGTAAGCCAATCATCAATTCAATCAATTTTGAGGATGGCGAGGAACGCACGCGAAAAGTGCTTGGACTATGTCAGCGGTATGGCGCGGCGGTCGTTGCCCTCACAATCGACGAAAAAGGAATGGCGAAATCGGTTGAAGAGAAAGTGTCGATAGCCGAGCGCATTCTAAGTTTCACGCGAGAATACGGTTTGCCCGACTCGGATGTCTTTATCGACTGCTTGACATTTACGCTCGGATCAGGAGATGAAGAATTTCGACAATCCGCCACCGCAACAATCGAGGCAATTGCCGAACTCAAGAAGCGACATCCGAATGTGAACTCAATCCTCGGAGTAAGCAATGTGAGTTTTGGCCTGAATCCGGCCGCAAGGGTTATCTTAAACTCTGTATTCCTGAATTTTGCCCAACAGGCAGGGTTGACCAGCGCGATCGTGCACTTCAGCAAAATTCTCCCAGAGAACCGCATTGATCCAGAGATTTGGAAGATTGCAAGTGATCTCGTCTACGATGCGCGTGAATACTCGAGCGTAGGTTAAGTCCCATTTCGATTGCGTACGTCGTTAACAGTCACCATCCAGCCTCGGTGTTTTGTTATTTGGCCATGACGGTTCACCTTACTTAATTAGTTTAGAGGCATAACTTTAACATCAGGAACTAATTCTATTCGGTTTTGGTGAGTATAGTGAGTTATGGCTTCAACCGACTCCCAGATTGCAAAGCAGTTCGAGACCCTTGCCCTCCATGCCGGACACAATGGTGATCCATCAACAAAGTCGCGAGCGGTGCCCATTTTCCAAACTTCAAGTTATTTGTTTGATGACGCCGATCATGCCGCACGGTTGTTTGGGCTCGCAGAATTCGGAAATATTTACACTCGTTTGATGAACCCAACAACTGATGTTTTGGAGCAGCGATGCGCGGCTCTTCATGGTGGTTCAATGGCAGTTGCTGCATCAAGTGGGCAAGCCGCACAAACATTAGCGATAACCAACATCGTGGAAGCCGGCGACGAAATTGTCTCTGGTTCAAGCCTCTACGGAGGGACATATAATCTCTTCCATTACACCTTGCCAAAGCTCGGGATCAAAGTCAACTTTGTCGACAGCAATGATCCTGATGCGTTCAAACGATCGACAAACGAGCGAACAAAACTATACTATGGTGAAACAGTTGGCAATCCTAAGGTTGACCAATTCCCGATTGAAGAAGTGGCAAAAATTGGATTGTTTGAGGGTATTCCTCTTATGGTCGACAACACGATGCCGACAGCCTATTTGGTTCGTCCGTTTGATTTTGGTGCCTCCGTCGTCGTTGAGTCTCTAACAAAGTTCATGGGCGGACACGGCACTAGCATTGGGGGCATTGCGATTGACTCCGGAAAGTTTGATTGGGGATCAGGTCGATTCCCTAATTTCACGGAAGAAGACCCCAGCTACCACGGACTCAAAATATGGGAAACATTTGGCGACTTTCCTGGTCTCGGAAACGTGGCATTCGCAATCAAAGCTCGATTGCAAGGATTGCGTGACCAAGGTCAATGCATATCCCCGTTCAATTCCTTTTTGATTCTTCAAGGTATCGAAACGTTGCATTTGCGCATGGATCGACATTCTGAAAATGCGCTTGCCGTGGCAAAATTCTTGGAATCTCATCCGCTCGTTAGTTGGGTGAATTATCCGGGACTTGAAAGTAACGCAAATCACACCGCGGCGAAAAAATATCACACGCGAGATAAGTACGGTGCGATTTTGGGATTTGGTGTGAAGGGCGGTTTTGAATCCGCGAAGAAGCTCATCAATTCACTCGAGATTTTTAGCCTCCTAGCGAACATTGGTGATGCTAAATCACTGGTTATTCACCCTGCGAGTACAACTCACCAACAGCTTAATCCCGAAGAACAACTGGCGGCGGGAGTCACTTCTGACTTCATCAGATTGAGTGTTGGGCTGGAAAATGTTCAGGACTTGATCGCCGATTTGGATCGCGCCTTGAATCTGAGTCAAATTGGCTAGATTCATTTGATCCGAAGCACCCCGCCGAATCGTCTGCTCATTAACGGTCGAGAGGTTTACCGTGGAAAGACGACATGAACGGGGCGATTTGGATTGTTTTTGCGGTTGCGGCCGTGGTTTGCACTTGGCTCGAATCTTCTAAAGAAGAAGGTTCGGGTCAATTTTCTTGGTCGACTGCCGTTATGGCGATCGTCGGAGTTGGCGGCATGTACGTCCTGTCAACTCAGTTTGTAGAAGCTAGCTTTGACCTGCCCGTTGGCGCCTTCATTGCGACTCTGCTCGCGATTGGATTGTGCAAGTGGAATCCGAAATCCGTAATTGGATTAATGGCGGCGGGTGCCGTCGCTTCCCAATCTGTTCTTCAAGAATCTCAAGCTTCAGTGGTCTCAGGATTGCAGATTTCTCCAATCTTTATGGTTTTGGCGATTGTTGGTTGGGTTGGAGCTTGTTTGGCGTGGGGTGGGAATGCGCGAGGTGGCGTTGCGTTTGCGGGGATGGGTTCTTTAGTTGGCATCGCCGATCATTGGGTTCCGGAAGGGTTCGGCAAAGAACCGAATACGGCGGGTTCATTGCTTGCGATTGGCATTGTCGCCGCTGCGATTTTAGTTTTGCTATTGCGGCGGGGTAAAGGTGGCCCCTCATCGCTTTTGGCGGGGGGATTGGGCGCATTAGTTATTGCGGGGTGTGGATTCTTCGTAGCGCAATGGGGCGGCGATGATACGACATTGCCGGTAACGATCTTCGCATCAGTTTTAGCTGCGTTTGCAGTTGTTTGGATGGTTGGCTCGGTGGGCACGTCTCAACGGACTTCGCAGCTGGTTTTGGGCGGGTTGATCTGGATGGGAGTGGCTACGTTTGCCTTTGCCCAAGATAAAACATTTGGCTTGAGTTTGGCGCTCGTCTCAGGGTTTGGAGCCTTTGTTTTGCTCGGCAGAGCAGATTTGACGGCAGTCATGGGGCCAGTCGTGGGATTGGCGGCTTATCGCACTTTACGTGAGCAGTTTCCGGAAATAACCAGAGGATTCGATATTGCTCAGCATTACGGCATGGTCGGGTTGATGATTGGCGCAGGATTGATTGTGCTTTTAATGGGAACTCCTAGGCTGAGCGATCCCAAGGGAGCTAGGAATTGGATGAGGTTTGGCGTACTGTCGCTTATTGCAGCGATAGCAGCCGTAGTTGGGTTGTTCTTCTTTGGAGTGAAAGGAAGTGTCGGACTCGTAATCGGACTTGGAATAGGAGTTTGGATGGCAGGAGTGACGAGCGAGCGCGGGGCATTTGGTCTTGCGCCGCTCGTGGGCCTAGCCGGATTAATAGGTTTAAGTTACGGCGAAGTCAGTCAATCGTTTGATTTAGCAAGAGAACCAAAGATGACGATCTTTATCTGGGCATCTTTGGTTCTGATTGTCATGGCGGCAATTCTTGTATTTGCGCTGTCCGATCGAGTTGTCAGTGAAGGAGTCGTTGATGAAAAAGTTGAATTGGGTTAAGCCGGGTGGATTAATCAGCGTTGTATTAGCGCTGGTGGTAACCGTCGGGTTGTTTAGTGTCGGGATTACCGCCGAGGTTCCAGTTGGGACAGTAGAAGGGCATATCACAATGGGCAAACAGAACGTCGGTTTGCCAAATGCTGACGTTTTATTCTTTCGCCGAACTCAAGATGGTTGGGAAGGTCAAGATTCGTGGCGCGCTGAAACGGATGATCAAGGCAACTTTAGTTTGCGTGGGTTACCGACCGGGTTGTATTCAGCTTCCGTGTACGGAAAAGTCCATAGCATCGAGTCACAGCCTCTCATAGTGAACGAGGGGCAAACTGCTCGCCTAGACTTGGTCGCACCGCGAAGTCCGGATTCATTGACTTTGAACGCGGGATCGCGTGTTTTCAAACCGGGTGAGGAGATAGTAATTCGAGTCAACGGCAGCACGATGGTCGATCAACTTGCGATCAAAGTGCTGAAAGTTCAAGAAGAGTCGTTTACGAACAATCAGAATTTGCAGGATTTCCTCTATGGGGTCGTGACAAATCGCAATCGCCAGCTACCGGAGCGACTGGCAAGTATGCGAACGGTTCGGGACACTTCGGACGAACTGAAAACAAAAGATATCGAAGGGGTCTTCGTCCATGAAACTAAGCTTGATTCTTTAGCTTACGGCGTTTATTTGATTCAAACCCAAGTGGGCGATCAATCCGCATTTGCTTGGCTCACGGTGACGGATATTGCCCTCATTACAAAGACTGAACCCAAAAGTGGTCAGGCTTTTGTTTGCGATATCGATACGGGCGAGCCGGTGACAGGGGCGGAAGTTTCGCTCGCGCGAGAAGGAAAGCAGAGTCCAATCGGAGGCACGGATGCCGATGGGCTGGTTAAGTTTGCGCCAATAGCAAGTGATGAGCGCATGACTTTGGTTTCGGCTAAGCGGGGCGAAGCCAGGGCATACACTTGGTATTACAAACCTTATAGTGCCGGAACAAAACTCACGGCGCATTTTGTGACCGACCGACCGATTTACCGCCCAGGTGACACCGCGCAATTCAAAGCAACATTGCGGCGAGGTGAACCGGGTGAATACACGATTCCGGCGGGGCAATCAGCAGAAGTGCGCATCTATAACCCCAATGGTGATGCCATTAAAACGGTGACGGGAACGGTGGATGATTGGGGCAGTGTTAGTGGGGAAGTTCAACTCAATTCAGGTGATTTACAAGGCTCTTACAGTGTTGAAATTGAGTCCGCGGGGCAAACGGAATACGGGAATATTGCGCTTGCGAGTTACCGCAAACCGCATTTCGAAATCAAAGTCACGCCAAAAAATGAGGAAGTCGTTCGGGGAGATGTGCTTGACTTTACAATTCAATGCACAAGCTACACGGGCGAACCAATTGTCGGTGCAAAAGTACAAGCCGATCTGTACAAGGGCTACGACTACTGGTCGTCACCATTTGATGAAGATTATTACGAGTACGACGATAGCGGATATGGACTGGAATTTGATCGCCAGTACGAAGTTGTTACGGATGAAAATGGCGAGGCAACCGTCCGCATCGATACTCGCAAAGTAGGTGGGGATGGCGAATATGCAGACTTTGCGGACACGAGCTATAAATTAGAGGCGAATGTTTCCGATGAAGGTGGACGATACTATTCCAGCGAAGGGCTGGCCACGGCAAAACGAGGCGAGTTTGACCTTGTCGCGAACTTTGATCGGTACGTAGCGAATCCCGGCGTCGGTGTAGAACTCACGGTGAAAGAGTCGGCAATCAGCGGAAAATCAGCCCCCGCACAGGCTCAGGTTTCATTTGGTCGAGAAATCTATGCCAAAGAGGGTTTTACTTTTGCCGAAGAAGCGAAGCGGTCGATTGAATTTGTCAATGGATCAGCCTCCGTCGCCTTTACGCCAAAGAAAAGTGGGAATTACAAAGCCACCATCACAGCCAAAGATTCCAAGGGAAATGATGTCAAATCTGAAACATATTTGTGGGTGACAGGTTCGGAAGAAGGAGCTGCTGATCGGTCTATCAGTCTGGCACTAGATAAAAAGGAATATGAAGTAGGCGACACCGCGCAAGTTGTAATCCGCGCTGGAAGCATTGGCGGTGCGGTTTGGTTTACTGCCGAAGGGGAAGGGATTCTTCAGTCAAAAATTGTCCGACTGACAGGCAGTGAGGCGGTGGTCGAAGTGCCGATTACAGAGGATTTTGCTCCGAACTTTACGGTTTCGGTCTGCAGAGTTGCGGACAAAGAATACACAGAAACTCAACGCGGAGCCAAAGTGGGGCTAGATGACCGAGAACTCACCGTCACAATCACGCCGGATCGGAAAGAAATGCATCCGGGTGAGACAGTCAATGTCTTAGTTTCCACTAAGGATTTAGCTGGCAAGGCAGTACCGGCAGATATCGCATTGCGCGTCGTTGATGAAGGGATTTATCAAATCCGAGATGATAATGAAGATCCGTTGAGCACGTTCTATCCTCGTCGATGGACTACCGTCGCAACCAACTATTCATTCCCCAGCATTTATCTGGACGGCGAAGATAAAGGTGGCGAGGATGTTTCGATTCGGAGAGACTTTGCCGATACGGCATTTTGGTCTGCAACAGTGCGAACAGATGCAACCGGTTCCGTCACGGTGCCAGTTAAGGTTCCCGACAATTTGACGACCTGGCGAATCACAGGCTCTGCAATAACGCAGGATACGCGCGTTGGTAAAGGAGTCAGCCGTGTTGTTTCGATGAAAGAGCTAATGCTGAGAATGTCGCTTCCTCAGTTCTTGACTCAGGACGACAAACAAGATGTTGCGTTCACAATTACAAATTCGACCGATGAAGTGATGTCAGTTGCGTACGAACTAGAGACTACGGGCCTCACATTTGAAGGTGATAAGCGAGGAACCGTCTCCGTTCCGGCCCGTTCACGAGAAGTTGTAACACGGCAAGTTCAGGCAATAACAATCGGAAAAGCAACTCTGAAGATGGTGGGCCGTGGCGGAAGTTTCAGCGATGGACTCGAAATGACCGTCGATGTTTTGCCGCGAACGGAATTGCGCCGAGAATACTTAGCGGGCGCAGTTGATGCGACAAAGAACTATGCCGCAAGCATGAATCTTGATCCAAAAGCTATAACGGGTGATCTAGAAATCACACTGGCCCCGTCGCCCTTTGCAGCGATGGAACCAATGCTCGATGAACTAATTGATTATCCCTATGGGTGCGTTGAACAGACCATGAGTCGGTTTGTTCCGGCAGTTCTCATTCGAAAATACTGGAACGACACCGGGCGACCACGGGCCGATTTGAATCCTAAGATTGATGAAGCCACAAGTCGTGGATTTGCCCGCCTCAGAGAGCTTCAACGTGGCGATGGAGGCTTTGGGTGGTTTGCCTACGATCTTCCTGATCCGCGCATGATGTCCCTAGTTCTAGATGGGCTTTACCGCATTCGAGCGGCGGGAGTTTCAGGTGGAGATCCGATCATAGATCGAACACTCATCGCTTCGACGGAACTGTTGAAAAATGCAGATATCTCAACTCCCGAAAAGCGATCAGAATTTATTGCATTGGCATCGGCACATGCCCGATATCAAGTGAATCCAAGTGTTCTAAGGGTCTTGGATGGGCCGCTCGACAAGCTTGATGAAGAATCACTGGCTCACATCGCGCTTGGTTATTCGTCGCTCAAGCGGGTTGATAGCGCCAATTCAGCTTCATATCAAAGCAAAGGTGCTGCGGCATGGAAAGCACTGACGGCAAAAGGAACAATCACAACGCTGTCGGCGAGTTTTGGCGATGCCCGGATTGACTCGGTTGCGATTCAAGCGGCCCTGGTTTATGACCCTCAAGGTGACCTTTCAACAAAACTCGTCAACCAACTGATCAACTCACGCAGTCCAAAAGGATGGGGCGATACATGGCGCACAAGCGAGGCATTAAAAGCAGCGGTTGAATATGTCCAAGTCAAAGGGTTCACGCCTGCCGTCGGTGCAACAACAGCGATCGTGAACGGCGAAGTCGTTGGTTCAGTGAAATGGACGGGTGCAGGTGATGCTTCTCAAGTCATTTCAATTCCGTTTGGCCAACTAAAAACAGGTGGAAACCAGGTCGAGGTGCGTTTCGCCGGAACCGGACAAATGCAGTACGCAATTGAATTAAACCAAGGCGTTTACGCCCAATCCAGTCAGCCACAGACCTCACCCCCCACATTCAAAATTCGACGCGAATATTTGCCCATGCAAGCCAGAAGATTGGAGGATGGCAGTATGCGCCTGCTCCCGGCTAATCAAGCATCGGAGGAGTTTAAGTCGGGTGATGTGTTCCGCTGCCGCCTGACGATTACCACCGATTCTCCTTTGGAATATGTGGCTATCGAAGACCCCATACCAAGCAATTGCCGGATAGTTGATGCAGATTCTCCAGAGCCCGGTTTCGACTGGACAAATTGGTGGAGCAACTCCACCTTCGGCGATTCAAAGGCGTCGTTTTTCGTTTCTAAAATGGAAAATGGCGAGCATGTTATTGAATATGCAATTCGGGCGGAGGCACCCGGAACCGCGAACGCACTTCCTGCAAAGGCTTTCCCGATGTACATGCGGGATGTACTTGCTTCGACGGGTCAGAACCGGGCGGTGATTAAAGAGTGAAAGCCGTCCTGGCAAGTGTTGCGGTTTTGCTTTTGATGGGACTGGCTTTCTTTGCGCAGGGTCATCAGAGTTCTTCGAAAATGATTGCGAGCTTTGCGACACCACTCGAAGGTCGTTCTGAAGCGCAAGATCATAATGCTCGGATCAGCGGCAACAAGCTCAATGGAGTAATTATTCCGGCGGGGGCACAGTTCAGCTTTAACGACACGATCGGGCCGTGGAGTCGGGATCGGGGATACAAACGCGCCCCAGTGAGCTATAGCGGTCAACTGATTGATGCTTGGGGTGGAGGGGTGTGCCAAATGAGCACAACGCTTTACAATTCGGCCCTGCTTGCAGGCTTCCCGATTGAAGAACGCAATGCACATCACTATGCACCCAACTACATCTCTCCAGGTCGAGATGCTGCAGTTGCCTATCCAAACATCGATCTGAGATTCAAAAATACCCTCGATGTGCCCGTGACGATCAAAGTGAGGTTTGACGGCGGTCAATTGAGAGCAGAACTTTGGGCGAATACAGACGAAAAACCGAAAGTTGATATTTGGCAAAAGCCAATTTCAGTAATCCGACCGCAAACTATTCGCCTAACCGCAGAACGACAAACTTGGCAAAGAAATCCTGGGAAACCGGGTCATGTGGTAGAAACATGGCGGTCGGTGAATGGGATCCGTCAGCGGTTGAGTGTAGACTCATACCCGGTCATGAACCGAGTTCTAGATGGTGCGAGTCGCCGGTAAGGGATCGGGAAGTGAACACTTTTTCTGAACAATGCTGACGCTGCTTATCGCCGGACTAACACTAGGTTCATCACCACCAGAGCTTTCATTTAATTACGCGCCATTTCGTGGTCTTCAAGTCATAGTCGGCGATATTGCCGTGATAGAGGCGTCGGGGTTTCAATATTACGAAGCTGGTTGGAAACGAGGGTATTTCAGCTCCGCCTGGAAGCCGATTACAATTTTCAAGAATGGAGATGGTTCAACCACAGTTATCTCCAATAGCGATGATGGTTTAGTTGCTAATCGACAAGTGTTCACACCAACTCCGAATGGGTTCAAAGTGTGGGCCGAGTTTCGCTGGCGTGGCGAAAAACCGGCAATGCTAGAATACAATATTGGGCGCCTCTGGGCTCCCTATGTGTCGCAGGGAAGTCTGACAGTGGATCAGCGGGCGATCAGGAATCTGGGTCAAGGGCCGGGAGCCGGAACGGAAAAAGAAGCTCGGCAGATTGCATCGGGGCGAGAAATCGTTTTCAATGCACCGTCGGCAAAAGTTTCAATCCGAGCTGATCAAGCATTAACCCTGATCGACGGTCGAAACTATTCTGCAGAGTGGGCAGACGGCAAAGAGCTTTTTTGGATTGGAATATCGGATAAATCAATCCAACCGCAAGGCTCCATACGATTTGATTACTCAGTCGATATTGAACCAGTCGCCTTGCCCGAAAAAGACGTGGAAAGTGTGCAATTGGCGAGTAATATTCTGCCCGGAGCGCATGGCCCAGATTCAACGACATTGCCACTTTTGCCCAAACCTAGACAGATCCAGAAGTCGGGTGGATTTGTGCCTGTCTCTGGCGGAATGGAATTCACCATTCCGGAAGCGCTGAACGGCGATGTAGCCTGGTTCAATCGATTCATAGCCAGAAGTTGGGACTGGGAAAAATCAGGAGATACCTACCCGGTTCAGGTCAAGATTTCACCGAGCATTACAAATCTCAACGGTTACCAACTCGCGGTAAGGCCCGATGGGGCAACTATAACCGGGCAGAGCTTAGAAGGGGCTCGGTACGGATTGCGAACCCTAGCCCAAATGGTGACAGTGCGCGGTGGACAATTGGGTTTGCCTCTTGCGACCGTCACAGATTGGCCCGCAGTTCAATGGCGAGGAGTTCATCTCTTTGTTGGCCCAACCGCGTTGCAGTTTCAAACGGCTTTATCAGATCGGCTCCTTGCCCCGATGAAATTCAATAAAGTCGTTCTGCAATGCGAGCGAACAAAGTGGGATTCTGTTCCAGGCATTGGGACAGCGATGACGATGAGCAAAGCCGATCTTGGAAAGTTGGCAAAACATTATCAGTCCGAAGGTTTTGAGGTCATTCCGCTCATTCAGAGCATGGGGCACATGGAGTGGTTCTTTGCCAATAAACAGAATCTTGAATTGGCGGTGAATCCCAATGTTGCATACACATTAGACCCGCGTAAGGCAGAATCTCGAGAAAAAATCAGCGGGATTTGGCTAGAAGCGAAAGAACTAATCAACCCCAAGATCGCGCACTTCGGACTCGACGAAATTGACAATCGGGGGATGGATGACGAAAATCTGACAAACCGAATTTGGGACAAGGGGTTGCCGATGCTTCAGTCAATTGCCAAAGAACATCAGCTAACACCAATGTTTTGGAGTGACATGATGCTAGCAAGTGGCGAGGCGGCGGATGCCTTTCACGCTCCGAATAAGACCGTTTCATCTCAAAGGCGAAAGATGCTTGCCCCAGGAACTTATGTGGCGGACTGGCACTATCTAAACGATCCCAATCCCGAGAAATTTGATCAATCACTCAAAATGTGGAATTCGATCGGCATGCGCCCGATCGCCACGACTTGGTTCCGACCCAAGAATATCCGAGGATTTACGCAAAGTGCGATCAAAAATAATGCGGGAGTATTGCAGTCCACCTGGGCTGGATATGAGAGCAATGAAGCCAACTTTGTCCGCGAGTTTGAGCAGTTCGCGGCGATGGTCTTGATGGCAGATTATTCATGGAGCGGACGTACGGAAATGCCGGACAAACTAGGATATGATCCCGGTGCGGTCTTACAGCGACTTTATTTCGGCGGAAAACAGCCCGTCAATTCGCGAGATGGTTTATCGCTCGGAGATGGCCAGGAAACGCTGCAAATCGGCACATTTAAGTTCCGACCATTCGAACCTCGACAGCTCTTCGGGGTAACGCACCATACATCGTTCAATTCTGCACATCAGTTGAATTTGCCCATCGTCGGAAGGGCCAAAGACATCGTTTTAGCTATCGACTGCTTGGCAACGATTAACGAAGTCGCACTCGCGGGCCATGTTCAACTTAACTTTGTGGATGGAACATCGCAAAAAACAGATATTCGATATGGCATGCATGTTCGGTCACTCACGGATAAGCGTTCAACAATTGCGACCCCTCGCCGTGGAACGGTGAGTGCCCTTAGGATTTCCGCCGGTGGCAAAGAGTTGAAATCGATTGATTTGGTTGCATCACATTCGGCGGCTGGGCTACGATTGCATGGAGTGACGGTTTTATAAGCGATGAGTGAAGCAATAGACGCGGCCCTGAATGAGTGGATTGCGATGGGTGCGTTCCCCGGTGCCGCGTATTGTTACGGAAATGCAAAGGGTTTTCAGCTAGGATTTGTTGGTCGGCATACTTATGAATCGAATAGTAGAGTCGTAAGCGCGGAAACGTGGTGGGATTTGGCGAGTGTCACGAAAGTCATGTCCACAACAATGGCTGCAATATGCGCGACTCGCGATGGACTTTTTGCTTTAGATGACCGGGTCGCAAGTTATCTGCCCGAATCAAAATTGGGCAACGCAACGTTACGAAACTTGCTTTTGCATAATTGCGGAGTCAAAGCCTACGACTCCGTAACAACCATTAAAGATGCGAGCGAAGCAAGAACCCGAATTCTGACTACAGCCCCAACGGCCAAGCCGGGTGACAAAACCGTTTACTCTTGCCTTGGCTTTATCAACTTGATGGCAGTTGTCGAACGAGTGAGCGGAACGAACTTAGGTGCCTATGTTGAAGAAAAATTCTTCGCTCCTCTGGGAATTGAAGCGTGTTACCGACCCTCGCCGGGCTTGATTCCCCAATGTGCGCCGACCGATGCGACTCCCGCATGGCGGCGAGAAATGGCACGGGCAAGAGGGGAGGAATGGACGCTTGGAGAATACATCCAGGGGTCGGTTCATGATCCCATCGCGTACGTTTTAGGAGGGTTGAGCGGCAATGCGGGGCTCTTTGCACCTGTAGAATCCATTGCGAATTTTGGTCATGCGCTAGCCACCAACCACGAAATTTTTCGTGGACTATTGCCGGAATGGATCAAACAAGCAGGGGATGGTTCTCGTGCTCTGGGTTTTGACACAAAGTCTCCTCAAGGATCGAGTGCCGGCAATAAATTTGGCGCAAGAAGTTTTGGGCACACCGGCTACACGGGCACATGTATCTGGGTCGATCCGGAAGCCCAAGTTTTTGCTGCACTCTTAACCAACCGTGTGCATCCGAAAGACACGGATTTGCAGATCAGCAAAGCAAGACCAGAATTTTTTGATCTTGCTTTTTCGGCCGCTACTTCTTGATTTTTTGAGTGAGTTCCGGCAAGGCGTCATAAAGATCGGCAACCAATCCGAAGTCGGCGATTTCGAATATAGGTGCATCGCCATCAGTGTTGATGGCAACGATTATTTTTGAATCCTTTATTCCTGCCATATGCTGAGTTGATCCGCTGATGCCAGCGGCGATGTACAAATCTGGGGCTACTATTTTCCCCGTCTGCCCGACCTGCAGCTCGTTTGCGGCGATACCACTGTCAACGGCGGCCCGGGTTGCGCCTACGGCACCACCAAGGGCATCAGCAAGGCCACCAATGATTCGCTCAAAAGTTTCGGCATCTTTCAGCGGTCTTCCGCCGCTGACAACAACCTTGGCACCTGCGAGATCCGGCCGTCCGCCGTCACGACTGCTTTGGGAGAGCCGCTTAGTTGCCCCGGCAAATGCAGGTTTAACCTGCTCAACGGCACTCGTGCCCCCCCGATTTGCGGCAACGAATCCCGCCGGCCGGAATGTCAGAATGCATGTTGGGTGATTGAGCCGAACTTTGGTCAACACTGATCCCGCCAAAATTGGGCGAACAAAGGTTGCTTCGTCAACTATTTCGACGACATCCGTGATCATTGGCCAGTCGAGCAGCCCGGCTAAACGAGGCAAAGCATCTTTGGCTCGCATGCTACTCAGTGCCGCAACTTGACTGTACGACTCCGACAACGGTTTCAATGCCGCACATAGAAAATCGGCAGGAGGAAAACTCGGTAACCCAAAACTCAGCACTTTAGCCGCGCCAAGGTCAGTCACAGGTGCTTCTGTGATCTGCAGAATATCGAACGGCTTTCCTGTTGCTTGACCATAACTGGCACATGCCACGGCGTCGTTGGAATCGAATGCAATAAGCAACAGACTCACGAGATCACTCCTTTAGCCTGAAGTTCAGCGATCAGTTCATCAACATTAGCAACTTTCTTTCCGGCGGATCGAGCGGGAGGTGCCTTATATTCAAGGATCTCGACTCGGGGTTGGTCGCTCGTTGTCCTCTCTCGCTTATGAAGCGGCTTGCTGCGCGCTTTGATAATGCCGGGCAAGGGAATAAAGCGAGGTTCATTCAATCGTAAATCGGTGGTTATGAGGCAAGACATAGGCATTTGCAGAATTTCTTCCCCCGTATCGGTTTCCCGCGTGACGGTGGCTTTTCCTGGTTCAAAATCAACCTTGCTGGCAAACGTTGCCTGGGGAATGTTGAGATAGGCGGCGAGCATCTGTCCAGTTTGATTATTATCCTCGTCGGTAGTCTGTTTGCCCATCAAAATGACATCAGGTTGCAAGTCCTTGACAACGGCCATCAGTTCTTTGGCTACACTATTTGAATCAAATTTGTCGGTAGATTCGATATGGATCGCTTCGTCCGCACCCATCGCAAGGGCCTTGCGGAGTTGGTCTTCGACTTCTGGGCCACCCAAAGAGACGACAGTAATTTGGATGTCGGGATTTTTCTCTTTCTGGCGAACAGCTTCTTCAACCGCAATCTCATCAAATGGATTGATTTCAAACTTCACGCTGCTTAAGTTCAGGGCCGACCCATCTTCAAGGGGTTTGACTTTGGCGTAAGGGTCAATGACGCGCTTAATTGGAACGAGAATTTTCATGGGTTCTAATTGCGGAGTGGCTTATTTGTTTCCGTCATGTGCTTGATTCGTGCTTGGGAAAGACCTTCACGGCAAAGTTCGACAAACGCTTTACGTTCGCGATTATTCGCATCTTCCCAACTGGTTGAATCGGCAAAAATATGTTTGACTTTGTCGGCAATAACCGTATCGTGATTGCTGAGGACCCCTAACTTGACAAGTTCTTGCAGCATACGGTCGATCATGCCCTTGACTGGCCCGGTGACTTCTTGCCATTCCGGTCGAATCAGAGGAGTTGCTTTCAGTGCGAGAGCTTTGGCTTCCATCAGAAGGCGGTCGGGATGGTAGATCGTAACATCTTCATCGCGTAAAAATCCGATTCTGCGCGCGTCATCGGCATTTGCAGAGAGTGTTCCTGTCGCGATAGTTTGCACGACATCGACGAGTCGCTTGGCACCTCCACCCTGACCACGGAGTCTCATGACGGCATTGCCTGCGCCACCAGGGATGAGACCAACTAAGGTCTCGGGAAGTCCAATTTGGGTTTCGGGGCTCGCCGCGATGAGCGAACAACCAGCGGCGAGCTCAAATCCTCCACCGATGCAATAACCCCAAATCGCCGCAACACTCGGTGTGTTTCCGATCAGTGAGTTCAGTTTTTGAAAATTAGCGATTGCTTCGTCAATGGAATCAAAGTCGTTCGCCTCAACTCTTTGCTGGAAGTATTTGAGGTCAAAACCAGCAGAGAAGACTCTCGCTTCGCTCGTAAGGACAATTCGAGAAGTTTTGCGCGATTCAAGATATTGGGTAAGACTCTTGATCAGCGCGGGGCCGATAACCCCCATTTTTGTAGTGGTTGCAATCGCATGAACGCCGTCTTCGAGGTCGCGCACATTGAAACCATCACCACTATCGATAATGGGAAAGTCCTGTATTGTCGCAAACTCCGGCTCTGGCAACGGATGGAAGTATGTTGCGGCGTGCGATTGAATCTGCCCGTTGTCGTAAAAAGGTGCCGCATTGATTCCGAGATGCTCAGCCCCGATGGCATCAATCGTGGCAAATGGGCCGTGCTCCCAACCAAAACCCCACTGCATAACCCGGTCAAAGTCGCGAATGTCGTGTGAAATTTCTTCTCGAATTGAGACAGCGTAATGAAGTGCGGGGATTAGATAGAGCCGGAGGAATTCGCCGACTTCCGATTTGTCGAGGAGGGCTGCCCGCAACCGTTCACCGAATGGTAATCGTCCAAGTTCAGCCAAAGCAGGAAGGTCAGTCTCAAGTCGTTCCCGGTAGCCATGCGTTTTTAGGTCAAACGATACAAACTGTTTGCCTTCCTTTTTATAATAACCCTGACCAGCCTTTGAACCAATCCAGCCCTTCTCAAGCAGATAAGCCATGCTTGTGGGTGTTACAAGTTGCTTAGTTTCCGGATCGTGAGGGCAACGTTCAATAAGGTTCGTCGCGATATCCTGCATGATATCGAGGCCAACTATGTCGTTGAGACGGAAGCTTGCACTTTTTGGGCGACCAATGAAGGGGCCGGTGATTTCGTCTACTTCTTCAATAGATAATCCAAGCTTTTCGGCAACATGAATCGCATGGAACATGCTCCACATTCCGTACCGATTGGCAATGAATCCGGGAGTATCTTTTACGACAACACATCGCCGGGCGGCGTGGTCATGGAAGAACTTGACGTAGGCGTCAATGACATTCGGATCGGTTTCCTGAGTAGGGATGAGTTCAAGTAATTTCAGGTATCTCGGGGGGTTGAAAAAGTGGGTTCCGACGAACTTTTTGCGGAACGATTCGGAGCGACCTTCGATAAGCAAGTTGATTTCCAGGCCGCTTGTATTGGTGGAAACTTGCGCATCATCGCGAATAAGCGGGTCAATATGCTCAAAAAGGGCCCGTTTGGCGTCGATTTTTTCAATGATTGCTTCGCACACCCAGTCAGCGGTGCGAATGGCATCTAAATCCTCTGTTATTGATCCAGTTTTTATGGTGTTTACGGTGCCAGAAAGATAGAAATGGGGAGGTCGCAATTTCGCCGCAATTTCGAGTTTTTCATCGGCCATCTGCTTGGTTTGCTCTAAAACAGTGACTTCAAAACCGAGGTTCGCAAGGTGGGCGGCAATGCCCGACCCCATCGTCCCGGCTCCAATGACGCAGACGCGGCGGCAGTTCTCAAACATAAGTTGGTTTGATGTTACCCACGGAGTGGTTCGAACCTGGACGAACGGCTTGAACTCAATTTAGATTGAAGACCCTGTTTGACAGCGATCATCATCCGACGATATACTTAATGGTGAAGATGACAATTTTAACAGTGCGTCACGAGGTGCAGAACAATTAGGAAAGGATTTAAGCGCGGACGTCCACGCCCGGATCCCGGCCCACCGATCAACCGACGATTGCTTCGATATGAAACATTGCGGGTTATTGATCACGAGGGTAATCAGTTAGGTGTAATCACGTCGCGAGACGCATTGACCAAAGCCGAAGCCGTTGGGCTCGATCTCGTTTTGGTTGCTCCGAATGCTGAACCACCCGTTGCACGGATTGTTGATCACGGTAAGTATAAGTACGAGCAGGATAAGCAAAAGAAGGACCAAAAGAAGAAGGTTCAGGAAGTTAAGGGTATAAAGATAAGCCCTGTCATCGCAGAGAATGACTTGAACACCGCCATGCGCAAAGGGAAGAAGTTCCTGGAGGAAGGCGACAAAATTCGAGTTGTCTGTCGATTTAGGCCCCGACAGCTTGCCCACCCTAAAATTGGGGAGGACAAAATGTTGTGGCTGGCAAAGGAACTTGAAGAGTACGGCAAACCAGATAAAGCTCCGGTCTTGAACGGTCGAGAGATGGTTATGGTGATTAGTCCGAAATCAACAGGTGGGAGTAAGAGTAAAAATGCCAAAGCTGAAGACACACAAGACAGCAGCGAAGAGGTTTAAAGTTACAGGTTCTGGAAAGATCATGCGCCGAAGTTCCGGCAATAATCACATGTTCTTTCACAAGAGCGGTAGCCAAAAGCGTCGGCTGGATCAAGCACAACAGCTCAGCAAAACCGAGTTGCCTCGCATTAAGCGACTTCTCGCTCTGAAGTAATTCAGAGAACAATGCAGAGCCCTGACCTCTACCATTACCGCTTTAATCGGCCGGGAACTGGTGAGAAAAACAAAGAAAACGAGGATAAAAAGAAACAATGGCAAGAATTAAGCGCGGTTTGATGCGCCACAAGCGACACAAGAAATTGTTGAGTCGCGCCAAAGGTTATTACGGCAGAAAGAAGAACGTCTTCAAAAATGCCCACGAACAGGTGATGAAGAGCGGTCAATACGCTTTCCGTGACCGTAGAGCAAAGAAGCGCGAGTTCCGCCGCCTCTGGATCGCCCGAATTTCGGCTGCATGCCGTAATGAAGGCGTGAAATATGGCGACTTTATCCATGCCATGACCACAAAAGGCATTGAAGTCAACCGCAAAATGCTGAGTGAAATGGCAATCCATGAACCAGCCGCTTTCAGCACATTCGTCAAAACTGTCATAAGCTAGTTTTGTTCGATCTAGATACCGAGCCTCTGAGTTTAAGAACTCAGAGGCGTTTTATTTTTACGATTGTTAGTTATTCAGCCCTTTGATCCCGAATGGTCCGCGATCAGCCCCTTTCAACTCAGGTTTGCCAGTAGAATCGGAAACGTATGTCGCAAACAGTAATGGGCAATGATCTCAACCAAGCGATCATCCCGAACATCAATGACGATGATGCGAGATTTATTCAAGGCGTTCGAGATTTCGTGGCCAAGGAAATCTTGCCGAACACCCGCACATGGGAGGAAAACACCGCGTTTCCCGACGATATCTGGGAGAAACTTGGAGCCATTGGCGTCTTCGATACCGTCGTCCCGAAAGAATTGGGTGGATCTGGACGGAGTTGCCGAGCCTATGTGGAAATGTGCCTGGAACTCGCTAAGGGTGATCCGGCGCTTTCCATGAACGTGGCCGCTGTCAATGCGCTTGTAATTGGTCACCTTGTTCACTTTGCGAGTGATGAGCAACGAGCCAAATATTTGAAGCCCGCAATGGAAGGCAAACTCAAACTTGCTTGGGGACTGACTGAGCCGGATGCAGGATCCGATGCCCGCAGGGTTCGAACGGCAGCTACTCAGATTGATGGAGAAGAAGGTTGGTATCACATCAACGGTGAAAAAATGTTCATCACCAATGGTGGGAAGGCTGACCTAATTGTTATCGTCGCCAGAACCGGTGAAAAAGAGCTTTCCGCGTTCTTGATGGAAACAGATCAGCCAGGATTTGAATTGACGGAACGCATTCACACGATCGGCGTCCGGGCAAGCAACACCGTGCGATTCACTTTAACGAACGCCCGGGCTTGGCACACTCCCTGCACATTTGAACAAGCGATTTCCCTTCTTTATCGTGGTCGCCTCGGAATCGCGGCAATGGCCGTCGGAATCGCCGAGAAGGCATTTGAACTTGCCCTAGAGTATTCACAGCAGCGAGAGCAATTCAATCGGCGGCTCTGCGATATGCAGTCGGTGCAAAACATGCTCGCCGACTCCGGAATGGAAGTTGAAGCTTCAAAACTCCTGCTCTTAAAAGGGGCAGCGAAGCTCGACCGCGGAGAATCAGTTGTGCTTGAATCAAGCTACGCCAAGCTATATGCGAGCGAAACCGCAAACCGCGTTACGAACCGGGCTATCCAGATTCATGGCGGTCGCGGAATGACGTTTGAGTTTCTGGTTGAAAAGCTGTGGCGAGATGCAAAACTCACCGAAATCGGCGAAGGTTGCAGTGAGATTCAACGTCTTGTGATCTCAAAGCAACTTTTACGCGGCTGAGACGTTAAAATGGGTAAGCAATCATGATTAGCACCTTAATAGCCACCGCTTTAGTCGCGCAATCACAGCCACTTGAGCTTTATCGATCATTTGAAAAAGGAAAAACGTACAACTATTCCGTTCGAACGCATTTGCAATCGGAGTCGCGAGAGGTTGGGCAAAACACGTTCATTCCATCCGATGTTGATATCAACTACGATTTCAATTATAAAATCGTGGACGTCAAGAGCTCGGGCATGGCAAAGGTGCTTTATCAGCGACCTGCCATCTCACAAATCGACGGCGAAACAGCCGACCGTGGCCCGCTAACAACCAAGATCCCCCTCGATTGGCGAATGGAACTTGAATTGTCGCCGGTCAATGCCGTCACTGGTATCAAGGATCTGACAAAAGAGAAAAAGATCAATTCCCATTGGCTTCAACCCAAAGTAACGCACCGATCCTTTAGTTCAATGTCGATGGGTGAGCGACAAGATATCGTGTCGCAGTTTGTTGGTGAACTTCAGCGATTAGTTCTCTTCATTGGTGGCCTAGATTCATCGCTTGATTTTGCCCCTCGTCTTCCGCTTGGCGAAGTTGAAGTCGGAGAGAAATGGCGACAAACCATGAGTTATCAACCAATGGAAATCAAAGGGTCTGGCGGTCAGTTCGAGGTTCAACGTCTAGATATGGACTTGGTGTTCAACGGTATGAAAGAGAAAAACGGGGTGCAATATGCATCAATCACCGGACTGCTCAACCTTGATACCGACGCAGCTAAGTACATCAACCAAGCAATGCGCATGACGGCGAATCAATCGGGACTCGCAAAGCTCCCGATGAAGCTCGAAACAAAAATTGAGTTCGAACTTGATGCCAAGACGTTCGCTACAAAGCGGGCAACTTCAAGTTCAAAAGGGAACTGGTCGATCTTTATCTCGGGATTCAACGACCCAGTTCAAGAAGAACGAATCACCGGAAGAGCGAGTATTGTCCTGAACTCGATCAAGTAACCGGTATCATTTCGGCGTGAAAAACGTCCAGATCAACAAAATCCCCTTTTTGATTGGTCTGGGCGTTTTTGTTGTTTGTTTTGTCTTCCGATTGGTCGGGATCACCTGGGGCTTGCCGTCCGACTCGCGGTACCACAGCCTCCACCCCGATGAAGAGCTAGTTCTCGCATATTCGCAGACGATTGAACCGGCCAAAGGCAAATTCACACCAGGATTTTATAATTACGGAACGCTGTATTTGACAATTCAGAAAATTACGACTTCCGTAGTGGCGGGGTATGGCGGCGGATCCCAGAAAGAAGATGGATCGGACATGCACTTGGTTGTTGGCCGATTTCTCCTTGCCGGAAGAGTTGTAAGTGCCTTAGCGGGTGCGCTTGCCGCGCTTGCTGTCTTTCTGACTCTGCTCAGGCACACAAACTGGATGGGAGGGCTTCTAGGTGCCGCTGCGATGGGTTTGACGCCCGGACTACTTGTTCACAGCCGCTTCCAAACCGTCGATGTTCTGGCGACCTGCTTTCTCACCTGGTGCTTCTATAACTGCTCGCGAATGTTTCCCGCCGAAGGGGAAGAGATTGATGTCAAGAAGCTGCAAAAGCTGGCGATCTGGGCGGGTGTTTTTGCCGGGCTCTCGGCCGGAACAAAATATACGGGAATATTGGCGTTCGTCGCCGTTGGATTTGCTCTCTTCTTCGTCCTTGGCAAAGATCGAATCGCCGAAGTCGCAAAGCTAAAGCTCATTGCCTTCGCTGCAATGATGATTGTCTTTGTCCTCGTGACGCCAGGAATCGCTCTGGACACAGCTAAGTTTATGCAAGATTTTAAATATGAAATGACCCACACATCAACGGGCCATGGCCTTGTTTTTGCCGGAACTTCGCCCGGCTGGGTTTATCACATATCGAATCTCGTGGTGGGTTATGGTGGCCCGCTATTGATTTTCAGTGCGTTTGGTATCGGCTACGCCATTTATCGAAAACAAACATGGCTGATTGGCCCGCTCGTTTTTGCCATTCTCATTTACATTTTGATTGGTCGAGCCGAAGTCAAATTCCTGCGCTACACGTTCCCGCTCATACCGATTTTCGCAATGGGGTTCGGATGGGCAGTGGGTCACGCTCACGAAAAAGGAACCATGGCGGCAAAGGCGTTTGTTGCGTTTTGTATCGTCTCACTGGGAGGATTTGGGGGCGGACTCGTCTCATCTGCAAATTTAACAAGCTGGATGAATCAACCGGATGTTCGAGATCAGATGGGCGACTTCGTTCGCGAGAATTTGCCAAAGGGTTCGTCGATTGGATTTGTCAAAGACCCCTGGTTCTATTCGCCAACCCTTCATCCGAATATCCAAGCCGGCCCAGCGCAAATGCGCATTGAAAATCGCCTGGAACAGATCACACAAATTCCAGATTTCCGGGTCGTTCGTTACGTTCCGGAAGATGTCACCCAGCGGCAGGATTGGGATGTTCGATTGCTCACCGAATTAAAACCAGACTTTGTTATATTCAGCAGTTTTGAAACGGAAGGTTTGGTGCAACTGAAACTTCAAAAGAATCCAGATCCGCAATTCAATGTTCAGTTGAGCCAATTTTCGGAGTTTATGGAAGTTCTCCAGCGGGATTACGAGATGACCGGGGTCAAGTCGCCAACCGGTGCATCAATTCCGCTATTGGGACAAGATGGGTTATTATTCACCGGGGGCATCCATGATATGGCTTACATTCGTCCTCAATTATGGATTTGGATCAAAAAGGATTTAGCAACGGGATCGAGTGGTACCTCGACGCCCTCAAGTTCGAGCGAGGCGCCAGCGAACACACCATCGGTGGATACGCCCGAGACCTCCAGCGTGCCGCCGACTTCTTCGGAGGGCGCGGACGCACCTCCTGGCACCAATTAGACGGGGAAGATTTACTCCTCTATCAAGCCGCAGCAAAGCACGATTCTGCCGCCTCAACGGCTCGTCGCCGGGTAAGCGCGTTGCGTTCCTTTCTTAAATTTCTGAAAAAACACGGCGAAGGGCCAGCGGTTGATCTGCCATCGGCGGCAGGCATCAGATTGCCGAAGCGCGTTCCAAAAGCGCTGACAATGGACATTTTGGATCGATTGCTCGCCTCGCCGGATCTCTCGACGCCTGCCGGGATTCGTGACCGCACTCTCATGGAAGTGGTTTATGGAACCGGCCTCCGGGCAAGTGAAGCTATTGGGTTGCGTGTCGAAGAGGTTGATCTCGCCTCGGCCGCGTTTAGGGTAACGGGTAAGCGAGGCAAGACCCGATGGGTTCCATTGCCAATGCACACTTCGCCTTGGCTTGAGCGGTATCTAAATGATGCGCGACCCCACCTTGTGAAAGGGCAAGTTGCCCAGGTGTTTGTTGGTTCAAGAGGAAAAGCTCTCAGTCGACAGTCCGCCTACGCCATTCTCGACACTCATCGGCGGAGTGCCGGAATTGCCGCGGCGATAAGCCCACATACTTTGCGACACACTTATGCCGTCCACCTGATTCAAGGAGGAGCAGATTTGCGCGTCGTGCAAGAACTCCTTGGACATTCCAGCATCAGCACGACGCAAATTTATACACAACTTGACCTCGAACATGTTCAGCGGGTTTATGAATCTGCTCACCCCAGAAAGTAATTATTCAGGCACGCGGATTTCGAGATTGCCATACCGGGTGTCGCCCGCCAAAATAATCGCCCGGCGAATAATGACTTGCCCATCACGGATTTGCGCTTTCGCTTTATTCGTTGCTTCCTTCATCGCAATGCTTTCTGTATTGAGTCGAGCCGAATTAGTTGTTGCAATGATCTTCCCAGAATTATCAGAAACGCTGACCTCTTTGTAATTGCCAGCTTTAGCAACATCGGTCAGTGTGCGTTGAATTTTGTCGTGAGAGTCAATGAGCACACTGGGTTCAAGGGCTTCGCTCATCGCATCAACCGACCGTTCCAACTCCGCAATCCGGGTCTGTTTGACACGAACATTGGAACTGAATATAACGATAACAAATAGCAAAATGGTCATAACCGCCATAATCACCCCTCGCATGCGGGGATCCATTCGTTTGGGCGTCTGACTTTCCGGAGCCGCCGGTGGTGTGGTTTCTTCGGACATCCTTCTATTGTAGCGGACGTTTCGGCAAATCGGCATTTGGCACAACATCTAGCGTCCAAGTGGCGCGTTCACCGGCTTGCAACCTCAGAGAACCAGCAAGGCCAATCATCGCCGCATTGTCCGTACAGAGGGAGAGAGGGGGCACCAGGAGGGAAATGCCTCGCCTGGTGCATTCAGCGTTGAGCCGGGTTCGAAGCTCTACATTGGCACTAACCCCACCTACGAGAGTTACTGCTGCGATATCAGATTCTTCGCAGGCATTGATTGTTTTGGCGACGAGCACATCCACAATTGCGGCTTGCAGGCTCGCGGCTGCATCGGGAATGCTGATTGCTGACGCTTCGGATTCAACTAATCGAAGCATCGCGGTTTTGAGCCCGCTAAAACTAAAGTTGAACGGATCTTTGGGGATTGCGCGGGGAAGTTTGTAACATTTCGGATCACCGAGTTTTGCTTGCTCCTGAATCGCGAAACCACCGGGGTAACCAAGCCCAAGTAAACGAGCCCCTTTGTCAAACGCTTCACCCGCCGCGTCATCTCGAGTTTCCCCCAGAATTGTGTAATCGCCAGGTGCATTCACCCGAACAATCTCCGTGTGACCTCCACTGACAATCAACGCGATGTGAGGAAAGATCATCTTAGCTTCGGGATCGCCAAGAGGAGACATTAGATGACCCTCCAGGTGATGAACACCAAGTAGCGGAATTTTCTTCTGAAAAGCGATTGACTTCGCGGCAGAGACCCCGACGCTCAAGGCCCCGACAAGTCCGGGACGATTTGTAACACAAACCGCAGTTAAATCGGGATTGCCTGCTTTTTCCAAAGCCTCCAAGTAAACGGGAACAATACTCTCCGCGTGTTGGCGCGCGGCAGCCTCAGGAACGACGCCACCCCACTTGAGATGCATTTCTATCTGGCTTGCAACTACGTTCGATAAGATGTTGCGACCATGCAGAACCGCAATTGACGTTTCGTCACAGCTCGTTTCGATGGCGATGATGGGGTCGGGCCAAAACTGGAGGTCTAAGGTTGTTCCCATGTTTGAAGGTTGTAGAGCCACATAATAACGGCATCTTCCTTGTTATCCGGATAGTAGTTTTTGCGTTTGCCGGTGGCGGCAAATCCCATTTTCTCGTACAGCTCAATCGCAGGTTGGTTGCTCGCGCGGACTTCAAGCGTCGCACAAGTCGCGCCTTGGCTCGCGGCTCGCAGGAGTAATTCTGTGATTAATTTCTCCGCATGTCCCTGTCGTCGGTGGCTCTCAGCGATGGCAACCGTGATAATGTGGGCCTCATCAATCAAAATCCACTCCCCGGCAAAACCGATGATTTCGGTGCCAAGCTCGCCAATAATAAAGATGCCGTGATCCTGGCTTAGCTCGTTCCGAAACGATTGCTCCGACCATGGGCAACTCTGAGAAGCTTTTTCAATTTCTACAACTCGCGGAATATGGCGCTCTTCGAGCGGGGCGATTCGCAAACTTGCCACGGATTACCCGCCAAGATAGGCTTCTTTCACCTTAGGATTGGTCAGAAGGGCCTTGCCCGTGTCTTGGAGCACAATGTTGCCAGTTTCAAGAACGTACGCTCGGTCGGCTACTTCAAGAGCACGAACAGCATTTTGTTCGACGAGTAGAATCGTGACGCCATCTTGATGAAGGTCTTTGATCACATTAAAAATTTCTGTAACGAGGTTGGGAGCCAACCCCATGCTTGGTTCATCGAGTAGAAGCAGTCGGGGTCGAGCCATCAGAGCGCGGCACATAGCAAGCATTTGCTGCTCGCCACCTGACATTGTTCCGGCGTTTTGTTTGAGTCGCTCTCGCACCCTGGGGAACCGATCAAGAAAGCGATCCATATCCTTTTGCACATCGCCATCTTTTCGCGTAAACGCGCCAAGTTGAAGATTCTCCTGAACCGACATATTTGTGAAGATTCGGCGTCCTTCCGGGCTCTGGCTGATGCCTAATTGAACAATTTTGTCGGCACTAATATCGCAAAGATCGTTCCCTTCAAAATCAATTGTTCCTGTTCGAGGGCGAACGAGTCCGCTAATGGATCGAAGGAGAGTACTTTTCCCGGCCCCATTGGAACCAATAATTGAAACGACTTCGCCTTGGTTGACTTCAAGGTTGACCTCGTTCAGGGCCTGAATTGCGCCATAAAAGACGTTCAATCCTTCAATCTTCAGCATGAGCATCATTCTAGCTGAAATTGGGGAGCGGACGGTGACCTTGATTTTATCGCCAAGTGTCCCAAATCGGTTCTTTGCGTGCAACGACTCCGTCATTAATCCGGGTAAGGGTACACAATGCTAGCGATCACGGCTGCAGTTCTCGGGGCGACGATGACCCAGGCATCAACTCAAGTTAAAGTTGTTGAGGCGAATGAATGGAACTTTGTGTCCGTTCAGTCGAGTGATTTGACGTCAGTTCAAAGTGATAATTCAACTCAGATGTATGTGGTGATAAAGAGTGCCGCACCTGTCACCGAGCTTGTACCGAGTTGGACAGGAAGCGCTGAGAACGGAGCAAAGTTAACATTTTTCGTCCGTCCAGATATCGATGGCGCGGCAGAATTTAATCTCGGCACATGGAGCCAAGGCGTGGCAACTGCCGAAATGCGAACGAGCGTGAATGATCAAGAAGATCAGTTTGCCAAGGTTAGTACAGATACTTTAATTCTCAAAAATCCCGTGAATCGATTTGCAGTTCGCATCGTTTCCACTCCAGCCGCCGACGGGACTCAAGCTGAGCTTCGCGATCTCAATTTCATCCTATCTAGCGAAGAGCCAGTCATGAAACCGAGCGGAATGTCGCTCTGGGAAACATTACTGGAAGTGCCGCTCCGCGCCCAGATGAGCTACGAGGGTGGAGGGGTATTGTGCAGCCCGACTTCAATCTCAATGATTCTAGGATATTGGGCAAAGAAGATTTCCAAACCAGAACTCGATAACGATGTTCCCATCGTACAAGCCGGAGTATTTGATCCCGCATGGAATGGAACAGGGAACTGGCCATTTAATGTCGCATTCGGAGGATCTCAGCCAGGAATGACAGGTTACGTCACCCGGCTACGATCTGTGAACGATCTGGAGGCCTTTGTGGGATATGGCGTTCCGATCGCAACATCGGTTAGTAATGGAATTTTGAAGGGGCTAGGCAAACAAGACAATGATGGACACATCGTTGTTGTCGTCGGATTTGATAAAGAAGGGAACCCGATCTTTAACGATCCGGGCCGAAACGTTGTGCGAATGACCTACAAGCGATCAGACTTTGAGAAAGCTTGGGCACATTCAAAGAATACTGTTTACGTGATCCATCCGCGAGGTTGGAAGATTCCAAAAGATGGCCCTTGGCCAGAGCAAACTAGAGACTGAACATGAAACCTTGGAAAATCGCATTGATGATTCTCATCCCGCTACTCGTTGTAGTCGGAATCGGATTGATCGCAACTAACTCACAGAAAGCCGGAACCGAAAAGGCAAAGGAAGACTTAATCAAAAGTTCAGTCGCCAAGGTCACCAAAGGAGACGTCGCAATCCGCGTAGTTGAAACTGGGTCTCTGCAAGCGCTGACGACCGTTGAAGTGAAAAGTCAGGTCGGAGGCCGAGTGGCAAAGCTGCTTGTCGACGAAGGCGACTTCGTCGACAAAGGCGATCTGATTGCAATCATTGACCCTCAACAAACTGAGTTGCAGGTTCAGCAAAACCAAGCTCAGCTTGAAGGAGCCGCGAGTTCAGTTCGTCGCCTCGATGTAGAAATTGCCCAGCGCCGCGTGACCGCAAAAACAAATTTGGAACGGGCACGACTCTCTGTAAAGCAGCTTGAGCGTGAACTGGCTGCACAACCTGCGATTACAAATTCAACCATTCGAGCCGCTGAAACGGGCTACACCACCGCCCAAAAAGCTTACGATCTGCTGGTTTCGGTCACCGAGCCGAATCAAAGAACCCAGTCAGAAATCGCAGTGCAAGATGCTGAAAACAATCAGAAGAATGCTCAAGTTGAAAAGGATCGTCAGCAAGGACTTTACGAAAAAGGTTATGTCAGCAAAAGGGAAGTTGAACAAGCAGAACTCAACCTGCAACTTGCTAATACAAAAGTCCGTCAGTCCAGAGAAGCTCTCCAACGCTTGGCCAACGAGCAATTGCTGCAACGCCAGCAGGCAGGTGAGAGAGTTGCCCAAGCCAAGGCAGACTTTGACCGGGCAAAGGCCAATGCCATCACCGATCCAAACAAGCGCAGTGCTTACCAAGCGGCCGTTGCTAATGTCCGCGATGCAGAAGCAGCACTCAAAGACGTCGATTCGTTGATCGAACAAAAACGCGGATCACAGGCGAATGTTGCCCAAATTCAAAGTTCACTGAACGATTCACTCCGCCTCCTCGGAGAAACGGAAGTCCGCGCACCGATTGCCGGCGTTGTGACAAGGCGATACGTGCAAATGGGCGAATTGGTCAACGCTCTTAGTAGTTTTTCACCTGGTTCGCCATTGGTGAAAATTGAAGACCGATCCAAAATGTACGTTAAGCTTGAGATCAACGAAATTGACGTTGCTCGACTTGAAAACGATATGTCCTCAACCGTGACTGTTGACGCTTTGCCAAACATGAAATTCTCTGGTCGAGTCACCAAGATTTCGCCCGCACAAATCGAAAATGCGGCGGCGGTGGGCGGCGACCCCGTCGTCAAGTATCTGGTCGAAGTCACCTTAGACCGAGTCGGCAAAGAACTCAAAAGTGGAATGTCCGCTAAATGCGAAATGACTCCTCTCAAGGCCGATGACGTACTCCGGCTCCCGCTGGCCTATGTTGGCGAGGAAGCAAACGGCAAGCACTTTGTCATGATGTACGACCCGAAAGAAGTGCCAACAGCCGCCAAGATGGGAGAAAAACCCGCGTTTGAAGGCAATCGGATCGAGGTTGAAGTTGGCATAAAAGATCTTGCATTTGCAGAAATTAAATCGGGGGTCAAAGAGGGTGATCAAGTCGTCAAACCACCATACACCGGTCCTGCTCGCAAAGGCATGATGCAATTCGGGCCTGGAGATGATGAGGAAGAGAATCCCGCAGAAGAAGGCGGCGAAACCACCTCGACTGAAACAACTTCAGAAAAAGAGTAGACAATGAATTTTTTCGAGTCATTTAGAATTGCGTGGGACATGCTTCGGCTTCATAAGCTGCGAGCATTCCTCACCATGCTCGGCGTCATCATCGGCGTTATGAGTGTGACGCTGATCTCAATGATCTCTGGCGGTTTTCAGCATTACATTAGCTACGAATTCAAGAAACTCGGAGCGGATACTATCTTCTTGTTCTACGACGGTGGACAGGATCGTGTCGAGCGCAACTCCGAAATTGAAGGCATGGAATATGCCGACATGGAAATGCTCATGAGCCAGGCGACCACTCTGGAAATGGCATCAGCAACTCTCAAACTCGGTTCCAAAAAAGTCACTTACATGGAGCAGTCAATGAGCGATTCTGACATTGATGGTGTCGACGAGAACGTTGCCGAACTCAATAAAGTTGGTCTCACAAGTGGCCGGATGATCGACCGTGCTGACCTTGATGCTCGGGCGAATGTCTGCGTAATTGGCCAGGATGTTCGGGACAAACTTTTTGGCTCCGAACCAGCCGAAGGCAAGCTCATTACATTCCCAGGAATCACGATGGAAGTTGTCGGTGTAATGGATGTTGTCGAAATCATGGGCCAGAACAACAAAAAGGAAATTTGGGTTCCGCTCACAACTGCCCAGGATAAGTGGATGGGCGGTGACACGATTACCTACATTACAACTCGGCCGAAACCTGGGATTTCTGTCGAAGCAGCAATGGACGACGCATGGCGAGTCTTGATGCTGAAATCAGGCAATAAGCGGGTTTATCGCATGGATTCCCGTGAATCCATCATGAATATCTTTGGAGGCATCCTTGGCGCAGCTGGAGCAGTTCTGGCGGGAATCGCAGCCCTCTCGCTCTTGGTTGGTGGGATCGGCATCATGAATATCATGCTGGTTTCCGTCACCGAGCGCACCCGGGAAGTGGGGCTCCGTAAAGCCGTTGGCGCAACTCGAGCTAGCGTCATGGCGCAGTTCCTCGTCGAGTCTGTCTTTCTGAGCGTAGTGGGCGGGTTTATCGGAATGGCAATCGCATTCGTGATCGGTCAAGGTGTGACCGCATTAAGTGCCATGGCAAACTTCCCCAGCAAGGGTGGTCTTCAAATGGTATTCCCGGTCAGTGCAGCGATCACATCCACCGTGATCTCCGCCGTGATCGGTGTGATCTTTGGCCTCTATCCTGCGGCGAGAGCAAGTAGCTTGAGCCCCATTGAAGCTCTTCGAACAGAGTAAGGAGTTCATCCACAAATAGAAAAGTCCCTCAACCAAGTTCTGGTTGAGGGACTTTGTCGTTTGACCTTAGCGGCTGGAAGCCAGCTTGTAAAGCAGTCGGAGAATTTCAAGGTACAGCCAAACCAATGTAATGAGGATGGCGAACCCGCCGAACCATTCCATGGATTTGGGTGCTCTTGCTTGTACACCCGATTCGATCATGTTAAAGTCAAGCGCCAGATTAGCGGCGGCAAGAACGATAACAAAAACGCTAAAGGCAATTCCGATTGGTCCCGATCCGAACACAGGCAGAGCACTAACGAACTGCGGTGCGGCAAGGCCAATAAGGAACGAACCGATGTAAAAAACGAAGACAGCCAGAGTTGCCCCGATGACGATCGTCTTAAATGTTTCGGTTACTCGAATGATCCGCGTGGCATAAAGCGCGAGCATTGTGCCGAATACAGCGAATGTTGCAACAATCGCCATAGGAACAAGGCCAGCGTATCGAGTTTCTGCGAATTGAATGCTGTACATCAACGAGATCGTGCCAAGCGCAAATCCCATGGTCGGTGCATAAATCAAGCTGATCGGCATTGCCCATTCGCGTTTGAAAACTCCCGCGATACCGAGGACAACCGCGATGAAGAAGCAGACAATTCCAATCGCCGGTTGTGCGGCAATGTAACCGACCACACCCATAACCATCGTGATTGCAAGCAATAGGCCCGTCTTTCCGATCGTGCCGTTCAGGGTCATCGACCCAGAATCGGTGCCGATAAGGCCCGATGATTGCGTGAAGTACTCCTCCTTCATCGCAGGGTTACTGTTTTTAAACCACTGATTCATATTTGTTTTCCCGTGAGGAACTGTCTATATAGACGCTGAACAGCCCCAATTAGAGCCCAAAGTATGCCTTTAGGCTTTTATAGATTGTAGCGCATTGAGCACTCGCGATTTCTCATCATCCGTTAGGGTAACCAGAGGCAATCGAACTGACTCACAATCAAACCCTTGCGATGCCAGAGCCGCTTTGATCGGAGTCGGGCTGGGGGCAGAGAAAATCGCCTGAATGAACGGCGTGATTTTATGGTGAATGGCACGGGCTTCTTCGGGCCGAGTGGGGAACGACTCAATAATTGCCTTCAGCTCGGCACCAACACAATGCGCACCTACGCTGACAAGGCCATGTCCACCCAAACTAAGAATCGGGAGCAAAAGCGCATCGTCACCCGAGTAGATGCGAAAGCCCTCCGGAGCCAAACGGCACACGTCGCTGATCTGAGCAAGATTTCCACTTGCTTCTTTAACCGCGACAATATTAGGAATTTCCGCCAATCCAAGTAGCGTCTCGGTTTCAAGATTGATCGCGCTTCGGGGCTGAATGTTGTAAAGCATCACCGGCAAGCTGGTTTCGCCTGCAATTGTTCGAAAATGCGCATCCAAACCCCTCTGACCCGGTTTGCTATAGTAAGGGTTGACGAGCATGATTCCGTGTGTTCCGCGAGCTTCGGCAGCTTTTGTTAGATGAATCGAATGGGCCGTATCGTAGCTTCCGGTGCCCATCACAATCGCGGCCCGGTCGCCAACTGCTTCGAGAACTCTATCGAGAAGGGCAAGCTTTTCGTCGTCGGAGATTGTAGGGGATTCTCCCGTTGTTCCAGCAACAACAATCCCGTCATTTTTCTGATCTTCAACAAGGTGTTTGGCAACGCGAGCAGCTTCTTTATAATTAACAGAACCGTCCGAATTGAACGGTGTGAGCATGGCCGTAAGAAGTCGGCCCCAGTCGCGCTTTGCGGTGAATGCACCCATGAACGCAAGAATACCGATCAAAGCCGAACGGTTCTGGTCTGAGATAGACCATTTGGCAAGCCGTTTGATTCCGATTAAGCTTGAAGTTCGTCTAAGGTTTGAACGAGGTAAAAAAGGGACGTGAGCTTTCGATCAATCATTTTCATAACGGCTTTGGTGGCAGCAACACCAGTGGGATTCAGTGGCGCACCGGCGGCTAATCCGACTCTTACACTTTCGGTTGCAGGCAAAGGGGATGTTGTCATTGAGCTTTTCAAAGCCGAAGCCCCAAACACAGTTGCTCACATAGTCAAATTGGCAAAAGGTGGATTCTACAAGGATCAAAAATTCTATGCCGTGCTAAAGGATCCTCGCCCATTTTTGGTTCGCTTTGGTGACCCAAATACAAAAACAAAGCCAATGAACGATTCTTCAATTGGCAATGGCGGGAGTGGCGCCCAAGTGCAGTTCGAAAACTCCGGCAAGTCTCACATCAAGGGAGCTGTTGGCCTCGCAACCCGTCCCGACAATCCAAAAGTAGGGGACAGTCAGTTCTACATCATGCTGGATTCGAAGCCATTTTTAGATGGCAGTTACACGGTTTTTGGACAAGTTGTGAAAGGAATGGACGTGGTCTCGAAAATTGATGTCGGCGATCAGGTAACTTCCGTCACGATATCCGGTGACTGAAACAGTTTCATCTCCTTCAGATTCCGCTGGCCGCGCAAAGTTTTGGAGCTTTGCGCGGCCTGTCTTACTTCGAATCCTTTACGGGCTCGTGAGCCTGCTCTTTATCTCATTTATCACTTTTGTCGCCGATGAAATTGCTCCGGGCGATGCCGCAACGATTCGGGCGGGGGAAAAAGCAACTCCTGCCACAGTTCAACGATTACGTGAGGAAATGGGGCTGAATAGACCTTGGCCCATTCGATACGTAGAATTTCTGGGCAATGCCTCTCGGCTAGAGTTTGGCAACAGCACGCAGGGAACCGAGCAACCCATAAAAGATACGCTCGCCAAAGCACTCCCCGTAACGATGTCCATTGCGGCTTTCTCGATTGCCCTGGCAACGTTTTTTGGAATTCTGTTTGGAATGACGGCGGCGATTCGAGAAAACAAAGGGGCTGATCGCGCCATTTTGAGTTTCAGTACGCTCGGCGTGACCATTCCAAATTACGTTCTTTTGCCGATCCTTGTCCTTTTATTTTCGCCCCTCTACCTTGACATGCTTCCGACTAGCTATGAGCCTCCTGATCGTCAGGTGGCATCTGGAATTCTCTACATCTTGATTCCTGTGGTCGTATTGTCTTTGCGGCCGATGGCAACATTGACCCGACTCATGCGAGCGAGCATGATCGAAACTCTCAAACAAGAATTTGTTCGATTAGCCGTTGCAAAGGGCGTTTCACCGCGCCGGCTCTATTGGACTCACTGCTTTCGGAATGCCCTCATTCCAGTCTTAACCGCAATCGGAACGTCGTTTGGCTATTTGCTTACGGGTTCATTCGTCGTCGAAAGTGCTTACCTCGTGCCGGGAATTGGTAAAACCGCAATTGAGGCGATCACTCAACGTGATACGCCGATGATCCTAGCTTCGACGTTCGTCACCGGACTCCTCTTTATTGTCGTGAACCTGGCTGTTGACATTCTCATTCCAATAATCGACCCTCGTGTTCGGGAGAGCCAAGTTTGAAAAAATTCAAAGGCGTAAGCCCGCTCTTTTGGATCGGAGTGGGATATCTCGTATTGCTGGTCATTTTTGCGATCATCGGCCCGACTTTCCGGCACCCCTATGATGTCGGCCTCAGCACACCGCTTCGGACACCCGATGCAATGTTTTGGCTCGGCACAGATGAGCTAGGGCGCGATATCTTCGCCCGACTCGCCTATGGCGCAAGAATTTCATTGACAATCGGACTGATCGTCCAAGCCATTGCCGTTTCAGTGGGAATCGTAGTAGGGATTGTCAGTGTTTACGGACCCCGTTGGATCAGCAGCCCCGTGCAAAGATTTACCGATGGAATGTTCGCATTCCCTGATCTTTTGCTCGCGATCATGATTGTTGGTGTATTCCAAATGGGAGTTGGGCCCGTGATTATGGGATTAGCGTTCACTGCTTGGCCCCCCATGGCCCGATTGGTGAAGAATCAAGTCGCAACTCTCAAAGACCGCGAGTTTGTGGTTGCCGCCCAGGCAATGGGCGCAAATACTCCTTATCTGGTGTTTAAGCACATCTTGCCGCACCTCTGGGGCGTTCTATTTGCCGTCATGATGGTCGATGTCGCCGCAACGATCCTGGCAGAAAGCACCCTCAGCTTCTTAGGAATCGGGGTTCGCCCACCTGAACCAAGTTGGGGTCAAATGATTCAGGTGGGGAACAGCCTCAAGGTCTCAGCTCCCCTCATGCTTTTGTGGCCATGTTTGATCCTGTCCATGACAATCTTCGCCCTCAACTTTGTCGGCGATGGGCTACGGGCAATAGTTGAACCGAAGAAAAATCAATCGATCTAAAGCACTTGCTTTGTAAGCCAGCCTTTCAGTTCCTTGATCAAGCCTGGTTCAATCGGGCCGGAATAACCCAATTCTTTGTCCGTCTTGACCACTTTGAAATTGTGGCTCGCACTCGGTGAGATAAAAAGGGTTGCTCGGTCGCCATGGGCAGAGGCAAGCGGTTTCGCATCAAGCTCCGCACTGATCTGGATATCTCGCTCGCCGTTGCCAACAAAAACTTGGCCCTTATACTTGGCTGCGTCGGCAATCGGGTCAATATTGAAATAGCCATGCCAGACATGGACAGTTGAAAAATTGAAGAGGGTCGCAAGTCCGGGATGAAGCCCTTTCGGCTCCTCAGGCTTTTCTTTGAGTTCCTTGATAGCCCGTTTGGTATCGGCAACAATTTGCGTTTTGACTTCACCTTCAGGAATTTGTTCGAAGTTCCGGTTGAGTTGCTCCTGTAAAATCACATCCATTCCCCGACCAGGTCCACCAAGCAAAATAACTCCTTTTGGGTTAAGTTCTGAGGCAAGATGATTACTAAATAGTGCCCCTTCACTGTGTCCGAGTAAGAACATCTTAGATTGATCAACCGACGGTTGTTTTGCAAGAAAAGCATAAGCGGAACGAATGTCCGCCAAGTGATTATCCACGGAGAAAAATTCGCTAACAAGAGATTGATCCGTCGGCCACTTACTTTTGTAGATGTGAACCGGTCGTTTGTCAAACCTAAGGGTTACTACGTTCGACTGATTAAGCTCAGCCGCGAGATCCTTGAGAACATTTGTGATCAAGCTGGGTGGTTGATTTCCATCCCGATCCGTTGGCCCGCTCCCCGGCAACAAAAGAACCGCCGGCATCGAGGATTGGCTCTCCGGGACACTCAATGTCCCTCTAAGTTCTAACCCGACACCAGAAAATGTCACTTCAGTTTCGGTTACTTTCTGAACGGGAGTAAAGGCAATCATGGCGCAAAGTAATTCGATCATTGTCTAAATAGACGGAGTCGCAATGATGGAGGTTGCAATCATCACAAAAAGTGCGAAGTTTGACGGGATATAACTCAGTTTGGTTCGCTCACCCTGGCAAAATTTCTGATCTTGGGGTATAGTGGGGGAACGTCGAATTTGGACAAAGTCCAGAACGGGGGAACCACCAACCCTAGGGGTGAAGAGCACAGGATGTGCTCAGGTCTTTTCTTGAACCTAACCCGGCAGCTAACCTCGTAGGCGCAATCAAGAATCTTATGAAAGCTCAACAAATCACCGACAGATTCGTCGTCTCGGAGGTAACTCCATGTCGTTTGTAAGCCAGATCATGCGCAAGGCAAGTATTGTCGAGCGATCTGAAGCCCCTTCTGAAGAGAAGGTAGACAAATTTGAAGAACTCGTTGATGAAGCAGGAATGATCCGCGATCGGATGGAAGCTTCTTTCACACGACTTTCTCCCAATGAAATGGAAACCCTTGGGCCAGGGCGGCGCAAGGAAATTGCTCAACTCACGGAGACCATCATGAAACTCAAATCCAAGAGGAAAGAGTTCATAGCAAGTCTCACCCGAGAAACGATTAACTAAATCACTTCTCGGCGTAAGTGAAAATCAATGAGCGAAAACATGGAAAAGTTTCGTCACATCGATGGCAGCGAAGCCATTGTTGAGACGGATTATATCAAAATCCATTTTCAACACGGCGGAAACCCTGAGGATGTCGGGGAGAACGGGTGCAAAATTGAGGATGTGATTTCGGTACTGCAAGATAAACTCCTTGACTTTCAAGGACGGGAATTGGCTTGCGAAGAGAACGCAACTGCGCTCTACCACCTTGATCTGGCTCGAGAGGCTTTGTTGGTGCGACGAAGGCGACGCGAAAAACAAGGCATTTTGGGTTCACGAAACAAGCACAAATCAAAAGATTAATTCCTGGTTAGTCAAAAGTGGATGTAGGGGTGTCGATCCGGCACCCCTCTTCTCATTTATCCGCCCTCAAAGATTGCGAACGACTGCATCACCCATTTCGGTTGTGGTGATGAGTTCGCATCCCCGTTCAAATATATCCGCGGTACGCAACTTTTGGTTCAGAGCCGCCTCAACCGCGTTTTCGATCCGAGCGGCTGTTTCGTTATCTTTCATCGAATACTGCACGAGCATTGCCGCGCTGAGAATCGCAGCAAGTGGGTTAGCCCTGCCTTGACCAGCAATATCGGGTGCGGAGCCGTGTACGGGCTCGTAGAGGCCGAAAACGTTGTCTCCCTTGGGGTCGCTGACCGACGCACTCGGCAACAGACCGAGAGATCCCGTAATCATGGAAGCCTCATCAGAAAGAATGTCGCCAAACATGTTTTCTGTCAGGATCACATCAAACTGGCTCGGATCCCGGATCAGTTGCATGGCGCAGTTATCAACGAGCATGAAGCTGAGCGACACCTGTGGATACTGAGTTGCAACCTCGGTCACAACTTCACGCCAAAGTCGGCTCGTTTCCAAAACATTGCTTTTATCGACCGAACAGAGGTTTTGTCGACGCTGCATCGCAATTTCAAATCCTCGGTGAGCAATTCGCTCGACTTCAAATCGTGAATAAAGGCAAGTGTCAAACGCGGTGTTACCGTCATCTCGCCGGCCACGAGGTTCACCAAAGTAAATACCACCCGTCAATTCGCGAACGACCATCAAATCCATCATGCTTCGACCTTCTTTGAGAGGGGAAGCATGGATCAAAGGGGCCAACGTTTTTGCCGGTCGCAAGTTGGCGTACAGATTGAGTTCGCGCCGAAGGGGTAATAGCCCACCAATTTCTGGCCGCTTTGTAATGGGTTCAATATTGTCCCACTTTGGCCCGCCAACTGCGCCCATCAAAACCGCATCGCTGGCTTTGCAAAGTTCCAGGGTTGCAGGTGGGAGGGGGTCTCCGCAGTCATCGTATCCTGCTCCACCAAACGGAGCTTCTTCAAATTCGAGATTCAGGCCAGTTGCCCGAAGCACCTTTACGGCTTCCGCCGTTACTTCTGGGCCAATTCCATCGCCTGGCAGTACGGCGACCTTGAAAGACATGGTCTGAATTATGGCATCAGCTTGATGATCCGCGTCGCCGGTTCCCGAGAATTGAAATCCCCGCAACCATGGCTAGTCCCGAGACGCTCATGGGTGCAAGAAGTGGTCGTTCGGCAAAAAATCCCCCTAACTTCCCATCGGATCGCTCAAGTCGTTCTAAGCGAGTATTCGAAGTCAACATTGATTGCAACTGAGTGAAATCACCTTTGACGTGAAAATAAACTCCGAGCGGTCCAACAATGCTCAACGCAAGCAAAAACCATCCCAAGAATGTTGCAAGTTTTTTTTCTGCTGCAAGGCCTGCAAGGCAACAAATAAATCCAATGCCGCACGAAACAACGGGAATATATGCCTTGGGTTCTTGCATCCAGACTCCAGCATGGGCATAGCGAGTTTCGGCGACAAGAAACATGAATCCCAGTGCGATGATCAGAAGGACGAGTTTATCTTTGCTCATGGTTTACTCAATTTCGAGGCTACGGAATCGGCGCTGGGATGGGCTCATATCTTTTGTAAGATACTGATATGCCCACGTGGACTTTCGCAACAAATCTTGGGCATGTTTCGCTTCCTCGCTTCCGGATTCAAAATTTTGAGGTTGGACGCGTTGGTTGATTTTTTCAAACGCCTTTCTTATCTCATCAAACGAAGCTTTAGCCGTGACGTTCAAAATTGTTCGGGCAGTTGCTTCGAGTTCGTTTGATTCCATAGATGCCGTTGGTGTATCGAGTGTAGAATTTGCCGGAGCATCGGGTGTCGTCGATACGGGCGCATCAAGTTCCTTCCAGGCGTCCATCACTTCAAGGCCCTTGACCCGTTCCCATTCTTGGTTCACAAATCCGCGAAGGATATTGTAGGCGCGTTTTGCTTCACTCATGGTTTAGTTGTTTTGTCCAATGGATTGATTGACTTCGTCGAACGACGCACTAACGTTTTGAAGACGTTTGACGAGGTCAGGAAGGTCTGATTCTACTTCGGTGAAAGGCTGGGATGTTTGCTCCGCCGCTTGGGTTATGCGCAATGTCAATGCATCAATGGCGGAGGTAGCTTCAGCGATGTTTCGATCAATACGATCAATGGCATCGTGTGGAGCACTTGGGTCATTACCCTGGCTCTCCGTGCGTCTCGCCATTTCAACCAATACGTCACGATTCGGCATCATCTTTGTGGCTTCCTGCAACGTCCTGCGAACCGATTCAAGGGCATTAGGGCCAAGAACCTGTGCGGCATCAAGATTGGGGTGAGCCTTCAAAACAGATTCAAAACTCTCAACGGCTTGCCGCAGTGGTCGGAGAACTGATCGACTCACACTAGAGAGTTCACTCGGGTGAGGGAATTGTGATTGTTGACCGCCATTCGTCACCGTGCGAATAAAAAAGTAACCGACAGCCCCCACTACGAGACCAACAACTCCCAGGATAACGAATACACTCACCATCGTCCTTTCTCCTTACAGTCGAAACCTGATTGTGGTTCCAAATTGTCCCAATCCGCGACTCCCAAACCGCACATGGGGCATCAAAACAACTTGATTGAGCAGGACAAATTCGCCATCAAGGCGGAACGAATCAACGTTGCTTCGCCATTCTCGGGCCCACGCGGCCGTGATTCGATCCTTTCCATTCGGCATCTGATAGATCGCGCGAAGGTCAGAAATGTTGAGATCTTCGTCAGAAGCAGAGTGTCCTTGACGCGCCAAGATGATTTCGCCTTCAAAAGTTAACGGATATTTGAATAGCACTGTATCCAGTCCATAGATGCTTCGATAACCCCGGTTTTTTCCCGCTCCTCGAATGTCTTTGCGCAATATTGCAAATGCCGTATCTTGAACCCCAAAATTTTCACCCAATGCAAAGCTCAGCCCTGTGTTTCGCCCGATACGTCCAGTTACTCCCCGGGGGCGACCCGTACCGGCATCGGTCACGGCAAAGTCGAGCGGTGCGTCTTCAAATACGAGCTGAGTATTGAGCCGTAATGCCGGAGTCGTTTCTCGATACAGCGAATGTTGACCGAACGGCAATACTTGCTTCCCAATTTTCCAGTCTCCTGGAGATTCAAAATAGAACTCGTCCACCTGATCCGGATCACCGTCTCCAAGGTGCCGGGCCAGTCGTTGAGTTACCGCAAAGCGATTTCCATCGGCCATGCGCCCTTTAAAGCCCACCGTGCTGGGTAGTGCATAAGCGTCAAACCAGCGAAGCTCGGCGTTCCTTCCATCACCCCATAAAAATGTTGGTCGTAGATCAATAGCAATAATGATGTCCGGAGTCTGCGCTTGAGCGAAGACGGTCATCACCATGGCTAGAAATATGACTATCTTCCTCATCATTCCTCCTCATCTGGCATTGTCGCTTCAAGTAACCATTGTTCTATTTCATCACGGTTAACAGACTCTTGCTTTTGCGTCGCCATATCTTTGATCGTCACGACCCCCTTCTTGAGCTCGTCATCCCCAATGATTAACGAGTAAAGAGCATTGGCTCGGTCGGCAGCCTTGAACTGCTGTTTGATATTTTTATTCTCAATATCAAGTTGAACAGAAAAGTCACTTGCTCGCAGATCTGCCGCAAGTTCCAGAATTGCCGTTCGTGCTTCCTCGGTTGCCGCAATCAAAAACGCATCCGGCATCGGCCCAGGAATTTCGATTTCTTTCTGCTCAAGAGTGAGAAGCAGCCGCTCCAATCCAATGCCGACACCTGCACTCGGAGTTGGTTTGCCTCCGATTTGTTCAATGAGGTTGTCATATCGGCCCCCGCCACAAAGCGACAATCCAGGAAGGTCGTCATCCAGAAACTCAAATACGGTGTCGTTGTAATAGTCGAGCCCACGAACAATGGTTGGATCAAGTGTAAAGGGAATGCCCGCGCGTGTCAATTCCGCCTGGACTTTTTCAAAATTGATTTTGCTTTCTTCGCTTAGATAGTCGGTGATCGGAGGAAGCCCTTCCAATGCTAGTTTCAGCTTGTCATCTTTTGTATCGAGTAATCGAACGGGGTTCTTGCGAAGTCTCGCCTGTGTGTCCTCGTCCTGACTATCTAGGTAGTTCTTAACATGGTCAAGAATGACATTTCCATAAGTGGCCCGAGTTTCGAAATTTCCAATCGAGTTCAACATAACCCGGGTGCCGGGCAATCCAACACGGCTAAAAAAGTCGTGAGTTGCAATGATTATTTCGGCATCGGCAAGCGGGGAATCCGACCCCACGATTTCCATGCCCATTTGGTGCAATTGGCGGTAGCGACCTTTGCCTGGGCGACCGTATCGAAAGCTATGATTGATGTAGCAGAGCCGTGTCAGGCCCCCTTGATTGCCAATTCCGTGCTCAAGATAAGCACGCATGACCGGGGCAGTTCCTTCTGGCTTCAAGGCAACGTGACGCTCACCTTTATCCATAAACTCATACATCTCCTTGCTTACAATTTCGCTGGCTTCACCGCTCGTCCGCAAAAACAGTTCGATATCCTCGAACATGGGTGTACGGATTTCTTGATAACCGTAGAGCCAGGCCGTCCCTAAAAATTCGCCTTCAATGTACTGCCAACGATGACTCTCGAAAATTGTATCCTTCTGTCGAGGGCCAGGAATGATATCGTTTGTGCCACGAGGGGCTTGGAATTTTTCGCTCATTGCAGACTCCCGTTAAGGGCATTTTGAAGAAGATAATCGAATGCGGTATTCGGCAAAGGACGCGCACCACCGATCGTCTTGGCATGCAGAATGACCGTAGCAACGCGTTCAAGCGTTTCCATACGATAGCAAGCGTCATATAGGTCAGAACCCATGGCGGCGGCACCGTGATTGGCTAACAAAAACGTTTTGTGATCTTCCACAAGCGGGGCAATGGCTTCGGACATTTCGTCGGTTCCCGGCATTGCAAAAGGAACCGTTGCGACACTGCCCAACACAACCGCGCTTTCCGGCAACAGATTATCGGGGATATCTTCGCCTGCTAGTGCAAATCCCGTAGCGACCGGTGGATGCGCATGAACAACCGCTTGGCAATCGGGGCGACCCGCATAGATCGCCGTGTGAAGGCGATATTCGCTACTCACTTTTCCCTCACCCTTGATCAATTCACCCTTGAGATCAATAATCAAAAGCTCATTGGGTTTTAGATGACCCTTGCTAACGCCACTCGGGGTGATCAGAAGTTGTCGAGGGCTGAGCCGACAAGAAATATTGCCCTCAGCGCCACCGATCAAGTTTCTCTGCCAGAGTCGTCGCCCAACTTCACAAAGGGCCCCACGGAGTTGCAATTCGTTCATTTGCCTTGGGTTGATTATGGCCTGGTAATGGTGCCGGGCCTAATTGAAAGTTCGACGCACTTGATCCAATGCATGAAGCTGCTCAAGGAGCTCAGCGGCCCGCGAGAGCGGCCATTGTGTCGCGGAATCACTCAAAGCATTTGCCGGGTCAGGATGCACCTCAAGAAAGAGTGCATCAATCCCAACGGAAACTGCAGCACGGGCCATCGCAGGAATGCTGTCACGATTCCCCCCGGTTGTCGTTCCGGCACCGCCGGGTCGCTGAGCCGAGTGAGTGGCATCAAAGCAGACTGGGTGACCGTAACTTCGCATGATTTCCAGTCCAGGCATATCGACAACAAGGGTGTTGTATCCAAAGCTAGTTCCGCGATCCGTCAACATAATCCCTTTCGCATTGAACTGGGTCAGCTTTTCAACAATGTTTTTGGTATCCCATGGCGCAAGGAATTGCCCTTTTTTAACATTAACCGGCTTACCCGTTCGGGCACATGCTTCCAAAAGATCACTTTGACGACATAGGAATGCCGGAACCTGCAAAATATCCACCACATTCCCGACTGGAGCCGCCTGACTCGCATCGTGGAGGTCAGTAGTAACCGCCAGGTTGAAGGTGCTGGCAATATGACTCAGAATATTGAGTCCAGCATCCATTCCATCTCCTCGATTTGAATCAGCAGAAGTTCGGTTTGCTTTGTCAAAGCTTGCTTTGAAGATGTAGGGAATCCCGAGACTGACACAGGTTTCTTTGAGTGTGCCCGCAACTTCCTCGCAAAGTGCTTGACTCTCGGCAAGGCATGGCCCGGCAATGAGGGTCAGCGGGCCTTTTCCAACGGTGATGTTGTTAACTTTAAATGGGTGGGGAACTGGCTTCACTTGAGAGCTTCAGTGTAGTTCTTTTTCATCCAGTTGATAAAGTCTTCATCCGTCTTTGCCAATCCTTGATAGGTCGAAACGTGGGTTCCGTCAGGTTTCAAGATCGCATAAGTTGGGTTTGTCGATGACTTTGTCATCTTTTCGCGCAACTCTGCATTGGCGTTATCTTCTGGCGTTTCACGGTCGGTGTACAGTTCCACAAGTCCAAATTTAATCAGCTCCTCGGTGTACTGTGGCGTCGGGAATTTTTGATACTCCATAACCCGACAGTTCGTACAAGTCTTGCCCGTAAAGTTGACGAAGATCGGTTTATTTTCCGCGAGGGAGGCCGCTTTGACCGCCTCAAGATTTTCGTTCCAAACGAGCGAACCACTCGATTCACCTTGTTGTTTGGGGGGATAAAATCCGACCATTGAGCCAAGGGCTTGCGGATTGGTAATCCCCGCAAGGAGCCACCCCGCAATAAGAATGTTGGCAAAGGCAAAAACCTTTCTACCTCGACCCACAACCGACCCGTCATCATGCGGCATTCTAACAATACCGAACAGATACAAAGCGGCGGCAACAAAGATTGCGAACCACACCGCGCCAAAAGCGGCGAAGGGTAGCCACAGTGGGTCGTTAACGATCACATCGACGTTCGAAACAAACTTGAGCGCAGCGGCAAGTTCCAGAAAGCCCATATAAGCCTTAACTGAATTGAGCCAGGTTCCCGACTTCGGCATTTTCTTCATTGCATTGGGCACCAACGCAAGGAAGAAGAACGGAAGTGCGAACGCTAAACTAAATGCCGTCATCCCGGCAATGGGGAAGAGCAAATCGCCCGTAGTCGCACTAACCAGAATCGTTCCAACAAACGGAACGGTACAAGTGAATGTTGTCAAGCTAAAAACAAAGCCCAAAAGAATCGGGGCGGCAAGTCCGGCAGTTTTCGACTTGCCTTGAACCTTGTTAACGAATTTTACAGGTACTTGGATTTCAAAAACTCCGAAGAGATTGATCGCGAGGACAATGAAGAGAATTGCCAGAAATGCATTCGCAATTGGGCTTGCGGCGAGTCTCTGAATCCCCGATGCACCGAATGCGATGGTAATTACCAAACCCAGACCCACGAATGTTCCGATTATTCCGAGGCAATAAGCAATTGCGTACTTCATAACCGCACCTGGCCCCTCTTCCGACTTTTTCGTGAAATAACTCACTGTAATCGGGATCATCGGCCAGACACACGGTGTCAGGAGCGCAAGTAGACCGGCCCCGAAGCTAAGAAGCAAAAACGGCAGAAGACCTTGCGATTTTGCTTCTGCAATTTGCTTGCTTGTTTCATCGGTCGGAGCAGTTGCGCCAGTTGCCGATTCACCGTCCGCACCTGGAGCTTTACCATCGAGTGCCGCCGCGAGAACCTCAGGGTTTCCTGTACTCTCAGAATCCTTGGGAACGACGAATCCAGCAGTTTGCTCAGGTTCCGTCAGATCAGCATCAATTCGGTCGGGTCGTGGTTCTCCACTAGCTGGAGTGAAGTCAATACCGAGAACGGCATTTTTCGGGGAATCGCATCCGTTAGCATCACATGCCTGGGCGCGCATCTGAACCTGCAGTTGCTTAGAATCAGATTCTACGATCTTAATCGGAATCGCAACCGTAAACTCTCCCTCATATTGAGCGACCGGCATTTGGAACCCGGAATCGTAAACGATGTGAGCAATCGGCCAAATCGAATCTCCAGCGGACTCCAACGGATTTCCGTCTAGTTCAGTTTTGGAACTCGCAACAATAAAATCGCCTTCGGCAATATGCGGGGCATAAGTGTGCCAACCCTCTGGCAGCGTTCCCGTCACAATCAATTGGGTTGTTTCGCCCACGCGAGTATCCGCGTCCTTAACTTTGACGGACCAGGTGATTTTGCCGGAGACAACCGTGGATTCCGCTGGTTCCTGCTGGGCAAACGCAACTAGGCCGAACAATCCGATCAGGATTGTCAATAAAATTCGTACTGGCTTTGACATTGACTTTCTTATTTCCATTCCGCGAGGGCTTTCGCCCATTTAGCCGCAGTTCCAACTGCCGTCCAACTTTTCGGTCTTGCCTCTAACGTGATCTTTGCCGACTCCGTCACTGACTTGGGCGGAAAGCACATGGAATCTGTGCACTGCTGGTACCGCACTTTAATTTTCACAGTTGATTCACCGGGCTTACCTTCGGCGCGAATCAAAAATGGCACTTCGATTTGACCAGAATAAGTGAACGATGCCTCGGTTTCGCCACCCACAGCATGAGCTTCACCATTGGGATACTTGAGCTTGACAACCTTGATCGTCTCATCACCTGAAGAAATAACGACAGGGATTTGATAGTCCTGACTCGGAGGATTTTGATAAGCATGCAGCCCCGATGCAAAGGTGATAATCGCTTTGCCACTGATCGGCGCACCGACAATACCGGACGTCTCATTCAATACAATTTTCACCGAGGGATCTTCGGCCTGAATCGGAGTCAGTGCAAAATTTGCAGCAAGCAGAGCGGGGATCAGCATAGTGGTCACACCAAGTGTACTTGTCTAGACGAATGAAAATGCCCGGCAGGAGGTTCCCCTTGCCGGGCATTAGGCCTGTTTTTTGTGAAATTATCCGGTCACGCCAAAGAATTTCTTGATTTTGTAGACAGTTGTTTGGCGATTCATCTCGGCAATTGCCAAGGTAAGCGGAACTTCATTGGGGCAAACTTTAACGCAATTCTGAGCATTGCCGCAGTTGGTCATTCCTTCTTCACCCGTTAGGAACTCAAGCCGGTCATCGGCAAATGTTTTTCCGACTGGATGATTGTTAAAGAGAAGTGCCTGGGCAATAGCGGCGGGGCCAACAAATTCAGTGCGTTCGTTGACTTGGGGGCAAGCCTCCATACAACATCCACATGTCATACAGCGACTGAGATCGTAACGCAACTTCCGAACATGATCGTCCTGCGGCTGAGCCATTCCAAGGTCGTACGATCCATCAATCGGAACCCATCCTTTGATCTTAATAAGATTCTCGAACATTTTTGAGCGATCCACAATGAGGTCGCGAATAATTGGATATTTACGCATCGGCTCCAAGCGAACAACCAACGTATCCCCGTTTCGCTCGGCAACCTCATCAATCAATGCCGTGCAGGCTTGACGAATGTGACCATTCACATACATCGTGCATGTTCCGCAAACCGTTTCAAGACATGCGGCTTCCCATGCAACTGGCTCAACCAATTGGCCATCAACTGTAACGGGATTTTTGCGAATCTCCATCAACGTGGAGATTACGTTTGCGTCTTCCCGATATGGGATTTCGAAAACGTGAACAAATGATTTGCTTTCGCTATTCAGTTGTCGCTTGATTTCAAATCGAATTGTCTTTGCCGCTACCGCTGTTGACATAAGTTCCTCCTCATTCTACGCAATATGGTCACCCTTTTGGCATCCTAATCGGGCCCGATCCGTCTATTATTGGCAGAATGGAGGCAATTCAGGAAGTTGGGGCTGGGGTTGATTCCCGACCGAGGGTTTTGGGGATTCCCGTTTGCGTTGCAACTATGGACGAGACCGTCGCAGCCGTTGAAGCACTGATCCAAAGCGAAGGGCATCATTTAGTTGTGACCGCCGATGCATCCGGCATCGTGATTGCCCAAGAAGACCAAGCACTACGCGACATCTACCATTCCGCCAGTTGGGTAACCGCAGATAGCAACGGCGTCGTTTGGGCATTGGGTCGGCAAGGAATCAAAACCGAGCGAGTAAGCGGTGTTGACCTTGCCGATCGACTCCTGGCACTCAGTGCCGCGAAAGGGTATCGGGTGTTCTTTTTGGGAGCAGCCCCCGGAGTCGCTCAAGCGGCTAAAGAAAAAATGATCCTCAAACATCCAGGTTGCAATATCGTCGGAACGCATGATGGTCATTTCCCCGAATCCGATTTTGAGTTCATTGCTCGCGAAATTGCCCCAACCAAACCAGATATATTGCTTGTCGCCATGGGCATCCCTCGCCAAGAAAAATTTATCCAATTGACCAAAGAGATCATTGGTTCCAAGGTGGCGATGGGAGTGGGGGGAACTCTCGACGTGATGAGCGGTCAAGTCAAACGTGCTCCAATCTTGATTCAAAAACTCAAAATTGAATGGCTCTGGCGAACTTTAGCCAATCCAAAGAAATTCAAAAAATTCCTCACCCTCCCCAAATTCTGGCGCATGGTTCGTCAAGAAAAACGATGAAAATTTACACCAAGTCGGGTGATGATGGAACAACGGGCACACTCGGGCAAGGTAGACGTCCCAAATCCGATTTACTCATCCATGTCCTCGGTGAAATCGACGAACTCAGCGCTGTCCTGTCGCAATGTGTAGACATAAAAACTGCAAACATCACTCAAGCCGTCGAAATCCAAAGTCGACTCCTTGATCTCGGGGCAGAGATCGCTTCACTCTCGACTGATTCAAGATATTTGGTTAGGGAAATAGAGTCCGACACTAAGTCTCTGGAATCTGAAATTGATCAAATGGATGGTCAGCTACCAGCATTGACAAATTTCATACTTCCCGGTGGAAGTAAGGAGGCAAAGCATTTGCATATTGCCCGCGCCGTTTGCCGCCGTGCAGAACGTGCCCTCGTCGAACTAAAGGTTCAAGAACCGACTCTAAGGCCAGAAAGTGTAAAATATTTAAATCGGCTTTCCGATTGGTTATTCGTTCGCGCACGATACGCGAATAGCTTAGCGGGAATCGAGGATCAAATCTGGGTGAAGAAAAATGACTAGCATCGCATTGGCAATCGCATACTCGGCAGTTTCCCTTGTTCCGGGTCCAGCCCAGATTCTATCGGAATCGATGGATCGCTACTATCATGCCGGCAATGTGAGTGGAACAATTGTCACCACCCTTTCACAAGGGACAATCTCTCAAAGCATCACGACACAGATTCAATTTTCCAGTCCGGATCGCATCTACTTTGATCAAACTCCCGCCAGCGACCCCAAAGCTCGCATCCGAGCAATTTCTAACGGAACACATCTCGTGTATCCAAGTCCAGAAGACTTCGATTCCAAAAAAAATCAGCGACTCTATCTCGTTGAACCAGTCATGCAACGCAATGGCGGGCTGATGGATGTACGCACAATGTACGCCATTTTTTCCCGTTCGGTAGTCGATCGCTCCATTCCACTTGAAATCGCAATCGGTCGCGATAAAGACTTGCAAGTCATCGCCCAGCTACTTTCCAACCTCAGCGACGGCGGGGTTCGAACTTACAATGGGGAAGAAGTATCCGTCATCCTCTGCGATGTCCTCCATAAGATCGGCTCAGACTACAAACTGAAAGGAGCCTTTTTTATCAACGAAAAACGTGATATCCGGTACTTCAAAGTGTTCGGACTCATGAAAGATGAGAAGAAACGTAATGTAGAGTTCAACGCAGAATGGGTTGTCAATCTGAGTGTCAACAACCAAGATGTGATTAAGCCAGAGCTTTATAATCTCGATCTCGTGAAGAAATAGCCAAAGTGAGATTTCCTTCAAAATGATTAGGTCATGAGCAATCTGTACTTTTCATGTATGATTGAATTGTGGCTGAAATGGCTGAACGCATACTAACCCCGAAAGATCTCAAAAAGGGGATGCGTGCACGTGTATCAACGGTTGACGAAACCGATGAACTTTGCCCGCGATTGCTTGAACTGGGCCTTACTCCAGGGGTGGAGTTCGAAGTCATCAAAGTCGCACCGTTCGGCGATCCCATTGAAATCAACGTCAGAGGATACAAACTCTGCGTTCGACGTAGCGAAGTGGGGTGTCTCCGCCTTGTTGAACTTACCTGAACCTCCGCTTGAAGGCGTTCCTCAGCGAGAATTCCCGCTGATTGCTCTGGTTGGCAATCCCAACGCCGGCAAAACAAGCCTGTTCAATGCTCTCACCGGGGCAAATCAAAAAGTCGGAAATTATCCTGGTGTCACCGTTGAAAAAGTCTCCGGCTGGTTAACTCTTGATGGGAAACGCCTGGAGATTATTGACGTACCTGGACTCTATTCTCTTACAGCCGTATCGACCGATGAAGAAGTCGCAATTGGTGCTCTTTTAGCGGACGGAGCCAAACCTGACCTCGTTGTCTTCGTGCTTGATGCCTCCAATTTAGAAAGAAACCTCTTTCTATTTTCTCAGCTTTCCGAAGTTGAACTCAACGTTGTTGTCGCCCTTACTCTCACCGACGTTGTAAAGAGGGAGTTTGGCGAAATTGACTTAGTCGCTCTCACCAAGCACTTGGGATGCGAGGTTGTTCCGATAGTTGCTCACAAAGGGGAAGGTGTGGCCGATTTGGAAGAAGCAATTCTTCGGGCCATCGATGATCCCCGCACCCTGGATCTTGATGTCGGATTTCCTCAGATTGTCACCGATGCCGCCGATCGTGTTGTCGAAAAAGTCAACCGATGGGGCGTAGATATGCGTCCGAAGGAAGCACGATGTGTCTTGCTGGACGATCACTGCACAACCGGCGAGCGATTCAAAGATATTCCCGAAATTTGGAGCGTCGTCGAAGAAGAACGTAAAGTAGTTTTCGGACAGAATGTTCAGCCAAAAACGGTCGATGCGCAAGCTCGGTACGCTTGGACAAGCAAAGTCAAACGAGACAGCTACATCCCCCCTTCAGTACCCAGAGGTCGAACAAAAACCGAGCGCATTGATGCGATTCTCACCCATCGATTTTGGGGGTTAATTGTTTTTCTCTTCATTATGTATGCCGTATTTCAGTCGATCTACACATTCGCCGCCCCGTTCATGGATTTGATCGATGCCGGAAAGGGCTTACTGTCCAGCGCTGTCGGCGGCATGCTCGAAGGTACACCTGCCCTCCAGAGTCTGGTTGTAGATGGAATCATTGAAGGGATCGGCAGCGTGATCATTTTCTTGCCGCAGATCATGATTCTTTTCCTATTCATATCGATCTTAGAGGGAACTGGTTATCTCGCGCGGGCGGCATTCTTGATGGATCGATTGCTCGGCTGGTGTGGACTGAATGGTCGGGCGTTTATTCCTCTGCTCAGCAGCTTCGCCTGCGCGATTCCCGGTGTTATGGCCGCACGGGTCATGCCGGATCAGAGAAGCCGCATGATGACAATCCTTGTCGCCCCGCTCATGAGCTGTTCAGCTCGATTGCCAGTTTATGTATTGTTGATTGGGGCCGTAATCGAACCAAAATTCGGGGCAATTTGGGCAGGTCTGAGTTTGTTCTTCATGCATTTCATCGGGCTGGCTGTCGCAATTCCGGTCGTCATGATTCTCAACAAAGGGTGGTTTAAAGGGAAGCGGTTGCCATTCATGATGGAACTCCCCAAATACCAATGGCCCCGCTGGCGCGATGTTGTCATCACGGTTCTCTCTCGAGCGAAGGTTTTCTTGGTAACGGCGGGAACAATCATTTTCGCAATGACAATTATTATCTGGGCCCTCCTTTATTTCCCCCGAGGCGATGTTGCAGCCTACGAGAAAGAGTGGGTTGCTCAAGGGAAATCTGTCGCTGACGAAGCAGAGTTTGAACACTACACCGAATTCCGGCAGCGTGAGGACTCTATTCTCGGTCGGTTCGGTCGGACGATTGAACCAGTATTCAAACCAGCAGGTTTTGACTGGCGGATTACCACCGCGATTCTCGCAGCGTTCCCAGCTCGCGAAGTGGTTGTCCCTGCCATGGGAATTCTCTTCGACACGGGTGGAGATGTTGATGAAGAGTCGCCATCACTCAAAAAGTCGATTCAAGAAGCAACCTGGCCCGATGGTCGCCAGTTAATGACCCCGTGGACAGCCGTCAGTCTAATGGTTTTCTTTGCCCTCTGCTGCCAGTGCATGGCAACCCTCGCCGCAATTCGCCGTGAGACTAATAGCTGGAAGTGGGCCTGGTTCTCGTTTGGATATATGACCGCACTCGCGTATATTCTTTCTGTCGCGATCCAGCAAGTTGGAAGGCTGTTCTCATGAGTATCCCGGAAATTCTTACAATCTCGATTATTGTGGGCGGTGCCGTCATATTCATGATTCGTCGTACAATTGGAACTTCGAAGGGCGAAAAGGGAAGCTGTAAAAGCTGTGGAGATACATGCGGGTGCGCGATCAAAGACCAGATCAATCAGAACCGGCGGTAGATTCTCCGCCAACTTTGTCAAAAATCTGGCTGACTATTGCCTTCAGTTATTACGGTTTTATGCTCATCGCATTTGTATTTACACCAGATGCCATTGCTGGAATCACAGCGTTGCCCTCAATCGCCTGGATCACCCTTGGACTCGGATTGATCTTTCTCACTCGATTGAGCACTTGGAAGAAATCCGGCTCACTACTCGTCAAGTTGTTCTTTGTAACCGGAATACTCACGGCTGAAGAACTCTATCTGCCACTGAGATGGATGTTGCATTCACGAACTGGATCGAGCATTTCCTACATTTCACTCAACTGCGCGGGCGGAGATATTCGGGCAGCTCGTGAGGCGGCATCACGTGGAGCCGCTGTAGTATTTCTGCAAGAATCACCCGGAAAAGAAGAATTGACCGCACTGGGGAAGGAGTTTGGCTATCTCACCTATTGGGGAGTGGATGGGTCAATCCTAACGCGAGTTTCACCGACTGTAGATGAAGTGATCTCCGATCAAGATTTTGTCGCGATTCGCCACGGAAGTCAGGTCTTTGTCTCTCTTCGATTGATGCCGCCTCAATTTCGGCTTGATTACTGGAGTCCAGATTTTTGGCAAAGTCAAAAAGAAAATCTTGTCAATCGCCGTGCACAGCTTCAGAATATTCTCGACCGTACTAATGAGATGGAGATTCGGGCAGGGGACTTCAGTTCTATTGTCGTGGCCGGAGACATTAATGCAATTCCAAGCCAGATAAGAGCCAAGGACTTCGATTTACATGATCTTGGGTCATCTTATGGGGTGATTTGGGGAGGAACAGCAGTCAATGAGTATCCGCTTGCCCGCATCGATCGCATCTGGATTAAGCCCGATATTCTTCCTGAAGCACATCGCGTCATAACAGAGAAGACAAAGTATTCCGACCATCGAATGGTCGTCGTCTACAAAGAATAATTCCTCTGAGTCAAAACTCAGAGGAATAAAATGTTCGAGTGAGATGGAAATCTACTCTTTTTGAACGTGAGCAAAGTCAAGTTCAACGGCAGTGTCGCGACCAAAGATCGAGATCATAACCTTGACCTTTTCGCGGTCAGCATTAACTTCCTCGATTCGACCAGTGTAGTCCGCAAACGGACCTTCAACAACGCGCACGATATCCGTTTTGATAAACGCAATCTTCGGTGCTTCTTTGCTCTGCTCCAGGTTCGAAACAATCCGCTTCACCTCATAATCTTCAAGCGGAACCGGTTTATTACCGCTACTCACGAAGCCGGTAACCCCGCTTGTGCCCTTAATGAGCTTGAACGTATCGTCGTTCAAATACATCTGAACCAGAATGTAGCCAGGGAAAACTTTGCGATCTCGCTCACCGCGTTTGCCGTTACGTGTGACCAACTCTTTCTCGGTCGGAATCATGATGTCGTAAACATCAACCTGCCAGAGCGACATCATATCGGCACGGCGGCGAAGAAGCTCAGAAACCTTCTTTTCATGTCCTGAAATGACATGCACGGCATACCAGGCGCGTGCCATCGCTTACTGAACCCCCAGTATCTGGAATAGAGCTCGAATTCCCGTTGTCAGCAAGAATAGGAAAACTGATACCATCGCGCAAACTGCTATAACTGTCCCCGTTAAACGAGTAGTTTCTTGCGGCAAGGGCCAGCTAATCTGGCGCGATTCGCGTTGCAAATCCTTAAAGAATCCGCCGATCCCGCGTTTCATAGTTGGGGTGGGAAGTTTCCCGGCTTTCGGCTGCTTACCCGAGGGTTGATCGCTCATTATTTCCGTCCTCCTCCTAATGCAGTGGCTAGGCCGCTGAAAGGGGGGATAACGGAGATATTACCTCTGTACAAACGCACAAATGAACCTTTATGGGCCTGACCATAAAAGATTTTCAGGCCCGGATTTTTGTAATTTTATATCGAATCGTGCCCGCCGGAGCCTCGAATTCCGCAATTTCGCCAACTTTTCGACCCATCAAAGCATCTCCCATCGGTGATTCTTCACTAATCAAATCTTCATCGGCATTCGCTTCGATACTTGCAACCAATCGAATTTCAAAATCAAAATCTCGATCAACATCTTGCACCGTGACAAGTGAGCCCAAGCCGCAATAATCAGTTGGAATGCGCGATGCATCCATGATTTCTGCCCCGGATAGAATCGACTTGAGTTCTGCAATTCGGCTTTCCACCATCGCTTGCTCAATCTTGATTTCGTCGAGTTCGTTATTATCTTCGCTAAACTCGCCGTGATCTTTGCTTTCGCGAATACGCTCGGCAATCTCTGTTCGCTTTGTAACCGTGAGATGTTTGAGCTCTTCTTTGAGCCGGACGTGTCCTTCAGCGGTCAATAAGACCAAGGCACCCTGTTCTAATTCCATTTCTTCCATTACTATTGCCGTTACTCCCCAAAGAGACGCGTATTATATCGGTTCCGTTTGCTTGTTTATGAAGAATTTAATGATTTGTTCCATGTTTAAATGGAAAATAGCATCAAAAGCAGTCAAATTTGAATTGTTCCTAGTCCCACCAGGGCATACTATGGGCGTGCGATTTGGCTTGATTGTTGTCCTCATGACTCTGGTTTCGACTGTCTTCAGTCAATTGGAAACGGATACTGAGCCAAAAAACCTCGTCACTCCCCCTCAGATTTTTGTCGTTGTGCAAAAGCACAGTATGGGTTCCGATCTCGTCCGAGTAACGGCGATGGAAAAGGACTATCCCGCCGATCTCCTCCGGCTCCAATGCACTTTGATCGGCAAATTCGCAAATGGAAACGCACGCGGTATCGAGATTAAATCGCGTGGAGTGGGTGGAGCGGGTGGTGGCGGAATGGTCACCGCAACATTCGCATGCGACAATCTCATCGATAGAACAAATAATCGCCTCAATCTTGATGCAATCGTCAAAGGCTTCTTAGGCAGTGCCAATCCCATGATCAGTAGCTTTGTCGTCCAGTTCGACGGAGAAGTCGTCACGCCGAATACTTTGCAAGACTTTCAAGATAACAGTGTCATGCTCGAAGGGAAGGCATACAAAGACCCTGACGGCATCGAATACCGCATAGAAGTTTTAACCCAAGACACCCGGGCGATCAATATCCCCGGATCTGTTGCAGAATTGCCCAAAACCGCCGCTAAACCGGTAGTTAAACAAGGGCTGAATCCAGTTGTTTTTCCAATCTTAATTGGAGGGATAATTGTGGCAGGGGCTTTGGTATACTTCGCCCTTGTTCGACCGGGGCACCGAACTCGGAAAAAATAAGAGAACCCATTATGCGTGACGCTTCAAGTATCGACATCCGTGAACTGATCGAAGTAGGCTACAACGAGACTGCCTCCGACATCTTTTTGAAAGCAAAAAGTAAACCGAAAATGAAGCAGTTCAGCTTCGTTCGAGATTTGCCCGGTGATTGGCCCGTTTTATCAGGCGAGGATGTAGAGAGAATCATCCGCCAAGTCATGTCGGAAAGACAATGGAACAAGTACCAAGATAGCCTCGAAATGGACTTGGCCTTTGTTCTTGAAGGGAAGTGCCGCGTCCGAACCAACGTCTACAGTCAACGCGCTGGTATGGCTGCAGTCATGCGGATCGTCCCCGCCCGAATTCGAACACTTGAAGAACTCGGAATGCCGCCTTCGCTCTCCGAAGTAACCAAGAACCGCCAAGGTCTCGTTCTGGTGACGGGTCCAACCGGTTCCGGGAAAACGACGACCCTCTCGGCTTTGATCGACATTATTAACGAACAGCGACGGTGCCACATCGTTACGATCGAAGACCCGCTTGAGGTTGAACACCAAGACAAAAACAGCTACGTCAGCCAACGCGAAATCGGAATCGACACCGAAGACTTCTATCCCGCTATGCGCGCTGTTGTTCGGGAAGCTCCGGACGTCATTCTCGTTGGTGAAATGCGCGACACAACCACAATGAACGTTGCGCTCCAAGCTGGTGAAACCGGCCACTTGGTTTTCTCCACAGTTCACACTGCGTCCGCATACGAAACCCTCGACCGGGTTATCAACATGTTCCCCCCGCACGAAAAGGTTCACCTTTGCCAACGTCTCTCGAACTCACTTCAAGCAGTTGTTGCGCAAAAGCTCGTCCCGCGAGCTGATGGAAACGGTCGGGTTGTTGCCGCCGAAATTTTGATCTGCACCCCAACGGTAAGCAAGGCAATTGAAGATGGACACTTCGGTGACCTCTATCACTTAATGAACGAAGGCGGATTCTGGGGCATGCAAACCATGAACCAATCACTCGCTCGTTATGTTAAGGCAGGGATAGTAACGGAGGAAGTCGCGTATAACTATGCAGGCATCCTCTCTGAACTCAAGCAGATGTTGCGACGATAAATCCCATGCATCCAACATTGGAAGCACTCCTCCGAAAGGTGGTGGAAGTTCAAGCGAGCGACCTCCACCTAAAGGCAAATAATCCCCCGATTCTTCGAATCCGTGGGGATTTGCAACGTCTTGAAGAAGTTCCGCTCAAACCGGAGCTTCTTCAAGAGATTTTTGAAAGCATCCTGACGCCAGACCGCAAAGAAAAACTCCACAATTTTAAGGAGTGCGATCTTTCGGTTGCTGTACCCGGCCTTGCTCGGTTCCGGGTGAACCTCTTCTGGCAACGCCATGAAATGGGCGGCGTTTTCCGACTCATTCCGTACGAAATCAAAACAACCGACGAGCTTCGCCTCCCTCCGATTGTAAAAAGTTTGAGCCTCCTTCCGCGCGGACTGATCCTCGTCACCGGCCCAACAGGAAGCGGAAAATCAACTTCGCTCGCGTCGATGATCAACCATATCAATCTCAATGTTCGACGGCACATCATTACAGTTGAAGATCCAATTGAGTACGTGCACGAGGACAAAAAGAGCATCGTTAATCAGAGAGAGCTAGGAACGGACACCCACAGTTTCTCCGATGCATTGCGCCATGTCATGCGTCAAAACCCCGATGTCATCCTTGTTGGGGAAATGCGCGACCTCGAAACAATCCAGCTTGCCATTACCGCCGCTGAAACGGGACACTTGGTTTTCTCCACGCTTCACACCGTTGACGCGGCGCAGACCATAGACCGGATCGTCGACGTATTTGATAGTGAGCAGCAAGCTCAGATTCGAACCCAACTCAGCGTGACACTCCAAGCGGTTGTTTCACAAACCCTACTGCCGACAAAAAATGGCGTTGGCCGCGTCGCCGCGCATGAAGTCATGGTGTGCACTCCGGCAATCCGAACTTTGATTCGAGACGCCAAAACGCACCAAATTTTGCCTCACCTGCAAACGGGCAACGATTTTGGAATGCAAACCTTGGACGGCAGTTTGCTCAAGCTCCTACGAGAGGGCCAAATTGACTATGAGCATGCACTTGTGAAGAGCTCGAATACAGCAGAGTTTCACCGACGGGCTGAAAAAGAAGGATTAGCGGAGGCAACAAACCTTGCACATTGAGCAGTTATTACGAGAGTGCGTCAAGCGCAACGGATCTGATCTTCACTTCAAAACAGACACGGGGATGGTCTACATCCGGGTCTACGGCGAGCTTTATCAGGTTGAAGAAGTACCTCACTTTACCGATGAGGATTTTCGGAACTCGATCAAAGAACTGCTCAGGCCCGACCAGATCGAACGATTTGATCGGGATCTTGAGCTTGACTTTGCTCACGAAATTCCGGGTGTTGCCCGATTCCGGGGCAACCTCTATCAACAAAGAGAGCACGCGCAAGCTGTCTTCCGTGTGATTCCATTCGAAATCACTTCGATGGATGATTTGAACCTGCCGGAAGCATGTTACGACTTCATCGAACGTCCGCGTGGTCTCGTCTTAGTCACGGGTCCAGCCGGTAGTGGTAAATCAACCACCCTCGCATCAATGATTGATCGAATCAATCGCCGCGAAGATGTCCATATCATCACGGTCGAAGACCCAATCGAATTCGTCCACGACGATCACCGAGCGTTGATCAATCAACGCGAACTCGACGTCGATACCCTGAGCTTCGCAAATGCGCTCAAGTACGTTCTTCGACAAGACCCTGACGTCATCTTGGTCGGCGAAATGCGCGACCTCGAAACCATCCATCTTGCGATCACGGCGGCAGAAACCGGACACCTCGTCTTTGCAACGTTGCATACCGTCGATGCCCTTCAAACCGTTGATCGCATCGTAGACGTATTTCCAACTCATCAGCAGCAGCAAATCCGAATGCAGCTCTCCGTTAACCTTCTCGGCGTTGTGAGCCAGTCTCTGGTACGCCGTAAAGATGGGCGGGGAAGAATTGCCGCATTTGAAGTCCTGAATGCCACGGGAGCAGTTCGCAACCTGATCCGAGAAAACAAAACCTATCAGATAGGATCAATCATCCAAACGGGTGCACGGCAAAAGATGCTCACGCTGGATCAATCACTTGCAAGGCTAGTTGAATCTGGACTGGTCGAACTCGATGAAGCGCGCAGCAAAGCGAAAGATCCGTTCGAATTTGATCGCATTGTCAATCTCGGAGCGAGTAAAGCGGTAAAGCCAGGCGAACGACCGGTAGCACCGAAGCCAATCATGCCGTCAGATCTGCTCAACAAACCCGTCGAAGGGGAAGTGAACCGCAGCGCGGTTCGCGGTCAGCCAAACCGTCCAAAAGTCGGCGGCGACCAATAAAGTGAAGTCCTCGGCAACTCACACGCCGAGGACTTCAACATTTTATAAGACTGGGAACCACGCATAGTTCCAGGTAGATTTTTGATCATTCATGGCTGAGCAACTAGATGATGCGCTGTTTCAAGAAAACGAACGCCTAGGAGTGGTTATCGACGAACGCCTCTATTGCAACGTCGGAGCAATGACCATGAAAGCCGGGGGGCAACTCGACGAAGTCACAATCGCCTATGAAACGTGGGGAACTCTCAACGCTGAGCGAAGTAATGGCGTCCTGATTTGCCACGCACTCAGCGGCGATTCTCACGCAATCGGATGGTGGGATCGAATGATTGGGCCAGGAAAAGCGATCGACACCACAAATTACTTTGTCGTTGGCACAAATGTATTGGGTGGTTGCCAGGGCTCAACCGGACCGGCATCACTTGATTCAGAAGGGCAGCCGTACGGTTCACGATTTCCTGTCATTCAGATTGAAGACATGGTGGAAGCACAACAGCGTCTTATGCAGCATCTGGGCATTAACCATTGGCATCTGGTCGCCGGCGGCAGCATGGGCGGAATGCAGGCCATCTGCTGGGCCGAGCAGCATCCCGACGCTGTGCAACGAGTTTGGTGTACGGCATCTGCGGCGGCCCACAGTGCAATGCAGATCGGATTTAACGAAGCGGGGCGCCAGGCCATCCTTCGAGACTCCGAGTACAGGGGAGGCGACTATTACGCTACTCAGGGCCCAGTGCAGGGGCTCTCTGTCGCAAGGATGCTCGGACACCTCAGTTTTTTAAGCGAAGCCAGCTTTGCCCAAAAATTCGGACGGAATCTCCAAAGCAAAGGTCAATTCAGCTTTGATGGATCCATTGAGTTTGCTGTGGAAAGTTATCTAAGCTACCAAGGCGACAAATTCACCAAACGATTTGACGCGAACAGTTTCATCACCCTGACACGGGCAATTGATTACTTCGAATTAAAATCGTTCGAAAATGCAAAGTGCGATTTTCTGTTTACAAGCTTTGATTCGGATTGGATATACCCCTCACACCAAAGCGCAGCCCTCCATCAATTGGCGGTTGACGCCGGATTGAATAGTCAGCACATAGAAATCTCGTTGCCTTGGGGGCACGATTGCTTCCTTCTGGATGGCGAAAATCAAGGAAAAATCGTGAAACAGTTCCTTTCGGACTAGAATCCGGCCTATTCCGTAGGGCCTTGCGTCCCCTTGGTTGCGTTTCGTGTCCTGAGTTAGCCATACTTCAATTCCCAAGCGGGGGTGTAGCTCAGTGGTTAGAGCGCCGGCCTGTCACGCCGGAGGTCGCGGGTTCAAGTCCCGTCATCCTCGCCATTCTGTGCCGCGGTAGCTCAGTTGGTAGAGCAAAGCACTGAAAATGCTTGGGTCGCCGGTTCGAGTCCGGCTTGCGGCACCATATATCCCTAGCTAAAAACGGGAGTTGGTCGTACCTACGGGTACATCAACCGATGTGAGTATAGTTAGGGGTCGCGGCGGAACGCCCACACGAATTAAGGAGAATTACAATGGCAAAGATTTGTCAAGTCAGTGGAAAGAAAGCGAATAAAGCAAAGCACGTGCGGCACCGCCACTCTGCTTGGAAGTTCCGAGCACCTCACAAGAACCGTTGGCAACACGCTAACCTTCAACGCGTCACCATTCAAACCCCGAATGGCAAAGTTCGCATGATGGTTGCAGCATCAGTAATCAAAACTGAAGAGTTTTCAATGGTCGTTTGTGGATTGAAGCCAATCCCCAAAGCGTGGTTGGTCAAGCCAAGCTACAACATCTAATAAAGTTGTAAGTCAGATTGAAGAGCTGGATCAAAATGATCCAGCTCTTCTGATTTTAGAGACTGAAAATGCTTGAAGCGCAAAATCTCTTGATTGCACTCATTGCCAGTTCCACATGGATGGCCGCAATCTCTTGGTATGTCGGTCTCGTGCATTATCCGGCGTTCAGATACGTTCAGCCCGACGACTGGCTGTCATTTCATCAGAAACACACAAGTTTGACAGGCGTCCTCGTTGCCTTGCCCATGGTCGTACAAATCATCGCTACCGTTGGCCTCGTAATGGCGCAGACCGACGCCGTTGCCAAAGTGGCATCCATGATCTGCCTTGCCCTTTCAGTCGGTTGGACAGGCGCAGTCAGTGGCCCAAAGCACACGTTGCTCAAAACCAAAGATGATCGACTGATTCATTCGCTCATACGAACAAACCATATCCGATCGGTAGCTTGGACAGCCCAAGCGATCCTGGCTATTGGCTGGTTACTTTCTCTGCGCTAATTGTCCGGCCAGGATATTGAGCTAAAGCAACTTCCAGGCAGTCCATAGCCAAATGCAAATTCTCAATTTTGAGAACATACGCAATTCTCACCTGATTTTTGCCCAAACCAGGAGTGCTGTAGAAACCCGTACCCGGAGCCATCATCACAGTCTGATTATCGTGCCGAAATTCTTCCAGCATCCATTTGCAAAAGACATCACAGTCATCAATCGGAAGCTGAACCATTGCGTAAAATGCGCCCTGAATGTCCGGGCATGTCACTCCCGGCATTGCCCGTAGCCGCTGAGTAAGCACATCGCGCCGGGCCGTGTATTCGGTTCTAAGAGCGTCGTAGTAACTCAGCGGAGTGTCCAGCGCGCCAATCACCCCGAGCATCTCCAAAGTCGGGCTGCTCAGGCGGGCCTGAGCAAATCGGATCGCAGGATCCATCAAAGTCGCGTTTCGAGTGACAAAATAGCCGATTCGCGCTCCGCACAAGCTAAACCGCTTACTCACCGAATCAACCATGATCACATTCTCGTCCGATCCATCGAGCTGAAGCACACTGACTGGGCGATCCCCATCAAAATAGAATTCGCGATACACCTCATCCGCAATGATATAAAGATTGTTGTCCCGAGCGAGTTTGAGCAATGATTCAAGTTGCTCGCGGTCATAAGTGCTGCCTGTGGGATTCCCTGGATTGCAAATAATGATCGCCCTTGTTCGGTCGGTAATACGTTTCGCAAATTCCTCGCTCCCTGGCAACGCAAAATTGTTCTCAATATGAGTCGTAATTGGCACCACGTTGATGCCCGTTCCGGCTGCAAATCCAATGTAGTTGGCATAAAGTGGCTCAGGAATGATGACTTCATCACCCGGATTGCAGATAATGCTCAAGGCAATGCTGAGGGATTCCGAACCCGCCGTCGTCACCAAAACTTGCGCCGCAGTGACTTCAATTCCTTGCTTGCAATAGTCGGCAGCGGCTTTCTCGCGGAGTTCAGCAATACCCGCCGAGTTGGAATATTCCAAAACTTCGAGTTCGCACCCTTTTACCGCATCCCAATACTCTTTCGGACTCGGCACATCTGGCTGACCGATATTCAGGTGAAAAACCTTGACACCTTGTTTTTTCGCGGCGTCGGCGTAAGGGGCCAGTTTGCGAATAGGCGACGGGGGCATCACGTTGGCGCGGTCAGAAAGAGGAAGCGACATGAGTTCAAACACGAGTTTACTCCCCAACAAATACTCGCCTTTGGAACTTTGCCGCCCGAACAAGCATAATGGGGGTCATGAAGCAATCATTTTTGATTCTCGCCGTCATAGCGAGCATTTTCATTGCAGGCTGTAGTCAACCAGCTGCCACACCGCCAGCGACCTCTGAGGAACCCCAAGCGTCAAGTCCCGCATCGTCCGAACCAGTCGCTTTCCGAAACAAAGATGGCAAATTGGTTTGTCCTATGATGGGTGCAGAAATGAAAGATGAATCTGCCGCAGTCGGTCATGTCGATTACGAAGGCGTTCGTTACTATCTTTGCTGCGATATGTGCACAGAACCCGCCAACAAAGATCCCAAAGCGATGGCTGCAAAAGCTCAGCAATACAAATAGTCCCATGATTAGCCAAGGGAAGTGCACCGATAGAACTCATCTGTGCACTTCCTGACTGGTAACCTCTGGGTTCAAATGGTGGAATACGCAGACATTGCCGCAGCGCACGAGAGAATTCGTCCGCACATCCACAAAACCCCCGTCCAAAGTTCTAAAACTCTTAATTCTCGTCTTGGCGCAGATATCTTTTTTAAATGCGAAAATTTCCAGGTCACCGGCTCATTTAAATACCGGGGCGCAACCAACGCAATTTTGCAAATGAGCGATGAAGCCAAGAAGAACGGCGTTCTCACATTTTCATCTGGGAACCATGCCCAAGCCCTTGCCAAAGCCGGGCAAGTTCATGGAGTCAAAGTGACCGTAGTCATGCCCGATAACGCTCCGGCGATCAAAAAAACTGCAACTGAGGGTTACGGAGCAGAAGTCATTCTCTATAAACCCGATGAAGAAAGTCGGGAAGCCCTGGGTAAAGAAATCTCCGAGAGCCGCGGGCTCACATTAATCCCCCCTTACGATCATCCCTACATCGTTGCCGGTCAAGGCACCGCAACAAAAGAGCTGATAGAAGAAGTAGGCGAACTCGATGAGCTCTATATCTGTGCAGGTGGAGGAGGTCTCCTCAGCGGATCGGCAATCAGCGCAAACCACCTCTCTCCCAGCGCGCAAGTTTTTGGCGTAGAACCCGAAGCGGGCGATGACATCTGCCGATCGTTCCAGTCCGGCAAAATTGAAACCGTACACAACCCGGCAACAATCGCCGATGGTGCCCGCACTCCAAGTGCCAGCGAACTCACATTCGGCATTATCAAGCAAAGAGTAACCGACATGCTCACCGTTTCCGATGCCCAACTGATCGAGTGCATGGAATTTTATGCATCACGCATGAAACTGATTGTCGAGCCAACTGGATGCCTCAGCCTTGCCGCCATATTCAATGGCCAGAAGGAGATAAAAGGGAAGAAGATAGGTGTGATAATCAGTGGCGGTAATGTTGATTTGCGAGATTTGGCGGGTTACTGGGGGCAAAAATGAAGCTCGCAATCAATTACTCTGAGGAAGCGATGGGCCTGCGAGAATCAGGGCAACTCCCGGTTGATCTGCTCAAGTCGGCATTATTCGAAGACTGGATTGCCACGGCACAAAAGTCCGGCCCCATCTATGTCCATTTCCCGTTCGGGGTTTCGCCCAACGGCGTCACGAACTTTGATCATCCGGAAACCGATTGGGCTTGGGTTTTTCGGTTACTTGAAGAAACGGAAACAACATTTCTCAACCTCCACATCAAAATCCGAGAAGCGGAGTATCTTGATTTCTCTCGCGAATCCATCCTTGAAACGTGTATAAAATGCATCGAAGAGCTTGCAACGCACATTCCGATAGAGCAAGTTATCATTGAAAACACGGTTGCTCGCGCAAAAGATGCCCCGCTTGTAAAAGCTTCTACCCTCGGGCCCTTCTTCCGAGATCTCGTTGCCGAAACCGGTTGTGGTCTCCTCCTCGATTCCGCTCATCTGCGTATCAGTTGCATCGAAATGGGGCTTGATTTCCGCGAAGAAGTCCTCAAATTTCCGCTTCACGAGCTCAGAGAATGGCATATCTGTGGAGTCGATAAGAGTCCAGAAAAGGACATTCTTTTTGACAGCATGGCCATGACTGAAGAAGATTGGCAAGCAACCGCATTCATCGTCGCCGCAATTCGAGAAGGTCATGCTAGAAAACCCGAAACTGTGGCAATTGAATATGGCGGGATCGGCGACAAGTTCGAATGGCGGTCGGATCCTATGGAAATTTTAACAAGTTGTCGCACGGTTAAGCATATGCTAGACCTAATTTGAATACAATAGAGCCTCGAATGATTCCATTCCTTCTTGCCGTGATGAGTTCCCCGACCCAATCCACCATCGATCGTGCCGACCTCGTTGACAAGATTGATGCACTCTGGCCCGGGCCCGAAGAAGAAAAATGGATGGAAGTAGGATGGCGACTCGATCTCTTTGCCGCCCGACAAGAAGCTTCGAACAAAAACAAGCCCATTTTCATGTGGATGATGAACGGCCACCCGACGGGCTGTACGTGAAACAATGGGCAAGCGGACAAGCGTGACTTGTTCAAAAATCAGGAAGTAATCAATCGACTCAAAACGGAGTTCATTCCCTTTGCGGGGAATACGAACGAATTACAAGTCAGCAAGTTCGATTCGCCAGAAAAGGCTTGGTTCTTGTCAACCGGCTCAAAGCTAAGTCCCAACATCACAAAAGGCGGAACCGCCCAAGGATTTTACGTGGTGGGTGCCGATGGCCAGGGCTACGCCTACAGCATTAGCGGTCGGCAAAAGGATGAATTCATGAGGCTTCTTGATGAGGGAATGGCTAAATTCAGAGCCAGCCCTTCAGTACCGATCAAGCTCGACATTTTGCCGATCAAAACCTGGACGAGAACCCCACCCAAAGACAGTCTTGTTGTTCGCACAATCAGCCGCGTACTACCGCTGCCTGCCGGCGCAGATGTTCGTAACACGAGCATCGGACGCGATCATTACTGGATATTTTCCGAAGATGTAGCGGAGATCAAAAATGCTAAGGGAACAACATTCCCAATGCCTACAAAAATGGCCCGCCGCATGGCCCGATTCCATTTGGTCGATAACGTTCGCGGAGAACCGAATCGCTGGCGGTATGACAACGCCCGCGTTCTAGATATCACCATGAAAAGGCTATCGCCAACAGATTACAGCTTCGAAGGACTCTACAAGCTTACGAATATGGAAGCGCAGGGCGGAAAAGAAAAGGGAATAGCCGGACGCATAACTGGTGTGATCACCCTTGATTCCAAAACGATGAGAGCAACAAATTTCGAAGCATTTGCCGAAGGCTATGCCTGGGGTGACCACGTGAATACCAGTGGCGCACCTCCCGGCAAATTCCCGATCAAAATCGCATTTAGGTCAGTGGACGACGAAATTAGTCGCAGCGTGTCTCCACAGCAGAGTTACTTCTGGGATGAATATTTGGATCCGCTTACTTCCAAACGCACACCTTGGCCCTAAAGTCTGCGCTTGACTGCTTTAACCAATTTGTCCACCGCCGGTGGATTCTGCAGGAAGAAAAGGGAAGGTTCGATGAGTTCAAGTTCGTTCACCACAAACTGTCCCGAGTCTTCAATGAGGTCAACCCGTGCATAAAGCGGCATCTCTGGCAAAGTGGCCATAACTCGATTGACCATCTCAAGTTCAAGTGGCTCCACTGGCACACTCGTTGAAGAAACCGATTCATCTCCGCCCGAAAATCTTGGCTGTTTGACAATCTTATGCGTGATCTCATCGTCGATCCACACAAGCGATCGTTCCCCTCCGTGAGGCACGGATTCCATAAACGGTTGTGCGAGAGCATTTGTGCCCGCCGCTTCTATTTCCGCAATGTGTTCAATCATGCCCGCTACATCGGCTCGGTCAAAAAATGATGTGAGATAACTCCCCGCACCGATAGCTGGTTTGATCACAATCCGATCGCTTCTTATCTCGCCAAGCGAATCTAAACCTTGATCTATGACTGTCGTTGGAACAATCGGCACACCATCTTGTTGAAGTGAAAACAAATATCTCTTATCAATATTCGGCACCACAAACCGTGCTGGGTTGAGGAGATTCGTTAGTCCATCAACTCGCTCAACCCATTCCCGAAACGCTTGGGGCCGCTCCGGATAATTCCAGGTTGAACGAATGACCACCGCATCAAATTGTGCCCAATCAATCGCATCGTCATCCCACGCAGCAAGAACCGGATTGAGCTCTGCTTGGTCAAAAGCATCAAGCACCAATTCTTGGTCGACATCCGGTTCCGGTAACTCCAAACATGTGGCAATTGCAACGCGTGGCATTTCCCGACTAGGCTACTTGAGGCAACCGGCTAATCTAGTGCGTTTGACTTCAAATACTAACTGCAATGCGCAAACGCCTCAACAAAGGCATCAGGTAATTTCCAATTAGATTGTTTGAAGTTATCAGCCTTTCAAGATTGACATGATAGTTCTCCATCGTTACGAATCGTCACCCGTCCAGAGTGTTAATTCAGCTGATGCCGAAAACGGACTCGGGCTTCCACCCGATTCGGCAGCAAAGTGGGGACCGATTAGCAACCTTCAGACCAGATTTGACCCTCAAGACAGTTGGCTCATCATTCACGAGTATGGGATTTGGCCAAGCAGTGAGATGCCCGAATTATTCAAAAGAATTCGTTCTTCCCAAGGTCTCGATCCAGATTACACCCAGTATCGCGTTGAAGAGATCGTTAGCCCGACAGGAAGGGAGTGGGACTACGTTTTCGCCGCCGCGGCTGTTCCTGCACTGAATATTTGGGATTTCTCGTTGCTGTTTGTTGATGACAAGACGCACGTTTACTTTAGTCACGATGAGTGGGCTTGCTTTGGCTGTCATTCAGATTCCGCTCAATTATGGCAAGATTTAACGTCACTCTTTGATGTATTGCGATGAAACTTAAGCCGTGGATTATTTTAGTCGCTATATGTATGTACTGTGCCTTTTCGGGATATGTAATGCTTGAGGGCGGAGTTCGGAACTATATAATTCTTCAGTTAAAAAATAATCAAAAATCCGATCTGGGCTACCACGTTTTCATCCGATGCACTGGTGACGAATCGACGTTCACAGAAACCGTACTTGTCAAAACTGGAGCTGAGGCAACATTGATAACCCGCTGTCCACGTCAAGAATCAGATTGTGAGGTGCAGCTAAAGCGAGCTAATCGCCAAGAGCCCGCACAGCACTATAAGTTTACGAAGCCGAAAAATAAAAGTTTCGAATACGACATTGAATTGTAATCAAACGAAAAGATGCATAGATGGCAGAAGAAACTCAAGTCATATAAAGTCGTTCGAATTCGACTGTAGTCATATATCGGAAAACAAAAGGTAGAAACAGTTCGCCAAACGAGGGTCACGATTGAGTGAACAAAGCAGAAAATAGGTGCGTAATGAGATTATCTCATTACGCACCATGTCCGAGCACTATTTCTTCCGAGTCAGCTTTCGCTTCCTAAGCAAAAGCAAGCCAAACCCCGCAAGAGCCATTGTCCCAGGTTCCGGCACCGGATTTGTTAGCGCGGTGTAGAACTGACCAGCTACGTGGTCGCCGCCTGCCGCATTGAAATGGACGCCATCCCATGTATATGTCCCAAATACATCGCTGGAGTTTTCATACAGGGGCACATATTGAACATTGCGACCCAACGCGCGTTGCTCGGCGACCATGTCCTGTGCAAGCGGTGCTAAGAGCGCGAAGATCGAGTTGTTGTACTCTCGATCAATCTGATCGAGCTTTTCATTTTTTGGATACGACCCCCACAAGAAGCGTGCATTTGGATTTTGTGTGAAAACCGTGTCCAAAACTTGCTCATACTGTGACCTGTACCAAGCAACCGCACTTGCTTGGATAGCCGTGTTTCCGTACCAATTGCCATTGTTAAGGTATGGTCGCCACTGCCAATTATCATTTCCTCCCAAAACAAACAGATATGTATCAGGTTGGTAAGCGGTCACCCAATCACTGAGTTTTCCAAACCCAAGGTTTACGCCACCATCAGAGTTACCTGTTAGAACCTCGTTGATGCCCCAGCCCCCAAAACCAGCATGCTGATTGTCTGGCTGGCCCCCATCAAACATCCCCCAGTTCTGTGGCCCCACAAAATCTTTCATGTCAAAATTGGCAATAAATCGGTCGTTCAATTGACGTCTGTACCCGTTTGGTGATGTTGGGCCGCTACCGCCTGTCAAAGAATCACCGAGGGCCATTACTTTGCCGAAATCTGCTGCATTTGCCGATGTGAACACACTGCATGCGATTGCTATGGCAAAAAATGAGAAAAGGGATTTGAATTTCATACTCTCTCCGGATCAAATAAGTGATCCAATACCTGGATTATATCAAGTATCTTCATGGAAAATCGAGAAGGTACTGCACAGAGCCCTGTAATATTGCTGGTTTTCGATTAGAAATGGTCAGTTTTGTCCGGCATTTCTTCTAGTTACTACTTCTACTAGGTTTAAATGTGCCCCGTATCCTCGCTAGTCCATAACAATAAATACAAATGGAAAGAGCCTTATGGAATCGCAATGTCGCGGAGCCATTTTGCAAGAGGTGCTTTCTATGTTGACCCAGTTCAAAAAACCGTCAAACGACCACATCAATGATTCACATAATCAACCGATTTCCAATCCGACTTCGCGCCGGGCATTGCTCGCTTGTGGCATAGCCGGAGCAATTGGATCGATAACGGGCATCGCTTCGGCCCAGCAATTTCCACTCAAAAAACAAAAGAACCCGTTCGGCAAATCGGTTCAATCTGGAAGAGAGAAACCTTTAACGCTCTCAGGTAGAAACAGACCAGTAGGATCAAGACCTCCTGGTACCAATGCCGGAACTCTCACAACAGGACAAAATTCTGGCAATGTCGTAAACACTGGCTCTTCTCAAGTAAGAGGCTGGAACAGTCCGAATAAAAGGCTACTCAGAAGAATTTCATATGGCCCTTTAGCTTCTGAAATACAAGAGATTGAGTCAATTGGTTATAATGCATATCTTGAAAATCAACTCAATTATGCATCAATAGATGACTCGGCATGCGAAGCACTAATTGGTTCGGCCGTTCCGAATTTTAATTTAACAGTCGAAGAAGTTAATCAAATATCTCAAGGTAATGCATACTTCGGAAGTGAAGCTGCTGCCCATGCAATGATCATTCGTTCTGCAAAGTCAAACCGACAATTATATCAGAGAATGTTTGAGTTTATGCACGGCCACTTTTATATGTTCTCAAGCAGTCACCTTGCACATTATCTCATCTATGAAAGAGATGTCATTTGGGCAAATTGCATGGGAACGTTCAAAGATATTCTTGTAGCAACTGCTAATAGCGGCATGATGATGCTCTATCTCGACAATAGGCTCTCCTCAGCACATAGCATCAATGTCAATTATGCAAGAGAACTATTAGAGCTCCATACAGTCGGAGTTAATGGAGGCTTCACCGAAGAGGATATTTATCAAGTTGCTGATATTTTCACTGGCTGGGGAATTGAAGATAGCAACGCGCAACTTCAACGTATGACCTTCAAATACACAGATAGTAGGCATGCACATGGCGTGCGAACTGTTATGGGTCAGACATTTACTCAAACAGGGAAAGCCCAAGGCGATGAGCTTCTCAGCTGGTTAGCAAACCATCCTGCAACGATCAAGCATCTCGCCGACAAGCTGAGTATGTGGTTCTTGGGGCGACCAGCAACTCCCCAACTTCTCACCGAAATTGGAGATGTTTGGGGCACAGATGGAGATATTAAGGCTGTTCTACGAGTCATTCTTTCTGAACAAAACATGTCCCAAATCCAGCCTATCTTCAAGCGGCCTTTCCATTTAATCGTTGGTGCCATTAGGCAGTCAGAATCAAATGTCACAAATGTCTATTGGGTTCGTGACTATCTCAAATTAGCTGGACACGAAACCGGTGGATGGGTCCAGCCCGATGGATTTCCGAACGGATTCAATTATTGGTCCGGCGGCCTCGTCAGTCGTTTTCAAATGATGACTCATTACGCAGCCGGGAGATATCAAAATGTTCCGTCAATCGATACCTCGGTTATGGATGGTATGACAGATGGCGAAAGAGTAACTTACATCAATGACGCCTTTTTCCTAGGAGAATTACCAGTATCGGATCAGATATGGATGCGCCGATATATGAAAGGGAACTCGAAACATAGACAGGCAGTTGCAATCGCCCTTTGCTCTCCTGCGTACCAATGGTTTTGAGTTTTAGGAAAAGTTATGAGTGATGCCAATGCATGTCCAGAATACCGAAGCCTTAGCCGCCGTCAATTCGTAAGTGGAGCCAGCATGATGGCAGCGGCAACGCTTTTGCCCGGTATAGCGCCCAGAATAGCGTTTGCGCAGTCAACAAGCGTCAAAGACACTGTCATTCTCATTCAGCTTCGTGGAGGCGCAGATCCACTGACATTCTGTCCTCCGCACGGTGATCCGATTTATTACCAGGCAAGACCCACTTTAGCCATCCCGCAGCCAAACTCTGGACACCTTGATGCAGCCATTGATCTAGATGGCTACTTTGGGTTTGCAAAGTCCTTCGAGCCTCTTATGACGGCTTTCCAAGACGGCAATCTTGGAGTCATCAATGCAGTTGGTCGGGCGAACTGGACACGATCTCATTTTGATGCCCAAAACTGGATGCAAACTGATACTTTGGCACTGAACCAAGGTGGATGGCTTTCCCGGCATTTAGCTAGTTCCGAGCAAGTTGACTTAAATGCGCCCTTCCGTGGCCTGACTTTCACAAGCGCAACGCCGCTCGTTCTCAGTCGAGTTGGGCAGGTTACTGCAGTGAATAATGTTGATAACTTTCACATGAACGCCAATTTCCCCGACGATCAATTAGTTCAAGACACTTTACGGAGAATATATAGCCGGGTCAGAGATGAAACGCGAGATATTGTCCGAGATTCTTCACGTGCAATCAACTCAATTGCATCATTAAATGTTTCTGGATACTCATCTTCAGCTGGCACCCCGTATCCGGATAGCTACATTGGCAAATCCCTCAAATCTACGGCTGCAATGATCAAGGCAGAAGTTGGAGTCGAAGTCCTTTGCATCGATAAACACGGTTGGGATACACATGGGAATCAGGGGAGCCGTTCAGGAGTACTTGCAAACATGATGACGGATCTCGCCAATTCCCTCGCTGCCTTCTACGCAGATATGGAAGCCGCTGGAAAAACCAACTGGACGATTGTCGTCATGAGCGAATTCGGTCGACAAATTGAAGAAAACGGCTCGCTAGGCACTGACCACGGAACCGGTGGCACCATGCTCACGATCGGCCCGAACGTAATAGGAGGAGTCCATGTCGATTGGCCCGGCCTCGAAATGGAAAACCGTTACGATGGAGTTGACCTGGCTCCAACAAAAGACTATCGTGATGTTCTAGGCGACCTCGTTCAATGCCGGCTCCAAAATGGGAACACCGATTACGTATTCCCATCAAGAATCATCCCCAATGAACCGCTCGGATATTTCGAAGCAGCCTAAGAAATACTCACTCAGAAAATGGCAGGCTCAGCATTAACGCTGAGCCTGCTTTTTGTTTGACCCAAATGACCCAAATTCCCAACAAAGAGCAACCTCGCAAGACACCAATGCGTCACTTGAGTGTATAAGACTCAAATGGCCTGATGCTTAATCAGGCAAGTAGTCAGAGAAAATCATGTCGAGAACAGTAGGAATTGACTTAGGAACGACCAATAGCGTCGTCGCAGTAATGGAAGGTGGGGAAGCCAAGGTCATCGCAACCGCCGAAGGCGCACGAACTTTGCCGAGCGTTGTCGCTTTTAAAGCCAACGGCGAACGACTTGTCGGTGTAACCGCAAAACGACAAGCGGTCACCAATCCCGGAAACACCGTCGCCAGCATCAAACGCTTCATGGGTCACAAGCTCGATGAAGTTAAAGAAGAAGGCACACGCGTGTCCTATAAAGTCATCAAGGACAAGCGAGGGAATGCCGCCGTGCATATCCCGGCCGTTGACAAAGACTTCACACCCGAAGAAATCAGCGCAATCATCTTGCAAAAGCTCAAAGCCGATGCCGAAGCCTATCTCGGTCAGCCAGTCACAAAAGCCGTCATCACGGTTCCGGCTTACTTTAACGATAGCCAACGCACCGCAACCAAGAATGCCGGTGAAATCGCGGGCCTCGAAGTTCTTAGAATCATAAACGAACCCACCGCCGCAAGCCTTGCATATGGCCTCGACAAGAAAACAAGTGAAACCATTCTTGTATTCGACCTCGGCGGCGGAACGTTCGACGTATCCGTGCTCGATGTGGGCGACGGAGTCATCGAAGTCAAATCAACCGCTGGTGACAGCCACCTCGGTGGAGACGACTTTGACCAAAAAATCGTTGACTGGCTCGCCAGCGAATTCAGTGCTGAAAATGGCCACGATCTCCGCAAAGACAGCAAAGCACTTCAACGCCTCCGCGAAGCCGCAGAAAAAGCTAAGATCGAACTCTCCAGTTCAGTCAGCACAGATATCAGCCTGCCGTTTATCACCGCAGTTGATAATGAGCCAATTCACCTCGAAAAGACTCTGAGCCGCAGTAAGTTCGAAGACCTCTGCGCCGACCTTCTCGAGCGAATCAAGAGCCCAATGAAACAAGCGATCACTGATGCAAAACTCAGCTACAGCGATCTCAACGAAGTTGTCCTTGTTGGTGGTTCAACGCGAATCCCAATGGTTCAAGAACTGGTCAAAGACCTCACGAAGAAAGAGCCGAATCGAAGTGTCAACCCCGATGAAGTCGTCGCCCTCGGTGCCGCCATTCAAGCCGGAGTATTGAGTGGAGATAAAACTGACATTCTCCTCCTCGACGTCACACCGCTGAGCTTGGGTGTCGAAACACAAGGTGGCATCACCGACGTTCTCATTGAACGAAATACCACGATTCCGACCAAGAAAAGCCGCGTTTACACAACCGCCGCTGACAACCAGACTGAGGTGACAATCCACATCCTCCAGGGTGAGAGAAGTCTTTCAAAAGATAACAAATCTCTTGGCCAGTTCAACCTCAGTGGAATCCCGCCCGCACCGGCCCGAGTTCCGCAAGTCGAAGTCACATTCGACATCGATGCGAACGGCATCCTAAATGTCACGGCAACCGATAAGGCAACGGGAAGTCAACAAAAGATCACCGTCACGGGGTCAGGCAATCTGGATAAATCAGAAATTGAAGGCATGGTCAAAGATGCAGAAGCAAATGCTGAAATCGACCAAAAAGCTCGAGAAGCCGCCGAACTCAAAAACGAGTCAGAAAAGCTTGTCTCCAGTACGCAAAAAATGCTGAAAGATCTTGGCGATAAAGTCTCCGAAGGCGACCGAAGTCGAATCGAAGAAAAAATCACCGAGCTCAATCAAGCGATTGAGCGGCAAGATCTGGAAGAAATGGCAACATGCAAGAGTGCTCTCGAAGAAGAGAGCCACAAGCTCGCAGAGAGTCTTTATGCTCAGTCATCCGGTGATGCTCAGCCCGAAGAAGCTGGTGTTGGAGCGGCTGCCGGTAAGTCGAGCGACGAAGATGTGATCGACGCAGACTTTAAAGAAGATAAGTAACTACGGTCAAAAGTGAACAAATTGCCGCAGAAGTGACTCTGGTCATAACGTCTGCGGCAATTTTTTTGTAATATCCCGCTATTAGTTCGAATTGCGGCAAAAATTGAACTGATTCCAGTAAATTTACCAGGTGAGGAATTGTTAAAGTCTGTTATAGTGATTGATGTCTCGGTCTGAAATTTTTGGACTGGAAGAGGAAACAAAATGAAAAAGACATTATTGGCATTGAGCGTTGTCGCATTCAGCGCATTTGCAACTGCAGACATTTATGGCCCGGGCGCAGGGTTCAGCATTCCGGATAACGTTCCCGCTGGAGCAAGCAGCAGCATTGCTATTGGAACGGACATTACAGCTGTAAACAGCGTGACGTTGCGGGGCCTTACCCATACTTGGGCAGGTGACCTGAATATCACATTGTCAAACGGCCTCGGTTCAGTTGATTTGGTTCGCAGATTAGGTGGTATCACTACCACTAGCGCAGGTGATAGTTCAAACTTTTTGGGCGACTATACGTTTGCAGTTGGTGGAGCCGATCTTAACATCGCCTCACAAGGTGGTACGAGTACATTCGACATTCCAGCCGGAACTTATGCCCCTGCCACAAACGTGTTTTCTGGAGTGCTTGCAACAACCCACGTAAATACCAATTTCAGCGGTCTCGTTGGAGCAGGTAGTGCAGGGAACTGGACATTGACAATTAGCGACAATGCTGGACTTGATACTGGTTCGTTAACTTCATGGGAAATTGACGCAACCCCAGACGCTGTGCCCGAACCGGCAACCATGATCGTTCTCGGTGGAGCCGCTCTCGCAGCCGCTGCCCGACGACGAAAGAAATAATCGCTTGGGCGAATTTCTTTAAAACAATAAATTGCCTGGCTCCAAAAAGAGTCAGGCAATTTACTTTTGCGTCGTTCCATAAATAATCAGCGACAAAACGATCAAGCCCAAAAGAACCGCAATCGCAACTTTCCACTTACTGATCGGCGCCTCACCGCGCACTTCACCCGTCTGGCCATTCACCAAATATGCCCAGCTCTTACCGTCATAACGATAAGCTCCGCTCCAGATCGGTAGCAAAATGTGCTTAAACGTCAAACGGTCGTACTGAGTGTTGTAGCTCGTGATCTGCTGCTCATCGCCGCCAATATCCCGGCAGATGGAATTACGAATCGTCGGATCCATAATCCGCTTCGCATCTTCAAATCCTTCTTCGAGCCCCTTGTCATAGCGCATCGCCACAAAGCCAGTCAAAAACTTTCCATCATAAGGTGCAAGTTTCTCCAAACTCCAAGTCGACATGGCCTGAGCATAGCGAGGGGGAAGGTGTTCGCTGGCCAACACCAGAACATCGTCAAAATCATCGAAAACCACACCGCTTACCGGATACCAACGCGTTTTCCGAACCTGGCGCGTCTGATGGTCGCCATTCGAATCCGTATAAGATTCCGTTTCATAATAATAAATCCCCTGCATCCCCGTGTATCCCGTGGTCGCAAAGGTGTCATATGTCCAATAAGGGATGTAGCAACCACGCAGCCCATTTTCAACGAGCGCAAGCTGTTTCAAATTGTTCGGTGCCCAAAATCGACTGCCAACCCAAACGGAAAACTTCTCCCGCGCCATCCTAAAATCAACCGCGAAGGGAAGAACCGACTTCGGTTCAATCCGGCTCTCCGGATTTGCCGGAACCACAACATTGCTCCCGCAAAACGGACACGAACCCGACTCCTTATTCTCAGGCCAAGTGAACTCAGCCCCGCACTGATTACAATGCAAAACCCGATCCGGTTCCTGAGCAACCGCTGGCAAATGAGTGCTCAAGTATTCATGGAAGTCAAGCTCCTCAATCTGAGCCTCACTAACCGGAACATCTTCTTCATATCCGCAATAAGGGCATTTGATATGAGCAGTGCCGGGCGCAAATTGTAACTGCGCCCCGCATTGACCGCAAGGATAACGCTGTTCAGCCATAAAGGATGTTCAGAATCAACCCATCGGGGGTGCCGGCGGTGGCGGAGGTGTTCCACCGAACATCTCTTTAACACCATCAATCGTCGATGCTGGCTGCCAATTGGCCATACCATTCATCCAGAGCATCGAATCCGGTTGAATGCGCCCTTCCTTAATGTATTCCGAAATCTGCTCCATCGAATACGGCCCAAACTGCTGACCATTCACCGCAAGGTGAAGTTGTGGCCCCGTCGGAGCCGGTGGTGGGGGAGCCGCACCCGCGCCGCCCGGTGGAGGCGGTGCCGAAGGAGAAACTGCCGGAGGGGGTTGCATCATATTATTCATCTGCTGGCCCATCATCATGCCTGCCGCCATTTGCGCGCCCATGCCGCCCATGCCACCGGTGTTTTCGGCTCCTTTGACCATCGCATCGGCCGCTTGGTACTTCATATAATTATCCAAATTGCCAACCGCGCCCATCTTGCTTCGCGTATCGATTGCTTGCTCAACTTCAGGCGGAACAGAAACATTCTCAACCATCAAGTCAATCAGTTCAAGCCCGAGCGCTTCAATTTTTGGCCCCATGAGCTTGGTGAGCGAATCACCCATTTCTCGATACTGACTATAAAGATCAAGCACCGGCATTTGCGTTTGAGCAATAGATTCCGCAAATCCGCTGACAATATAGTTGCGGACTTGATTCGTAATCTCATCGGTTGTGAACTGCCAGTTCGTCCCCACAACCTCTTGCATGAAGACCTTGGCATCCTTCACGCGCATCGCATAGGTTCCAAAAGCGCGTACCCGAACCATTCCAAAATCCGCATCCCGCATCATGATCGGGTTCATCGTGCCCCATTTCTGATCATTAAATCGTTTGGTATTGACGAAATAAATTTCGCTCTTAAATGGGGAATTAAAGCCGTGCTTCCACCCTTTCAAAGTGCTCAAGATCGGCATGTTCGATGTCTCGAGCGTATACATGCCCGGCAAAAACACATCGGCGAACTGACCCTCGTCAACAAAAACCGCCACCTGACTCTCACGAACCGTCAGCTTTGCGCCGTACTTAATCTCGTTACCGTGCCGCTCAAAGCGATACACCATCGTATCGGTGGAATCATCTGTCCACTCGATAATGTCGATAAATTCGCCTTTAATCTTGTCCCAAATTCCCATTGTTCGTTGTTTGCCTCAGCTTCACCCTAGTATACGCAGGGAAGCCCCCTCACGCTTCAAGAAATTTTATAGACTCACGACTCTTCGTTTCCCACACCCGACCCAATCAAAATAGTTAACTCTCACCCTTAAGATTTCTAAGATAATAGTCCTGCCTCATTAAATAATAGTCCCATTCCTCTTGTGTGAGTTAGGAAATTGCTGTAAAGTTCTCTCAACGGAAAACGGTGATCCCGGCCAGAGTAAGCGACCGCAAGCGCTGAACAAGATCAATGGCCAGCAGGGACCGCAGGGGTCACCAAACCCGTATCAATTGAGGAATACTAAGCTTCATGCCTGACTTCGAACCCTTCCTCCTTATCCCCATCATGATCTTCATGATTCCCATCATTGCGATTCTCACATCGCACCAACAAAAGATGGCGAAGTTAATCCACGGCAATCAGAGCGAAAATCAAATGAATGCCGCAATTTTGCAAGAACTCCAAGCAATGCGCGCCGAAGTTGCCCACCTCCGAGAAGTCGTCAACCAACAAGCCCTGGCCGTCGATGATATCCGCACCTATCCTCGACCGACTGTTCCAGAACGACTGAACCAGGAGACCCTGTAAATGGATCCCGATGCCTTGCCCGTAATAGTTTTCCTTGTTTGTGGAACTGTTATCACATTAGCCTCTCTCGTTTTGAACAATGCGCGCAAAATCGTGGAAGCCCGCCACCGAACTCCGCAAGTCAACAACGACGAAGTCAACGCCCTCCGCCACGAAGTCGCCCATCTCCACGATAAGATGAACGACATCTTGCTCCAGCTAGAATTCAACAAAGGCCATCAACCCGCTGAACTAACCGAGCGAGTCACCCCGCCTGAATTCACCAAACTCGGCTAAGCATCCAGAAAGCTGCGAATATCTTCGCCGCCAACCGCCGGTTCGCCGAACGCTACATTATCCAGCTTGCCATCTTTCATCCAAACCTCAAGTTCATCAACCAGCGAGAACAAGTGGTCAAAGCCATCAACCACAAAAAGCAGCGGCTGATAAGTGTCAATCTCAAAATATTGGTTCACCACCCATTCCAACTGAACCGGATACCGCTGAACATCCGGTGACTTAATCGAATATTCAAGCTCGCCGTAGCTGCTCAAGAGTCCGCTGCCATAAGCTTTTATCGTCCCCGTCGATTGGTCATTCATCAAGCCAAATTCAATCGTAAACCAAAAGAACCGCGCCATCGCCTTAATAATGCTGTTCACCTTCCGGTTCTGAACATCCTTATCTTTAATATCTTTTCCAATCATCGCGGCCGTATGCGCACACTCGCCAAACCGCACCAACGTCTCGGCAAACGCTTTATCCGTATGCATCGGCACGTGCCCCGCAATATCATGAAAAATGTCCGGTTCCGGCAGATAGTCAAGCTTTTCCGCCATCCGCATCGTGATAGTAGTGGGGAAGTCGCGATTCCGCAAACAGTCAAAAAACTGGAACGCTGGCACATAGCCACTCACGGGCTTCGCGCGGAATCCGGTAAGCGGATTCAAAAACTTATTGACTTCCTCAAGTCTCGGAACTTTATTCGGGTCAAGGCAAAGATTCTCAATGCCTTTCAAAAAGTGTTCGTTGGCATATTTTTCCCACTGAGGATGCATGCGGTGATAAAGCTTCCGCCACGTCTCGTGGTTTTCGTCGGAGTAAAGACTGTACGGCTGTTCAATATAGAGTTCGCCGTTCTCACGGGCTTTCTCAATAAATGGGGCACGGGTGGTCGTCATCCCAATCCCCGGCGTAAAGTCAGCTTCGACTGCGGTTGCCATAACTCTATTCTACGATATATCACCGGGGCACGTATATGACACCAGGCAAGTTCAATGTGAAATGGATAAGTCTCCAAGTAACAAACTTGAGATCGGTTTGAAGAGCTTTGCCCAGAAAACTTTATAAAATCTTTATATCCACCTAAAATATTCATTCGATACACTAAACTTCCTATGAAAGCAAAAGTAGCACTCTACATTGCACTCGCGACGATACCATCGTATGCACAATCCACTCTTACAGTCACCCAAGTGAGCTACACCTTTAATGATATGGTCATCACTTACTTTCCTACAGGACAAATAGAACCTCTTTCCCTAAGCGTATCCGGCTCTAGCTCTCAGGTTAACTGTAATTTAGACGGCTACTGGTATTTGCATCCTGGATCCACTTTTCCCTTTTCTACAGAATATGGAAACATTGAAGTAAAAGTGAATGGGTCGTCAGCACTACCGGGCAACAAAGTAACGTTTACGTTACCAGTTGGACGCCCACTAATCCCTAACATATCGTACAGTTGGTCTGTCCCTGAGTCAAGTTTCAATATGGGATCGAATACTTTGGAGTTTAAGGGGTACTGTACTGGGCCCTACACGCAGTGTGATAGTTTTTCTATCGTGTATGAAGTTATCCGGTCTTAAACATTAGAATAGTCATTGCCGCATTAAGAATGATAATGCGGCAATGAGCAATAGTTCGATCTTTTGAACTAATTACCTTGTTTGGCTTTTTGGCGTGCTTCCAACTCAGACTCTCGTCCAGGCGAAAACCCTTGAGGCGGTGGCACGGGCGCGGTCGTTTGAGCCGCATTTGGATCGCCACCCGGTCGCTTAGCTCTTTCGACTTCCAATTGCTTTTGCAGTAACGCCGGGTCTTCTTTACTGGTACCAGTAACTCCACCCATAAAAGTCATTCCAAGTCCAATTGCTAAGCCAATTACAACGACGAGTATGCCTCCAATGGCAAGCGGGGAAAGTTCCTTTTTCATGTGTTCAGACTCTTATTCACCAGGAATTTTGCAAACGCCAACATCGCCAGAATTCCATGGCCAGTCAAGACAGACAATGCCTTTATCCCAATACGCGTCGTTCAAACTGCCATAGGCGCCTTCTCGATATCCTGGCAACATATAACCATGTGCCGTACCATCGCCTGCGGTGCCGTTGACCTTCATGAACTTGGAGTGACCGTCTGCGTACGTCCAAACCGTACCGTCGCCATATGAAGACATAATTTCTCCATATTGCGCTCGGGGATCTGAAGCCGGCATATTGTTTCGTCGAGTCGTATAAATTCCGTGCCCATCTTGCCACTCAATCTTGTTATAGATTGTTGGATCGTTATAAGCAGGTTGTGGCTTGAGACCAAACATGACTGTTCCTGCTGGATCGGGTGCATAGGTGCCACTGATCGGAGCTTGGAACAAAGTTGTCCCCCAACCAAAAGTCGGATTGACTGCAATTCCTCGGAAGTAGTTATGCGCGATTGCTACACTTCGACGAGTTTTACCAAACGGTGTGTCGTATTTGGGCCGACTATCTTCACCGCTAGTTAGCAAGTTGTAGTTCTTCATGTAGGGCTGAATATTCTTGTCCCATGTCATGGCAGGATTAGCAGGATCGTAGCCGATCATTGCTTTCAAGGGAACCATATCGTCATAGTCGCCCATGTAAAGCATTACAGCGGTGCCGTTTTGCTTCATGTTGCTGATAATGGCGGTTTTCTTTGCCGCAACTTTGGCTTGCGCGAAAACAGGGAAGAGGATCGCTGCGAGGATTGCGATAATCGCAATCACTACCAGCAATTCGATCAGTGTAAATGCAGTTCGTTTCATCATTGAATTACCAAGGGTTTTGATTTCTAAGAACCTTCAAAGGTTCACTTTTCGTGCCGGAAACCGCCAATAGTGCCGATTTGCCGGGAATGCTAAGCCGGAGCCGACCGCCTCCGGAAAAGTCCAACACCTTTCCGGAAACGACGTCAACCAGCGATTGGGTTGAAGCCAGGTTCAAACCACTCACATCAAGCTCAACTGTTTGAGCCTGACCCGAGCGATTAAAACAAGCGATCGCCACATCAGCCGATGCCACGCGGGCAAAGGCCGAAACCTGTTTCTTATCATCAGAGAAAAGCGGAATCGGTTCGCCAATCTGCAAAGCCGCGCTCCCCTTTCGCGCCCTGATGAGTTTTTGATAAAGTGCAAGAGTTTTATTTTCAGACGTATTCAAATCCCATCGCATTCCGCGGCGATTATCCGGATCAACTCCGCCCGTCATGCCCAGTTCATCACCATAATAAATGCAGGGCACCCCCGGCCAAGCAAATAGAGCAACCGCGCCCATCACATTGAGGGAATCATCGTCCTTTGCAAAATGCTTGAAGCGGGGAACATCATGGGTGCTAATCGAATTCAGCATATTCCCACTGATTCGCGGCCCATACATTAAGTAGCTCGCCATCAGTTCATCCAAAAATTGGCTGCTCGTTGTCGTTCCCAAAGCGACATGATTCAGAATCGCCCCCCGCAGAGGATAATTCATCGCCGAATCCCACTGATCCCCTTTCAACCACTGACTGCTATCCGTCCAGTTCTCGCCAATAATCCAAGAATCGGGATTCTGTGATTTCACATGAGTTCTAAATTCGCGCCAAAACGGCATCGGAATCTCGTTCGCCACATCCAGCCGCCAACCAGCAATTTCCGCATTCTCATTCCAAAACTTAACAACATCCAGCACGTACTGTTTGGTCGGCGGATTCGACAAATTCAATTTCGGCATGGATGAATGCCCGGCCCACGCTTCATAAGGCGGGTCTGCCTTGGGCACAACTGGGAACGACTTAATCGTGTACCAGTCCAGCGTCGTCGCATCTTTGCCCTTTTCACGAATCTCTTTGAATGGTGCAAATTCCACCGAAGTGTGATTAAACACCCCATCCAAAACAAGGCCGATCCCGCGCGTTTTCAGATTCTTCGATAGCTGAATAAACTCATCGTTGCTCCCCAATCGCGGCTCAATCACCATAAAATCGGTCGTTTCATAGCCGTGATTGCTTGGCCCCTTAAAGATCGGGTTCAAATAAAGCCCGGTCACACCCAAATCGGCAAGATAATCGGCGCGCTTGGCGATGCCCGCCAAATCTCCGCCCATAAAATTAGAATAAGTTGGTTGCGCATTCCAAGGTTGAACATTCGACGGATCATTCGATCGGTCACCGTTCTCGAATCGATCCGGGAAAATTTGATAGAACACTGCCGATCGAGTCCAAGCAGGAACTGCTGGCTCAGCAAACTTTGCCGCATCAATCGCCACATCGTTCTTGAGTTCGACCGAACTACCTTCACCATCTTTTACGTGAATCGAATAGGTGAGGGAAGTGGGATTCGCTACCTTAGTCGTCACGCTAAAAATATCAAGATTCTCATCACCCGCGACGCGCTTCATCGGAAGAATTTGGTTGTCAATGTGCAGTTCGACAAGAGCTACATCACCTTTCCGGGCCCGAGCAAGGAACCGAGCTGAATTCGTTTCCGCATCATAAACGATGTCGCCCAATTGCGGGCTATGCCGAAGTACACTCTTTGCAATGATGCGATCACCTCGTTTTGCTGGCAACGAAAAATCCGCCGGAACAATCGTCAAAAAGGTGTTAATGTTGCCATAGCCATCATCCCGGCTATCTCCAAGCGGATCGGCCACCCAGTTAGCTCCATCAACCACGAATTTGTATTGGTACTTCCCAACCGACAAACTTTTCGTCAGTCTCCACGTTTTTCCATCCGGTTGCAAGCGGAGAAGATCGGCTTCTTTATTCCAACTATTAAACGTGCCCGCAACGCTCACCGACTTCGCCGAAGCGTCCGTGTATACGAATTCATGAGCAACTAAATTATTCTGCGCCAGCGCAAGGGTGAGGACTAACGAAATCAAGAGAGATGCGCCCTCCTTCGAGAAGATCCCCGCACAATCAACTCCGCCGGAACAACATAGCGGCTCGGCTCAACCGCTTCTTTAGCTTCAATCAGGTGAATCAGCTTGCGCACGGCTTGCTGAATGAGAATAGAGAGATTCATATTCACAGATGTGAGCCCCGTAGGAATCAGCTGGCAGATCGTCGAGTTATTAAACGAAGCCATCGCAAGGTCGCCCGGAACGGAAAGCCCGACCTGAGTGGCCGCCCGAATCACACCGGTCGCCATGAAGTCATCCATCGCCAAAATCGCTTCGGGCATCGAAAGCGTATCCGCCAACTCCATCGCTCGACAATAAGCCGCCTCATGACCAAAATCGGAAGGGACAACGCGAGGAACCAAGTTGTGTTCCCGCATTGCCATTTCATAACCCGTTATGCGATCTTCACAAACCGCAACTCCGCGTGGACCTGAAAGAAAAACGATCTCCTTATGACCTTCTTCAATCAAATGAAGCGCCGCCATCCGCGCGGCAAGCACATTATCGTTATCAACGCTATGCCATGCCGCAACTTTCGGGTTGCCAATAACAACAAAAGGAAAGCTATCCTTATCCAACATTCTCAGGCGTGGATCGTCCGCTTCAGGTTCAACCAGCAGCAAACCGTCAACCCGGCGGCTCCGCAACATTTCGTCATATACATGGCTCTGGTGATCGCTTGAATGAGCAATGTCAAAGCAAAGGTGATACTGAGTAGAAGAAAGGGATTGGGTGATTTCCGTAATCAACGCAGAAACAAAAGGATCATCCGCCGCATCATTTCGCTCGCGCTTTAAAACAATACCGATGAGTTCGGTGCGCTTTTTCCGCAAAGACTGTGCCCGAACATCAGGTCGATAATTCGACCGCTCCATAACTCCTAGAACACGGTCGCGCGTTTCTGGTTCAACCCGGGTATCGCCAGCAAGAACCCGGCTGACCGTTGCTTGGCTAACGGCTGCTATTCGGGCAATATCCTGTTGGGTAACTCGCATTGTTAGAACCTCATCATTGAGACGCTTGAACTGTGATTACGTATTCACGTCTCAACAGATAATAACACATAATCAAGTGATTTGTTGTGAATATTTGCCGGGAATAATATTTTTGCGATCTGATTACAGGTCAGATCGCATTTCTCGGGCACCCAAACGGTCGACTACGATTAAGGCAATTGCCGTAACAACCGGAACAATCGGAATGGCTCGGTAGAGAATTTCTGATCGACCACCCAATAAGTTGAGTTGTGTATAAAGCGGATCATTGAGAAGGCCCATCCCCATAATGCCAAGAATAATTCCGATCGCCAAAGGAACAAATGCCGCCCACTTCAAACCGGATTTTCCAGTCTTCTTGCCAACCACAAAGAGGATTACCGCCAACAGAGATGGAACCAGGGCAAAAACCAGTGGGGTCATGCGATCAAAAATCTGAAAAAGGTTCTGTGCGGTTTCGTTCATTGCCAAAACATATTAGCGCAAGATTTAGGCCGGAAATGAGCATCCCTAACAAAAAGATTGGCTCCCCTCAGAGGGAAGCCAATCTAAGTTTAATTCAATGACGGATTACAGGTCGTAGCGTCCGCTGCCGCCCGAATCATTGCCACCCTGGGCAATGCGCTTAACAAAGCTAATCAACTCGCGTGGGTTGAATGGCTTGGTCAAATACATGTCGGCACCGTAGTGATAGCCTTCAAATACGTCTTTGTCCTGAGCCTTTGCCGTCAACATAATCACCGGGAGGTTCTCAGTTGCCGGATTCTTGCGAAGAGCTTTAAGAACTTCGAAGCCATCCATATAAGGCATCATCACGTCAAGGACAAGCATGTCCGGCTTTTCAGCCGTGACTTTTTCAAGTCCATCCTTACCGTCATAGGCAGTGACCACTGTAAACCCTTCGCGCTCCAGGTTCACCTGGATCAACCGTACAATGTGTCGTTCATCGTCGCAGACCAAAATCTTCATCGGAGGCATAAAGTCGTCACCACTCTCTCTGGAGCAAGTTGAATCCTACCCCATCATTTCGATAGTTTCCATCTCTAACGATAATGTTCGTACCGTTTGGGCCGATGGGCCGGAATTCTTTCATCATTATCGGTAATTCGTAAACTTCACTGAATAGGGAAGGTCGAGCCCCTTGACAAATGCCATGACTTTTTGAAGATCATCCTTGCTCTTCGCGCTCACACGAACCTGCTCACCCTGCACCTGAGCATTCACTTTGAACTTCTCATCCTTAATCTGTTTACTCAGTGCCTTGGCTTCGTCCATCTCCATCGCCATCTTAAATTTCACGTTCTGTTTAACCGTCGTTCCTTTCGCCGGCTCAATCGCGCCATAGGTGATCATCTTTGCACTCACTTCGCGCTTCACCAACTTGCTAAAAAGAATGTCACGAACTTGGCTCAGCCGGAAATCATCTTCCGCCGTCAAAACCAGTTCATCGCCCGATTCCTCAATCGCCGCCGCCGATCCCTTAAAGTCGTATCGGTTCGAAAGCTCCTTGACCGATTGATTAAACGCGTTCTTGACCTCCATCTTGTCAACTTCGCTCACGATATCGAATGAAAATTCACTTGCCATTGTTTTCCTACTTATTCTCCATACGAGACGAAACAAACTGGGTCAAGAGGCGCACACCCCACCCACTTGGGCCCTCAATCGCAAATTCGTCGCGTTTCGTGTGCGAAAGTCCTGCCATATCAATGTGCGCAAATGGCACTTCCGGGTCGCAGAAAAATGTCAAGAACGCCGCCGCCGCACTTGCTGCTCCAGCCGCACTCAAGTTACTATTCACCACATCACTCACCGTGCCTTTCATCATATCGCGATACGCATCATTAACCGGCAACTGCCAAACCTCTTCGCCCGATTCGATGCCCGCCTTCGACACCTCATCAACAATCGACTGATTCTCACCAAAAACCGCCGAATAAACTCCGCCAAGCGCACCATGAGCTGCCCCCGTCAAAGTCGCAATATCAATAATGCAGTCAGGATTCTCAACTTCACATGCCCAACACAGGCCATCCGCCAAAACCAATCGACCTTCAGCATCTGTGTTTGTGACTTCAACCGTCACCCCATTGCGATAAGTAATCACATCGTCCGGTCGGTAACCATTCGCACTGATCGAATTCTCGGCTGCTACTAATAGGGCAACAACCGGGAAGTCCGGCTTAATCACTTCAGCAATTGTTTGCATCGCACCCAGAACCGCGCATCCGCCCGATTTGTCATATTTCATGCCGGGCATCCCCGTTTTGGTTTTGATCGAAAGACCACCCGTATCATAAGTGATCGTCTTGCCAAGCAGGATAATTGGCTTTTGCCCCTCGGTGCCCGCGGGCTCCCACGCAACCCGAATCATGCAAGGCGGACTATCGCTCGCTTTGCCCACATTAATCACCCCGATCAATCGCTCGCGCTCAAGTTCCTCGCCCTTCAATACTCTCACCGAAAGTCCAGAAACCCGCTGAGCCAATTCCTCGGCTTGATTCGCCATCCACAGTGGATTTGCAATGTTCGGTGGCGTATTGATCAACCGGCGAGCAAAGTTAACCCCTTTTCCAATGCCCAATCCGTTCTCCAGACCACGATCAAACGCCGCATCCAGCCCTTTAATCGTGACGTCTAGCTGAGTTCCCGCATCCGTCCTGGACCCCGGCATCTGCCTAGCTGAATAGGCGGTCATCGCAAAAGCGATCCCAAACGCCCTCCCATGTTCAACCGAATCAGCGGCTGAATCCACCGAGATATGCACGGACAAGATTTCACAATCATCAATAAACTGAGCCAGTTTGAGCCCCGCCTTTCTCATGCCATCAAAGCCAAAATCCTTCTCCAACCCTAATCCCAGAATAATGATTCGCGGGCCATTGGCCGGGAACGCCTCGGCAATTTGACCTCGTTTGCCCTTAAATTCCGGCCGCCACATCGCTTGAATCGCTTCATCAGGCATGGAAAGTGGAGCGTTGCCATCTTGAACAACACAATAGACCATTGCATCAGGATGGGGAAGTGAACCGTGCTCGACAGAACTGAACATAAAATCACTTTTACCCAACAAGCTAGACTAGAAACTGATGAAAGCCCATACCGACTACCTCTGGTTCGAAACCGACCGAAGTGAAGAATTTGTTCGTATCACCGACGAGGTCGCGGCGATTGTCGCCGAATCCAATATTCAAGACGGTTTTGTTCTTGTCAGTGCCATGCACATCACCGCCGCCGTCTATGTCAACGATTGGGAAGGCGGGCTCATCGCCGACATTCATGAATGGCTCGACCACCTTGCTCCAAAAGGGAACTATCGACACCATCAAACCGGCGAAGACAACGGAGAAGCCCATCTCAAAAACCTGATCATGCACCATCAAGTAATGGTTCCGATCACAAACGGAAGGCTCGATCTGGGCCCATGGCAGCAGATTTTTTATGCCGAATTCGATGGCCAACGGCGAAAACGAGTAATCGTGAAAGCACTAGGCATCTAAAATTCCGGAAAACGTGGCGGCGTAAACTAAACCATGCTTAAAGTCGGCGACCAATTCCCAACCTTTTCTTTGCCAAATCAAAATGGGGATATCCAAACATCGGATCAACTGCAAGGGAAGAGCTATGTTATCTACTTTTATCCGAAAGATGACACCAGCGGTTGCACAACGGAAGCATGCGAATTCACCGGTGCATCCAAAGATTTTGGCGATGTTCCAATTTTTGGCGTCAGCCCCGATAGTGTGAAGTCACATAAGAAGTTTGCCGATAAATACGATCTCAAAATTACATTGCTTGCCGACGAAGAAAAATCTCTTATCTCCGCCTGCGGATTATGGGTTGAAAAGTCGATGTACGGCAAAAAGTATATGGGTGTTGACCGAACAACATTCTTGGTCGATTCCGAAGGCAAAATCCAAGAAATCTGGAACAAAGTCAAACCCGCTGGTCACGCTGCTGCCGTACTTGCGATTACACGGTCATAGGCTTTAAAAAAACCGGATTCCCATCCGGGTCTCTCGTTACAGCAAACAGAACTCCCGGATGCGGGTTCAAAACCTCGCCAAATCCCGCTCCCCGCTCATTCAAAAACTCACGCGCCTCCTCTAAATCACTCACCAGAAGCGATATCCCAGTTCGATCCTCCGAAGGTTCACCAGACCCACCCGGATGCAACGCAAGAGTTGTTCCACCCAAATCGTAAGTCAACCAATAGTCGCCACCATCGTAAGTAAGCGGCAAACCCAATGCGCCTCCATAAAACTCCCGAGAGGCTTCCATATTTTTCACGTAAAAAATAACTTGTGCGCCATCGATTTTCATAACAATAAGTATAGACTGCAACGATGCTCGTGCCGCTTTGTGCGCTCACCATGGTCAAGATGATGGATTGGACTGTCCTCGAACAAGATTTCGATTTCAAAGATCCCGGCCCAAACAAAGTTGTCTGGGTGGATTCTCCCCATTTCGGTGACCGGCCCGAGGGCACCGTCATCGATACAATCGTCTTGCACCACACGGCGGGCTCCACACTTGCCGGAACCGTCAAGTGGTTCACAATGCCCGAAAGCCAAGTGAGCGCCCACTTCACCGTCGGCAAAGATGGCTCAATCGTGCAAATGGTGAGTTGCCTCAAACGCGGTTGGCACGCCGGATCAAGTAAGGATTATAAAGGTCGCACCAACGTGAACGACTTTTCCATCGGAATAGAAATAGTCAATGTCGGCGACGGAAAAGACCCATATCCCGAAGCCCAAATCCGTGCCGTCGAACTCCTATGCGAAGTATTAGTTGATTTCTATCCCATCCGGCAAATCACCAGCCACGAGTTCATTGCCGAACCCGAAGGGCGTAAAAATGACCCGATCAATTTCCCGTGGGCAAGGTTCGAGGATATCGGCGTTCCCCTTGTCTACGGTCGCAAGTCGGAGAGGCAAGGCGGTCAGGGGTAAAACCTGACTTAATCCATGGCACATCGTTTGACCATCCACCCTTGCGGAAAACTTCTGGGAACGATTCGCCCCCCATCCGATAAATCACTCACTCACCGCGCATATATGTTTGCGGCCATTGCCAATCCCGGTTCTTACGAGCCAATTCCCGAAGTTGATGGACCCGGAGCCGTATTTGGACTGGAAGTGCCAAGCACGAGCACTTCCATCATTAACTACCCTCTCAACGGCGAAGACTGCGAATCCACCCTAAAATGCCTTCAAGCACTCGGAACCAAAGTCAATCGAATCAGCGAAACTCAAGTTCAAATCACGCCTCCCGATCAATGGAACACCGATCCCGTGGAGCTAGATTGCGGAAACAGCGGAACCACGATGCGCCTCATGTGCGGCATCCTGGCTGGCATTCCCGGCATCAATGCCACTTTGACGGGTGATGAAAGCCTCTCTCGACGGCCGATGGGCAGAATCACCACGCCCTTGACTCTCATGGGTGCAGAAATCTCCGGAGAAACCGCGCCCGTCACCGTCCGCGGGCACTTACTCAATTCAGTTCAATACGAAAGCCCCGTTGCCAGCGCTCAGATCAAAAGCGCAATCATGCTCGCCGCACTCCGAGCAAATGGAAAATCCACCATCACCGAGCCCAATCTCAGCCGCGACCACACCGAGCGGATGTTCAAAGCTCTCGGAATCAAACTTGACCAGAATGACAACTCAATTTCTCTCGAAGGCGGTCAATCATGGAGCGGCTTTGAGTTCACAGTCCCCGGCGATATCTCAAGTGCCGCGTTTTATATCGTAGCGGCGCTTCTTCATCCTGGATCAAATGTCAAATTTTCCCACCTCGGCGTAAATCCGAGTCGCACCGGAATTCTAGAAATCCTCGATCAAATGGGAGTCTCCTACCAACTTGAAGACCCCACCGAGGAACTTGGTGAACCCGTAGCAAATCTGCGGGTTGAATCCCCCAGTTCACTGTCGCCTTTCAAAATCGAAGGCGCACTTGTTCCTAAGCTCATTGATGAAATCCCCGTTCTCGCCGTACTCGCCACCCAATGCACGGGCACAACGATTATTCGTGATGCCAAAGAACTTCGAGTGAAAGAAACCGACCGAATCGAAGTCGTCACCCGAACCCTCACCGCAATGGGCGCAAACGTTGAAGCAACCGAAGACGGCATGATCATCCACGGCCCCACACCTCTCCACGGAACAACCGTTGACAGCGCTGGCGACCACCGGATCGGAATGAGTTTCGCCATCGCCGGCTCAATCGCCCGTGGAAAAACCACTATCGAAAATGCCGATTCTATCAACACCAGCTACCCCCAATTCTGTGACCACTTCGAACAGCTTTCGGGCACAAAAATCGAGGCCAGCCAATGATTATTGCCATCGATGGCCCCGCCGGATCAGGCAAGTCGACCGTCGCCAAACTTCTCGCCAAAGAACTTCAACTTGAACTCCTCGACACCGGCGCAATGTACCGCGCGTTTGCCATCGCGGCAATGCGTGAAGGCATCGGCGAAGACGATCCACAACTGGTTGAAAACCTTATTCCTCAGCTCACCATCGGATTCACCGACACAAATCCCAAGCACGTAACGCTTAACGGGGAAGACATTGCCGATCAAATTCGGTCGCTCGAAGTCTCCCAACTCGCCAGCCAACTCAGCGCGATCTCATGCGTTCGGCGTGCCCTCGTTGCAAGTCAACAATCCATCATCCAATCGGGTCGGTGGGTGCTCGAAGGTCGGGATGTCACAACTGTCGTCGCCCCCCAAGCGAATCTCAAAATATTCCTCACCGCAAGTATCGAAGAAAGAGCTCGCCGTCGGTGGCTTGAGTTAAAAAATACATCCAATCCCCCAACTCTCCAGGCGGTTGTGAAAGAAGTGGTTGAACGTGACCACCGCGATTACACTCGATCCGATAGCCCCCTCATGCTCGCCGAAGATGCCCTCATTATCGAAACATTCAACCTCCTACCCGAAGAAATCGTGAGGAAAATCTCGCTCCTGGCCCAGTAGTTTTACTTATTGAACAACTTGGGAGAAATGCATCAAGGTCTTGGTTCGCCAATCAGTAATATCTAATTCCTTCAATGGCAGTTAAAAGTCGATTCTCAACCATGGACGATTACGTCCCGCCTCAAAGCACCGAAGCAGAAATGTCTGCCCTCGGTGCGATGCTCCTGTCCGAACGAGCCGCCATGGAAGTGGTTGAAATCCTTAACGAAGAAGACTTCTACGTTCCTGCCCACCGAGAAATCTTCAAAGCCGCATACCAACTCCTTCGAAACTCCAAAGCAATTGACCTCGTCACCCTGCGTGATGAGCTCACTGTCCGGCAAAAACTCGACGATGTCGGGGGAATCGAATACCTCGTCCAAATCGCTGAAACCGTCCCCAGCGCCGCCAACGCCGCTTACTATGCCGGCATCGTACAAGATAAATCCACGCTTCGCAACCTGGAACGAGCGGGCCACGAAATCATCAAACTTGCCCGAGAATCAGATCAATCAGCCGACGAAAAGGTTGACACCGCTGAAGGCGCAATCTTCGAAGTCGGCCGAAAAAGAATGGGCAAATATTTTGTGCCTGTTCGATCACTCGCCAAAGAATTCTTCGTCGATGTCGATAACCTGCTCGAAACCGGCGAACCGGCTCTCGGCACACTAAGCGGATACGCCGACCTCGACCGGGTGACCACCGGATTTTATGGCGGTGACCTCGTTATCGTCGCTTGCCGACCAGCAATGGGGAAGACCTCACTAGCGATGAACATTGCCGTAAACGTCGCCCGGGCCGAGGAAGGTGCCGTCGCCGTATTTAATCTCGAAATGAGCGGCAAGCAGCTCGTCCGACGGATGATTGCCACCCTCGCTCAAGTCCCCATGGGTGCCTTAAAGCAATCCAACCTCCACCCCAACGATTATCAAAAGCTCGCCGATGCATGCGACGACATGTACAACCTGCCCATCTACATCGACGACACCTCCGACGTATCTCCGCTCGAAATGAGAGGGAAGTGCCGACGCCTCAAAGCCGAACACGGGCTAAGTCTTGTCGTCGTTGACTACCTCCAACTCATGCGTGGTTCCAAACGAACCGAAAACCGAACCCAAGAAATCTCCGAAATCGCCCGAAGTCTCAAAGTTCTTGCCAAAGAACTTGATGTCCCCGTCATCGCCCTCAGTCAGCTCAACCGGGGAGTTGAATCCCGTGAAGATAAACGGCCAATGCTCAGCGATATTCGCGAATCTGGATCAATCGAAGCCGATGCGGACATGGTCATGTTCATTTACCGTCAAGAATATTACCGACGCAAAGAAGCCGGCAAAGAACAAGAATTCAATCCAAACGCTGCCGAAGTTGCCGAACTAATCATCGGGAAGCACCGTAACGGTCCGACCGGAACCGTCCTCCTCGGATTCCAACCGGCATACACGCGTTTCACTCTCCTCGATGAGCAAAGCAAAGACGAATACCACCGAGCAAGCCGTAATCAAGGTGGCGGTGGAGGCGACGAATAAACATTAAGCCGATCGCCGAACCGTTGCGATCTGGCAAATTTTCAAAATCAATTGCTCAATGATTTCCTCAGAAGCAACGCCCAAAGATTGCCCCGTGATCAACGCACTCGCTTCCCGAACTGCATTCTGGCACTGCAAGATTTGATCAAAACTCAAACGCCGGGCATTTTCAATCGCCTTGCGTTGGGGATAATCTTTCATCTTCGAAAAGCCGCCCTTCTCTGGCTCCCATCCATCCGGATTCTTTTCGATTGATCCCCGTGCTTGCCACAAATTACGAAGTTGACTCGCGAAAAACCCAACCATCTTGATCGCTTCAGTATGGAAATCCCGAGTCTGCCCTCGCAGCTTCTGTAGTTGCGCCAACGCCCTTCCCGCATCACCTCGCCAACACGCATCGCACATCTGGAAAATATTGTGCTCCGGCTCGGCTGTCACCGACCGTTTCACATCTTCAACTGTAATTTCGGGTGACTCACCAACATAAAGGATGAGTTTTTCCAACTCTTCTTCCGCGCGGTCGGGACGGTTCGCCACCATCTCCATCAAAAAACCTTGAGTGCGAGGTGCCAGTTTTTTGCCTGCTGCCCTTGCAACTTCCTGCAAATTGCTTCCGCCTTTCACAGAATCAAGGGTGAAGGCCAAAATATGCCCTCCGAGAGATTTGACAACCTTTCGCCACGGACCCGCCAGAGTCGTCTGCTTGTTCATATCCTGATCGCTGCGCACTTCATCATCAGCAACCAAAATCAGCAACGCCGAATCCGGCAAGGTCTTGAGTTGCTTCACGCTCGATTTCAGTTCTTCATCTTCCGGGTCAACCCGCAATACGTTCCGTACAACAACGCATCGCCGATCCGCCAAAAAGGGAACAGTGCTAACGGCACTCACCCATTCACCAATGGATTTCTCGCTCGCCATGATCATCTCGCGATCAAAAGCGTCATCATCCGCCAGCTCCGCCGCCGCAAGGATCGCATCGAGAGCCTTCTTCCGCTCAGACGCAAAATTGCCCTCAATAAAAATGATCTTGTTCTTGAGTGCCGCGCTGACGTCCATAGGAGTTACAAATCTATTATGCGGTGCGTTTTGCCTTGCGAGCGGCCCGAACCCGTTCTTTCTGCAGAACCTTGGCTCGTTTTTCCAGATCGCTCAAACGACTACTAAGAAGGGCGATTTCTTCATCCGGAATCCCATTCTCTGAGAACATCGCTCGCTCAATCACGGGAATGAAAAACTCGATGTCATCCTTAATCGGCGAAAGACCAGAACCGTGTACCTCAGAGAATTCTCGCAATGTCTGGCTAAACCGTTTCGGACTCCCGCAAACGCGTTCCATAGCTAATTGGAATCGGTTCCCAAAATGGCGAATCGTGCGATTCTGATCCGGTCCCGCAAGTGCAGTCACTCCCCGACTGCGAAGCAGGGAATAAACCACTGCCAGCAAAGACCCCACCACAATCGCCGTAATGATTGCCGCATTGTCTTCGGCAAACTTTCTCACTTTTGCCATGAGAGAGTTGTCGTCCGCCTGTGCTGCTGCCGGCGTCACATTTTCTGCACCCTCCGTGGCATCAAACGGCAACCAGCCATATCCTTCGAAATAAACTTCGGCCCAAGCGTGGCTATGTTTTTCCAGAATATGATATGTGCTATCGGCCTTCTTTTGGGTGCCATCCATCAAATACCCCGTCACATATCGGGTCGGGAAGCCCATCCGTCGTGCTTCCACGGCAAATGCCGAAGCAAACAGATCGCAATACCCTTCCTTTGAATCGTTGAGAAAATACTCGACGGGGTCGCGGTCAGGTGGAACTGCCGGAGTTTGTGTGTTGTACTGACAGGTACCGGCAATCCGGGTCTTCAATTCATACAGAACCTGATAGTCCGTCCTCCCTTCTTTTTCGATCACTTCGCTCACGGGCGTAGCCTGGATGTTAGGGAACCGAAGATAGCGGCCCGCCTCCGCATCTGTCATAACGCCGCCGGGAATCGAAGCCTTTGTTGTTACCTCTGCTTCTTTCGGCACCGCCACAACTGAATTAAGGACAGGCAATTCAATGTTGTTCCGGTAAAACAGACTGGTCGCCGAAGTCTCCACCGGATCAAATTCCACCGTATCAATTTCAACGACTTGTCCAGGCGTTGGAATCAATTTATCACCCTTCGTAACCCCTTCGTACACATATTTCATGTATTCAAAATTAGGTTGGTTACGCTCAGAAGCAGATTCACCGTCCCTGGCCAATCCAATACTTGCTTGATCTGGAGAAAAATTGTAATAATTCGTCTGACTCGCCCCGGCGCTCGCCGACCATCCCCGGCGGGAATAAGTGTCATAAACCTGCCGCCGCAAATAGATCGGTCGATCAATCTGCACTTTTGCGACCAATTTATCTGTCAAGTTAACAGGTCCGGCCCCAATCGGAGCATCCGCTGCCGGCCCACGATTCGGTGTGGGTGGCCTGAAATTGCGCCGAATCTGCTGACCGACATTGATGCGCACCGCATCCGAAACCCCGCTCAAAGAACCTTGAACAACCGGTGCCCCCATAAAACTAAACAGAATGATTGACCCCGCCGCAACAAAGGCGTACTCCGGCCCCGCAACCCATTTCCAAACATCACGATGCAAATATCGTCGATCCGCACCCCCTTCCTCAGCCCACTGCACCATCGTACGTTGGTGAACCCGGGCATACAGGAGCGCAATGCAAAGAATCAGTCCGCAGAAGAAAAACAATCCCGGACGCCAAGTATCGATTGTTCCAACCAAGCCAAAAAGCACCAGAGAGGGAAGCGTCGTAAACAAAAGCGTAGAATCTCGCCACGCAAATAAACCACCCGCAACAAGCAAAATAAACATCATTGTTGCCGCGATAATTTCAAACGGAAAACCTTCGTCCGGCAACATCGCATTAATATCGCGAACCTTCAAAATCCCTGCAATCGCCAACCCCGCAAACAGCCACCCATCCGCCTTTTGAACAACTGTATTCTCAAAAACTAAACTCAGGCCATATCCCGCAATCCCCGCCAGCAAAACTCCAATGGCGAGCACCATCGGCAAAGTCTCACCCGAAACGCTCATTGCCACCGAATAAACCCCCATCACACCACAAGCCGTAGCAAGCAAGTGATCAAGCCAGAAGCGGTCAATTGGAATGCGTTTCATCGAACTTTCTCCTCCCTTGGTAGATAAATCACGCGGGCACCCGCACGTTCCAACTGCCCGATATATTCGGGTGCCGAAGCAGCATTAGGTTTTGCCGAGCGAGCCTTTTTATTGATGTATTCCGCCGGATCATAAACAATCACCGTGAACTGCACTCCCGGCCACCCCATCAAAGTATCAGGCAAAGCCAGATCCTGCTCGGCAACAAAAATAACGACCGTTTCCCCTTCACGCATCCGGCCCCTCAACCCGTAAATATCTTCGCTAATCTTGGATGGACTGTTCGGCACCAAATCGGTCAGCAAACTTCTAATCGAACGAATCCGCGCCTCCGGATGCTCGTGAATAATTTGCTCGGCATGCTCATGCACCGGGAAAACAACGAGTGCTCCTTTTTCCGCGTAATCGGTCGCAATAAACAACGAGTGGCTGCACATCGCTTCAAACGTGCTGGTCTCCACATCACCCCAATCTGTGCCCTCAGTGCGCTGCAACACCAAATTGATCGAAACCCCCGATCCCGTCTCAAACTCCTTAACCATCAACTTATCGCGTTTAGCCGATGAACGCCAGTGAATGTAGCGCAAAGGGTCGCCAAAAGCAAATTCACGAACACCCCGGGGATCAAGTCCAGCCCCCGCCGCCGCTCCACTATCCAAATCGCTCGCTCCCCATCCAAGCAGCGGCTGAAGTTCAGCATTAACCGGTAACGGTGTCGGATAAACCTCAAGTTCAACTTTATCCGTGTTATAGCTCTTCTCCAGCGAGACCAGGCCAACCGCATCCGTCCCAATGACCGTAAGCCGTTCCCACACATATCGCCCCCGCCGGGTTGGTGTAAATGTATACCGAGTGCGAATGGGCTGATCAAAGCTCGGTGCAACCGGCAAACTATGCGTTCGATCCTTCACAATCAGCCGACTCGGCAAATGGTCGCGCACCGTAATCAACGGACGCTTCAACTCTCGTTCACTCCAAACAACGATCTCAACCGTCACCTGTTCACCCACTCGCACGGCCGGAGGAGCATATCGCTCAAATCGCAAATACCGAACGGCCAGCCAAGCCTGCAACCGAGCTGCCCCAATCGTCACCATGATCGCCGTTGCCATATAAAACAACATGGGCGAATAAACCAAAACCGCCATGACCAGCAAAAACAATGCTGCCCACGTCATGGCAATTCCGGCGTAGCGCGTGATTCTCAAAAGGATTTACACCGCAACCGTCGAGACACTTGGAGTTGGAACCGCACTCAAAATCTGATTGATAATGTCCGGACCTGTCATACCTTTTGCCCGCACTTCGCCTCGCAAAATAATCCGGTGACCCAACACAAACGGAGCACAGACTTTCACATCATCCGGCCGTACAAAGTCCAAACCCTGCAACGCCGCATGAGCCTGCGCCGCCTGCATCAAGTAGAGCGATCCGCGAGGAGAAGAGCCGATCATCAACTGGTTATTTTCTCGTGTAGACCGAACAATATCGACGATGTATTCGCGAACCGTATCCTGAACATGAATTTCGCGCACGGCCTTCTGTGCCGCCACCAATTCTTCCAGCGAAACCACCTGATTCATATGGTCAACTGGGTGTGATTTCTGCTGATTCTTCAAAATATCCGATTCAGACTCTCGACCCGGATAGCCAATCGAAACCCGGCTGAAAAAGCGGTCAAGTTGCGCTTCCGGGAGCGGATAAGTCCCCGTCATTTCAATGTTGTTTTGAGTCGCCAACACAAAAAACGGTTGCGGAAGTTTTCGCGTCACACCATCACTTGTAACCTGACCTTCTTCCATGGCTTCCAGCAAAGCCGACTGAGTTTTTGGAGTCGCCCGGTTAACTTCGTCAACCAAAACAATGTTACAAAAAAGTGGGCCAGGTCGAAATTCAAATTCCCGCGTATCACTGTTAAAAATCGATGATCCCGTGATGTCGCTTGGCAACAGGTCGGGCGTGAACTGCACGCGCCGAAACTCTCCACCCGTCACCCGGCTCAACGCCTTCGCCAAAGTGGTCTTGCCAACCCCCGGAACGTCTTCAATCAAAACGTGTCCGCCGCATAGCAAACTGAGCACCGTTTGCTCAATCGTCCCTCGTTTCCCAACAATCACACGACTGATCTCATCGATCATCGTATTGGCCATTTTTTGGATGTCATTTGGCGACAAGTTTCATATCCTCCGGAACCTGCTCATAGAGAGCATTCCTTAAAGTACGTTACCTGTAGTCTCATATGTTTCGCCGAACCCAAAGCGAAGCGGGCATAATGAGCCGTCAGTCATGAAATGCGTCATTGGAGTTGATTTGGGTGGGACAAACGTCCGGGCACAGGCCGTAGCCGAAAGCGGGGAACTCATCGGAGAACGGTTTGAAAATCCCTCGAACGCCCAAAGTGGAATTGAACCCGTAGTACAAGCCTGCGCACTAACAATCGGTCAAGTTGCCGCAAGTTGCGGAGTGGAAATCGGCGCCGTTGGCATGGCCGTTCCCGGACACATTGATGACAAAGCCGGACTCGTCAAATGGGCACCCAACTTTGGTCAAGTTGTTGACGGCGTTTTCCGCTACTGGCAAGATGTCCCCCTCAAACGACCACTCGAAGAACGAACCGGACATAAAATTGTTCTTGGCAACGATGCAAATGCGGCGGCACTCGGCGAATACAAATTTGGTACCGGCAAAAATTCCGCCAAATGCCTTGTCATGCTCACACTCGGCACCGGAATAGGTGGCGGCGTCGTTTTCGCTCCCGAAGCGATGTTCGGCAATGCATCCGGCCCCCTGCTTATGCTTGGCGGAAATCTTGGCGGTGGGGAACTCGGCCACACCATCCTTCAAATGAACGGGCTCGATTCAACCGGTGGAGCCTACGGTTCTCTCGAAGCCTATTGCCAGCGCGACGCCATCATCCGTCGCGCCCAACACCGCATTAACCGCGGACGAAAATCGCTCATCAACGATCTCGTTGAAGGTGATTGGAGCAAAATCACTCCTAAAACAATTTCCCTCGCGGCCGAACAAGGTGATGGCCTCGCCATCGAAGTCTGGCGCGAATTCGGACAGTTCCTCGGAATGGCCACCGGGAGCCTCATCAATATCTTCGCCCCCGATGTCCTCGCGATCGGCGGACAAGTGAGCAAAGCCGGCGATTGGTTCATGCCCTATCTCATCGATGAAGCCCGCAACATCGCTGCCCCCACAATCTTCCGCGATACAAAGATTCAACTCGCCGACCAAGTTGAAAACGCCGGAATCCTCGGCGGTGCTGCAATGGCGATTGAATCAATCCGATAATTCACCGGGACGGACCGCGAGATTAATCCGCGTTTCCGCGTAGACTAGAGAGGCGGGAACAAGGGCGTTTCCACACCAAACACAAGGTTCGGATATGACGGAAGTAATCATGCCCAAAATGGGCGACGGCATGGAAGAGGGAACGCTCCTCGAATGGCTTAAAAAAGACGGCGATGAAGTCAAAACAGGCGACATCATCGGAACAATACAAACCGACAAAGCCACTCTCGAGCTCGAAGCTCCGGGTAGAGGCAAACTCACAGGATTTTTAATTGAACCCGGAGCAACCGTTCCCGTAGGTGTTCCCATCGCTGCAATCCTCAAGTCAGGCGAAAAATTGCCCGCAAATTGGGGCAGTGGAGAGGCAAAACCCGCTCCCGCCGCAAAAACCGAAGAAAAAACGGAGGCAATGTCCGAAGCCAAAGCAGAAGAGGTTGTCCCCACATCAGAGACACCCAAATCCAGCGAGCGAATCAAAGCAAGCCCCCTCGCTAAGCGCATTGCCGCCGAAACTGGTGTAGACCTCTCCGGTGTGATCGGTTCCGGCCCCAACGGTCGAATCATCGAAAAAGATGTTCGAGCCGCCATTGAGCAACAAGGCACCAAAGTTCCGGCCCCAAGCATTTCGGCACCCGCAGCATCCGCCGAAGATGTCAAAGTACCGCTCAATCATCTGCGCGGGATCATTGCTGATCGAACCCAGCACTCAAAACAAACTGTCCCGCACTTCTATGTCACTCTTGAAGTCGATCTCGAAAAGATCATGGCAATCCGAGAGATGTTCAAAATCGAAGAAGGCGGCAAAATCAGCGTCAACGATTTTGTTATCCGAGCATGCACCCTTGCGCTGCAAGATATGCCCGTCGTTAATAGCACGTTCAAAGGCGACCACCTCCTGCAATTCGGTAACGTCAACATCGGCGTGGCCGCCGCAATTGATGACGGTCTCCTTGTCCCCGTGATTCACGGAGCGCAAAACCTCACTCTCCGCCAAATCGGCGAAGAAAGCAAACGACTCGTCAGCAAAGCCCGCGAAGGGAAGTTGACCCCCAACGAAATGCAGGGAAGTACATTCAGCATCTCCAACATGGGAATGCTCAATGTCGAAGTCTTCTCCGCAATCATTAACGAGCCAAACGCCGCTATCATCGCCATCAGCTCCGCATCAAAGAAAGTTGTGGTCGGCGAAGATGATGAACTCGAAATCCGCTGGCGAATGAACATCACCGGATCGTTCGATCACCGCGTTGTTGACGGTGCCGTCGGTGCTCAGTTCATGAACGCTGTCCGCAATTACCTCGAGAACCCCACTCGATTACTCAGCTAAAAGCCATCCATCGGTGGCAACGGGCGCTCAATTTTCTTGGGCGCCTTATTTTTTAATGAACTCAAATCAGTAATTGACCACATCAAATCACCAATCGCTATCAAAAGTAAAAATCCCCCAAGCGGATCAAATGCCCCTTGGCCGGTCATGAATGCAAAAACCGATTTGAATCCACCGGGCAGCAAACCCATCAAAACCCAAGCAATTGCATAGATCGCAAGCATAATCGCGCCGCGAGTGTAGCGTTCAACCGCAAACTGACCCAATCCCGGAGCCAGCACGCTAAGCATGATCGCAATCTTCGGGCTCGCGTAACCGTCAAAAGTTTCCGCATGCGCAAAAGGATCAATATGCAGGTCAACCTTCAGAACCATTTCCCCGAACTTATTTTCGACGGTCATATTCTTCGGGTCAATTTTCAATGCCCGCGCATAGGTCAGCTTCGCATCTCGAAATCGTCCATTCGCCACCTGATTGTCACCAACTGCCTCCAGTACCGATGCAGTGTTGGGTGCCAAATCGGCCGCTTCTTTCAAAAGGCGATCTGCAACCGCATTTTGACCGCGTACTCGCGCAAGGTTAGCTTCCCGCAAAGTGCGTTCGGCCTGCTCAACCTGAGCCGGATCATCAGGTACAAACACCTCTTCGACCTCAGGTTCTTTCGAGATTTCTGCTCCCGAAGTTTCGGGAGCTAATTCATCTTTCTGATCTTCTTGCACGCTTACTTATCAGACGGAATGGAAGATTCCTGCGGTGCAACAACCTCGTCAATAATCAAGCTCGGATCCTGCGGCAAGTTCTGCCAAAAGCTTTCCAGATCATAAAACTGACGTTTTTCTTCCAGCATCACGTGCAGAACTACATCGCCGTAATCAAACAGCATCCAGCCACCGCCGGTTTCTGAACGGTCAGATTGTCGTAACGGGCGAACGCCAACATCGCGAAGCTTTTCCGCAACTCGCTCGCAAATTGCTCGAATATGAACATCGCTCGTACCCGTACAAACGATGAAATAGTCTGCAATGGAAGTCTTAGCTTTGATATCAAGGGTCTCAATGTCGACGGCCTTCATGTCGTCGGCAAATTCTGCGACCAATTTCGCTTTTTCAAGCGAGGTCATTTCGTTTTTAGTTACTTTCTCAGTCACGGTAAAGTCCACGTTCCTTTATATAATCCCACACTTTGGGGTCAAGCATCAATTCGGGAGTCGCCTCGCGAAGGATGTCAAATCGAACTTGAGTGCTCGAAGCTTTATGAGGCTTCAACGGCACCATATCAATAGCGTCGCGCATATCTTCAGTCACCTGTGACAGCGCTTTGTTCAAATCCGCTTCAGCGCGGGCAACCACTGCTAAACGGCAAAGTCTCAGAAGCTTCTCCGGCTCCTTCCAGCCCATGATTCCGTCAAGGGCATCTACGCCCATGATCACCCAAAGGTTTCCTGGGCGCACCATGAGCAGCTCTTCAACGGTGTCAATCGTATAACTCTTTGAACCACGGCTCACTTCAATATCGCTCACCGCCATCCCTTCATGGCCCTCGGTCGCAAGCTGACACATCTGTAATCGTTGGACAGCCGTCGCAAATGCCTTGTTCCGAAGCGGATTCCGGTGGTTCGGAACCCAAATCACTTCGCTCACCTCAAGATGCTCAAGGCATGCTTGGGCTACTGCAAGATGGCCCAAATGCGGCGGGTCAAAACTGCCGCCAAAAATCGCGTAGTTATTCTCACCACTCTTCATAAGCGAACTCAAAATCTCCTATGTAAACGTCGTCTCCACGTTCAACGCCCATCTCAACCAGCCGATCAATGACGCCAATGCGCTTCAATTTACGGTAAAGCATATGAACCGCATCACGGTTGCCCAAATTCGTCATCTCAACCAACTTGATCACCCGCTTACCCGTCACGCGGTAGCCAATTTCTGATTTCTCGATGTCCCAAGCCGAAGCATCTTCGCTTCGATAAGTTGGAACAATGATTGGCACAACTTCCTTACTCAAGTGATCCTCGATCTCCCGCCACAGAGCCCATTTGAGCGGATCTAAGCCCTTAGAAGTCGCCGCCGAAATCACATAAACCGGCACACCAAACTCCTCCAATCGATTGAGCAAATCCTCTTCCGCTTCGGGAATACCCATATCCGACTTATTCAAAGCAATGATTCTCGGTCGATTATAAAGGTCTTCGCTGTACTGCTTCAATTCCGACTCAATCATCTTGAAATTCTCAATCGGGTCGCTATCATCAACCGGATAAGCATCAATCACATGTAACAAAACTTTATTCCGCTCTGCATGCTTCAAAAACTGATGACCCAAGCCAATACCTTCACTCGCTCCTTCAATAAGGCCCGGAAGATCTGCCATCACAAACGAATGGTCTCCAATGGTAACAACCCCCAAATTCGGCGAGAGGGTAGTAAAAGGGTAGTCCGCAATCTTCGGCTTGGCCGCCGTCACCGTACTCAGCAATGTTGATTTTCCGGCATTAGGCAGACCAATCAACCCAACATCCGCCATCAACTTCAATTCAAGGCGTGCATTAAGCTCGTCACCCGGCGCACCCTTCTGCGCAAAGCTTGGCGATTGTCGAACACTATTCGTGTAGTGAAGGTTGCCCATCCCGCCACGGCCCCCGCGACAGATCACATACCGCATGCCTTCAACGGCAAGGTCAACAATCGCCTCACCATCTTCCGCATCAAAAATGATTGTTCCAACCGGAACATGGATAACAATATCCTTAGCATCTTTCCCCGCCTTATTCCCAACTGCCCAAATCCCATCCTTCGCCTTGTAATGCGATTGCAACTTAAAATCATAGAGGGTTCGCTTGTTACGGTCGGCCAGCAAAATAATGTCGCCCCCCCGCCCTCCATTCGAACCATTTGGACCGCCACGAGGCACGTGTTTTTCGCGGTGGAACGTCGCCGCACCATCACCGCCACGCCCGGATACAAACCGGACTTCTGCTTCATCTATAAACTGCACGTTTTTATTCCTCGAACATTCCCGGAATCGGAGTAATCACAATCACACCCGCTTCCAAATCTACTTCTTTTACAAATTCCATCACCGCCGGAACCATCGCCGATCCAATTTGCAATACGTCATGTGCCGGGGAAGAGAACACATCGCTCACCACACCCAACACGTTTCCTGATTCATCCACCGCTTTCAGCCCAATCAGATCAGCCGAGAAGAACTCATCCTCTTCCAATTCTGGAATCTCATCCGCCGGCACCGAAACCTTGGCCCATTTAAGAGTCTCTGCCGTGTTCCGATCAGTAATCTCTTTGGTCTCAATCCTCACTTGAGTCTTGTGAGCCATCAGCCTTTTAATTGTCACCGGCTGATCATTGATGTAGATGATACGGCCCACTTCAAAGCGCTGCAGAAAATCGGTCGTTGGAGCAATTTTTAGCCCTCCTAAAATGCCATGCGGGCCAACCACCTTTCCAATCGTAATGTGCGATGGGCGAGGTGATCGACCCGACATGATAATTTTTGAAACCGCTTAGTCTTCCGTCTGAACCTTGACAACGGCTTTGACTCGAGATTTCGAGGCAACCGCATTAGCCATGGTTCGGAGGTTGGTGATGACGCGTCCATCCTTGCCGATGATGCGTCCGACGTCGTTAGGGGAAACCATAACCTTAATGATCTTGCCGTGGCGGTCGTTGACAACCTCAACATTCACTTCATCAGGTTCGTTCACGAGCTGCTTAACTGCCGCCTCAACAAATCCAACAACGTTTTCCATTATTGGCTAGCCTCTTCGGCTTTAGCTTCTTCTGCCGGTGCTTCAACCGGAGCTTCTTCAACTGCTGCAACTTCTTCCACTGCAGGAGCCGCTTCTTCGGCAACCGGGGCAGCTTCTGCAACGGCAACCGGAGCAGCTTCAACTTCGCTGACTGCAGATTGCTTCGTCATGGCTTGAGTTCGCTTATCAAGGAACCCAAATTTCTTCTTCGCTGTCGGACGTTGAGCAAAAAATTCATCAAGCACGCCTTGTCGCTTGAGCAAAATTGCCGCCGTTTCTGTCGGCTGAGCACCTTCCATAAGCCAGTGAAGAGCTCGGTCGTTCTTCATAACAACCGTTGAAGGCTTGGTGAGCGGGTCGTACGTACCCAAATATTCAATCGCCGCACTGTCGCGAGCGGAGTCGCTCTTCGCAACCACGATCCGATAAAACGGTCGGTGCGTGTTGCCCATTCTTTTCAGTCTAATTTTAACCACGGTTTCGGAATTCCTTTTCTCAGCAGGTTGTGCTGAAGTGCACCCAATCGCGGGCGCAGAAGTTGCCGCAATGACAAGATTGCGGACTCACCATTATAGCCGCTTCAATCCTAGTTCGTAATGGGCCGGGGCAGAATATAGGCCCAAGGTTCAACCTAGCGTCGATTGAACTTCTTGAATTTCTTCTGCATGTTCGCCATTTCTTTCATGCCGCGACGCATTTGATAGAGCTGTTCAATCAGTTTATTGACTTCCTGAACCGATGTTCCCGAACCCATAGCAATCCGCTTTCGCCTCGAACCATTAATAATGTCCGGGTTCGTACGCTCTTTCTTCGTCATCGAAAGAACCATCGCCTCCAACCGGTCAACCTGCCGATCATCAATGGAATCCAGTGCCTCTTCCGGAATCTGCGCCGCTACACCCGGAATCATTTTCATCACGTTCTTGATCGGGCCCATCTTTTTAACCATGCGCATCTGGTCAAGAAAGTCGTGGAAGTCGAGTTTGCCACCCCGCATCTTCGCTTCCATGCTCTCAACATCTTCATTGGCAAAGGCAAGTTCCGCCTTTTCAATGATCCCCATCACGTCGCCCATCCCAATGATGCGCTCCGCCATGCGAACCGCTTCAAACGCATCAAGCGCTTCCGTCTGTTCGCCCACCCCAAGGAATCGCACCGGAACCCCAGTCGCCTCACGCACGCTTAAAACCGCGCCGCCCCGAGCGTCGCCGTCCATCTTCGTAAAGATTGCGCCTGTCAATCCAAGTTTCTGATGGAAAGCCTCGGCAACATTGACCGCTTCCTGACCCGTCGTCGCGTCAACAACCAAAAAGACTTCCTGCGGCGGAACCGCTTTTTTGACGGCCTCAAGTTCGTTCATCAACGCTTCATCAATCGCAAGTCGCCCCGCCGTGTCCAAAATAACAACATCACAAAAAAGGTGCTTCGCCCGGGCCAGGGCATCTTTGGCAACTTGAACCGGATTCCCACCCGGTTCACCCGCATAAACTGGGCAACCAACTTGCTCACCCAAAACCTGCAACTGCTTAATCGCCGCCGGACGCTGCAAGTCGCAAGCCGCCAGCAACGGTTTTTTGCCTTTTTTCTTGAACCAAACCGCCAGCTTCGCTGTCGTGGTCGTCTTCCCACTCCCCTGTAAACCGCACATCAAAATAATCGTCGGTGGGGAAGGATTCCAGTTAACTGCCGTCTCTTCCGGCCCCAGCAACGAAACAAGCTCATCCCGGACGATCTTAATAATAGTCTGATCTGCGCTCAAGCTACCAAAAACTTCTTCACCAACCGCCTTTTCGCGAATCCTGGCGATGAAATCCTTTGCGATCTGGAAGTTAACGTCGGCTTCCAGCAAGGCGACACGAATCTCCCGCATCACCTCTTTCACATCATCTTCGGTCAGGCGCCCCTTCTTGCGAATCCCCGCAAATATCCCACCCAATCGTCGCGTCAGGTTATCTAGCATCAGTAGAGAAGAGAATACCGCTCGGTCAAAACTTGTGGTGAGGAGACTGCGACTGATGCACTTCACTTTATTGCATTCAATAAGACATAATCTCAGTGGTTACCTGGATTTGGGTGCCTGATGGAGAGAATTTGGAAATGAACGGAATTAAGATTCTTTGCTTTGTCACGACGGTCGGTTTATCAATTCAGTCATATGCACTGACTTACACTGTGACTCAGTTGCCAACTTTAGGTGGCAACTCAAGTCGCGCTGCAAACGTGAATAATGCCGGCGTAGTTGTCGGACTTTCTTTCCTTCCAGGAAATTCGTCTTACAGGGCAGCCAGTTTTGAAAATGGGTTAGTAAGCAATTTAGGAACGTTCGGCGGCTCAAATAGTAGTGCTGCCGGTATCAATGATTCTGGAAAAATTGTAGGAAACTCCCTCAATTCTGCAGGAACACAGCGTGCATTTATATATGATGGAGTAATGCATGATCTTGGCGATCTGGGTGGTGGAATAGCTAGTGCTATTGACATTAACAATCATGGTCAGGTGGTCGGCTCCTCTCACACTTTGGGCAACTTAGGCATTCACGCCACACTTTTCGAATCTGGGAATGTAATTGATCTTGGTACATTCGGAGGTGACACGAGTGTCTCCGCTGATATAAATGACAATGGTCAAATAGTTGGTTATGCAACGCTCCCTGGCGCGTCAGGACTACAGAACGAGCGAGCATTTCTGTATGACAATGGAGTCCTGACTAATCTAGGACATTTAGGCGGAGGAATTAGCTTTGCTGAGGCGATCAATAATTCCGGAATTATTGTCGGCCGATCGACTATCGCAGGTGGAAGCACCCTGCACGCGTTTATCTATCAGGGCGGAACAATGACTGATATTGGCACCCTTGGAGGTGTGTCGAGTCGAGCTACCGCAATCAATAATAATGGAGTCATTGTTGGTTCTTCGCAGGTCGTAGGAAGCTCCCAGGATCATGTGTTCATTTACCAGAACGACACTATGGTCGATATACACAGCTTAATTCAACCAAGTTCAGGTTGGGAGCTCACCCAAGCCAATGCCATAAACGACTCTGGTGTAATCGTAGGTCTTGGATACTACAACGGTGTGTTTCAAGGGTTCGTTGCTACACCTGATTCTGTTCCAGAACCAGCCTCGCTCATTGTTCTGGGTGTGTCGGCACTCGTGGCAAATAGCCGCAGAAAGCGTGTTCAAGAAAAATAAATTGGTTGGGGTATCGATTAACAAAATTCTCAAGCGTCTCGACAGAGTCGTGGTCATCCATGCAAATCCTGGCAAATAGACCTGAAACTCAACTCTTAATAAACCAAGAATAAGAAATAAGAGTCAAAAAGAAAGGAACAAACGACAATGTCCCATCGCAACGAATTCAACGAAGATTCCACCCCTCCAAAAACTAATCACGCTGGACTTGTCCTCATCGGCACCGGAATCGCAATCGGCCTGGGCGCCGCCGCCTGGTTCCTCAAACGAAAACAAGACACGAAAATCGCATGGGATCCCGAACGAATCCTTGATGCCTGCGACACCGCCGCCGCCCGCCTCGACGAAATTCTTTTCGCAGAAACCCGACAAGTTGGCTAAACTTTCGATTTGACCATCAAAACAGAAATTTTCAACCAGAGCCTTATTCCTGGTGAAACGATTATTGCTTTTTGATTCGTCATATCTTTGTAAGGCACATTATCATGATTACCACCGCTCTTCTTGCATCCCTGATCATAACAAATGTCCAAAACGAGCAGGGTCCACAATATACTTATTACGCCCTTCCAAAAGGGATGAACCCAACAGCCATTTCAGATAGCGGAACGATTGGTGCGGAATCTCCAGATGGGGCAGTGATCCTTAAACTTGACCGCAGTACAGGTGAATGGACTTCCGGTAAATCACCGTACTCTGGCATTGTTAACCAAATTGACAGTAACGGAAGAATCTTGGCTGGTGGAGTGATTTCAAATAGTCAGTTTGAAGTGTTGATTCAGGCATTTCCTGATGCATCGAAGATGTACTTTCGGGGACTTGGCGATAACGGAGCCGTTTTAGGAGTTCATTTTGCCTCAAATTCGATTGGAATCTCTCCCTCAAATGTTGTACTTCCTTGGCTCATGAGACAAGATGGAAGTATTTTGAAGATGTCCATACCTGCTGGATATACTCCGCGCAGTGCTCGGTCAATTCAGATAAATCATCGCGGTCAAAGCGCGCTGTTAGCCGATTCCAAGAATATAGATGATGTCACTGGTAAAATCTATACAGTCACATCGGTTCTTTACTATGACGAGAATGGTGACTATAGCGGAGCAAATGTTCTACCGCCCCACTTGAGTAACTCTATGACCACTTCTGCTGAAGAAGGTTTTGATGATTCTGGTAATTACTTTTTAACAGGGAAGAACGCTAACACTCTCTCTTCAAGTCATGTCATTGGATATTGCCTGACGAGAAATGGCGTGCTTAGTCAGCTCTCAGGGGCGATCCCGAATTCAACGTTTTGGACTCTCGACTCAAATAGCCGAATTGCAGTAGGAACTATTCCACGGACGGCAGATGGCTCTACGACCTGGGGTAGAGCCGCAATATTAGCACTCGGGCAAGCTAGCTATGATCTCAATGATCTATGCACCAATTTGCCGGCCAATACAGAACTAATTGCAGCATCGAATGTCAACAAAGACGGAGTGATTATTGGACTGGCAAGAATCGGAAAAAATAGTAAAAATCTCACGGGATTTGTTGCTTTTCCAACAGAGTAGAAACATCGTGTTGGACGAGAATGCGAGCCTTTTTGATCGGTCCAAGCCCTGAGGTGCGAGCGTTAAAAGGTAACACCAAGCGTAAAGTAGCAAGCCATGCACATCCTTTCTATGTTCAAGACCGCCGAAGCCAGACTAGACGAAATTCGCGGGAACCACACGCCTCGATTCATCAACACTCGGATATTGCTGAAACGTTCTGGCTGAGTTAGGGCGTCTCATATCGTAAGGGAACAAGCATGATATCAACGATAATTCTCGGAACACTGCTCAGCTCAGCCACTCAATCGCCACCCAAGTATGAAATTCATTTGTTGCCGAACGAGTATTACCCAACTGCAATATCAGACACCAACAGAATCGGCGCATCGATGAAAGGACGCGTATTTCTGTTGACCCTCAATCAGAAGGAGAGCACATGGACAATAGAAGACACCCCCGGCTGGACTACAATTCGGCAATTTGACAGCCGCGGGCGAATACTTTTCTACGGTAAACAAAATAGTTTCATAAGTAATGAAAAATTCGAGGAGCTAACTCCAAAATTCCGCATTCCTGGGATGGTAGATTATTTAACAGACGCGGGAGGAATCATTGGACATGATTCTGTTAATGCATTTCCACTTACCGGCACTCGCATTATTCCTTGGCTGATTCGACCTGATGGAGAGGTCGGTAATATTTTCATTCCAGCAGACAAAGAACTCATCTATCCCCTCGGCATTATTTCGTCGAACCCTTCAGGTCAGATGATATTGCTAGTCAAAGGTAAGAAACTGAACGAAGTGACCGGGCGATTTGATACAGTAGTTTCCGTCTTGTACTACAAAGATACTGGAGAACTTGTTGGCTCACATGATCTCCCATATTTTTTGTGGGAAAGGGTTCAGCCAGCGTGTTATGATGATCAAGGAGACTTCTATTTTAGTGCCAGGAGCCAAAACCCCTCGTTACCTAGCGGAGGTTACCGATTAAGCAGGTCAGGAATCTTGACTGAATTATTTGGTGCTACTCGCAATACAGCTTATTTGGTTGCAGACTCTAATGCCAAGATCAACGTAGGAACTATTCCTGGAAGAGACCAAAGAAACTGGGCCGTAGCTGCACGAGCGGCAATTAGTACAAGAGGTGGGCCAACCTACGATCTGAATAACCTCGCGACAAACCTATCCGACAGCATCATCCTCGTAGCATGCAAAAAGATTAATAAGAACGGTTCCATAATCGGAACAGCCCGCTACAGCTACAAAAACCAAGCGACATTAAACTTCGTTGCAATCCCCGTGAAATAGTTCATTTCAGTTTTGCCATAAAACGCCGCGCAGCATTTGCAAAACTGAGGGAAGTGATCAGTAAAAACCTCCCAGCTGGTTTTGAAGAGAAATTGCAATACAATATGCCTACATGGGTGGTGCCGATGGCAACTTATCCGAACGGTCATCACTGTGATCCAAAACTGCCTTTGACATACACAGCCATCGCCAGTCAGAAAACTTCCATCAACTGGTATGCGAATTTCTGCGGTGACGAAGAACTCCGGCAATGGTTCATTGACGAATTTGCCAAAACCGGCCATCGTCTCGACATGGGCAAATCTTGGATCCGTTTCAAAAAACCAGAAGTGATTCCGTACGACCTCATCACGACAGTCGTCGCCAAGCACACGTAAAAGAATTGATCACCTATTACGAAAGCGAAATCAAGCGCTAACATTAGCAGGGGGAAGCGGCAAAACCCCTTCTCCACTGTCTCAAATATCTTTCCGATAATCAATATTATGACAAATTTACAAAGCGAACTACTTCCCTTGGCCCCTCATCTGTGAGAATACTATGAGTTTTTGAATAATTCTCTCGGTTGCACCTAAATGCTCCATCCAGATTGGCCCTTTCTTCATAACTGATTCCGAGGATTTGTTTGAGATCGATTTTCTAAGTCGATTGAAAGAGACAGAAAATGACATCAGTATCACTGAACCAAAACCAGAGTGTTTTTGCCTTGCAACAACGGTCTGGCACTGCTCAAAGACCACAAGCTTTTCAAGATCGCCATTCTCACCCCTTGAGAATGGCGATCTTGAAAAAGCTACAGAAGCAATGTCCAAAATCAAGACCCCTCCCGGGGCGCAAGATTCGGCCAATGATCCCCTAGCATCGGTGCGAGAAGCACTCGAAACCGGAGACGTCGAAGCTGCGCAAAAAGCGTTTGGTGCCTTCGAAACCCAAATGTTATCCAACCGCCCCCCGCAAGGATCACGACCACAAGGGCCACCACCGCAAGGCAAACAAAACGGAGTTCAATTTGACCTTTCCGCAATTCTAGGCAAATCGACTTTCAGCGTGTCTGCCTAATTCCAACATATTTCAGCATGACCCTGATAGGCGGTCAGGGCCATGCAGACTCCTTGTGGCTACTAATTGTTGGGCTTAACCAGGTTCTCAAATCGGACTGTTGTCGTATGAGTTTGCTCACCCACTTTCAGCTCGACCAAGTAATCACCTGTCGTCAAAGGCACCTGGCGCGTACCGCGAGCCGTCCAATTCACTCCATTCAGACCCTGTTTACCCGTGCCCGAAAGCCGTGCCAACTGCCGTCCATCGACTGTTTTGATAAACACCTCGATTTTCTCCTCCGTTGCTGCCTTCAGATGGTAATAGATCGTCGTGCCGGGCTGTGTGTTCGGAGCTGACCACATTCGGTCACCTTCAAACCATCCTTCAAAAACTCGACCAAAGAAGTAAGCCTTCGCTGGCTGACAAAGGAAAACATCTTTTTCCAAGTTAGCCTTCGTCAACTGCTCAAGTGCCCCAATTGGCATCGTCCAGAACGCTCGACCATGAGTAGCGATAACCAGATCCAGCTCACGCGGATGAATCAACATATCATCCACTCGGACGGTCGGGAAACCAACTTCCTTATGGATGCGAGTCCAATTTGCCCCGCGATCAAGGCTTGTAAAGAGCCCCAATTCCGTTCCAAGGAACAACAAATCAGGGTTCTGCCGACCTTCAACGATTGTATATGCCACTTGATTAACACCAAGCGATTCACTCAGCTTTGTCCATGTCTTACCAAAATCCTCCGTGACATAAACATAGCTGTTGAAGTCCGAATTGCGGTGACCATCAAATGTCACATAAGCGCGGCCCAAAACATGTCGCGAAGGCATAACCCGGCTCACCCAAGTGAACTCAGGCACTCCTGGAACTGTAACTTTTTCCCAGGTCTTGCCATCATCCTGCGTCACCTGAACATTGCCATCATCCGTACCAACCCAAACCACGCCCGCCTTCATCGGCGATTCACCAATCGTGATGATCGTGCAGTGCATTTCTGCACCCGTACTTTCAGGGCTAACGCCTCCGCCCGGTGCAAGTTTCGCCGGATCATTCGTACTCAAGTCAGGGCTCGCTTCAGTCCAGCTATTCCCCATATCAACACTCTTAAAAAGCTTGTTGCCACCAAACCAAATCGTTTTTGGGTTATGAGGGCTCATATGAATCGGTGATGACCAATTGAAGCGATACCGCTCACCTTGGGGCGGTCGGGGTCGAATAAACTGACTCTCACCCGTTTCCATATTTTGTCGGGCAAGTGCTCCGCCCTGGCTCTCGGCATAAACAATCCGCCAATCCGTAGGGTCAACTTGAGCATGGAAACCATCACCTCCATTGATAAACCGCCAATCTGAATAAGAGATATTTCCCTTATCCGTCTGCGTCGGGCCACCCCAGGTTCCATTATCTTGCAGTCCGCCGTAAACCCAATAAGGTTCGCGCATGTCCACCGCAACCGCATAAAACTGGGCAATCGGCAAATTGTTCAGATGCTCCCAACTCGCACCCCGATCACGGCTAACCGCAACCCCGCCATCTTCACCGACCAAAATGTGATTGTTATCTTTTGGATTAACCCAAATCGCATGATAGTCAACGTGAATGTTCATCTGCATCACCTTAAAGGTTTTGCCCCCATCATCTGAATAATGGAAATTCACCGCCGGCATATAAACCCGATTCTCATCAACCGGGTCGATCATCGGAGTGCTGAAATAAAAGGGTCGCGGATTAAGATTGTTCAAAAATGTCCAACTCTCACCGTTGTCTGTCGATTTATAAACACCCCGGTTCTCCTTGCTTTCAACCGATGCAATCAACACGTCCGGATTCTTATGGAATCTCGAAAGTCCAACCCGACCCATTTCACTATCCGGCAAACCTTTTGAGAGCTTTCTCCAGTTTTTGCCCCCATCAGTCGATTTAAAAACCCCGCTTCCTGGCCCGCCCGAAGCAAAGCTATAAGCCGTGCGTTTCTTCTGCCACATCGCCGTGATCAAAACATCAGGATTACGCGGATCCATGATCAATTCAATCGAACCCGTCATATCATTCGGAGCCTTAAAAATATGCGACCAGGTCTTCCCTCCATCGGTCGTTTTATAGATGCCCCTCTCTTCACTCGGCCCCCAAAGTTTGCCCAAAGCCGCAACATAAACAACATCCTTATTCTTTGGATGAACAAGAATCGTTGAAATCACCTGAGTGTTTTCCAGACCTAAATGAGCCCAAGTCTTCCCGCCATCAACTGATTTATAAACACCATCCCCCCAGCTAATGCTGTTGCGGCTATTCTCTTCCCCTGTCCCAACCCAAACAACGTCCGGATTATCTTGGTCAACGGTCACCGCCCCAAGCGCGACTGTGTTCTCGTATTGAAAAAGCGGCTCAAACTTGGTTCCTGCGCTCGTGGTCTTCCAGAGTCCACCCCCCGCAGTTGCAACATAAAAAATGCGTGGTTCCTTTTCATAAACCGCAAGGTTCGTTATCCGACCCCCCATCGTCGTCGGCCCGATATTCCTTGGCTTCAACGCCTGAATCTGTGGAGCCCAAGTGGATTCCTGTGCTTGCGCAATTCCCGCGCACAACACTGCAAAAGCCAGGAAAGCAGCCTGGCTAATTCGATTTGCCCTCATAACCGTGACTTTACTTAATAAAGGCGCAAAATCGTTACCTTCAAATCAGAAAATTTCCGCACACTCTTCCCTACCCATCCACTCCAAGTCGTTCGTCCATAGGACACAAAAAAAAAGCCCGTACACTCCCGCCATGGACTTTGCCCTGACGCAAGAACACGAACTCATCCGCGAATCCGCCGCCAAATTCGCTGAACAACATATTCTCCCCACCGTCCGCGAACTCGACCGGGCTCACACATCCGACCCCGATACTCTCAAAAAACTCGGCGAAGCCGGTCTCCTCGGCATCTCCATCCCCGCAAAATATGGCGGAACCGACACAGACTACATTTCCCTCGGCATCGTCTGCGAAGAATTAGAAAAAGGAGACACCTCCGCACGCGTTGCCATGAGTGTCCACAGCGGCCTTCACTGCATGACCCTCATGCAATGGGGCACCGAAGAGCAAAAAATGCGATGGCTCCCCAAGCTTGCATCTGGTGAAGCCCTCGGTGCATTTGGTCTCACCGAACCCAACGCTGGCTCCGATGCAATCAACATTAAAACCACCGCCAAAAAGGACGGCGATGACTACATCATCAATGGTCAAAAAACCTGGATCAGCCTTTCCGATTACGCAACCCAGTTTCTCATCATCACAAAACTCGCCGAAACCGATGCAAAAGCACCCTACGCTGCCTTCATTGTCGATCGAAACACCCCTGGATTCAGCAGTCGACCGCTCAAAGGCAAACTCGGCGTCCGCGCTGGTAATACCGGAGAAATCTTCTTCGAAAACATGCGCGTCCCCGCCGCAAACATGCTCGGTCAAGAAGGCGATGGATTCAAAGTTGCCATGTCAGCTCTCGATCACGGTCGCTACACTGTCGCCGCCGGTGCCGTCGGGATCATTACCGCTTCGCTCGATGCCAGCGTCAAATATGCCAACGACCGCGTTGTGGGCACGGAGCCAATTGGTAAAAAGCAACTCGTTCAACAAATGATCGCCAGCATGGCAAAGGGCCGTGACATCGGTCGACTCCTCTACTACCAAGTCGGCTGGATGAAGAATCAAGGTCTGCGCCACACCCGCGAAGTCAGCATGGCCAAATGGGTCAATTGCGAAGCCGCATTCGATGCCGCTAACAAAGCTATCGAAGTTCATGGTGCTTACGGTTTCAGCGACGAATTCCCAGTCGAACGATATTTCCGCAACTCACGTGGCGCAATGATCTACGAAGGTACGCACGAAATCCACACCCTCGTCCAAGCCGAATACGCCCTGGGCTACCGTGAAGACAAACCTCTTCCCCACATGCTGCCAACCTATCCATTCGAAAGTTAGTCAAAGCGTGGAGTTTTTCAGTGAAAAACTCCACTTCTTCCTCCATCAGTATCGAAACAATCATAGGCAAATGCCGTTCTGCCAAAAGGAAATTTGATCAGGTTTCACTTTGTTCGCTTAATCTTCAGAAAATAATCGAATAGTTTTGTAATGTGCGACTCGTATGGTAGCTTATAAGTAAGAACATCTGTTCTTGATCGAGCCCCAACATCGTGGTTCGGAGCTATCATCATGCGAAAAAGTGCATTCACCCTCATCGAACTTTTGGTCGTAATCGCAATCATTGCGATCCTCGCCGCTATCCTATTCCCCGTCTTTGCGCAGGCAAAAGTTGCCGCAAAAAAGACTCAATCCCTGTCCAATCTCAAAAACATCGGTACTGCCACCCAAATCTACATGGGTGATTACGATGACAACTGGCCGCTTTGGACGAAAGGGATGACCCCTCCCGCTAGTCTGTTTGCACTTGAAAACATGTACCCGGCACTCATCAATCCCTACATTAAAAATGGTGTTGATACGACGACCGGAAATTTGAGCGGGATCTGGGCAAGTCCAATGTCCAAGGCCATGTTGAGCAACATTAGCAACACTTGGGCATACAATTACTGGGCTCTTGGTGGATTTTCCTCTTGCGCACAAGTAGTTCCACCTCCAGCGTGTGCCACTCGAACCGTAGCCCAATATGGTGAGTTCGCCGACTCCGGCTACAACTTCCCCGCCAATGGCACCTCAATTCAAGACGTAGCTCAAATGATTGCATTCCATGACGGTGCTCAGCTTAGCCGACCTCCTCAATACAGAATCGCATTCCCGGGCGGCGATCCACGCAACATTGGCGTCTATGGCCCTTACGATATGAGTGGTACTCAAGGTCTGCGAAACGAAGCCAACACGCCAAGCACCGCAACGGGCAACATCCTTCGATTGCTGAGTGGAAAAAAGACTGCTGTCAGCTACGCTGACACACACGTCAAAGTCGTGACTTCAAGCACTCTCTATCCCGTGGGTTACCGAACAAACGATTGGACGGGTAGTGCCGCCACAAATAAAGGATGGGCAAAGACTTGGACCGAGTAGTCGCAAAATTATTACTAGCGTTCTTAGTAATAGGATCGCTTGTCGCATGCTCCCAGCCCGAAAATAACCAGTCGGTCGAACAAGCCACCCAAGAAAATGCTGAACAGCAAATTTCTGCCGGTGATATTGATACTACTGGTAGATAAAGGCTATCCGCGCCTCCAGTTGTGATCTCAATCCAACTGGAGGCTTTTTAACAAATCTTGCAACTAGGGACAAGATAGGTCGCAATTTTTACACGGCGGTATTCTGAATTCTTGGAACCCACTGCACCATCAAAAAAACAGCTTGATCGCAAAATGATCCGCCGAATCCTCGGGCTGTTTGCCCCTCATAAAAAGATGGTGTTCCTCACCATGATCGCCGTCCTAATCGGCGTCATTCTCGGAATCGTTCCCCCATATCTGATTAAAGTCATTATTGACGAAGGGATCACCCACAAAAATCTCGGAATCATTGCCCAATACTCGGGCTGGATGCTCCTCGCCGTGCTCGGCGGTGCCGGAATGACCCTGCTCTACGGTTACGGCGGCGTCATTGTCGGTCAGCGAATCATGTGCGACATGCGGCAGCAGTTATTCGACCATTTGCAAAAAATGTCGCTGCGATTCTTCACCAATTCACGAACTGGCGAAATCCAAACCCGCCTCATCAGCGACGTCCAAGGCGTGCAAACCGTCGTCAGCAACACGCTCGTTGACCAAATCAGCAACATTGCCATCGTATTCAGCACATTGGTCGCGATGTTCCTCATGGACTGGCGACTCACCGCCCTCAGCATCGCCCTCGTCCCCATCTTTATGGTCATCGGGAAATGGGTCGGTGATTACGCTCGTGACGTCCGTCAGGGAACCCAAGAGCAAACCGGAGAATTGAATGCCATGATGCAAGAAACCCTCTCCGTTTCCGGAATCTTGCTCACCAAAGCCGTCGGCCAATCTAGAACGCTTTCAACCCAATTCAATATTGAAAATGAAAAGCTCGCCGTCTGGCAAATCAAAGCCAGCGTCGTTCAATACCTCTTCTTTGGCATGATCCGCCTGATCACCCAACTAGCCCCCGCGCTCGTTTACTGGTTGGCCGGTTGGCTCCTCATCTCTCAAGGCGACACCAGCATCACCGTGGGGATGCTCGTCGCATTCACCGGTCTGCAAATTCGACTCTTCTTCCCAATGACTGCACTCTTCGGTGCCCAGGTCGAAATCATGTCGTCCCTCGCCCTCTTCGAGCGCATCTTCGAATATGTCGACTACCCCGTTGACATCAAAGATGCTCCCAACGCTAAAGCCATCCCCGACACCATTCAAGGCAAAGTTGAGTTCAAAAATGTTGGCTTCAAATACGACGAAGAATCCGAACACGACACCCTCAGCAATATCAGTTTCACCGCCGAAGCAGGCCAACTCATTGCCCTCGTCGGCCCATCTGGTGCCGGAAAAACCACTCTCACCTATCTCATTCCCCGGCTCTATGATGCCGATTCCGGAGAAATTCTGCTCGACGGCGAGAACATCAAAAATCTCAAGCTCGATAACCTCAGCAAAGTTGTGGGCGCAGTAACGCAAGAAACCTACCTCATGCACACAACGGTGGCCGATAACCTCCGAGTTGCCAAACCCGAAGCAACTCAGGAAGAACTCGAAGAAGCATGCAAACTTGCCGCCATTCACGATCACATCAATACCCTCGAAAAAGGATATGAAACTATCGTCGGAGAACGCGGATACAAACTCAGTGGTGGCGAAAAGCAGCGACTCGCAATCGCCCGAGCAATCCTCAAAAATCCAAAAATTCTGATTCTCGACGAAGCGACATCCGCGCTCGACACTCGATCAGAGCGGCTCATCCAAGATTCCCTCGGCAAACTCATGAAGGGCCGAACCACGTTCGCAATCGCCCACCGACTCAGCACAATCCTCCATGCTGATCAAATCCTCGTCCTCGAAAACGGACGCATTGCTGAAAGTGGCAAGCACACGGATCTCCTCAAAAAAGATGGGCTGTACGCCAAGCTCTATCACGAACAAATTAATGCAAAACAAAGTGAAACTGAGTCTCCGATTGAAGAACCGCAACCCACAACAAACTAACTACACAAATCAGGCGATTCTCGCGGTAAGGTCTAGCTCATGATTCTCTCGGCATTGACACTGACCGCTGCCCTTTCGCAGTCCGCGCTCAAGTCAAATATCGATTCCATCATCAAACAAGAAACCGAAAGCGGCACGCTCATCGGAATGTATGTCTGTCGGCCAAACGGAGAAGAGCTGTATAACCATTATTCCAACCTCCGAATGATGCCTGCGAGCAATCAGAAAATTCTCAGTTCCGTCCACGCTTTCGACCATCTCGGTGCCGATTTTCAGTTTGAAACCAAATTCTGGCGCGACGGAGACAACGTCACCATCGATGCCCCCGGTGATCTCACAATCACCGCGCAACAACTCCAAACTGCCAAAATCGCCCTAGGCGTTTCCGGCAAAGGCACCGTCTATGTGCGGCAAAAATATCGCTTCGAATCCGGTCCAAGCTGGGAAAAAGACGATCTCCCCTTCCGATACGCCCCCCAAATCACGGCCCTCTGCGTCAATCGAGCCCAATTCACCGTATCCGCGAAAAACGGCATACCAACCGTTCCGGCCTGGGCAAACATCGAAATCAAACATGTCAACGCCGTTGGCCCGTCGCAATCCACCTTTGATATCAAAAATCGCCGCGTCACAATTCGTGGCCAAATTGATCCCAAGGCAACAACCTTAGGTGCATTCTCACTCCCGGATCCCGACCGTACCGCCGCCGGATTCTTTGGCCGAATTTTTGTCGCCACCAGCAACATTCCCTCAAGAGCACCTGATTACATCATCCGAAGCCCCCAGTTTGGCTCCATCGCCAAAATGTGCCTCGAACCATCCGACAACCTCCTTGCTGAAAGTTTTCTCTTCGCCGGAAGCGATGTAAACACCTTCTCTGAAGCCACCAAAATCATGATCGAGCGGTTCACCAAGGTTGCCAAGCTTCCCGATGGGGCCATCCGAACAGAAGACGGCAGCGGCATGAGCCGCCACAATTTGGTCACCCCGTTTGCGTTGGCACAGGTCTTGCGACATGCTTATTCACAACCGTATCGAGATGATTTTCTAAATGCCCTTCCCGCATCCGGAGAAGGAACACTCGGAAACAGATTCGATGGGTTAGACGTAAAAGCGAAAACAGGATCGCTCGATTCAGTTTCTTGCCTTTCGGGATTCGTATGGCTCAGCAATGGCGAGCCCGTGGTGTTCTCAATCATGATGAACCACTACACCGCCGCAACAAGTCAAGCCCGAAAACTGCAAGATTCAATCGTTCGAACAATCCGCGATACGCTCAACGAAGAGAGATTTGAAAATGCAAGTGCAAAGTGGAGTGACCCTATGGAAAAAAGCTTTTCCAACCCGAGCGATTCTCGCGCTCATCGGAATTGGATTTATTGATCTCGTAGTAACCGCCGTCCTTCACGAACGAGGGCTCATCGTCGAGCTCAATCCCATCATGAAGCCCATCATTGAGCAAAGTGAATGGCTCTTTGTTGCCGTGAAAGGAATGACTCTCCTCCTTGCATGGGCCGTCATGGTCAAGTATTTCGAAACCCACCGAGAATTTGTGCGCAAAGCATCCCTCGCCGGAGCATGTGCCTATTCCGGAATCTGGCTCGTCTGGTTCATCGCCGGAACCCTCACAATGCGCTAAACCCCAATTTCTCAAAAGCCCTAGACAAGAATATGCTGTCTAGGGCATAATTTTTTATCCATCTTTTTGGAGG